>Ga0299913_10000662_pt1 | contig 22840 bp, 20 predicted proteins | sample RVTome_9_FD_201360 | JGI IMG/M metagenome (GOLD analysis project Ga0299913, IMG submission 201360) | Soil microbial communities from uranium-contaminated site in the Upper Colorado River Basin, Wyoming, United States - RVT155D38 (version 2) ... | reverse complement strand
CGGGGCGTGACCGACGCTGGGTCGCCGACCTCGTTCCAGGTGAAGTCGGTGTCGAACCGGAATGTCCCCCAAGAAGCGGCTGGCAGCGCATCTCGGGGGCACCTCCTCTCGGGGGCACCTCCTCTCGGGGAGCAGCGGCCCCGGCCTGGGGTGCTTCCTCGTCCTCGCGAGCTCTCGACGGCAGCGCGTGATGCGGGTCATACCGCGGCGAGGGGGGCGTGGTAACTTTGGCAGGTAACTTGACAGTACGAGCCGGGAGGGGTCCGGCGGCGCGACCGGTCCACCTCCCGAGGAGGAGACCATGGCCCGGATCAGCAACTTCGTCATCCCCTCCCTCGGCGTGCTGGTGCTCGCCGCAGGCGCCCCCGCCCAACGGAACGGCAACGTCACGGACGACGCCGGCAAGAGCCTCGCCGAGGAGTGCGCCCTGCTCGACGACGCCAAGTCGGTCGGCCTGATGGACGGCCTGCTGGTCCGCCTGGCCTACCAGTGCGACCGGATGGACCTGCTCGGACGGGTGCGCCAGGAGGTGGCCCTCGCGGGAGAGGCGGGAGAGGGGCTCGGGACCGACGTCGGGGTCAACGACCCCACCGGGGACTCCGGGGTCTCGACGACGCAGAGCGAGACCTCGATCGCTCACGACCCCAATACCGGGACCATCTGCTCCGGCTACAACGACTCCTTCCACGGCGTCGTCCAGGGTCAGGGGTACACCGGGTTCAGCCGCTCGACGGACGGCGGCGCCAGCTTCGACGACCGCGGGCCGCTCGGCAGCTCGAGCTTCGGCGACCCGAGCCTCGTCTGGCGACACAAGGACGGCAAGTTCTACTTCGCCGCCCTGGACAGCCTGGGCCTCGGGGTGTGGCGCTCGGACGACGATTGCCAGACCTTCTCGCTCATCGCGACCCCGGTGGGCGGCGGCGACGACAAGGAGCTGCTGACCGTCGACAACAACCCGACGAGCCCCTTCTACGGCCGTCTGTACATGGTCTGGACGGACTTCAGCGCCGGCGCGCAGATCTACGAGATTCACTCCGACGACGGCGTCACCTGGACGAGCCAGCAGGCGCTGAGCGCAGGCGCCGACGTCCAGGGTGCGTGGCCGGTGGTGGCGCCGAACGGCGACGTCTACGCCGGCTGGCTGCGCTGGAATCCCTTCCCGTCCGGGCCGATCGACATCGAGATCAGCAAGTCGACCGACGGTGGCGCGACCTGGAACCTGGTGACCAACCCGGTCACGGGAGAAGTGAACCCGCGTGATGCGGCGGCGACTGGGAGCTGCGGCCGGCCGGCGCTGAACGAGAACATCCGCTACCTGCCCTCTCCCCAGCTCGTAGTGGGCTCGGACGGCGTCCTCCACACCGTCTACAGCTACGACCCCGACGGCTTCAACGTCGGCGACGTGGTGGACGTGTTCTACCGGCGATCGACCGATGGAGGCGCCACCTGGCAGCCCGAAGTGCAGCTCGCCGACGATCCGACCAACGACCAGTACTTCCCGGCTCTGAGCATCGGGGAAGGCAACATCGTCACGGCGAACTGGTACGACCGGCGGCTCGATCCGAACAACGAGCTGCAGGACTACTTCCGCAGCGTCTCGTTCGACGGCGGCGTCACCTGGGAGGCGAACGAGCGGGTCTCGGATGTCTCGACGCCGATCTACCTCGACCCGAACCTGGCCACCTGCTACCACGGCGACTACGACCAGAGCGCGCAGACCGCCAGCCAGGTCCTCATCCAGTGGTCGGACGACCGCAACATCCAGGGCGGCCACAACGACCCGGACGTCTTCCTCGATCAGGCGCCTGCAGGCGTCGACTTCCTGCTCCTGCCCGACCCGAGCTCCCAGGCCGTCTGCGCCCCGGCGGACGCCGTCTACACGATCGACGTGCTGCAGTTCCAGGGCTTCACGGAGCCGGTGACGCTGGCGGCGAACGGCGTGCCGGCAGGGGCCACGGCCGGCTTCTCTGCCAATCCCGTGGTGCCGCCCGGGACGAGCACGCTGACCGTCTCCGACACCGGGGCGGCCGCGCCCGGGAGCTACTCGATCCAGGTCGAGGGCACGTCGTCGCCGAGCTCGATCGTCCACGCCACGACCGTGGGGCTGTCGATCTTCGACGGCCTTCCCGCGGCGCCGGCTCTGATCGCTCCCGCCGACGGGGCGACCAACCAGCCGCGCCGGCCGACCTTCGAGTGGGGCGCCGTGGCGGCCGCGAGCTACACGATCGAGATCGCCACCGACGCCGCGTTCACCACCATCGTCGACTCGGCGAGCGGGCTGACGGACACCACCTACACCGCCTCCGTGGATCTCGCCACCAACACCGAGCACTTCTGGCGCGTGCGGGCGGAGAACCCCTGCGGCATCGGGGCCGACTCGGCGATCTTCAGCTTCATCACCATGGCGGCGCCGGGCGACTGCAGCGTAGGCACCGTACCCGACGTGCTGTTCGAGGACGACCTCGAGGGCGGGGCCGCGGGCTGGACCCACAGCGGCACGGGCGACACCTGGCAGCTGTCGAGCGCCCGGACGCACAGCGGCGTCAACGCCTGGTGGGGCGAGGACGTCGAGATCGTCACCGACCAGTACCTGGTCAGCCCGACCGTGAGCCTGCCGTCCGGCGGGGAGGGTCTGACCCTCCAGTTCTGGAATTGGCAGACGATCGAGGACAACCCGCCGGGCTGCTTCGACGGCGCCGTCGTCGAGGTCAGCGACGACGCAGGGGCGACGTGGACCCGGCTCGAGGCGGAGCTCCTGACCGATCCCTACGACGGCCCGGTCTCGACCTGTTGCGACAACCCCATCGGCGGCGATAGCGCCTGGTGCGGGGACCCGCAGGACTGGCTCGAGTCGGTGGTCGACATCGACGCCTGGGCGGGCTCGTCGGCCCAGTTCCGCTTCCGCCTGGCGACCGACTTCTCGGTCAGCCGGGAGGGCTGGTATATCGACGATGTCAAGGTCAAGCGGTGCGTGGCGGACAACCTGATCTTCGACGACGGGTTCGAGTCGGGCGACACGTCGGCTTGGAGCACCGTCGTGCCCTGACTGGCTCCGAGGTACCGGTGGACATCGCCGAGGGCGGACAAGCTCGGCAATGTCCGCCGGTGACTTCTCGGCCGAGCGGGGCGCCGATCAGACGGCCAGGACTCGGGCGGCGGGCAGCTTCGCGGCCGCCTTTCTCGAAGGTGAGCATCTCGTCCATACCGGCAGTGAGGAGCTCTTCCACGGGCGAGGCGCCACGATCTCGAAGTCATCCGCGAGAGCGTCGGGCGAGGCCTCGCGCGCGAGCGCCGTTGCCGGCGGAAGCTGCGGAGGCCCCGTGACTACGCCGCCAGGGCCACGACGCGCAGGCCGGGCACGCGCCGGAAGTGCTGCTCGTCGGCGGGGCCGACCAGGACGCCGAAGCCGAGATGCAGCGCGCTGGCGGCGACGGCCAGGTCGTTGGCGGGAATGCACGTGCCGGTGCGCTCGAGGATGACGAAGAGCTCGGCCCAGCGCTCGGCGATCTCCGCGTCGAAATCGACGACCGGGGTCGGGGCGACGAGAGCGTCGATCTTGCCTCGGCGTTGGGCCGCCCGGCGGCGGCTGGTGGCGAGGCGCACGCCCGCCAGCAGCTCGGCGAGGACGATGGCGGGGAGCGCAGGCTCGTCCTCCAGGCGCGCCAGGGCAGCCGTCAGCGGGCGTCCGCCGCGCTCGAGCGCGACCAGGGCGCTGGTGTCGAGGATCAGTCCCAAGGCGTCTCGGCCGGAGCGTCGGCGGCTCCGATCGCCGTAGCCGCCGAGCGGTCACGGCCCGCTGCTAGAATCGGTGCCCGGAGGAGAGTCGAGATGAGCGTAGCCGCAGCGTCGCAGGGCATCGATCGCATCGTCGAGCTGCTCGGGGAGGACGCCGACAGTCTCCTGGCCCACGTCTGCGAGGGCATCCCGAAGGAGCAGATCCACGCCCCCGGGCCGGGACACCTCGACGAGGTCGTCGCCCTGTCCGACCGCACGCCGCAGACGCTGGTCAGCCTGGCGCGGATCCACGGGCACGGGCGGCTGGGCGGGACGGGCTATCTCTCGATCCTGCCGGTCGACCAGGGGATCGAGCACTCGGGAGCGGCCTCGTTCGCCCCCGCTCCGGTCTACTTCGACCCCGAGTGCATCGTCGAGCTGGCCGTCGAGGGGGGCTGCAACGCGGTGGCCTCGACCCTGGGCGTGCTCGGATCGGTGTCGCGGAAGTACGCGCACAAGATCCCCTTCGTCGTCAAGCTCAACCACAACGAGCTCCTGACCTACCCGAACGACTACCGGCAGACCCTCTTCGCCACCGTCGAGCAGGCCTGGAACCTCGGCGCGGCCGCCGTCGGGGCCACCATCTACTTCGGCAGCGACGACTCGATGCGCGAGCTGGAGGAGATCTCCGAGGCCTTCTCCCAGGCCCACGAGCTGGGGATGGCGTGCATCCTCTGGTGCTACCTACGCAACGCGGCCTTCAAGAAGGACGGAACCGACTACCACGACGCGGCCGACCTGACCGGCCAGGCCAACCACCTGGGCGTCACCATCCAGGCCGACGTGATCAAGCAGAAGCTGCCGACCAAGAACGGCGGCTATCCGGCCCTCGGGTTCGGCAAGACCCACGACCTGGTGTACGGCGAGCTGGTCTCCGACCACCCGGTCGACCTGGTCCGCTGGCAGGTCGCCAACTGCTACATGGGCCGCGTCGGGCTCATCAACTCCGGCGGCGCCTCCAAGGGCAAGGGCGACGTCGAGGCGGCCGTGCGCACCGCCGTCCTCAACAAGCGCGGCGGCGGCTGCGGCCTGATCTCCGGCCGCAAGGCGTTCCAGAAGCCGATGGTCGACGGCATCGAGCTCCTGCACGCGATCCAGGACGTGTTCCTCTGCGCCGACGTCACCGTGGCCTGAGAGCCGAGCTCCGCGACCTCAGCCGCCCAGCAGCCGCTCGATCTCGCCGATCCGCGTTTCCGCGTCGGCCTCGCCGATCTCGATCAGGCGCTTGAGATACGGGGCCTCGAAGAGGAGCAGCGAGAGGATGTCCGGGCTGGCGGTCTCGCGGGTGCCGGTGCCGCGGATCAGGAACCGGAAGCCCTTGGGCAGGCGCAGCTCATAGTCGGCGGCGAGCCGGCCGAGGTCCTGCGAGGGCCGCAGCACCATCAGCTCGACCGGACGCAGGTTCTCGGGGTTCGGGTTCGGGCAGCGCTCCAGCAGGCGGTTGATGCGCTCCAGGCGCAAGGCGTCGATGTCGACGGCATCGAGAAAGATGGCGTTGAGCAGGACGCCGGCCACCTGCGCCGGAGGTGGGTAGCCGGCAACGACCGGCGAGGAGGCCTCCGCGACGCTGCGTGCGTAGCGGGTAGAGATGGCGAGAACGCGGTCGGCGCCGAGGTGGACCGCTGGCGACAGCGGCGTGGCGAGGCGCACGCCGCCGTCACCGTACCAGGCGTCGCCGACCTTCTGGGCCGGGAAGATCACGGGCAGGGCGGCCGACGCCATGACGTGCTCGACGCGGAGCTCGGTGTGGACGGCGAGCCGGTAGGGCCGCTCCCAGGTGGCGATGTCCTGGCCCTGGACCCAGGTGACGGTCTGGCCGGTGGAGTACTTGAGGCCGGTCAGCGCCACCGCCCGTAGCCCCCGCCGCGGATCGGCCAGGTTCTCGGCGATGCCGCGGATCGAGCCGTCGACCGCCCGCGGCAGGCTGTCGTCGAGCAGCTGGCGCAGGGGCGAGGTATCCAGGAAGCCCTGCACCTCGGGCCGTCCCGGGCCGCCGCCCGAGATCAGGCGCAAACCCCAGCGGAGGACCGTCGTCGCCAGTGTCCAGCCGCCGACCCGGAACACCTTGTCGGAGGAGAGGCCCTCCCAGAGCCGCACCAGGTCCTCGACGGCTTCCGCGAAGGTGCCCGGGTGCTGAGCGAGGAAGGTCGCGTTGATCGCGCCCGCCGAGACGCCCGTGATGAAGGGGATCTCGGCGTCGGGCATGTGGCGGGCCAGGCAGCGGAGGAAGCCGACCTGGTAGGCGGCGCGGGCGCCGCCGCCGGTCAGCACCAGCCCGGGACCGCCGGCTCTGTTCGCCTCGCCGTTCGCGCTCGTCACGACGGCCATTGTGCAAAGGCGCACGCGCAGCGGTCAACAGCGAGGAGGTCTCGGTGCCGCCGGCGTCGGTCCCGGTCGTCTCGACCGGTCTTCCAGGGGTTCCGGTACACTGACCGCCCTATGCGGCTCGGCGATCTCGCGCTCCACATCGTCGGCGACGGAGGGTTCCGCCTGGATGGCGGAGCCATGTTCGGCGTCGTTCCGAAGCCCCTGTGGGAGCGCAGGAAGCCGGCCGACGAGCGCAATCGGATCCAGCTCGCGACCAACTGCGTTCTGGTCGAACGAGGAGGCGATCTCCTCCTCGTGGACACCGGCATCGGCGACAAGCACGACGCCAAGTTCCGCGACATCCACGCCATCGATGGCCCGGTGAGGTTGCCCGAATCGATCGAGCGCGCCGGCTTCCGGCTCGAGGACGTCAGCCACGTGCTGCTGACCCATCTTCACTTCGATCACTGCGGGTGGAACACGCGCCGGGATGGCGAGCGGATCGTGCCCACGTTCCCCAACGCCCGCTACTGGATCTGCCGTGGCGAGGTCGAGCACGCCCGGCGTCCGTCCCTGCGCGACGCGGCGAGCTACATGCCCGAGAACTGGGAGCCGCTCTTCGAGGCCGGCGTGGTCGAGCTCTTCGAGGAAGAAGCCGAGCCCGTCCCCGGAGTGCGCGCGGTCAAGACGCCCGGGCACAACGCCGACATGTGCATCGTTCTGTTGGAGGGGGGAGGAGAGGAGCGGGCGGCGTTTCTCGCCGACCTGGTGCCGACGACGGCCCACCTGCCCTATCCGTGGGTGATGGGCTATGACCTCTACCCGCTCCAGACGGTCGAGAACAAGTGCCGGTGGCTGCCGCAATGGGCCGCGGAGCGGCGACTCCTGATCTTCGAGCACGACCCGGACGTCCCGCTGGCCCGCCTGGTCGAGGAGCGGGCCAGCCGCTTCGCCGCGGAGCCGGTGGGTGAGCCGTCAGCGGCCGAGCCCGTGGGCGCCGCCAGGGAGGGTGGATGAGCGAGGAACGCGACCTGATCGTCATCGGCAGCGGCCCGGGGGGCTACGTGGCCGGCATCCGGGCGGGCCAGCTCGGCATGAGCGTCTCGGTGGTGGAGAAGGACCCGAAGTTCGGAGGCACCTGCCTGCACCGCGGCTGCATCCCCACCAAGGCGCTGCTCCACACGGCCGGTCTGCTCGACGACGCGCGGCACGCTGCGGACTTCGGCGTCGATGTCGCGGAGGTCGCGCTCGACATGGGGCGCGCCCAGACCTACAAGAACGACGTGGTGGCGAAGAACGCCCGCGGCATCGAAGGACTGTTCAAGAAGTACAAGGTCGAAGGTCTGCACGGGCGTGCTCGCCTGGCGGGGAGCCACGAGGTGGTCGTGGAGCGCGGCGGACAGGAGACCGCATTGCGGGCGCGGCATGTCCTGCTGGCGACCGGCTCGGTGCCGCGAGAGATCCAGGCGGCCCCCACCGACGGCCGGCGCATCGTCAACTCGGACCACATCCTGGAGCTCGACGAGGTGCCCGACTCCCTGATCGTGCTGGGCGCCGGCGCCGTGGGCTGCGAGTTCGCCTCGATCTTCGCCTCGTTCGGCGCCAAGGTGACGCTGGTCGAGCTGCTGCCGCGCATCCTCCCCCTCGAGGACCAGGAGGTCTCGAAGGAGCTGACCCGACAGTTCAAGAAGCGAGGCATCCAGGTGCTGACCGGGGCCAAGCTGACGACGGCCCAGGCCTCCGACCAGGGGGTCCAGGTCCAGCTCGAGACCGACGACATGCAGGAGTCGATGGACGCGTCGATGCTGCTGGTCGCCGTCGGCAGGGCCCCGGTGACGGCGAGCCTCGGGCTCGAGGAGCTCGGAGTGTCGCTCCAGAAGGGGTACGTCGAAGTCAACGGCACCATGCAGAGCTCGGTGCCGCACCTCTACGCCATCGGCGACGTGGTGCCGACGCCTTGGCTCGCCCACGTGGCTTCCGCCGAGGGCATCCTGGCCGTCGAGCACATGGCGGGCCGGGACGTGCGGCCCCTCAACTACGACAACGTGCCCTCGGTGACCTACTGCGATCCGGAAGTGGGGAGCGTCGGCCTCACCGAAGAGGAGGCCCGCGAGCGCGGGCACGACGTGGCGGTGGGCAAGTTCCCCTTCACGGCCCTGGGCAAGGCCGTGATCCTCGGCAAGACCGCGGGCTTCGTCAAGGTGGTTCGCGAGACTCGCTACGACCAGGTGCTGGGCGTCCACATCGTCGGCGCCCACGCCACCGACTTGATCGCCGAGGCCTGCGTGGCCCTGCAGCTGGAGACGACGACCGAAGAGCTGTTCCGAACCATCCACGCGCACCCGACCCTCTCCGAGGCGATGGCCGAGGCCGCCCATGCCGCGACCGGCCACGCCATCCACATCTAGAGCCCGGGTGCCGATCCGCCCGATCGAGCGGGCGTCGCGAACACGGAGACTGGAGCCATGGCAACCGAAGTGATCATGCCGCAGATGGGCGAGTCGATCGCCGAAGGGACCATCACGCGCTGGTTGGTGAAAGTCGGGGACAAGGTCGAGCGCGATCAGCCGCTCTTCGAGATCTCCACCGACAAGGTGGACGCGGAGATCCCGAGCCCGGCCACCGGCGTCCTGCTGGAGATCAAGGCGGAAGAGGGAGAGACGGTGCCCGTCGACCAGGTCGTCGCCCTCATCGGCGAGCCCACGGAGGGGGCTGCGACCGAGGAGAAGGGGGGAGACGAGAAGACGGAGCCCGTCGAGGAGCCGAAGAAGGCCGCGGAGCCGGACGAGTCCGCCGAACGCGAGAGGGCCGACGAGGGGGAGGAAGCCGCGAAGCCCGAGAAGGTCGAGAAGGAGGAGGAGGCCGGGGCCGACGAGCGCAAGGAGGCGAATGCAGAGGCCGTGGAGAAGAAGGAGGAGGCCGCAGGCGTCGAGGAGACTGGCGAGGCCGAGCGGGTCCGCAAGTTCTCGAGCCCGGTGGTGCGGAAGATGGTCGAGGAGCATGGCGTGGCCCTCGACGAGATCGAAGGGAGCGGGATCCACGGGCGCGTGACGCGCGAGGACGTCGAGAAGCACCTCGCTGCGCGCGGCGCAGAGGAAGAGCCGAAGGAGGAGAAGAAGGCGCCCGCGCCGGCGGCGGAGGAGAAGGCTCCTCCAGCCGAGGACAAGCCGGCCCGCCGCGAGGCCGGCGCCACCGAGGTCGTCGCCTCGCGCCAGCGCCCGACGCCGGAGGGCTTCTACGTTCCGCCGTACACCGAGGGGGAGAACGTCGAGATCGTCCCGATGTCGCGCATCCGCCAGATCACCTCGGCCCACATGCGCTATTCGAAGGACACCTCGGCGCACGTCACCACCGTGTTCCACATGGATCTCGCCAGGGAGCGGGCCAAGAGGGCCTTCCAGCAGGAGTACGGCACCAAGCTCACCTACATGCCGTTCCTCTTCAAGGCGGTGGCGACGGCCCTGAAGGCCCACCCGAAGCTCAACGCCGCCGTCGACGGCACCGACATCGTGTTCAAGAAGGACATCAACATCGGCATGGCGGTGGCGCTCGACTGGGGCCTCCTGGTGCCGGTCATCCGCAACGCCGACCAGCTCAACCTGATCGGCCTCGCCAAGGCCGCCAACGATCTCGCCGACCGCTCGCGGGCGAAGAAGCTCTCGCCCGACGAGCTCAAGGGCGGAACCTTCACGATCACGAACCCCGGTGTGTACGGGAGCCTCTTCGGGACCCCGGTCATCAACCAGCCGCAGGTCGCCATCCTCGGCCTCGGCACGATCGAGAAGCGCCCGGTCGTGGAGCCCGATCCCGAGGGTAACGACACCATCGTCATCAAGCCGATGTCCTACTTCGCCATCACCTACGACCACCGCCTCGTGGACGGCGCCGACGCGGACCACTTCATGAACCACATCAAGCGGACCCTGGTCGAGGAGACCTGGAGCGAGCTCGACTTCTAGGAGCCATGAGAGCCAGCCTGTTCGCGGTCACCCTGTGGGTTCCGATTGCCTCGTCGGCCCTCGCCGGGTTCGACGAGGACTTCACGGGCTCCACGATGCGCGTGGATCTCTTCCACTCGGGGCACGCCGAGCTCGAGCTCGTGAGTCTGGATCAGGTGCGGATCGAGGGGCCGTGGCCCGGACGGCGCCGGCAGCTCGTCGACCCGACGGGCCTCGGCAAGTACCGCTTCGAGGTGCGCGACGCCGCCGACGGCCGGGTGCTGTACTCGCAGGGCTACGCCTCGATCTACGGCGAGTGGGAGACCACGGGCCCGGCCGCGGAGGGCGTCGTCGGCACCTGGGAGGAGACGTTGCGCTTCCCAGAGCCGCGCCGGCCGGTCGAGGTGGTGTTGGCGAAGCGCGGCGCCGAGGAGGCGTTCCAGGAGATCTGGCGCACCAGCGTCGACCCGGCGTCGCGCTTCGTGCACCGCGCCGCCGTAGCGCCGCAGGACGTCCGCGTGCTCCTCGACCACGGCGATCCGGCGACCAAGGTCGACCTCCTGGTGCTGGGCGACGGCTACACCGCCGCGGAGATGGAGAAGTTCTGGACCGACGCCGAGCGCGCGGCCGGCTACCTCTTCGCCGAGGAGCCGTTCGCGGGCCGGCGCGGCGACTTCAACGTGCGCGCGATCGGCACTCCGGCCCGCGAGTCGGGCGTCTCGCGGCCGCGCGCCGGCATCTTCCGCGACTCGCCGCTGGGCGCGACCTACAACCTCTTCGACTCGGAGCGCTACGTGCTCTCGACCGACGAGAGGGCCTGGCGCGACGTCGCCGCCGCGGCGTCGTACGACGTCGTGCTCATCCTGGTCAACGACCGCCAATACGGCGGCGGCGGCATCTACGGCCTCTACTCGACGGCGGCCGTCGACTCGGGCTTCGCCCGCTACCTGGTCGTCCACGAGTTCGCGCACCACTTCGCGGCTCTGGGCGACGAGTACTACACCTCGGACGTCGCCTACCAGGACTTTCAGGGCGAGCTGGCCGAGCCCTGGGAGCCGAACCTCACGGCGCTCGCCGATCCCGAGCACCTCAAGTGGCGCCACCTGATCGAGGCGGGGACGCTGCTGCCCACCCCGTGGGAGAAGGATGCCTACGAGACGGCCTCCCGGGCCTTCCAGGAAGAGCGGCGCGCGCTGCGGGAGGCGGGAGCGCCGGAGGAGCGCCTGGAGGAGCTCTTCCGCCGCGAGCGCGAGCTGTTCACCAGGATGCTCGCGACCCAGGAGCACTCCGGCGAGGTCGGCGCCTTCGAGGGCGCCGGCTACGAGGCGCAGGGTCTCTACCGCCCCACGATCGACTGCGTGATGTTCACTCGAGACGAGGTCGGCTTCTGCCCGGTCTGCGCCGGGGCCATCGAGCGGATCATCGACCTCCATACCCGCTGAGGGCGATCCAGGCGTTGGGGCGGTAGGCTGTGCCCATGCTGCGCGCCGCGCTCTCCTTCCTCGTGGTGGCCGGACTGGTGGCGGCGTGGTGGTTCTCGCGCCCGATCGTGGAGCAGGACCCCGACCTGGGGACGGTGACCTACCGGCGTCTGCTCGGGCGGATCGTCGCCGTCGAGTCCGACCTCGACGGCGACGGCAACCCGGAGGTGGTGACCGAGCACTCGTTCTCCGAGCCCTTCGAGCGGGTCGGCGGGCCCGGGCCGTGCGAGGACTGGAGCCCACGGGCCGAGGACCGCAACGGCGACGGACGTCCTGACACCTGGTACAGGCCGGTCGGGGACGACGGTCGCGGCCGCTGCCTCTACTCCTTCGACGCCGACGTCGACCTCGACGGCGAGCCCGACTGGTCGATGGAGTCGACCGACCGCGCCGAGGCCTACAGCCGCATGGCGCAGTTGCGGGGGTTCTAGGCGATGGGCACCGAGCTGCGTCCCTTGGAGTGGAGCTGGCTCGGCCGCATCGGCTACGCCGAGGCCGTCTCCCTCCAGGAGTCGACCCGCGAAGACGTCCGCGCCGGTCGCCGCGGCGACCAGCTGCTCCTGCTCGAGCACCCTCCCGTCTACACGCTCGGGCGCAACGCCGGCGCTGCCGACGTCACGGCTCCGCCCGAGTGGCTGGCGAGCCGCGGAATCGAGGTGTTCGAGGCCGACCGGGGCGGCCAGGTCACGTACCACGGTCCCGGACAGCTGGTCGGCTACCCGATCGTGAATCTCTCGCCGGACCGCCAGGACATCCGCCGCTACGTCCGCGGCCTCCAGGAGGTGCTGGTTCGTGTCCTCGGTGACTTCGGCCTCGAAGCGGAGGGCCGCCGCGAGCAGCCCGAGATCGGCGTCTGGGTCGGCGACACCAAGGTCGCCTCCCTCGGCATCCACATCAAGCGCTGGGTGACCACTCACGGCTTCGCCCTCAACGTGACGACCGACCTCGCGCACTTCGCGGGCATCGTCCCCTGCGGGTTGCGCGGGGTACCGATGGCCTCGATCGAGAGCCTGACCGGCCGGCGGCCCGGGCTCGAGGTGGTGGCCGACCGCCTCGTGCGCCGCTTCTGCGACGTCTTCGGGTACGAGGCGGAGGCGTCGTCGGCGGGGGCGGCGCGGGCGGAGGGCATCCCCTGAGGCGGCCGGGCTAGACTCGGCGCGGATGCCACGCCTGGTGGAGGTCGGCCTCAACGCGGTGATCCTGGCGGTCACCGACGAGACGCCACGGGTGCTCACCGTACGCTCGGCTGCGGGCGTGCCGGCCCTGCCCTTCGGGCCCCTCGATCCCGACGCGGACCGCACCCTCGAGCTCGGCCTGCGCCGCTGGGTGCGGGAGCAGACCGGGATCGGCCTCGGTTACGTCGAGCAGCTCTACACCTTCGGCGACCGGGACCGCGAGGCCGGGGCCGGCGACCGGCGGGTGCTGTCGGTGGGCTACCTCGCGCTGGTGCGCGAGGAGACCCTGGAGACGAGCTCGGCCGCCGAATGGGTCGACGTCTACGCGTTCTTCCCCTGGGAGGACCTCCGGGACGCCGACTCCTCGCGGTCGATCGAGAGGGCCCTGCAGGCGTGGCTGCGGAGCATCGGGCACCCTGCCGCACGGGGGGCGCAGGTCGAGCGGGCGGCCATCAACTTCGGCCTCGACGGCGTGCCCTGGGACGGCTACCGGGTGCTCGAGCGCTACGAGCTGCTCTACGAGGCGGGCCTCGTCGAAGAGGCCGCGCGCGACCGGGCAGCGCGCGGGCTGGCCGAAGGGCGGCGCCCCGGCGGCGGCCAGCGGCTCGGCAGGCCGATGGCCAAGGACCATCGGCGCATCCTGGCCACCGCCCTGGGTCGCGTCCGCGGCAAGCTGAAGTACCGTCCGGTCGTCTTCGAGCTCGTCCCCGAGACCTTCACCCTCTACCAACTCCAGAGGGTCGTCGAGGCCCTGGCCGGCGTGCGCCTCCACAAGCAGAACTTCCGCAGGCTGGTGGAGAAGGGCGGCCTCGTGGAGGGCACGGGACGGCTGCACCACGACACCGGCGGCCGTCCCGCCGAGCTCTTCCGCTTCCGTCGCGAGGTCCTCAAGGAGCGCCCCACCCCCGGCGTCGCCCTCCCCGGCGCGCGGGGTTGACGACAGATATACTCATCCGTAGAATAAGAGCCGCTCGCAGGTGAGCGCCTTTTCTTGGACCTGCAATATACTCATAGAGAGCATAAAGGGGTCGCCATGATCGCCCACGACGAGTCGCTGGAGTACACGCCGGAGATCGCCGCCGCCACCGCCGATGCCTGGGAGCGCGTCCGCCACGTCATCCCGGAGATCGAATGGCCGGTCCACGCGCCGTACGTCGACGCGATCCGGCGCCTCAAGCGCGAGCGCAACGCCGTGCTCCTCGTCCACAACTACCAGACGCCGGAGATCTTCCACGGCGTCGCGGACTTCCGGGGCGACTCGCTGGGGCTGGCTCGCGAGGGGGCCGCGACCGACGCCGACATCATCGTCCTCTGCGGCGTCCACTTCATGGCCGAGACGGCGAAGATCCTTTCGCCGGAGAAGACGGTGCTGATCCCGGATCTCGAGGCCGGGTGCTCGCTGGCGTCTTCGATCACCGGGGCGGACGTGCGGCTCTTGAAGGAGCGCTACCCTGGCGTGCCGGTCGTCACCTACGTCAACACCTCGGCCGAGGTGAAGGCGGAGTCGGACGTCTGCTGCACCTCGGCCAACGCGGTGCAGGTGGTGGAGTCGGTGGGGAGCGACCGGGTGATCTTCCTTCCGGACGAGTACCTCGGCCGCCACGTCGCCACGCAGACCGACGTCGAGCTCGTCCTCTGGCACGGCCACTGCGAGGTCCACGAGCGCTTCACGGCGGCGGACCTCGAGGCGTACCGCGAGCAGTTCCCCGGCGTCGAGATCATCGCCCACCCGGAATGCCCGCCCGACGTCCTGGCGACTGCCGACTTCGTGGGCTCGACCTCCGGGATGATTCGCCACGTCGGCGAGCGGCGGCCGGAGCGCGTGGTGATGGTCACCGAGTGCTCGATGAGCGACAACGTCGCCGTCGAGTACCCCGACGTCGAGTTCGTCCGCCCCTGCAACCTCTGCCCGCACATGAAGCGGATCACCCTTCCCAAGATCCTCCGCTCCCTCGAGCGGCTGGAGCACCCGGTGGAGGTCGCTCCCGACGTCGCCGCCAGCGCCCGCCGCGCCCTCGAGCGGATGCTCGAGGTCGGGTGAAGAGTGTGGGGCGATTGAAAGGGGGACAGGTACAGATTAGCCGGCACCACCCAGCAGCGGTCGGAGTCGGTCCGGGCTAATTTGTACCTGTCCCCCTTTTTCGTGATCGGGCAAGGAGGGACGCGATGGTGCGGCGAGGAATCGACGAGGTGCGCTCGAGTGACGTGCTGGTGGTCGGCAGCGGCGTGGCGGGGCTGGCGGCGGCGCTGGCCGCGCGCGGGGCGCAGGTCACGGTCGCGACACCCGGCCGGCTGGGCCGCGACGGCTCGACGGCCCTGGCCCAGGGGGGCGTGGCCGTGGCTCTGGGCCCGGATGATTCGCCGCGTTTCCATGCCGAGGACACCCGCGCCGCGGCGGCCGGCCTGGCGGACGCCGAGGCCGTACGGCGGCTGGTCGAGGAGGGGCCGGGAGCGATCCGTCACCTGATCGAGCTCGGGGCGCGCTTCGATCGCGGTGCCGACGGCGCCCCGGCCCTGGGTCGCGAGGCGGCGCACTCCCGCTCCCGCATCCTCCACGCCGGCGGAGACGCGACCGGCGCCGAGGTCGCGCGGGCGCTCGGCGCGGCGATGGCCGCGGCGGAGTGGGTGAGGGTCGAAGAGGGAGCTGCCGTCCGGCACCTCCTGCGCTCGCAGGGCCGGGTCGTCGGTGCGCTACTGGAGCAGGACGGCGCTCGGGTCCTCCACCTGGCCCGGGCAGTGGTGCTCTGCACCGGCGGCCTGGGCGCGCTCTATCGGCACACGACGAATCCGCCGTGGGCCCGCGGCGAGGGGCTGGCCATGGCGGCCCGTGCCGGAGCTCTCCTGGCCGACCTGGAGTTCGTCCAGTTCCACCCCACGACCCTCGCGGCCGCCCTTCGAGAGGACCATGCAGGGGCCGGAACGGCCGCCCCGGCGGCGTTGCCGCTGCTGACGGAAGCGCTCCGTGGGGCCGGAGCGGCGATCGTCGACGGGGCCGGACGGCGGTTCCTGTTCGACGTCGACCCGCGCGGCGAGCTCGCTCCCCGCGACGTCGTGGCGCTGGCCATCTGGCGACGGTTGCGCGCGGGTGGGGGTGCCTTCCTGGACGCGCGGGAAGCGGTCGGCGATCACTTCCCCGAGCGCTTCCCGACGGTCTTCGCCGCCTGCCAGGAACGCGGCCTGGACCCGCGGGTCGACCTGCTGCCGGTGACGCCCGCGGCGCACTACCAGATGGGTGGCGTCGTCGTCGACGAGCGGGGGCGCACCACCGTGCGGGGCCTCTGGGCGGCCGGCGAGGTCGCCCGCACAGGCGCCCACGGCGCCAACCGCCTGGCCAGCAACTCCCTGCTCGAGGGCCTCGTCTGGGGCCTGGCGGCTGGCCGCGACGCGGCCGCCCGCGCCGCCGAGCTGCCGGCGCCGAAGCTGGCTGTCGACGAGATCGCGGCTCCCGCGGCGGGAATCACGGCGTCGGAGGATCCCCAGGTCCTGGCCTCGGTGCGCGCTATCCTCTGGGAGCGAGTCGGCCTGGAGCGCGAAGGCCGCAGGCTGGCCGGGGCACTGGCCGAGGTCGAGGCCCTGGAGTCGACACTGTCGCCGGAAGATCGGGTAGGGCGTGACCTGCTGCTCGTCGCCCGCATGGTGACGACCGCCGCCCTGGCGCGCACGGAAAGCCGCGGCGCCCACCGACGGGCCGACTTCCCCGTGGCCGACCCGACCTGGCGCAACCACGTGCTCCTCTCCCTGGAGCCCGACGGGCGCTCGATCCGCTGGCGCCGCAGCGCCGAGATCGATCCGGCGGTGGGCGCAAACCGGGAAGCGCGGCCATGAGCACCCCCGGTCTCTCTGCCTTGCTCTACCGCGACCTGGTCCGGGCGGCCCTGGCCGAGGACTTGGGGCGGGCGAGCGATCTGACGACGGACGCCATCGTGCCGGCGGAGCAGGAAGCGGCGGGGCGGCTGGTCGCCCGGGCGGCGGGGCGCGTCTGTGGGCTGGAGGTCGCGGCCGCGGCCTTCCGCGAGCTCGATCCGGAGGCGGAAGTCGACCTGCGCCTCGGGGACGGGACGGACGTCGAGGCGGGCACGACGCTGGCCGTCGTCCGTGGCGCGGCGCGGGCCCTCCTGACGGGGGAGCGCGTGGCCCTGAATTTCCTGGGCCACCTCTCCGGCATCGCGACGGCGACCCGCGAGCTGGTCCGGCTGGTGGAGGGCACCGGCGCCCGGGTCGCGGACACCCGCAAGACGACGCCGGGCCTGCGGGCCCTCGAGAAGTACGCCGTGCGCGTCGGTGGCGGCTCGAACCACCGCTTCGGGCTCGACGACGCGGTGCTGGTGAAGGACAACCACCTGGCCCTGGCCGGCGGTGTGGCCGCGGCGGTCGAGCGGGTGCGGGCCTCCGTCGGGCACCTGGTGAAGGTCGAGGTGGAGGTGGACACCCTCGAGCAGCTCGACGAGGCCCTGGCCGCCGGCGTCGACGCGGTTCTGCTCGACAACATGACGCTGGAGACGCTGGCCGAGGCCGTGCGCCGCGTCGCCGGCCGTGCCGTCACCGAGGCGTCCGGCGGCGTCACCGCCGAGACCCTTCCGGCGGTGGCGGCGAGCGGGGTCGATCTGGTGTCGGTGGGTTGGATCACCCACAGCGCCCCCAGCCTGGACGTGGCCTTCGACCTCTCCACGCACGCGCCCGGCTTCGCGGACCTCGTGGGGTCGCCGGACCCCATCGGCTAGACTGCCGGCGTGAGCGAGACGCTGGTTCAGATCGGCGGCGAGAAGCCCGCTCGCCAGGGGCGACCCGAGTGGCTGCGCATCAAGCTGCAGACGCCCGAGAGCTACCACACGGTCCGGCGGCTGGTGGACGAGCTGAACCTCCACACCGTCTGCCAGGAGGCTCGCTGCCCCAACATCTACGAGTGCTGGGGCGAGCACGGCACCGCGACCTTCATGATCCTCGGCGACGTCTGTACCCGCCGCTGCGGCTTCTGCGCCGTGACCTCCGGCCGGCCGGCGCCGGGGGTCGACGCCGAGGAGCCCGAGCACGTGGCGCAGGCCGTCTCGACGATGGGCCTCCAGCACGCCGTCATCACCTCGGTCGACCGCGACGACCTGCCGGACGGCGGCGCCCGGCACTTCGCCGAGGTCATCGAGGCGATCCACGGCCGCAACCCGGAGACCGCCGTCGAGGTCCTCACCCCCGACTTCCGCGGCGTCCCCGAGGCCCTCGACGTCGTCCTCGCCGCCCGCCCCGAGGTCTTCTCGCACAACATGGAGACCGTCCCCCGGATGTACCGCCTGGCCCGTCCGGGAAGCCGCTACGAGCGCTCCCTCGAGCTGCTCGAAGAAGCATCCGACCGGCGCGACGCCGGTGCCTATGAAGGCCGCGTCAAGACCGGCATCATGGTCGGTCTCGGCGAGCGCCGCGACGAGGTCGAGCGGACCATCGCCGACATCCGCCGTGCCGGCGTCGAGATCCTCACCATCGGCCAGTACCTCCAGCCCACCGGGAAGCACCTCCCGGTCGACCGCTGGGTCACCCCCGACGAGTTCGCCGAGCTGAAGAGCCTCGCCTTCTCCCTCGGCTTCGCCCACTGCGAGTCCGGCCCCCTCGTCCGCTCCAGCTACCACGCCCACGAGCACGTCGCTCGCGGTTAGTCCGCGGTCGGGGCGGCGGACGGGGTCGTCGGGGAGCGGCGGCGGCTGACGAGGGTGAGGCCTCCGGCGATCAGGAGAAAGCCGGCGGCCTCGCGCCAGCCGGGGCGCTCGGCGAGGAGGAGGGCGGCGAGGAGGGCCGTCGTCAAGGGCTGGGCGGTGACGTACGCGGCGGCGAGGGTGGGAGAGGAGCGGCGGATGGCCCAGGTGTTCAGGGAGTAGCCCAGCGCGGTGGGGAAGGCGAGGATGTAGAGGAGGCCGGCCCAGGCCTTGGGCGGCACGGCGGCGGGCTCGAGGGCGGCGAGCGTCGGGCTGCCGACGGCGAGGACGCCGAGGCCGCCGAAGGCGAAGGCCCAGGCGAGGACGGTGCGCCAAGGGAGGCGCTCGACGAGCGGGCGCTGGAGGACGAGGAAGCCGGCGTAGGAGAGGCAGTTGGCGAGGATCAGGAGGTTGCCGAGGATGGCGTCGTCGCCGAGCGAGAAGCGGCCGGGACGGAGGAGCACCAAGGCGCCGGCGACGGCCAGCGCCACGCCGGCCAGGCGCCGCCAGCCGAGCCGCTCGACGCCCGCAGCGACGGCGATACCGGCGGCGAAGACGGGGATGGCCGGCATCAGGATGGCGGCGTTGGTCGCCGTCGTCAGCCGCAGCCCCATGATGAAGAGGACCTGGTTGGCGAAGACGCCGAGCAGCCCGAGCAGGGCGAGGTACGGCAGCTCCCGGCGCGGCACCCGCAGCGGGCCGTGACGCGCCGCCAGCAGGAAGAGGAGCGGGGTCGCCACCAGGACGCGGAGGCAGGCCACGGCCAGCGGGTCCACGGACTCGAGGACGACCTTGCCGAAGACGTGGAAGCCGCTGAACGAGAGCTGGACGGCGATCAGCGCCCAGTGGACGCCGGCTGGGGGACGCGAGGTCACGACGGTCGGGATTCTAGAGCGGCGGGGGGCGTCGGCTTTTGGCGCGGCGGCGGGGTGACGGTATGATGGCGAGGCAGCGACCGCCGCGGGGTTCCCCGCGGGCCCCGACGAGAGAGCGATGACCGACGACGCGAACAGCTTGAAGATCCGTACGCTCGAAGACGCCGATCTCGGGGGCATCATCGCCCTCGACGAGAAGATCTCGGGGCAGTATCGCCCGGACGTCTGGGAGACCCGGTTCACCTACTACATGCGGCGCGACCCCGAGGCCTGCGTCGTCGCCGAGAAGGACGGCAAGGTCGTCGGGTTCATGCTCGGCGACGTGCGCGCCGGCGAGTTCGGCCTCGAGGAGCCGACCGGCTGGGTCGAGGTGCTCGGTGTCGATCCCAGCGAGCGCGGCCAGGCCATCGGGCGCCGGCTGGCCGAACGGATCCTGGAGCACTTCAAAGACTCCGGCGCCCGCTCGGTGCGCACGCTGGTCGACCGGGAGATGACCGGCATCGAGCAGTTCTTCACCGCTCTCGGATTCGAGCCGGCTCCTGTGCGCACCTACGTGAGAACCCTCTAGGAGCCAAGATGGCGACGCGACAGACACGCATCCCCGATCCGTTCCACAAGGCGGTCGAGAAGTGGCGGGACACCTTCATCCCCGACTTCGACCTGCTGATGGAGAACTGGGAGAAGTACTTCCCCAAGGACCCGCGGTTCGAGCTCTGCGCCTTCCGCGAGCTGGGCATCTGCGACGAGATCGAATGCGGCGAGCTGCAGGGCAAGCCCAAGGCGACCCGACCCGAGGAGCTCCTCCCCGAGCAGGCCAACCACCTGCTGGGCGCCATCAAGGCCCAGGCCTCGACCGAGTTCGGCTCGATCCAGCAGCACATGCACACGCTGGCCCGGGCGCAGACCGAGCAGGACCAGTTCTGGGTCCTGCGCATGATGGCCGAGGAGCTGCGCCACGGCTACCAGATGCTGCACCTCCTGCTCGACGGCGACTGGAGCAAGGTCGCCGACGTGAAGGGCGCCGAGATGGTGGAGGAGATCCTCTCCATGACCACCGGCTCCCACGTCCTCGGCGCGTTCAACATCGACTTCGACTCCTTCGTCGACAACATCACCTTCTGCTGCCTGATCGACCGGGTCGGCAAGTACCAGCTCGACATGCAGCGCATCTCGGCCTACAAGCCCTTCGGCGAGTCGATGCCGCAGATGCTCCGCGAGGAGGCCTTCCACCTCGCCACCGGTGTCGTGCCGCTGCGACGCTGGATGGAGGCCGCCGGCCAGGGCGAGGTCTACATCACCACCCGCGACATCCAGCGTGCGATCAACAAGTGGCTGCCCAGGGGACTCGAGATGTTCGGCGACGAACGCGGCGGCGGCACCAACGTCCGCTACGGCCTGAAGCCGATGAAGAATCGCGAGGCGCAGGATCTCTACTACCACGAGGTCGGGAAGGTCGTGCGCGATCTCAACATGCGCTACGTCCGCGCCCGCCTCCCGGAGCTGCACCTGGCGGAGGCCGAGGAGCTCCTCGACGGCGTCCTGGCCGAGGGCACGCCGGTGCGCGGCATCGCCTGGGAGGACCTGCTCCACCTCCCGGTCAAGGAGTTCTTCCGCCGCCGCGGCGAGCCCGCCTTCCGGATGGTCGGGTGGCAGGGTGAGGAGTACGCCGACGCAGAACCCTACCTGCGCCACCTGCAGGAGGTCCTGCCCGACGCCTATCGCGCCAATCGGGACTTCCGGTCCTACGCCGAGGCCTTGCGCAGGGTCGCGGCAGGCGAGGTCAGCGCCGACGAGGCGTCGCGCGAGATGCCCTCGCTGCGCCGCATCGGCGGCACCTGCCCCTGCTCGCGGTCGGTCCGCTGGGTCGTCGACGATGTCCCGAGCGACGGGGAGAAGCGCCTCGATCCCATCGAGCTGCCGGTCGCCTGAGCGGCGCGAGCGAGAGCGGTGAGTCTGTTCAGCCGGCTGGTCGTCTCGACGCTCCCTCTCGTTCCCAAGGTGCTGGTCGGCCGCGTGGCCCGTCGCTACGTGGCCGGGGAGACCCGGGAGCAGGCGCTGGCCACCGTGCGATCCCTCAACGAGATCGGCGCCATGGCGACCCTGGACATCCTCGGCGAGGAGGTCCGGGAGCGTGCCAAGGCGCTGGCGGCCGTGGAGGAGTACGAGGCCCTGTTTGACGCCATCGAGGGGTCGGGCGTCGACGCCAACGTCTCGATCAAGCTGACCCTCCTGGGCCTGAAGATCGACGAGGGCTTCTGCCGTGACAACGTCGAGCGGATCGCGCGGACGGCCAGCGGCCACGGCAACTTCGTGCGCATCGACATGGAGGATCGTACGACGACCGACGCGACGCTGCGCATCTACCACGCGCTGCAGCCCCGCTACGGCAATCTCGGCGTGGTGCTGCAGTCCTACATGCGCCGCACCCTCGACGACATCGCCGCCCTGCCCGCGGCAGGCGCCAACGTCCGCCTCTGCAAGGGCATCTACATCGAGCCCAGGCGGGACGCCTGGAAGGGCTACGAGACGGTGCGCCACAACTTCGTGGCGGCCCTTACCAAGCTGATGGACCGCGGGGCCTACGTCGGAGTGGCGACTCATGACGAGTTCCTGGTCTGCGCCGCCACCGCGGTGGTCGATCGGCTGGGCCTGCCTCCCGAGTCCTGGGAGTTCCAGATGCTCCTCGGCGTCGACGAGCCCCTGAGAGACATCCTCCTCGCGCGCGGTCATCGGCTCCGTGTCTACGTCCCGTACGGTCCCGACTGGTACGCCTACTCGATGCGCCGGCTACGAGAGAACCCGGAGATCGCGCGCCACGTCATCCGCGCCACCCTGGGCCTGTCGTGATGGGAGCGCCCTGGTGAGCGGGACCGGTCGACGGGTCCTGCTCCTCCAGTTTCGCCTTCACGACGCAGCACAGCGCCAGGAGGAGAGCTGCTTCCGGGCCGCGGGCGGCCTGGGGCCCGCCGAGCTGCGTGCGATCAACCTCGCGCGCGAGCCGGAGATCCGTTGGCCGGCCGTCGCGGACTGGGACGCGGTGATCCTGGGAGGGGCCGGCGAGTACTCGGTGACGGAACGTCACCCATTCACCCCCTGGGTGGAGGAGGTCTTGGCGCGACTGGTCGACGAGGGCCGACCGGTGCTCGGCTCCTGCTTCGGGCATCACCTCCTCGCCCAGGTGACCGGGGGCGCGGTGGCCACGGATCCGCAGACCGAGGAGGTCGGCACCTTCGACGTCGCGTTGACCGAGGCGGGCCTCGCGGACCCGGTGCTGGCGGGCCTGCCCCCGACCTTCGCCGTGCAGCTCGGACACCACGACACGGTGTCGAGCCCCGGCGCCACCCTCGTCGAGCTGGCGCGCTCGGCGCGCTGTCCCTGGCAGATCCTCAAGGTCGAGGGCAAGCCGATCTACGGCACCCAGTTCCACGCCGAGATGGACCGCGAGCACATGGTGGACCGGCTGACCATGTATCGAGAATCCTACGTCGGCGACGCCAGCGCCCTGGTGGCGATCGAGCGGCGGCTGGCGCCGGCGCCGCTGGCGCGTCGGGTGCTTCGCCGCTTCCTGGAGCTCCACACGTGACGACTTCGCGACCGGCGGAGGAGGCGGTC
>Ga0299913_10000661_pt1 | contig 22873 bp, 21 predicted proteins | sample RVTome_9_FD_201360 | JGI IMG/M metagenome (GOLD analysis project Ga0299913, IMG submission 201360) | Soil microbial communities from uranium-contaminated site in the Upper Colorado River Basin, Wyoming, United States - RVT155D38 (version 2) ... | reverse complement strand
CTACGCCCAGCTCACCCGGCTCCATCGGCTCCTCTTCGCCGGCCGTGGTCGTGGGCTCCTCCTCACCAGCGGTGGTGGTCGGTTCCTCGGTTCCAGCAGTCGTCGTGGTCTCGTCCTCGCCACCCTCTCCGCCACCACAGGCGGCGATTACGAGGGTTAGGACGGCCAGGAGCGCGAGAAGCTTGAGGCCTCTCTTCGTTTTCATGTGTTTTCCTTCCTCCATTTGCCATGGACGACGCGGCAAAAGCCACGCCGTGACGCGACTTTAGACCCTATTTCCGCTTCGGGCACCAAGATGTGTGCCCGGATTCGGCTCGATTGCGTACCTTTGCACCGTGGTGGTGACGCCGAATGTGATCGAGGATGCCCGAGAGTCTCACGATCGGGTGCCTCCGGCCGCTCCCCCCTGGGCCTGGCTGCTGGTCGGCCTGGTCATCGGTGCCGGTGCCGCGGTGCTGGTACTGGGCGTAGACGAGCCCACCTCGTCATCTCCCGCGGAGAACGGGTCCAACCCGGCGGCGAATACCAACGTGGGGGGCATCGCCGACGTGGTCGAGGGCTTCCCCGACGGTTTGATGGCAGTGACTCGAAGCGCCGGGCAGAGTCTCGAGCTGATGATCTGGCCGCTACAAGGCGAGCCCTACGAGCGCAGCATCCCGGTCGGTGTCTCCCGCCCACCCGGGCCGGTCGCCTTCGACGGGTCGGGCCGACGGATCGCAACCTCGCTGCCGCTGCCGGAAACGGAGGTGGGGGTTCTCTACGCCGGGATTCCTGAGAATGCGGAGATAATCGCCACCCAGGTCAATGGGTATGCCTGGCACGATTCTGATCCGCTCAACCTCGCCTACACCACAATCGTCGACGGTGAGCTCGGTCTATGGGTCGTCCGCCCCGACCTGCGCGGACCGCAGCTGGTGACCCGGGGCGTCGGGATCGAGGGTCACCTTGCCGCATGGGGCGAATGGGGGTACGCCATCCAGGGCGAGGCCGAAGAGGAGGTCGTCCTGATCACCGTCGGTGGAGAGATCAAGGACACACACCCGGGTCGGGTGCTCGGCTCCTACCGCACCGGGTGGCTGGCAATTGCCGACGACGGCGGTGTGCATCTGCTCAGCGCCGGTGGCGGAGTGCGGGGTCTGGGAATCGACGAGATGGAGGACGATGTCCTCATCGGCAGCTTCTCAGACGATGGATCGAAGCTCGCTCTGCTGACCAGGGACCGGGCGATGGTCGTCTCCATGGCCGACGACTCCACAATGCACGAATCGGAAGGAAGAGCCGGAGTGCCCCAGCTCATTTGGAGCTCTGACGGGCGATTCGTGCTGTATCCGGGCGTGAGAGGGATCTGGGCGGTCGACACCGGCGACGGCGAGGCGGAGGCGATCCTCACCACCAGGACGTTCACCGGGCTCGGAATCGCTCCTCTTGGTGGCTCGTAGACTCGAGCGATGCCTACGTTTCATCTGCTCAACGCCGGCTATGGGGGAGACCGTGTCGCCTCTACGGTTTCACTCGTCGAGTGCGAATCCTCGTTGATAGTGATCGACCCCGGCATGGTGGCGTCGACATCGGTCATCCTCGACCCGATCAGGGAAATCGGGCGAGCTCCAGAGGAGGTCACCGACGTGGTCATCTCCCACCACCACCCCGATCACACCATCAACATCGCCCTTTTTCCCAATGCGAGGGTGCACGACCATTGGGCAATCTACAAAGACGACCAATGGATCAAGCGACCGGCCGAGGGTTTCGAGGTCGCCGACGGGGTGACCCTATGGGAGACACCGGGACACACCGCCCAGGACATAACCACCATCGTCGAAGACGGTGACCAGACCATCGCTTTCACTCACCTCTGGTGGTATGAGACGGCTCCATACGACGATCCCATCTGCACCGACCCGGCCGGGTTGCACATCTGCCGGGAACGCGTGTTGGAGGCGGCCACACTCATCGTCCCGGGGCACGGACAGCCTTTCATCCCGGGGGATTCCACCTCCCGCTGAGTCCCCGCAAGCCCCTTTCCGTCCACGACACCTAGCGCGAACCGGTAGATTGACATGAACGAGAAGACGGGACGCCTCATGGCAGCAGGAAGTTTTGTGTGGAAGGGTCGATTGGGGCCTCTTGATCTGATATTGGGTGAAGACACATTCGCCCCGACGACGATCTCGACGCTGGTAGCCGAGGCGATGGACGTGGACGAAGGCGAAGTGGTCATCGACGTCGGCACCGGCACCGGAGTTCTCGCCATAATCGCGGCCAAGCTCGGGGCATCCCGGGTGCTGGCGATCGACAGCAGCCCAAGTGTGCGCGAAGTCGGCCGGGCAAACGCCGAGGTGCATGGCGTGGCCGACAAGATCGAGTTTCTCCATGGTGACCTCTTTGATCCCCTGGCCGAGGACGTCGAAGCAGACGTGATCATCGGTGACGTTTCCGGTGTCCCCGACTCCCTGGCCAAGGTGAGCGGCTGGTTCCCGAGCGGTATCGGCGGCGGTCCTCGAGGCAGTGAGCTTCCCATCCGGATGTTGCGCGAAGCGGTGCGGCGACTCCGGCCAGGGGGACGGGTATTTCTCCCCACCGGAAGTCTTCAGGACGAGAACGCCATCCTGGAGGCTGCCCGAGGCATCTACGGCAAGGTGGCCAAGTTCGCCGAGCGGATGATCCCGCTCCCTTCGGTGCTGGCCGAGAGCGAGACCTTGAGGTCGCTGATGTCCGACGGCATCGTTCATCTCGTTCCCAAGGGCTCGAGACTGCTTTGGGAGTCGAGGGTATGGAGACTCTCCGGATTCGCCTCCGGCGACGCAACCTGACCCCGGTGCCCTCGGCTTCGACCAGGTAGCGGATGGCCGGATCAGGGCGAACCGAAGAACTGGCGCCCAAGGACGCCTACTTGGCCGAGGCCGAAGGTTCGGTCCTCGGCATCGGCGACGGGGGCCTTTTCCTCGATCGCACCGTTTTCTACGTCCGCGGTGGGGGCCAGCCGGGCGACACTGGGGTCATCCGCTGGGATGGGGGCGAGGTGGAGGTGCTCGACACCATTCGCAGAGAAGGCATGCCCTTCCACGTCGTGGCCGAAGGTGCGCATCTTCCCGACCCCGGAACCCCGGTCTACGAGTCGATCGATTGGGAGCGGCGCTATCGCACCATGAGAACGCACACCGCCCTCCACGCATTGTCCGGGGTGGTCTTCCGGGACTTCGGGGCCAAGGTGACCGGGGGGAACATGGAGCCCGGCGTCGCCCGCATGGACTTCGAGCTCGACGGCATCTCGGTCGAGTTCGGCCAGCAAGTGGAACGGAAGCTGAACGAGGAGCTGATCCGGGGCTATCCGACCGAAGTGCTGTACCTGGCCCGGCAAGAGGCCATGAAGGACCCCGACCTGATCCGGACCAAAGTCAACCTGATCCCGGAGTGGGTGGAGGAGATCCGCGTGATCGACATCGTGGGCCTCGATCGTCAAGCCGACGGTGGCACGCATGTCGCTTCGACCCTCGAGGTGGGCGAGGTGCGGGTGGTCAAGACCGAATCGAAGGGCAAGGCGAACAAGAGGATGCGTATCGAGATCGGCGACAGGCACTAGCTTCCGCCTCGATCGCCAGAGAAAGGCAAACCATGAGCGTGATCGTCGGTTATCTCTCCTCGGAAAGGGGGCAGAAGGCTCTCGAGGTGGGGATCGAGGAGGCAAAGCTGCGCAACACCGACCTGGTGGTCGTCCACTCGCTGCGTGGCGCAGGCAAGAGCGACGACGAGGATGTGATCCAGAGCGACCGCGATCTCACCGCCCTCGACGAGATGCTCTCGAAACAGGGAGTGGTTTTCTCGATCCACAACTACGTGCGGGGCAACGAGCCGGCACAGGACCTCGTCCGGGCCGCCGAGGAGCTCGGTGGCGAGCTGATCGTCATCGGACTTCGCCAGAGGACCTCCGCCGGGAAGTTCATCCTCGGGTCGAACGCCCACGACATCCTCATGGACGCCCCCTGCCCGGTGCTCACCGTCCGGGTCTGAGCTTGTGGCCGGGGCCGATTTGTCGGTCCAAGTACCAAGTACCTAGTACCAAGTACTGAATGATCGATTTCGTCCTCGGGCTCTTCCTGGCCGGTCTGCTGGTACGCGGCTGGCTCCGGGGGCTGGTCAGGGAAGCGCTGGACCTGGTGGCACTGGTCGCCGGGCTCTGGATCGCGTTCAGGTTGAGCGGGCCGCTCGGCGAGTTCCTCACAGAACGATTCGAGGTTGCGCCCGAGGTGGCCACGATCGGGTCCGGGGTCGCCCTGTTCATCCTCTTCGGGCTGGGCATGAGCATCGCGGCGCATTTCCTTTCCGGGGTCATGAGGCTTCCTGGCCTGAACCTGGTCAACAGGGTCGGCGGCGCCGCGGTGGCCGCATTCTGGGGCATCGCCATCGTCCTCGTCGTCGTCAACGTGGCCCGAGTCCTTCCCGGGGATTGGGGTGCCAGGTTCGAGGACTCCACGGTGGCCGGGGCGATCGCCGGGCCGGACGCCATCCCTCAATTGGTCTTCGAGCGAGTGGCTCCCGATGGTGTTCTCGGGTCGTTGGCGGCGATCCAGGGCATCTTCGGGGCGAACCGAGCGGTGCCCGAGGGGGCCGATGCCTTGAGCATTCCCCCGGCGGGGGCGGACGAGGTGCGTCAGGTGAGGGAGGAGACGGATCTGGTGCTGGAGAGGGTCAACGAATTCCGAGCCGGTCAGGGCCTGTCCGCCCTGGGCCGCAGTTCGAGCCTCGACGCCATCGCAGAGGCACGCGCTGTCGAGATGTACACCGGGGGCCGTCTCTCCCGGGATCATCCGCCGGGTGGCAGCGTCGTCACCGACACGACCGCAGCAGGTCTTCGTCTGGTCGCCGTGGGCGAGAACCTCGCCCTTGCCAGCAGCAGCCGGGCCGCCTTCGATGCCATGCTGGGCTCACCCACCGCCCTCACCCAGTTCGGCGTCCCCACCTACGACCGAACCGGCCTCTCCGTCGTCGACGGCCCCACCGGGCGCCTCGTCCTGATCGTGATGGCGGGTTGATGGGTCCCCGCGAGTCGCGAGCCGAACCTGAGGAGCCGAACCTGAGGTTCCCCGTTGCATATATGCAACGAACCCTCTCGAGTTGAGAATGGCCCGAGATCTGATCGCCCCTTTCGGCCGAACTTGAGAGCACCAGTTGCATATGCGTTACGTGGAACCTCAGGTTCGGGGGTGCCGCTGCCGGCTCCCGCGGTCAGGGCTGGGCGGGGGCGATGGCGGGGGCGCGACGGGCCCGGGCCACGGCCACGAAGCCGACGCCGGCCATGACCAGGGTGGCGCCGAACAGCTGGACGGGCGAGGGGCTCTCGGAGAAGATGATGACCGCCCAGATCATGGTCAGGACCGGTTGGAGCAGGATGATGGTGGCCGTCTCGACCGCGGGGAGACGGGGCAGGGCGTACCCGATGAGGAGCCAGCCGGCGACCTGTGAGCTGAGGGCGAGGATGAGGAGCCACCCGTGGCCGGGCCAGGTGGGCTCGAATTCGAGCCCACCCCCGATGAGGCCGGCGATGAGTGCGGCCAGAGCCGCCCCGGCGGTGGATTCGAGGAGCGGTCCGGCCGACGGTGCCCGCGCCTCGTTGGAGATGCGGAATCCGAGGATGAAGGCCGCGTAGAACACTGCGGAAACCAGGGCGAGGATGGTTCCGAGCAGCGGGTTCGACCCGAAGGCGTCGCCCCGTCCCAGACCACTGACCAGGCTCACCCCGACCAGCACCACCGGGATGGCGACGGCGACCTGGCGACTGGGCCGCTCGGCGAAGAAGAGCCACGCCGCCACTGCCACCACGATCACCTGCGAATTGGCGATGAGAGTGGCCAGACCGGATCCGATGTACTCGATGGAGATGTGCCAGACGACGATGTCGAGACCGAGGAGGAGGCCGGCGCCGAACGCGATGAGGCGCTTTCTCCGCGGCCGGGCGTCCTCGTGGCGTCGCACCCACCAAAGGACGAAGAGGACGGGGAGTGCGTAGAGCGACCGGTAGAACGCACCGGTTATCGGGGATACCTCGGCGAGGGCGTACAGGATCGCCGAGAAGGAGATGGCCAGGGCGCCGGCCAGCGCTGCGAGCAGGGTCACGGAAGAGGGATCAGGTCCGGTTCAACCCAGGATGTCCGCGTCTCATCGCTGTCGAGGTTCGACCAATGACGCTCGGGCAGAGAGGGGTCGCCGAGAGGAGGGTGACGATCGAGCATTTCGGTGAGGGACGATACGTCGGGATGAGTCCGCCGCAAATACTCGAGTAGCCGGATCCAGAAGATGGTCACAGTGGTGTGATACTTGGCCGGGTTGCCACCCAACTCGGAGGCGTGTCTGATGGTGAGGCACACGACCCGCGCCGCATCCTCGGCGTCGTCGGCCTCGTCGAGGACCGCCCAGGCGAAGCGGAGGTGGGCGACGTGCCCGAAGTACTCGCCCCCACCGGCCTGCTGCATGAGACGCAGCCCGTCGGCCAGGTCGAGATTGCTCACGCCGAAACCTCGTGAAGCTCCTGGAACGACTCCTGGATGGCGGCGAGGAATCGATCCGAGTCGGGCAGGGTGTCGTAGTCGGCCTGGATCCCCCACAGCAGCCTCCCGTTGTAGGAGAAGAGGGCGATACCGAGGCCGTGCTGGGCCCAAAGGGGAACCATCGGGTAGTTGGCGATCATCTCCGACTCGAGCAGGTACATCGGGAACTGAGGGCCCGGGATGTTGGTCACGGTCATGTTGAACGGCCGGATCCGGGAGCCCACGACCCGATTGGCCAGGGAGAGCAGCGTGATCGGGGTGCCGGAGCTGATCTCCACCAGGGTGGCCGCGCCCAGGGCCTGATTGGTCTTCTTCAGGTTGGTGGTCGCCTCCTTGACCAACTCGAGACGGCGACGGGGGTCCGGCTCCTGTATGGGGAGGTCGAGGAGCCACATCGCCACCTGGTTGCCGAGGGCGCCCCGGTGGTCTGAGCTCCGGGTCGAGACCGGGTTCATCACCCGGAACTCCACGTCGGTCACGTCGAAATCTCGCTCGGCCATGAGAAAGCGGCGAACGGCGCCGGCGGTGATGGCGAGCACCACGTCGTTCACCGATCCGCCGAGAGCGTTCTTGATCGCCTTCACCTCGTCGAGCGGCGTCTCGGTCCAGTCGAATCGCCTATTGGGCCCGATGTCGGGGTTGAGGGGCGTCGGATCGGCCGTGGTGAGCCACCCCGAACGAAGCGAGATGAGGGCGGCGGCCGACTTTTCCAGGGTGCGATCGGTGAGGGCGACCCCCTCTTTGACCGTCTCGGACAGACTGGAGAGACTGTCGACGAGACGCCTGGTCAGCCGGCCGGCCTCGGCTACGGCAAGCTGCGACGGGCTGGGGGAGGGTCTGGGCGCCCACGGCTCGGGCTCCTCCACGCCGGAGGCGGGGGCCACATCGAGCAGGATCGTGGTCAGGTCCACCCCCGAGATGCCGTCGATCATGCAGTGGTGGATCTTGGCGATGATGGCGAATCGGTCGTCGTCGACGCCTTCGACGACCCAGAGCTCCCAGAGCGGCTTGTGCCTGTCCAAAGGGGCCGAGACGATCCGTCCCGCGAGTTGCTTGAGCTGGGCCTCGGTCCCGGGGCGGGGAAGCGAGGAATGGCGCAGGTGGTATTCGAGGGCAAAGTGCTCGTCGTCGACCCAGACCGGACGCCGGTCGAACGGGACCCAGTCGAGCCTCTGCCGGTAGCGCGGTATGTATTGCAGCTTGGACTCGACATGCGAGCGGATCCGGCCGATGTCGATGCCGCCGTCGTCGGCTTTGAGAGGGGCGGCGTCGAAGAGGGCTACCCCGGCCACATGCATGTGACTGTTGCGCGTTTCCAGAGCGAGAAACGATGCGTCGAGATAGGTCAGCGGCTCGTAGTGGAACTCAGTCATCGCTTCTCGTGAAACTACTGCCAAGTCGTGACTTAGGTGACGGCTCGGACCGGTACCCGATCGCATAGAGTCGAATCCATGTGGGCGCGGGTGGTCAATCTCGTCGTGCGGATCGGCGACGATCCGGATGACACGTTGGAGATCCGGATCCAGAAGCGGGTCCTGGTCGCGGTCTCCACTGTCGTGGGCTTGACTGCGCTTCTCTGGGGAGCTCTCTACTTCGTCTTCGACGAGCCGCTGGCGGCCTCCATCCCCTGGACGTACGCTTTGGGTGTGGGCGTGAGCCTGCTCGTCTTCGCCGTCACCGGGCGATACCGGGTTTTTCGCTTCACCCAGCTCTTTCTGATCCTCCTCCTGCCTTTCATGCTTCAACTGGCGTTGGGCGGATTCGCCGACGGCAGTGCCGTGATCATCTGGTCGCTGCTCGCCCCGCTCGGCGCGTTGGCCATGTGGGGCCGGCGCCAGGCCTTGAACTGGTTTCTGGGCTACATCGCCTTGGTGGTGGCTGCCCAAGTCATCCAGACCCTTCTCCCCACCGAAAACAACCTGCCCGAGTGGGTCATCGCCGTCTTCTTCGTGGCCAACGTCGTCGGTGCCTCCGCGGTCGCCTTCTTTGCCCTTCACTACTTCGTAGGGCAGAAGGATCACGCGTTGGAGTTACTCCACATCGAGCAGGACAAGTCGGAGCGCCTCCTCCTCAATGTGCTGCCCAAGGAGATAGCCCAGATACTGAAAGAGGACGACCAGACCATTGCCACCCGGTTCCCCGCGATAACGGTCCTCTTCGCCGATGTGGTTGGATTCACCCCGCTCTCTCAGGACCTCTCCCCGGAAGACCTGGTCGGGGTTCTCAACGAGGTGTTCTCCTATTTCGACTCGCTGGTCGACCGGCACGGATTGGAGAAGATCCGCACCATCGGTGACAGCTACATGGTCGCCTCCGGGGTGCCCGTTCCTCGTGAGGACCATGCCCACGCCTTGGCCCGGATGGCGCTCGACATCGTCAGCTACGTATCACCCACCTCCAGCCCGGCGACACGACCCTTGGTGTTCCGTCTCGGAATCAGCTCGGGTCCCGCCGTGGCCGGTGTGATCGGGAAGGCGAAGTTCCAGTACGACGTGTGGGGCGACACCGTCAACACTGCCAGTCGGATGGAATCCCACGGCGTGCCTGGGAAGATCCAGCTCAGCGCGAGCACTCACGACCTCGTCAAGGACGATTTCGTCTGTGAGCCCCGAGGCTTGGTGGACGTCAAGGGCAAAGGACCGATGGAGACCTGGTTCCTGGTCGGGGTGCGCTGATCTCTGCCGTGGTGACCCCTCTCGACGATGCCCTTGCCGGTTTTCGCGAAGTCCTGGGCCCGGAACACGTGCTCACCGACTCAGACATGATCGCCGGGTACGTGCGCGACTGGACGGGCCGGTGGACCGGGCACACCCGGGCGGTGGTACGGCCCGGATCGGTCGAGGAGGTGCAAGTGGTGGTACGAATCTGCCACGAGCACTCCCTGCCGCTCGTCCCCCAGGGCGGCAACACCGGCCTGGTCGGCGGTTCGATCCCCCACCACGGGGAGGTAGTCCTCTCGTTGCGTCGTCTCGATCGGCTCGGGCAGGTCGACGAGCAGCTGCGTGAGGTCACGGTGGGCGCCGGGGTCACCGTCGCGGCTCTCCATGCCCATGCCCGCCGGGCCGGCCTCGGGTATGGGGTCGATCTCGCATCTCGGGACTCGGCGACGATCGGTGGCACCATCGCCACCAACGCAGGCGGGATGAACGTGGTCGCCCACGGAGACACCCGCCGTCAGGTGCTTGGGCTGGAGGTGGTGCTCGCCGACGGCACCGTGGCCTCGCGTCTGGGCGGCGTGGCCAAGCAGAGCACCGGTCCCGACCTGTTCCAACTCATGGTGGGGAGCGAAGGCACCCTGGGGGTCATCACCGCCGCCCGCCTCCGGCTCCTTCCTCGTCTCGAAGTTGAGCCGATGGTGATCCTGGTCGGGGTGGAGCACCTCAGTGAGGGATTGGACTTTCTCGCCTCCGGGTCGCAGGCCCTCGAGTTCTTCGACCGGGCATGTCTGGAGGCGGTGATCGACCATCGTCGATTGCCCCGGCCGCTCTCCGGCGACCATCCCTTCTACGTCCTGGTCGAGACCAGGTCGACTCCCGAGGTCCCGGACGTTGTGGAAGCCGTCGTCGATCGGCGGCTGTGGGCCTACCGCGAGCAGATCACCGAGACCGTGAACCAGATCGGGGTGCCGGTGAAACTCGACGTGGCAGTGCCCCTCGGTCGTTTGGACGAGTTCGCCGCTGCTGTCGAAAGCCTGGGGCTGGAGGGTCAGGTCTTCCTGTTTGGGCATCTGGCGGAGGGCAACTTCCACGTGAACGTCGTGGGCAACACCGATCCGGAGACGGTCGTGGATCAGGTGTTGCGGATCGTGGTCGAGATGGATGGGGTGATCGCCAGTGAGCACGGGATCGGCGTGGTCAAGTCGGCCTGGTGGCGCGCCAGCATCGATCCGGCCACCCTCGCCGTCAACCGCCAGATCAAGGAAGCCTTCGACCCGGGCCGGATCCTGAATCCCGAGGTGTTCTGGGGCGGCTGAGGTCGCAAAGCTGTGCCCGGTTGGGATCACTGGAGCAGGGCGAAGAAGGGAAATAGCCGAATATGGGGCCCGTTGGCCCATTTGGCTTTCCCGGTGGAGCCATATGATTCCCGGTTGCGGCCTAGCATCGGCGGCATCACGCCAGAACGGAGTAAGGCTGGACCGCCGATAGAGGGCGCGACGATCTGCTTCGAGTTCAGGTGAAGTGGGGGGAGGGATGTTCGAATGAGAAACCTCTCGGTGGTGCTGGCCGCCGGCCTGGTGATGGGCGCGATCCTGCCAGCTGGGGCGTCTGAGCCGTGGCCGTCGAGCAAGCCTGTCCAATCCCAAGACAGGTGGTCGATGGAGCCGATAGAAGCGCAGGATGCGAGGACCGCAAGCCACACCGGGTTGTGCACGTTCGATCTCACGTATGACGGCGGGCCCCCGTCCGGAACCATTGAGTGGGTGATTCTGCCGTGGGAGAGCCACCAGAGATTCTCTGATGAAATTGTCGCCGAAGGGTCCATTTCGCTAGACGCAATGGGGGACGGGACCACAGGACCTATCACACTTCCCAATGACCACTACTACGACCTGTTGTGGACGGAAGATGGTGGACTGACCGCCGACTGGGTTCCACTCCTCCTCGACGGGTGCGAGGTCTTCTTCGAGGCCCCACCTTCGGATGGGTTTGGGATTGTCGATGCCCAGACCGGTCAGTGGTATCTGAGAGACCCCGCCAACGGTGCCACCACCTCGTTCTTCTATGGCGACCCCGGTGATCTTCCGATGGTTGGTGACTGGGACTGCGATGGAGATGAGACACCGGGTCTGTATCGACAGTCAGATGGGTTTGTCTACCTGAGGAATTCGAATAGCCAAGGTGTGGCTGACGTCCGGTTCTTCTTCGGAAATCCGGGAGACATCCCTCTCGCCGGTGACTTCAACAATGACGGTTGCGACTCTGTCAGCATTTACCGTCCCGCAGAAGGGACTATCCACATCATCGACCAGCTTGGTGCAAACGAAGGTGGGCTGGGACCAGCGGACTTGTCCTACGCCTTCGGCAACCCTGGAGACAAACCGTTCGTTGGTGATTTCGACGGCGACGGTATTGACACGATCGGGTTGCATCGGGAGACGACCGGGTTGGTCTACTTCCGTCAGACTCACACCCAGGGCAACGCCGACCATCAATTCATCTTCGGTGATCCGGGTGACAAGATCATGGCCGCGGATTGGACCGCGGGGGGAATCGACACGGTGGGTCTATTCCGTCCGTCCAACAGCACTGTCTACCTGAGGTACTCGAACTCTCAGGGCGACGCCGACTTTGCCCAAGCGTATGGGATTCCGAGTGGATTGCCAGTGGCAGGCTGGTTTGGGATGTTGGCCGGAGGATGACGCTGGGACCGCGCCGCCTACAGAGTGGCGAAAACGCCTCTTTGCGCCCTCGGCAGGATTCGAACCTGCGACACCCGGTTTAGGAAACATGCTCTGTATTCGGGCCTGTGAATGCCCGAAATCGCCAATGGATATGTGGTTTTCGCATACTCTAGGTTGGGCGCGTTCCGGTGCTCAGTTTCTGGCCTGGCGGGTCATCGGAAGAGACCTTCGGTCGCAGAAACGCTTTGGAGAGGATTCACGGGATGCCAAGGGTGCCGGCGACGGGGAGCCATCCGGGTTGACCCCAGGTGAATTGGCTGTCGGCGTTGCCTTGGGTGTTGGTGTGGCGGAAGTAGAAGGGTGGTGTTGGTGGGTCGGAACAGTCCGGGGGTGTCGATCCCGTCGATGGTCCCCCAGTCGCCGGCGACGAACCGGTCGCCGGGGTTGCCAAAGAGGAACCCGTCGGTGCGTCCTTCAGCGAGTTCAGCTACGAGCACTCGGTCGCGCGGGGGAAGGCGCCGTGGTGTTCCCAACGGAATTGGAACCCCCCTTCAAGCCGCCAGGTACCCTCGACTTCGCCTCTGAGTTTTAGCCTCCGTCCCACCGTTCCAATGCGGTCACGGCCAGGGTAGCGGCTTGCTCGATGCGGGCCTGGTCGCCCGGGTCGATTCCCAGAAACACGACCCTCAGTTCCACGAACCGTTGGCCGCTCGCCGTGATGATTGAGGCCACTACTTCGCCCTCGGGAGTGGTTTGGCCCCGATCAGGGGGAGGGACCGCTCATGCTGAACCAGGGAAGTTACGGATGGTCGATTTGGTCCTGCCACGAGTCCCAGTTTTGGAGGCTTCCTCTCGACGACGAGCTGGAGACCACGTCGCTTCCCACCGGCGGGACTGATGGTGATGTCACCCGCACCGTCCTGTTGCCCCAAACCCGGGCGTCGACCCCTTCCGGCCGCCCAGAGATGTAGGCTCCCCCAACAGGCAATGGGAGGAGCTCATGGCGGAGACGCCCGAGGACACGATCAGGGCGGCGGCAGAGGCCTACATCCGTGGTGATGAGGACGGGCTGCATCAGCAGTTGGACGACACCGTTCGCATGCTCGGCAGCGAACAGCGGGACAATTGGGAGGGCCGGGATCGCGCCCTGCGGCGCTTGGACCCAGAGCTGGGACGGCGGAGGGCCCTTGCCGGCGGGGTCAGTGGCAAATTGATCGACAGTGTCAGTGGATCTTTGATCGATTGTGTCAACGCCCCTGAGCCCGTCGAGCAGACCGGAGATCTGGCCTGGTGGTCGGCAACCGGGGATCTCAACGTCGACGGGACATATCATCGCGAGACCTCCTGGACGGTGGTTCTGCGTAGGGACGGCGAGTCCGGTGGGGGCGATTGGAAGATCGTCCACTCTCACTTCTCTATACACCGCTAGAGCTCGAAGGCGGCCAGCCGGTCGAGATCGTGGCGGCTCCCCACCTTCTCGAAGAGTCTTCGTGCCTCGATCTGATGAGTGCCTCGACTGGCGTCATGGGCAGGGAGCGTCTCGGCCAATTCGAGGTGGAGCAAACCCTCATCCCAGGTGAAGCCATTGCTCCTGGCCAGTATCAGGCCCTTGCGCAGGGAGCGATGCCCGCGACGCGTTCGACCCTTCAGAAGCTCGCTCCGCCCTTTGAACAGCCAGTACTTGGGCCGGGCGAAGGGTAGGACCCGGGCAAAACCGCGCATCTTTCTCAAACCCTCCTGGGTGAGTTTGGCTAGATCCCTGGCATTGGTCGAGGCGCGGTCGCCCTCCGCCGCCCACAGCTCGAGAAGTGTGTCGAGTAGTCCGGCATATCCGGCTAGATAGATGAAGAACGGCGTTCTGTCGATCGCTTCCAGCGCCAGTTCGGCGCTCGCCCTCGCCTCCCCGGTGTGTCCGGCTCGCAGCTGCACCTGGGATCTCGTTCCGTGGATGATGGGGACCGTCAGAGGGTCGACATCGTCGAGGATGCTCATCGCCGAGGCTGCCATGGCCTGTGCCTCTTCGAGATGCTCGAGGGCCAGCAGCACCGGGATCACGAACGAGGTGGCCCATCCCTCGTGCTCCCGGTTGGAGCGTTGTCGAGCAGAGGCGAGGAGCTGGTCGTAGTCGTACATGGCCTCCTCGAGGTCCCCCGACGAGTAGCTGACGAAGCCGCGGACGGCCAGGGCAATCCCGGCGGAGTACTTGTCCCCGAGGCGGTCACATCGGTCCAGGGCCTCGGTGACGATCGCCCGAGCCTGGCTCCACTCGTTGAAGGTCAATGCGAGCACACTCTCGGAGAGGGCCACGGCGATGAGATGGCCCGGACCCATCTCTTGCAGTGGCGGGGCATGGGGGGTGGGGGGGAATTCCGTTCGGGTTTCGAGATCTTCGGCTGCTCGGGCCTGGCGGAAGTACCTGTTTGCGAGGCGTCTGAGCCGTAGCGTCCCGACCAAATATCCAAGGCTGCTGTAAGCCAAGCCGGCTACCAGCGGCTCGCCGGATTTCTCACCGAGATTGATGGCCACCAGGTTCAAGACCAAGAATCCGGGGATGTCGCCGGTGAAGTAATAGGTCTCCCCGATCAGGGCAGCGGTCCGCGCCGCCTGAGCCAATCGTGCTTTCTCCTCGTCATCTCGAGGGATGCGAATCATCCCCGGCAGGGCAACGTGAGAGATCTGCTTGAACATCTCCCGTATGAAGCGCCCCAGTCTCCGTAGAGGCTTTTCCGAGACATGCACCTCGACCAACCCCATGGCGCGATACAGGTTCTTCTCTGCCTCGTCGAAGTCCCCTGATGCCTCATGAGCCTGGCCGATCTCCAGATGCCATTGGCTCTGACGAAGGCGGCTCACGTCGAGAAACTCCTCGGGGTACTGGCCAACCAGTTCCAGGGATCTCGTATGAGCGGCAATCGCCTCCCGGTTGGCGCCTTTGCGCAAGGCGCTGGCCCCGGTCTTCTCGAAGTAACCCAGGGCTTTGTCGGGGTCGTCGCCTCGATCCCAGTGGTAGGCCAGCAGCGCGTATTGGGGCTCGTGAGGTTCCTCAGGAAGGGACTCAAAGAAGGTGGCGACACTGCGGTGGATGCGTCTTCGCTGATCGAACAGCAACAGGTTGTAGGCCGTATCACGGGTGAGGGCATGCTTGAAGTCATAGGACTCAGGCGAGGTTTCGACTATCAGGTCCAGATCGATGAGCTCGGAGAGTTGGCCCGCCAGCTCGTCGACCCCGGGATGATTGGGGTGAACTGCTTCCAGCGCTCGGGTGTCGAAACTCCTTCCGATCACGCTGGCCACCTTCACGGTGAGCTGTAGTTGCGGGGCGAGATGGTCGATACGGCCCAAGACCACGCTGCTCAGGGTGTGCGGGATTCCCAGCTCATCCGCAGGTCGGGTCAGCCTGACCTTCCCCCGATCGATGGAGACAGCACCCGACTCGCGAAGCGAGAGGGCCAGCTCCTCGATGAAGAACGGGATCCCTTCCGCCGCCTCGACGATCACCTTGGCAACGTCGGCTCCCATCTCCTGGGCGTCGAACCGCTCCTCGGCCAAGGTCAGGGAGTCCTGCTCGCTGATCGGTTTGAGCACCATTCGGGCGGAGGTGCCCAGGTCGGTCAACTCAGCCAGCTGTTCCGGCCGTTGCGGAATCGGCCTGGTCAGAAGCACCAACAACATCGGGCTCACCTTCCTGGCCGCGGCCAGTGTCACTGCCCAGGAAGCCGAGTCGAACCACTGCAGGTCGTCGAGGACGATCAGGAGCGGGGACCGGGTCGCCGCCTCGCTCAGAAGAGCCACCAGCAGTTCGACGGTCGAATCGCGACGGTTGCGACCCGACATGCCCCGGGTCGATGCCGTCTCGGGGAACTGCAGATCCAGGACGGAATTGAGCAGAGCCTCCCACTGGGCGAACTCTGGCCATCGGGAAAGGCTCTCCCGGACCATCTCCTGGCGTCGCTCGAGGGAGCGGATGTCGGTGAGCCCGAGCAGCTCGACGATCACGTCTCGCCAGGCCTGATATGGAGCCTGGGCTACGGGAAGAGCCGATCCGAGCAAGATCTGGACATCGAATGACCCGGCTGTCCGAATCAGATCACCGGCGAGTGCCGTTTTTCCGATTCCCGCTTCTCCTTCCACTACCACCACAGCCGAGCTATGGGCGCGCACCAGCGCCCCCAACCAGGCAGTGAGCTGGATCTGCTCGCTTTCGCGTCCCACCAGCAGAAACGGGCCGTGCCGGTCGACTCGTGCTCCGGTCTTCTCCCAGAGAGGCTTGAACACTGGCACCGGCCGATCCCACCCTCGAAGCTGGCGCGGGTCGAGGGCGTGGAACTCGATCCTCCGGGCGGATCTCACCGTGGCCTCGTCGCAGAGGATTTCGAATCTCGCCGCCCGCATCAGCCTGGCGGCCAGGTTCACCTCGCGGCCGATCGTCGTGTACTCACGTCTGATCGGGCTTCCATAGGCGCCGCAGAAGGCCCGTCCTGTCGCGATCCCGATCCCGTATTCGAGCCTCATTTGGGTCAGGGCACTTTGGACTTCCTCGGCTGCCTGGACAGCCAGATACGGGTCCTCCTCGTGGGCGAAGGGCGGAAGCCCGAAGGAGGCGAACAGGGTGACACCCTTGTCGTCGTCGAGGATTCGATTCAGCGTTCCCTCGTACTTGACCAGGGTCTCCTGGGTCTTGGTCACCACGTCCTGAAGCGCGTCGCGGGCCGCGCGTGCGGACGAGTCGAGCCGGGGTAGGTTGACGAACAGCGATGTCACCTGACGAAACTCGGCTAGCCATTCGCTTTGGCCGGGCTCGATCCGTTTAAGCACGGGTGGGGCGAGGAACCGCCGCAGCTGTCCGACGAGGTCCGGGGTCATTTCCGGCCGGGTTGCGACACCGGGTGGCTCCGTGTCAGCGACATCGGTCAGTCGGAGGAATCCCTCTCCGTCGAACCGCCCTCTGGCTGCCGACCCGATGGTGGCGGCGGCTTCCGGCGAGAGCACTACCTCACCGGGACGGGCCACGCTGCTCGCAGTCCCGATCTGATCGAACGGTGCGCCTCCGATCGCGAAGTGCCACTGCTGCTCGACCCCGCCCAACTCCATGAGCACACCTGTCCCCACACCGATGCCGACACGGAGATCCAGGGGCGGTAGCTCTGAATACACTTCTGGCAGTTTGAGCCCGAGAACCTCGAGGCCGCAGCGGGAGGCAAGAGACAGGGCCCGGGCTCGGTCGAGATCCGCCCCGATGGTCCAGGTGCTCAGCACCGAGTCGCCTGCGAACTCCAGGACCTCCCCGCCGTAACGAGTCACCGTCTCGAGGATCGTTCCGAATGTCTCGTCGAGCAGTCTGCCCACGAGCTCGGGCCCAGCTCTCTCGCGCTCGGTGATCTGGTGGGTCAGATGCGAGAAGTTGGATAGGTCGGCGAACCAGGCCACCATTTCCTGCTCTTCGCTCGCCGGTTGGCCCAGGGGCGTCACTCGACCAGCCAGCCAACTGATCAGCTGGCCGGGTAGAAAACTCCGGAGAACGGTCGGATCGATAGCCATACGCCCCTCGAGCGAACCGCGTCGCTCACCAAGGGAAAAGGTAGCAACTGGCCAGGTACAGTCCGATGGATGCCGGCGACCACCATTTGGCATCCTGCCGAGGCGGGCCGTGAGTCGATCCTGCGCGTCGCCCGTCTCGTGGAGGATCTTGGAGGGGAGCTGGGAAGACTCGCCGCCCAACTCCTGGCCAGACATGAGTATGTGATAGGAACTGACGGGGGAGGGCCTCATCGCAATGTTCTCGGCCACCCTCTCTTCGAATTGCCCGTCTGGCTGGACAATGCCACCAGGGAGGAGGGTGAGATCAGACCTGACGCCTTGCTCGACATCTGCGAGTCCAGCCTCTGCGGGTACTTGTCGGTCCGGGCCGAGGACGACTATTTCGACGGTGGTTGGGACGACCCCAACGGTGCGATGATGCTGTCGGGGTTTTTCCGAGCCCGACATCAGGCCCTGCTCGCGCCGCTCGTCTCGGACCGACGCTTTTGGGCACGGTTCGAGAGCCTCTGGCAAGGGTATGGCGAGGCGATGCTGTTGGAACGAGCGCTCCATCATCCGGACAATCACTACGGCCCCGCCGAGTTCGATGTGGTTCTCGACCGCTCACAGCCGTTGGAGATCCCAGGTGATGCGGTACTCGCCATCAAGGATCGCTGGGAGAGGACGGACCGACTCGCCGACATGGTGGCCCACCTGACCAAAGCCACCCAGCTGTTCGACGACTTCATCGACGCTCCGGATGACCTGGCGGCTGGGAACTTCACCTGGATGGTGAGGAGGCTTGGCGGTCTGGAAGGAGCGCAGGCACTTCGGCGTGGGATGGTTGCCTGGTGCGACTGTGTGAGCGCCGAAGCCGAGGAGGAACTTGATCGGGCCTTGGCCGTCGCCGGCATCCTCGGCATATCCGAGCTCAGCGAGTGGGTGGAGGCACGCAAGCAGGTCATGAAGCGGGCGTCGAAACGGATGTATCAGGCCTTGTTCAAAGGCCTGCACAGTGGTCGATGAACGCGTGGCGGCCTATGGTTCGGCATCCTGAGCCAAAGGGAAAGGGAGCAGCGTGGAGCAGATACCTCCAGAGTTGATCGGACGTGCCATCCAAGACTCCGACTTTCGTCGTCGACTACTGGCCGATCCCGAGAGTGCGGTGGCAGGGGAAGGCTACGAGCTCGATGAGGATCAGATCCGGACCCTGCGGGAACTGGATCCTGAGGCAATAGATGACGCCATCGAGGCTCTCATCGGCGATGTCGACGCGGCGAAGTGGGGCTGACCAGCACCAGGTCTGATTCCGGGTTCTACGACCGCTGGACCGAGCTGTTTCTGCGCGGGTTCGGGCCCGTCTTCCAGGCGGGAATGGTCAGGACCGGCGACCCGCCTCGAGAGGATCCACACCAGTCGGTGTTGGCCCTGGTGGAGTCGGCCGGCTTGCGCAACGGCGACAGAGTCCTCGACGCGGGCTGCGGGGTGGCGGGCCCTGGCATCATCGTCGCGTCGCATTATTCCGATGTGGCGATCGAAGGGGTGACCGACTCGGCGAGCCAGGCGTCGATTGCTCGCCGGGAGATCGCCGCCGCCGGACTGTCCGACCGGGTTCGGGCCCACGTCGCCGACTATCAGCGGCTTCCTTTTCGGTCGGGACTATTCGACCAGGTCCTGTTCTTCGAGAGCACCGGCTACGCCACGGACCTCCACGCCACCTATGAGGAGGCCTACCGCGTCCTCAAGCCCGGTGGTCGGCTTTACGTCAAGGACGTCTTCTGTGCCTCGACTTCGTCCGGGTGGGAAGCGGTCGAGCAGATGGAGAGGTTCGATCGACTCTGGGGCTGCGTGCGGTCGAAGACGATGCAGGAATCGGTTGATGCGATGGCCGGCGCTGGGTTCGAAGTGACCCTGTGTGCACCAATGGCGGATATCGGAACCAACCGCCTGGTCGGGTCGATGTTCCAACTCGACGATGTCACCGGACTACAACTCACCGAGCTGGGGGAAGCCTTCTTTCGCAGTGGTTTGAACCCGCCGATCGAATTCGGGGAGATCCGGGCGTTCAGACCGTTGAAGGCTTAGCCGGGCAAAGCCTGCCTGCGTGAACATCCTGCAGCCGGCCAATCATCGGCAGAGCGGATCGGTTCGTCCACAGGTTGTCAAGAAAACCTAGAGAGACAGAATCGTCAACTAGTAGCAAGGAAAAACGGCGATAAGCGCCCTCGGCAGGATTCGAACCTGCGACACCCGGTTTAGGAAACCGGTGCTCTATCCCCTGAGCTACGAGGGCATGGACTTGTAAAGTCCGTGGCCAAGTGGCCTTTTTGCGCGCTTCCGGCATGTGGAATACCGCAACCGATTCGTTCGGGCCGCACCGTAACGAGCTTCCATCGCATCCGCGCGGTCCTCGACGGCGTCGTGATCACGATCGCTCCTCCTGATATTGCCAGCGACGCCGCAGTGTGTCGAAGCTCGTGGGGCACGAGATCGCCCGGATCGCGGGCGGCGACAGCAGGACGCCACACGCGACCGAGGAGCGGGTGGCCATCCGGTGACCAGAAGATCGACTCTTCGCCCTGCACCACAGTCGGCACCGAGAACTTGACGGGCGAGGACGCCGGGCGCTAACAGACCCGCAAGCGGTAGCGAGAGGAACAAACCCCGATGGCCCAGTTCGGCTCCGACGACCGGACCATTCACACCATCCACCCCGACGACTACGTGCTGGGTTTCGAGGAGATCGACCAGACGCTGGTCGCGGTGGTTGGCGGCAAGGGCGCCCACCTGGGCGAGCTTTCGCGGATCGAAGACGTCCTCGTGCCGGAAGGTTTTTGCGTGACGACGGACGCCTTTCGGCGGATCATGGCGGAAGCGCCGTCGATCGATGATCTCCTCGATGAGCTATCTCGCCTGAACCCGGACGACCGGGAGGCGATCGGCACACTCAGCGCGGAGATCCGCCGGACGCTCGAAGGGATTGCCATCCCTGGCGATGTGGCGGCGGCGATCACCGGCGGGCTCGCCCGGCTCGGCGAACACACCGCCTACGCGGTCCGATCCAGCGCGACGGCGGAGGACTCGCCGACGGCCTCCTTTGCGGGCCAGCACGACACGTACCTGAACGTCGTGGGTCCGGCGGCGATCCTGAAGCACGTCAGCCGGTGCTGGGCCTCGCTCTTCACCGAGCGGGCCGCGACCTACCGTTTGCGGAACGGCTTCGACCACCGGAAGGTCCACATGGCCGTGGTCGTCCAGCACATGGTCTTCCCGCAGGCGGCGGGCATCCTGTTCACGGCCGACCCGGTGACGTCCAACCGCAAGGTCTCCTCCGTGGAGGCCAGCTTCGGCCTCGGCGAAGCCCTGGTCTCCGGCATAGTGAACGCGGACGTCTTCAAGGTGCGGGACGGCGAAGTCGTCGACAAGGCGATCGCCACCAAGCAGCTTGCCGTCTACGCCTCGCCGGCTGGCGGGACTCAGGAACAGGCGATCGAGCCGGAGCGGCAGCAGCAGCCGGCGCTGACGGATGCGCAGGTCGTGCGGCTCGCACTGCTGGGCCGGCGTATCGAAGCGCACTTCGGCCGCCCCCAGGACATCGAATGGTGCCTGGTCGACGGCGGGTTCCAGATCGTCCAGAGCCGGCCGATTACGACGCTATTCCCGACCCCCGCGGTCGGCGACCAAGAGAACCACGTCTACGTCTCCGTCGGTCATGGGCAGATGATGACCGACGCCATGAAGCCCCTGGGGCTCTCCATGTGGCAGCTGACTGCCCTCACGCCGATGTACGAGGCCGGTGGGAGGCTGTTCGTCGACGTCACCCGGGGCCTGGCGTCACCGGCGAGCCGCGCCGGCCTACTGGAGGTCATGGGGAGAGGCGATCCGCTGATCAGGGACGCGTTGGAAACCATCCTCGACCGCGGCGACTTCATCCCGTTGCTCCCGGACCAGGGTCCAGCAGGGCCGCCCGTCGGCGGCGCGCCCGACCCGATCGAGACCGATCCGGCCATCGTCACCGACCTGATCGAACGCAGCCAGGCGTCCATCGCCACCTTGCAGCGCGACATCCGGACGAAATCCGGGCCGGCGCTGCTCGACTTCCTCTTGGCGGCTTTCGAGGAGCACAAGCGGGTCCTGGGCGATCCGCTGAGCATGCAGGCGATCATGGCGGGGATGGAAGCGACGTGGTGGCTCAACGAGCAGCTTCAGGAGTGGCTGGGAGAGAAGAACGCGGCCGACACCCTCACGTTGTCCGCCCCCAACAACGTCACGTCGGAGATGGGGCTGGCGCTCCTGGACGTCGCCGACGTCATCCGGCCGCATCCGGAGGTGGTCGCCTTCCTGCAGGACTTCGAGGACGAGGGCTTCCTCGACGAGTTGGCCAAGCTCCCCGGCGGGCAGGAAGCCAGAGACGCCATCCGGGCCTACCTCGACAGGTACGGCATGCGCTGCGTCGGCGAGATCGACATCACGAGGCCACGCTGGAGCGAACGCCCCACCACGCTCGTGCCGGTGATCCTCGACAACGTCAGGAACTTCGAGCCGGGCGCCCGCAAGCGGCGCTTCGAGCAAGGGCGCCAGGAGGCGGAGAAGATGGAACAAGACGTCCTGGAGCGCTTGCGGGCCCTGCCGGACGGGGAGGGGAAGGCCGAAGAAACCAAGCGGATGATCGACAGGGTTCGGACCTTCATCGGGTACCGGGAGTATCCGAAGTACGCCATCGTCAGCCGCTACTTCGTCTACAAACAGGCCCTGCTGGAAGAAGCCGAGCGTCTGGTGCAAGCTCACGTGCTCGGTGAGCCCGAAGACATCTTCTACCTCACGTTCCAGGAGCTCCACGAGGTCGTGCGCACGAACCAGATGGATGACCAGCTCATCCGCCGCCGCAAGGTCGAATTCGGGTCGGCTCAAGCGCTCACGCCGCCCCGGGTGCTCACGTCGGATGGCGAGGGCATCGCCGGGTCCTACCGACGCGACGACGTGCCGGCAGGCGCCCTGGTGGGCTTACCGGTTTCCGCCGGGACCGTCGAGGGCCGGGCCCGCGTCATCCTGGACATGGCGGAGGCCGATCTCGGGGCAGACGACATCCTGGTCACGGCCTTCACCGACCCCAGCTGGACGCCCGTGTTCGTCGCGATCAAGGGCCTGGTGACCGAGGTGGGGGGCATGATGACTCATGGCGCGGTCATCGCACGGGAGTACGGATTGCCGGCCGTCGTGGGTGTGGAGCATGCCACTCGGCTGATCCGGGATGGGCAACGGATCCGCGTGCATGGAACGGACGGGTACGTCGAGATCCTGCCCCAGCCGGGCCAGCCCGACAGGTAGCCGGGCGGTCCACGGCCGATCGCCGAGTGGTGAGGCCTCGGTCCAGCTTGTCACCCGCGACGCCACGGCGCCTGATGACTCGGTCATCTCGGTTCACGTCGGCGCCGGCGTTGATGAGGCGTACGCAGAGGCGGAGCGGCGC
>Ga0299913_10000660_pt1 | contig 22890 bp, 21 predicted proteins | sample RVTome_9_FD_201360 | JGI IMG/M metagenome (GOLD analysis project Ga0299913, IMG submission 201360) | Soil microbial communities from uranium-contaminated site in the Upper Colorado River Basin, Wyoming, United States - RVT155D38 (version 2) ... | reverse complement strand
GACGTCGCGGAACTCGATCGTGCGCGTGAACCGCGGAAGCGCCGCGGCCCCTGGACGCTCGAGCACCTCGGTGTGCTGGTCGAGCACCTCGAAGATGCGCTCGGCGGCGGCCGCCGCCTGCTGGAGGCTGGCGTTGACGCGGCTCAGCTTCTTCACGGGCCCGTACATCAGCAGGAGCGCCGCGACGAACGACGTGAACTCGCCCGGCGTCAGCCGTCCCGCGGCAATCTCGCGGCTGCCGTACCAGAGCGCCACCGCGATGCCGAGGCCGCCCAGCAGCTCCATCAGCGGCGGCAGGATCGACACGATGCGCGTGACCTTCATGTTGGTGCGGTAGAGCCCTTCCGACGCCTGCCCGAACCGCGCCGCTTCCCGCCCCTCGGCGCCGAACGCCTTCACGATGCGATGGCCGGTGAACGTCTCCGCGCTCACGTGCGAGAGGTACTCGAGCGCCTCCTGGCTGCGACGGGTGGTCTTGCGCAGCCGGCGTCCGAGCTTCGCCAGCGGGTACACGACCAGCGGCGCACCGGTGAGGCAGACGAGCGCCAGCCCCGTGTCGTAGTAGAAGAGCAGCGCCGCATAGCCGACGAGCGCGAGCGTCTCCTGGAGGAGATCGCCGATGGTCTGCGACACCGCCTGCTGTACCTGCCCGACATCGTTGGTGACGCGGGAGAGCAGCTGGCCCGTCGTCCGCCGCGCGAAGAAGCCCGCCGACTGTCCGAGGATGTGCCGGTGCAGCCGGTTCCGCACGTCGCGGACGACGCGCTGCCCGATGTCGGCCATGGCGTACGCCGAGAAGTACCCGCCGAGGCCCTTGAACAGGTACGCCACCACGATCGCGCCCGCCGTCCAGGCCAGCAGCTCGCGGCGCGGCAGCACGTCGTCCAGGATCGGCTTGATGAGATACGCCTGGTACACCGAGGCGCCGGCGTACACGAGCATCGCCGCGAGCGCCCCGGCGAAGCGCAGGCGATAGGGCGCGGCGTAGCGAAGCAGTCGGAGGAAGGAGCTCACTCGGTGACGCGATACTTCAGCAAGGTCCAGAGCGCCACGATGCCGTCCCGCCAGGTGATCTTCTTGCCTTCGTCGTAGCCCCGACCGTCGTACGTGATCGGGACCTCGTACACGCGGTAGCCGCGCTTGAAGATCTTCGCCGTCAGCTCGGGCTCGATGCCGAAGCTGTCGGAGCGCAGCTGCATCGAGCGGAGCACGTCGACCCGCATGACCTTGTAGCAGGTCTCCATGTCGGTCAGCATGGTGTTGTACAGCACGTTCGTGACGAGCGTGAGCACCCGGTTCCCGAGATAGTGCGTGAACAGGAAGACGCGGTGCCGCCCCAGGAACCGGGAGCCGTACACGACGTCGGCCCGCCCCTCGCGGATCAGCTCGATGAGCTGCGGGTACTCCTCGGGCGAATACTCCAGATCCGCATCCTGGATGACGACGATGTCGCCGGTGACGGCCTCGAAGCCGCGCCGCAGCGCCGCGCCCTTGCCGCGGTTCGCCGGCTGCAGCAGCAGCGTGAAGCCGCGCTGGCCCCGCAGCTCCTCGAGCCGTTCGCGCGTCCCGTCCTTCGAGGCGTCGTCGACGACGATGAGCTCGATGCGGAGCGGCACGGCGAGCACCCGCGCGATGATCTCGTCGATCGTCGCGCGCTCGTTGTAGACGGGCATCACCACCGACAGGAGCGGGTCCTGGAGCCTGCCCTTGATGCCGCTCATCAGCGCCCGATCGAGTAGTAGGTGAACCCCTGGGCGCGCATCTGCTCGGGATTGTAGAGATTGCGGCCGTCGAACACCACGGGCTCCCGCATCAGCTTCCGCATGCGGGGAAAGTCGGGCTCGCGGAACTCGTTCCACTCCGTGACGAGCGCCAGCGCCTGCGCCCCCTTGAGCGCCTCGTAGCTCTTCTCGCACAGCTGGATGCGCGTGCCGAAGATGCCGCGCGCGACCTTCTCGGCCTCGGGATCGTAGGCCTGCACCTTCGCGCCGGCCGCCAGCAGGCGCTGGATGATCGTGATGGCCGGCGCCTCGCGCATGTCGTCCGTGCGCGGCTTGAACGCCAGCCCCCAGACCGCGATCGTCCGCCCCTTGAGGGAGCCGAAGTGCGACTCCATCTTCTCGACCAGCCGCACCTTCTGGCGTTCGTTCACCGCCTCGACCGCCTTCAGGATCTCGAAGTCGTAGTCCTTCTCGGCCGAGAACCGCAGGATGGCCTTGACGTCCTTCGGGAAGCAGCTGCCCCCGTACCCGACGCCCGGAAACAGGAACGAGGTGCCGATGCGGCGGTCGGAGCCGACGGCCTTGCGGACCTCGTCGACGTTTGCACCGAACCGCTCGCACACCGCAGCCACCTCGTTCATGAACGAGATCTTCGTCGCCAGGAGGGCATTCGCCGCGTACTTGCAGAGCTCGGCGCTCGCGCAGTCCATGACCATGACGGGAGCGCCGGTGCGGGTGAACGGCGCGTACAGCTCCTTCATCAGCCCGGCCGCGCGCGGATCCTCCGCGCCGATGACGACACGATCGGGCTTGAGGAAGTCCTCGACGGCGGCGCCCTGCTTGAGGAACTCCGGGTTGCTTACCACGCTGAACGGGTGCGTCGTCTCGCGGCGGACGATCTCGCGGACGCGCGAGGCCGTCCCGACCGGCACCGTGCTCTTGTTCACGATCACCTTGTAGCCGTTCATCGCGCGCGCGATCTGCCGGGCGACCTCCTCCACATGGCGGAGATCGGCGGAGCCGTCCTCCCCGGGCGGGGTGCCGACGGCGATGAAGACGATCGACGACTGCCGGACGGCCTTCGGCAGCAGGGTGGTGAAGGAGAGACGCCGCTCCGCGGTGTTGCGCTGCACCATCTCCTCGAGCCCCGGCTCGTAGATGGGCATGCGACCGCGGCGGAGCATCCGCACCTTCGAGTCGTCCTTGTCCACACAGATGACGTCGTTGCCGTTCTCGGCCAGACAGGTTCCGACCACCAGCCCGACGTAGCCGGTGCCGACTACCGCGATCTTCATTCGACGGCCTCGCGTCCCGCTGCGGGACAGACAGACGCCCGCCTTCGCCAAGGCTCCGGCGGTCTCACCGTAGCTCGCTTGTGCTCAGGGGCGAGCGAAGGCGGACAGAAAACACGGAAACGTAACACAACAGGTAGGGGCTGTCAACATACTGAGGCACAAGGACTTGGCCGATTCCAGAGCCCGGCTGGATGGGCCCGCCGTCCCGGCCGGCGCCTCCTCGGGCCCTGCCCGCGCCCGGCCGGCGCTGACGCGTCCGCACGGCAATCTGTTATACCCTCCCGCCGTGGTCGTGCTGGTCGACTACCGTCCCGCGCTCAGGCAGCGCACCGGTGTCGGTGAGTACGTCCACGAGATGCTCGCGGCCCTCGGCGGCCCGGGAAACGGCGACGAGCTGCACCTCTTCACGACGTCGCTCAGGGACCGGCTCGGGCCCGGCGTCCGGCGGGAGCTGGCCGGCGTGCGCGTGCATGACCTCCGGGTTCCCGGGAAGGTCCTGAACTGGGCGTGGCACCGGCTGGAGTGGCCGGCAGTCGAGCGCCTGGTGCACGTGACCCCGGACATCGTCCACTCCGCGCACCCGCTGCTGATGCCGTCGCGGCGGGCCGCCCAGGTGATCACGATTCACGATCTCGACTTCCTCGACCATCCGAAGCGCACGGCGGCGGAAATCCGCCGGGACTACGTCCCCCTCGTCCGGAATCATGCCCGCCGGGCCGATGCGGTGCTCACCTCGTCGCGGCACTCGGCGGACGCGATCGTCGAGCGGCTGGGCGTCGCGCGGGAACGGGTGACCGTGTGTCCCGCGGGTCCACCCCGCTGGGCGAGCGGCGGGCGGCGTGAGCCCCGGCGCGCGGACGGCTACATCCTGTTCATGGGCACGCTCTCGGAGCGGAAGAACGTCGGAACGCTGCTCGACGCGTACGAACGGCTCGCCCTGAGACGCCGCGACGTGCCGCCGCTCCGCCTCGCGGGCGGACGGACGCCGGACGCGGCGCGCTGGCTCGCGCGCATCGCCCAGCCGCCGTTCACCGGCCGCGCCGAGTACATCGGCTACGTGCCCGGCGGCCGGCGCCGCGCCGTGTACGAGGGTGCCTCGATCGTGGTGATGCCTTCGTGGCATGAAGGCTTCGGCCTGCCGGCGCTGGAGGCGATGGCTCTCGGCATACCCGTGGCGGCGGCGAATGCGGGGGCGCTGCCGGAGGTCGTGGGCGATGCCGGCATCCTGTTCGCGCCGGCGAGCGCCGACGCGCTCGCGGATGCGCTCGAACGGCTGCTGACGGACGGACGGCTGGCGACGGCGTGCATCGCGTCCGGCCTCGCACGATCGGCGGGCTGGTCGTGGGATCAGGCGGCGGGCCGGCTGCGGGAGATGTACGCGAGCGCCGCCGTGCGCCGCGCGGGACGGCATGCGCATCGCGGTTGACGCGCGCGAGCTCGTCGGGCGGCGGACGGGCGTCGGGCGGTACCTCGAACGCCTGCTGACCCACTGGAGCGATCTGCCGCGGGCGCGGGATCATCACTTCACCCTGTACTCGCATGCGCCGTTCGCGGGAGCGTGGCGGCTGCCGGTCTCGACGACCGTGCTGGCGGGCACCGGCGGGACCCGGTGGGAACAGGCGACGCTGGCCGCGGCTCTGCGGCGCACCGCTCCGGACGTCCTCTTCGCGCCGGCGTACACGGCGCCGCTGCTCGCCGGCGTCCCGTTCGTGCTCTCGCTGCACGACGTCTCGTTTCTGGCGCACCCGGAGTGGTTCGGGTGGCGCGAGCGCTGGCGCCGGCGCATGCTGACCCGTGCGGCGGCTCATCGGGCGCGCGTGGTTCTGACGCTCTCCGAGTTCTCCCGGCGGGAGATCGAGCGTCACACGCGCCTTCCCGCCGCGCGCATCCGCATCGTCCGCCCGGGGCTGGATCTGCCGGGGGAGGCGACGGCGCCTGCCGCGACGACGGGCGACCGTGCTCCGCTGGTGCTCTTTGCCGGAACGCTGCTGAATCGCCGGCACGTGCCGGCGCTCGTCCGCGCGGTGGCGCTCGCGGCGAAACAGATCCCGGACGTCCGGCTCGTCATCGCCGGCGACAACCGCACGTGGCCCCGGGAGGATCCGGGCGCGATCGCCGCCGCGCTGGGCGCTTCGTCGCGGGTCGAGGTGCGGGCGTTCGTCGAGGAGGAGGAGCTGCGGCGGCTCTACGCGGAGGCCTCGGTGTTCGTGTTCCTCTCGGAGTACGAGGGGTTCGGCCTCACGCCGCTCGAAGCGCTCGCGGCCGGGGCCGCGCCGCTCGTTCTCGACACGCTGGTGGCGCGCGAGGTGTACGGTGCGGCGGCACGTTACGTCGAGCGGCCCGAGCCATCCGCCGTCGCGGCCGCCATGGTCGAACTGCTGCGGGCGCCGGAACGCCGCGCGGCGCTGCTGGCCGAAGCGCCCGCGGTGCTGGCTCGATACCGATGGGCGGAGGCCGCCGATGCGACGCTGGAGGCGATCGAGGGGCCGGAGCGGGGTCAGACGGGGGTCAGACCCCAGTCTGACCCCGGTCTGACCCCGGTCTGACCCCAAATGCTGCTCATTGTCATCGTCTCGTGGAACGCCCGCGACGACCTCGAACGATGCCTGCGGTCGCTCACGGCCGCACCGCCCGCGATCCCGCACACCATTGCGGTCGTCGACAACGCATCAACGGATGGATCGGCCGACATGGTGGCGGAGACGTTCCCGGCCGTGCAGCTCATCCGGAATACCGAGAACGTCGGATTCGCCCGCGCGAACAACCTCGCCATCCGCCAGGTACCGGGCGACCCGATCCTCCTGCTCAACCCGGATACGCTCGTGCCCGCCGGCGCCATCGATCGGCTCGCCGCGCACCTGGCGAACCATCCGGAGGCCGCGGCCGCAGGCCCGCGGCTCGTGGACGGCGAGGGCCATGCGGAAATCTCGTTCGGTCGCCTGCCTTCTCCCGTCCGTGAGGCCGTTCGCAAGCTGCTCTCGCGCCTGCACGCGCGGCGCGTTCAGCCGGTCACGTCGTGGATCGACCGCCGCGCCCGCCGCCCGCGCGCGGTCGACTGGGTCAGCGGCGCGGCGCTGCTGGTGCGGCGCCGGCCGGCCGAGGACGCCGGACTGCTCGACGAGCGGTACGAGCTCTACTGGGAAGACATCGACTTCTGCGCCGCCCTCCGGGCGCGCGGATGGCGCGTGCTCTTCACCCCGGCGGCCGAAATCACGCATCTCAGGGGGCGCTCCACCCAGGCCGCGCCCGAAGCCACCATGCGCGCCTACCGCGCCGCCCAGCTCACGTTCTACGCCAGGCACCGGCCGAAGTGGCTCCCGGCACTCCGGCTCTACCAGCGGCTCCGATATCATTGAGCCGCTGTGCGCATCGCCATCGACGCCCGCAAGCTCCACGACTTCGGCATCGGGACCTACATCCGCAACCTGCTGCGCCAGCTCGCGAAGCTGGACGGTGAGTCGGAGTACGTCCTGCTCTGCCAGGAACGCGACTGCGCGCTGGCGGCCGCGCTCGGCCGGAACTTCCGTGCCGTGACCGACAACTCGCCCCCCTACTCGCTTCGCGAGCAGGTGTCGATCCCGCTGGCGCTGAGGCGCGAGCGCGCCGACGTGTTCCACGCGCCGCACTACGTGCTCCCGGTCCTGTCGGGCAGCCGGTCGGTGGTGACCATCCACGACTGCATCCACCTGATGTTCCCGCAGTACCTGCCGAACCGGGCCGCCTACGCGTACGCCCAGGCCTCGATCTGGGCGGCCACGCACAAGGCGAGCCGCATCCTCACCGTCTCGGAGAGCTCGAAGCGCGACATCCTGCGGTTCTTCGACGTGCCGCCGGAGCGGATCGCGGTCATCCACAACGCCATCGACGAACGCTTCCGCGAGCAGCCGCCCGAGTCGGAGATGGTCCGCGTCCGCGAGCGCTACGAGCTGCAGGGCACGTTCGTGCTGTACGCCGGCAACGTGAAGCCGCACAAGAACCTGGAGCGGCTCATCGAGGCGTTCCATCTCGTCCGGCAGAGCGGCCTCGACGATGTGAAGCTGGTGATCATCGGGGACGAGGTGTCGAAGTACGCGGAGCTGCGCCGCGCCGTCCACCGCTACAACCTGCACAAGTACGTCCGCTTCCTCGGCTACATGCCCGACGAGACGCTCGCGGTGCTCTATCGCCTCACGAGCGTGTTCGTCTTCCCGTCCCTGTACGAGGGGTTCGGCCTGCCGCCGCTCGAGGCCATGGCCAGCGGCGCGCCGGTGGTCACGTCGAATGTCTCTTCGCTGCCGGAGGTGGCGGGAGAAGCGGCCGTGCTGGTGGATCCGTACGACCCGCAGTCGATCGCGGACGGCATCCGCCGGGTCCTGACGGAGCCGGAGCTGCGGGAGGAGCTGCGCGCGCGGGGGCTGCGGCGGGCGAACGAGTTCTCGTGGGAGCAGTCGATCCGGCGCGTCCGCCAGATCTACGGCGAGGTGGCGGACGCCGCGTGATGCGCATCGCGCTCGTGCACGACTGGCTCACCGGCATGCGGGGCGGGGAGCGGGCGCTGGAAGTCCTGTGCGAGCTCTATCCGTCGGCGGACCTCCACACGCTCGTCCACGTGCCCGGCTCGGTCTCGCCCGCCATCGAGCGCCTGGCGCCGCGGACGTCGTTCCTGCAGCGCCTCCCGCGAGCCGGACGCCTGTACCGCTACTACCTGCCGCTCTTCCCGGCCGCCATCGAACGGCTGGACCTCAGCGGCTACGACCTGGTGATCAGCACCAGCCACTGCGTCGCGAAGTCGGCAATTGCCGCCCCTCCGGCGCGGCACCTCTGCTACTGCTTCACGCCGATGCGGTATGCCTGGGACCAGTTCGAGCAGTACTTCGGCCGCGCGCGCGTGGGCACGGTCCGGCGCGCCGCCGCGCGGATCGCCATGCGCCGCCTCGCCCGCTGGGATGCGGCGACGGCGGGGCGTCCGAACCGCTATGTCGCTATCTCACACTATGTTGCCAGCCGAATTCGCCGATACTATAATCGCGAGGCCGTTGTGGTGTATCCGCCGGTGGACACCGCGTTTTTCCATCCCGATGGGCGTCCGCCGGGCCGGCACTTCCTGATCGTGTCGGCGCTCGTGCCTTACAAACGAATCGACGTGGCGATCGAGGCAGCCGGACTTGCGGGCGTCGACCTCAGGATCGTGGGAGACGGCCCGGAACGGCAGCGCCTGCAGGCCTCGGCAGGTCCGCAGGTGACCTTTCAGGGCCGGCGGTCGGACGCCGAGGTTCGCGAGATGTACCGGTCTGCCCTGGCCGTCGTCCTGCCGGGCGAGGAGGACTTCGGGATCGTGCCGGTCGAGGCCCAGGCCTGCGGCCGCCCGGTCCTCGCGCTGGCCCGGGGCGGGGCGCTCGAGACGGTGGTGCCGGGCCGGACCGGGGTGCTCGTGGACGCGGATTCGCCGCAGGCGATGGCGGAGGGCATGCGGCGCCTGGCGGCGTCCACGTTCGATTCCGCCGACATCCGCGCGCACGCCGAGCGGTTCGGGCGGGATCGGTTCCGTGGAGAGATGCAGATGCTGGTGGACGAGACGATGGCGGCACCCGGAGCGGCGCGATGGTGAAGCGCCACAACCGCCTGCTGGTCGCGTTCTACGTGTGCTCGGACGCGCTGCTCGGCATGCTGGCGTTCCTGATCGCCTACTTCATCCGGTTCGACACGGGCCTCATTCCGATCACGAAGGGGTATCCCCCGCTCGCCCAGTACATCAACATCCTGCCGTTCATCGGCGTGCTCGTGCCCTTCGCGTACCACGTGCAGGGGCTCTATCGCCTGCGCCGGGGACGCTCGCGGGTCGACGACTTCTTCGCCGTCTTCGTCGGCAGCATCCTGGCCGTCGTGTTCGGCATCGTCGCCACGCTGTACTTCCAGGCCTACTACGTCGCCGACGAGCTCAAGGATCGCGGCGCCTTCGAGGTGTCGCAGCTCGTCTGGGCGGTCTTCCTGTTCGTCAACGTCACCCTCACCTACGTCTCGAGGGAAATGGTCCGGACCGTGCTCGAGCGCCGCTGGCGCGCCGGCATCGGCCTCAAGAAGATCCTCATCGCGGGCGCCGGCGAGCTCGGACGGCTCGTGGCCGACAAGATCCTCGAGCACCGCGAGCTCGGCTACCACATCGCGGGCTTCGTGGACGATCGTGCGGGCGGAGACTTCCTGGGACACCGCGGCCTGCCGCTGCTCGGCACGCTGGACGAAACGGCCGAGATCGCGCAGCGCGAGGACATCGACCACCTGTACGTGGCGCTGCCGGCGGAGGACCACGTCCGCATGCTGCAGCTGCTCGAGGCGATCGGGCGCGAGTGCATCGACGTCAAGGTCGTGCCGGATCTGCTGCAGGTCATCGCGCTGCGCGCACGGCTCGAAGACCTCGACGGCATCCCCATCGTCAACATCAACGACGTCCCGCTGCAGGGCTTCAACAGCGTCCTGAAGCGGTCGATCGACATCGGGCTGTCGGCGGCCGCGCTCCTCGTGCTGGCGATCCCCTTCGGTCTCATCGCGGTCGCGCTCCGGCTCACCTCGCCGGGACCGGTGTTCTATCGGCAGGAGCGGATGGGGCTCGACGGCAAGTCGTTCACGATTTACAAGTTCCGCTCGATGTTCCATGACGCCGAGCGCGAGACCGGGCCGATCTGGGCAAGTCAGGACGACCCGCGGTGCACGCCGATCGGGAAGCTGCTGCGGCGGACGAACTTCGATGAGCTGCCGCAGCTCTGGAACGTGCTGCGCGGCGACATGTCGCTCGTGGGCCCCCGGCCGGAACGTCCGTTCTTCGTCAGCCAGTTCAAGCAGCGCATCCCGCAGTACATGCTGCGCCACAAGGTGCGCGCCGGGCTGACGGGCTGGGCGCAGGTGAACGGCTGGCGCGGGAACACCTCGCTCGAGAAGCGCATCGAGTACGACCTGTACTACATCGAGAACTGGTCCGTCTCCCTGGACCTCAAGATCATGTGGCTGACGCTGGTGAAGGGCTTCTTTCACCGCCACGCCTTCTGACGCGCGCCGGACGCGACGCCCTCCATGAAACGACGCGTGGTCATCACCGGCGCCGCCGGGTTCATCGGATCGCACCTTGCCGAGGCGCTGCTCGATCGCGACTTCTCCGTGATCGGCATCGACAACCTGCTCACCGGCGACATCGCGAACATCGCTCACCTCCATAACCGCGAGTTCGAGTTCATCAAGCACGACGTCACGAACTACATCTACATCGACGGTCCCGTCGACTACGTGCTGCACTGGGCGAGCCCGGCGAGCCCAATCGATTATCTGGAGCTGCCTATCCCCACGCTGAAGGTGGGCGCGCTCGGCACGCACAAGGCGCTCGGGCTGGCCAAGGAGAAAGGCGCCACGTTCGTGCTCGCGTCCACCTCGGAGGTGTACGGCGATCCCCTCGAGCATCCCCAGCGGGAGACCTACTGGGGCCACGTCAACCCGATCGGGCCGCGCGGCGTCTACGACGAGGCGAAGCGCTTCGCCGAGGCCATGACGGTCGCGTACCACCGGTACCATGGGCTCGACACGAAGATCGTCCGCATCTTCAACACCTACGGCCCCCGCATGCGCGTCAACGACGGCCGTGCCGTCCCCGCGTTCATCTCTCAGGCGCTCCGGAACGAGGACGTCACGATTTTCGGCGACGGCGGGCAGACGCGGAGCTTCACCTACATCTCCGATCTGGTGGACGGCGTGATCCGGCTCATGCTCTCGGAGGTGAACGATCCGGTGAACATCGGCAACCCGCGCGAGACGACGGTCGCGGAGATCGCGGCGATGATCGTGCAGATGACGGGATCGTCGAGCCGTCTGGTCTACCGCGACCTGCCGATGGACGATCCGAAGGTGCGGCAGCCCGACATCACCCGCGCCAGGACGCTCCTGCACTGGGAGCCGAAGGTCGAGCTTCAGCAGGGGCTGGAGCGGACGATCGAGTACTTCCGCCTGAAGCTGGCCGCGCCCTCCAGGCGACGCTGAGCGCCGCGCCGCGGCCCGGCGGCGCGCCACACGTCCGCTCCCCGCTCCGACGTCGCGTCCGCCCGGCTGGCGGCCTATCCGGCGGCCGGGGCCCCGGGGCCGCCCGGCTCCGGCGCGTTGATGACCCGCGTCACGTGGAAGATGTAATGGAGGCTCGAGAGGACGGTCACCACGAGCGACGCATACACGCTCACGTCGAGCACGATGGAGGGACGCTCGAGGTAGTTGAAGATCATGAACAGCAGGCCGGTCACGATGTAGATGGCGGTGGCCGCCTTGCCGAGCGCCGAGGGGCGGAACGTCCGTCGCCCCACCGCGAGGTTGACGATCGCCACCGTCAGGACGATGACCACGTCCCGGCTGATGATGAGCACCGTCAGCCAGAGCGGGATGCGCTGCGTCAGGGTCGTCCCCGGCACGGTGAGGACGATGAACGCGCTCGTGAGCAGCAGCTTGTCGGCCATCGGGTCGAGCCAGGCGCCGAGCGTCGTCTTCTGGCGCCGCCACCGGGCGATCAGGCCGTCGAGCGCATCGGTCAGGCCGGCGGCGAGCAGCACGACCAGCGCCCATCCGAGCTCGCCGTAGACGACGAGCAGCACGAAGGCCGGGATGAGGAGCATCCTCAGCAGCGTGATCTGGTTCGCCACCGTCAGGTGCGTCATGCGGGCAGCGCAGGCCGATCAGGGCACGACCGAAACGGGGGCGACGGGCGCGGGGCCCGCGATGGCCGCGAGCCTCTCGATGGCGGCGATCGCCTCCGCGCCGGAGACCGGACGCCCCAGGTGAAAGGCGCCGCCGGAGACGTCCAGCACGCCGGCGCCGACCGCCTGCGCCACGGCGGGGTACGCGAGGTGCGAGCGCGGCACGTCGGCAATCGACGGCCCGCTCGAGCGCCACGCGGCGGCGGCGCTCGGGCGGGCCTGCGCAATCAGGTCCAGCATGCGGCTGATGACGAGCGCCAGGTCACCTCGCCGGATCTCGACGTCCGGCTGGAACGTGTGGTTCGGGAACGGCTCGATGATCCCGGCCTGCACGGCCCTGGCGATATAGGGTGCGGCCCAGTGCTCGTGCGCATCGGTAATCAGGCGCGGCTGCGGTCTCGAGGACGCGAGCCAGTCCTCCAGGCGGACGCCCAGGAGGGCGGCGAGATCGGCGCGTGTGACGGCCGCCGCGTCGCCAATCTGCTGGTACTCCGGCGGCAGCGCCGCCGCTGCGATGCGCGCGCGCAGCTCGCCGAGCCTGCCGTCGAGCGCCGGTGAAGGCTCGAGCGCCCAGGCGGCTTCGTACGCGGCGAGCGCGCCGGACAGATCGCCCGAGGCTTCCAGCGTCGCCCCGAGCCCCGTATGAGCGCGCACGTCGAAGGGATCGAGCTCGATGGCCTTCCTGAAGTGCGCACCGGCGGCATCGAGCTGCCCGTCCCGGCGCTCGGCGAGCGCGAGCTCCCGGTAGAGGAAGCCGCTCTCGGGGGAAGCGGCAATGGCGGTCTCGTAGCGGGCACGGGCCTCCGCCAGGTCGCCGCGCTGGAGGGCGAGCCGCGCCGTCGCGACCTGGTCCTGCACGACGCGCAGCCGCAGCACCTGAACACGCGGGGCCAGATCGAGTCCGGGATCGGCCGCGGCGGCCGCCTCGAAGCTCTCGAGCGCTTCGGGGTAGCGGTCGAGGGCGAGCAGCGCCTCGCCGCGCCCCACCAGCGCCGGCGCGTAGTCCGCCCGCGACATCAGGGCCCGTCCGAACCAGTCGAGCGCCTGCGGCATCTGGCGGCGGGCGAGCGCCACGTATCCCATCCCGGTCTCCGCCGGCGCGAAGTCGGGCTGACTCCGGACGCCGTCCCCGAACTCGCGCTCGGCATTCCGCAGATCGCCGGCCTGGAGGAAGCGCCACCCGCGGACCTGCCGCTCCCCCGTCACGGGATCCACTCCGCCGGGCGCGCCCGGGAACACGAACGCGGGATACTTCGGCGCCACCGGCTCCGGCGGCATCGGCGGAACACGCGCGGCGCAGGCGGCCGCCGCCGCGACGATGACGGCGAGCGACAGCAGGCGAACGTGGCGCGCGGCGCTGTGGGACATCGGCTGATGCGATCAGGGGCGCGACGGAACGGCCGCCGGCTCCCGGGTGGACCCCTGCACCTGGGGCAGGAGACGACGGGGCACGTCGGCCACGATCGAGATGCGGCCGTCGTGCGCGACGTGTTCGAGGACGTGGGCGTGGCGATACAGGCGGGCGATCCGCTCCTGGCTCTCCGGCGCGGCGCCGTCGAAGTCGAGCGTCACCCGCCGCACGTCCAGCGCGAGCCGCGACGCCATGGTCTCGAGCAGCTCCTGCCGCCCGTCGCCGCGGCGCGCCGACACGTAGAGCGCCGAAGGGTCCCCGGCCTGCAGCCGCGCGAGCTCCTGCGGAGCCAGCAGGTCGCACTTGTTGTACACGTCGAGCCGCTCGACCTCCCCCGCGCCCATCTCATCGAGCACCGAGCGCACGGCCGCGACGTGGCGCTCGCGCTCCGGTGAGGAGGCGTCGATCACGTGGACCACGAGATCGGCGCCGGCCACTTCCTCGAGCGTCGCCCGGAAGGCCGCCACGAGCGTGTGCGGCAGCCGCTCGATGAACCCGACCGTATCGGAGAGCAGCAGCTCGCGCTGGTCGGGCAGCCGCACGCGCCGCAGCAGGGGATCGAGCGTGACGAACAGCGCGTCGCTCGCCTCGGCCGGCTCCCCGGTGAGCCGCGCGAACAGCGTGGACTTCCCCGCGTTCGTGTATCCGACCAGCGCCACCGTCGGAACCGCCTGCTTGTGGCGCCGCTCGCGCAGCTGCGACCGGCGCCGCCGCACCTGCTCGATGTCGCGCTGAATCTGATGGATGCGTTGCCGGATGCGGCGGCGGTCCGTCTCGAGCTTCGTCTCACCGGGACCCCGCGTGCCGATGCCGCCGCCCAGCCGCGACAGTGCCGCGCCGGAGCCCGCGAGGCGCGGCAGCAGGTACTGCAGCTGCGCGAGCTCCACCTGCCACTTGCCCTCGCGCGTGCGCGCCCGCCGGGCGAAGATGTCGAGGATCAGCTGCGTGCGATCCACCACCTTCCGCTCGAGGCGATCCTCGAGCTGGCGCAACTGCGCGGGCGAGAGCTCGTGATCGAAGATGACGACGTCGACGTCGAGCTCGGCGCACGCGGCGGCCAGCGAGGCGACCTTGCCGCTGCCGAGGAACGTCGCGGGATCCGGCCTCGCCTTCTCCTGGCTGACCCTGAGCACCACGGCCGCCCCGGCGGCCCGGGCGAGCCCCCCGAGCTCGTCCAGCGATGGCTCCGCCAGCCACCGGCGCTCGCGTCCCGTGATCACACTGACGAGGGCGGCACGCTCTGTGGGGGACTGGTGTGATTCAGGCATCCGCGAACACTGCGGGACGGCGGGGAGCGGACACTGGTGGCTGCGCGAGACTAGCTTAGGAATTCTAGCACGCGCTCCCACGGCAGAGCCCCGGCGCGCACGAGCACGGGCGTGTCGCCGCTGACGTCCACGACGGTCGATGGCGCCCCGCCGGGGACGGGACCGGCGTCGAGCAGCAGGTCGAGGCCTGTGTCCGCGAGGTGGAGGAGGGACTCCGGCCGGTCGGCGGGCGGCTCGCCCGACCGGTTGGCGCTGGTCGCCGTGATCAGTCCGCCTGCCGCGGCGGCCAGCGCGCGTGCAACGGGGTGGTCCGGCACGCGGATGCCGACGAGGCCAGTGCCCTGATGCACTTCGGGGACGAGGCCCGGGTGCGCCGGGACGAGCAGGGTGAGGGGACCGGGCCAGGCGCGCTCCGCGAGCCGGCGCGCCAGCAGGCTGAGGTGCGCCGCTCGCTCCACCGCATCCCGATCGCCGGCAATCAGCGGCAGCGGGCGATCGGGCGGACGCTGCTTGACGGCGAAGATCTTCCGCACGCCGGCCGGGTTGCGCGGGTCGGCCGCCAGGCCGTACAGCGTGTCGGTCGGAAAGCCGACGACGCCGCCCGCCCTGATGCACGCGGCCGCCGCCTCGATCGAGACGGGATCCGGCTGCAAGGCGTCCACCTGAAGCCTCCGCATCTCAACCTTCATGCTCATCGTCGCGGCGCTTGTGCTTGCGCCGGCGGAACGGCCGCCGGGTCTTGTCCTCGTGCCGCCCCCCGGTCTGCCGCGGCAGCGGCACGCGCATCCGGGGCTTCGCCGTCCGTGTCGTCTTCCGTCGCGCCACCATCTTCTTCTTCTTCCTTTTTCCTTCTTCCTTTTTCCTTCTTCCTTCCCTTCTCCCTTCTCCCTTCTCCCTTTCCCTATGCGTCTTCCATCGCCGGCGCCGCGGCGGCCGCCGGCGTCTCGGCCATCACGCGCCGGATGCTGAGCGCGAGGACGCACAGCACGACGGCGTCGGTGACGAACACGGCACGCAGGTCGATGCCGGCCAGCAGCCCGCTGATCATCGGGCTCGCCGCGACGCCGACCAGGGAGGCGCTCGTGAGCAGCCCGAAGCCGGTGCCGCGGACGCTGGCGGGCATGACCCCGGCCGCGGTCGTGTACGCGACGGTCATCGTCGCACCGACGGCGTAGCCGAAGATGCAGGCCGCAGCGATCAGCGTCCAGACTCCGGGAGCGATGCCGGCCGCCGCCACGGCGGCCGCGGCCACGAGCGCCGCTCGGCTGATCAGCGCCCGCGCCGATCGGCCGCGCATCCGCCGCGCCGTGACGTAGTGTCCGGCCGCCGCGCTGAACGCCAGGACCGAGAAGACCAGACCCGACGTGAACGCCACGTCCTGGACGCCCATCGCGGCAATGTGCAGCGGCAGCACGGGCCCGAGACTCCGGTCGACGAACTGGATGCCGAAGATCACGCCCATCAGCACCACGAAGTTCTCGAAGGCCAGCACGCTGCGGAACGTGACCGGCGCGGATCGGCGCTCCCGGACCGGCGCGCGGGGCGTGCGCGGCTCGCGGTACAGCACGACCAGCTGCACCAGCGCGACCGCGTAGAAGGCGGCGGTCACGAGAAACGCCTGCCGGAGCCCCACGAGGCCGGCGATGATGCCGCCGAGGACGGGTCCGAGCGCGGGCCCGAGCCGCTGCGACGTCTGCACCATGCTGATCGCCTGGGCCACCTGGTGCCTCGGCGCCGAGTCGGCCGCCATGGCCAGGCAGAGATTCCCGTAGCCCGCGAAGACGCCCTGCACGACGCGGAGCGCGAGGAGCTGCCACGGGTGCGTCACGAACGCCATGGCCCCCATGATCACGACGAAGCTCACGAGCGAGCGGACGACCAGCAGCTTGCGGCCGATGCGGTCGGCCAGACGGCCCCAGAGCGGCGCGAGCAGCGCGGTGATGCCGGGTGTGACGCCGAGCGAGACGCCGGTCCAGATCGCCACCGCCCCCACGTCCCGGACGCCCAGCTCGGCGACGTAGAGCGGCAGAAACGGCATCACCAGCGTGAAGCCGGCGAAGCCGATGAAGCTCGCCGCCATGAGCGCGAAGACGTCCCGCTTCCAGGCGCCGGACGAGCCGCGCTCCGCCGGTGCCGGCCCCGCGCTCGATGGCCTCTCCGGCACGCTCAGAAACGAATCTTCACGTCGTCGCGGTCGTCGACGTGGATGCTGTCGATGAAGCGGACCTGGCGGGGCGCCGTCTGCATGATGAGCGACTCGGTGCGGATGCCGTCCCCGAAGAACCGGACGCCCTTCATCAGCGACCCTTCCGTCACCCCGGTGGCCGCGAAGATCAGCGACTGGCCCGGCGCCAGATCCGCGGAGCGGTAGATGCGCTTCGTGTCGCGGATGCCCATGGCCTGGCAGCGTGCCTCGTCCTCGGGCGTGCGGACAACGAGGCGCGCGAAGATCTCGCCGTTCAGGCACCGCATCGCGGCCGCTGTCAGCACGCCTTCCGGCGCCCCGCCGATGCCGATCACGGCGTGAACGCCGCTGCCGACGACGGCCGCGACGATGGCGGCCGAGAGATCGCCGTCGGCGATCAGACGGATCCGGGCGCCGGTCGCGCGGATGTCCGCAATCAGCTGCTCGTGCCGCGGCCGATCGAGAACCACGACCACGAGATCGTCCAGATCGCGCTCGAGGGAGCGCGCGATCGCCCGCAGGTTGTCGCCCACCGGCGCGTCGAGGTCGACGACACCGCGCGAGGGCGGCGGGACGACGAGCTTCTCCATGTAGAGATCGGGGGCGTGGAGCAGCCCGCCCTTTTCGGCCGCCGCCAGCACCGCGATGGCACCCGGCGCACCGGTGGAGCAGAGATTCGTCCCCTCCAGGGGATCGACGGCGATGTCGATCTGTGGAGGACCGAGCCCGGCGCGGCCGCCGGCCCGCCAGACGCTCGCCAGCCCGACGTTCTCGCCGATGTACAGCATCGGCGCCTTGTCGCGCTCCCCCTCGCCGATGACGATCGTGCCGTCGATGGGGACGGCGTCGAGCTCGCGGCGCATCGCCTCGACCGCCGCACGGTCCGACTTGTGCGCGTCCCCCTGGCCCATTGTCTGAGCGCAGGCGATGGCGGCCTGCTCCACGACACGGAGGAAGTGAAGCGAGAGATCGGTGTCCATGTCCGTCGTTGTAGGGGCGACCGCCCTGACTTCGCTCGCTCAGCTGCGGACGCGAGCTTCGTCGCGGTCTCGCCGCAGCGCCGGCGCGCGGAGGCGGACCGGTCGCCCCTACCCGGAACTCGGCGGCAGCTCGCGCCGCGTCGGGCGATCGGAACGGTAGCCGAGCACGTAGTCCGCCTGCATGATCTTGTGGATCTCGCGGGTGCCTTCGTAGATCACGGCGCCCTTGCAGTTGCGGTAGAAGCGCCCGACCGGGTACTCGTCCGAGTAGCCGTTGGCGCCATGGACCTGCACGGCGTCGCCCGCCGCCCGCTCCGAGGCGACGGTGGCGAACCACTTCGCGAGGCCGGTCTCCCGGGTGCTGCGGCGCCCCACGTTCTTCAGCCAGCCGGCGCGCAGCCAGAGGAGCCGCGCGGCCTGGTAGTCCGATTCCATCTGGGCGATCATCTCCTTCACCAGCTGGTGCTCGCCGATGGGGACCCCGAACGTCCTGCGCTCGCGCGCGTACGCCGCGCTCGCGTCGCGGCAGGCCCGGATGAGGCCGGTGGCGCCCGACGCCACCGTGAAGCGGCCCTGGTCGAGGGCGAACATGGCGATCTTGAAGCCCTCGCCCGGGTCCCCGACGAGGTTCGCCGCCGGGACCCGCACGTCGTCCATCGTGAAGTAGCCGGTGTTCCCCGCCAGGATGCCCCACTTCTCCTTCAGCGTGCCGCTGGCGAAGCCCTTGTACTCGCGCTCGACGATGAAAGCGCTGATGCCCGACGGATCGCGGCGCTTCCGCTTCTCCACGTCGGTCCAGGCGAACACCAGGAAGTGGTCCGCCACGTCGGCGAGCGAGATCCACGTCTTCTCGCCCGTGAGCCGGTAGTGGTCACCGTCCTTCACGGCGACCGTCTGGATGCCGCGCGCATCGGATCCCGCCGCGGGCTCGGTAAGGCCGAACGTGGCGATCTTCTCGCCGCGCGCCTGCGGCTCGAGATAGCGCTTCTTCTGCTCGTCGGTGCCCCAGGTGAGAAGGGTGAGCGAGTTGAGACCGACGTGCACCGACAGGATCACGCGCAGGGACGTGTCGACGTACTCGAGCTCCTCGCTGGCGATTCCCAGGCTGATGTAGTCCATGCCGGCGCCCCCGAACCGCTCGGGGATGCAGATGCCGAGCAGGCCGAGCTCCGCCATCTGCGGCAGGATGCCGCGGTCGAACTGGTGCGCGCGGTCCAGCTCGCGGATCCGCGGCGCGACGCTCTTCGCCGCCCACTCCCGCACCGACTCCTCGAGGAGCCGCTGCTCGTCGGTGAGATCGAAATCAACCATGGTCGTCGGCCGGCATCGACTGGCTAGTTTACCTTCACCGCGGCGGGACCTCGTCTCGGGCCGACCGGCTCACGCGGATCGGGTCGCCCCGGCGCAGCTCCAGGCGGGCGGCGGCACTGGCGCCGTTACAGGCGATCTCGAGGTGTTCGGTGCTGCCGAAGAGCGCCGCGACGGCGCCGGGCTCGATTTCCGCGTACGTGCCGACGAGGCGCTCGATCTCGTGCCCGCCAGCCTCGATGCGGATCGGGGCGCTGTGGCGGAACGCCTCGAACGTCCGCCGGTCCACGTTCGACACGAGATTGCCGAAGCGATCGACGCGCACGATCTCTCCGGTGAGCGCCGCGCCGGCGGCCTCGGGGACGGGGATCCGGAGCTGGTGAATCTGCGGGGCCGGACGTCCGAGTGCCGAGCAGTCGACACCTTTCGCCAGCCAGGCCGCCGCGGGCGCGAACCGGTCGCGTCCCTCGAACGTGCGGCTCACGGTCGCGCGCGCGTAGCGGCGCTCGGTGAGCTGCACGATGCGCTTCGGCTTCGTCTCGGCGAACACCGCCGTGAGCACGCCGTTGTCCGGCGCGACGAAGCGGTACTCACCCGCCTCTGCGGCGAGCCCGCATCGCGCCGAGCCGACCCCCGGATCGACGATGACCAGGAACACCGTGCCGGGAGGGAAGTAGCGATAACAGGCCGCCAGCTCGAGCGCGCCGGTCATGACGTCGTGGGGCGGCACGTCGTGCGAGATGTCGACCAGCGAGGCGTCGGGACAGATGGTGAGCACGACGCCCTTCATGGCGCCGACGTAGTGATCGGCCGTGCCGAAGTCCGTCAGCAGGGCGATGAGCGGACGGGCCATCTCATGCGGAGCTCTGGGCGGCCGCCAGATACGCCGGCTTGCGGAACAGGATCTCCCTGAGATTGGTCTGCAGCAGGAATGAGTCGGAGACGCGCAGGCCTTCGAACAGGCGGATGACGTCGCGGTTCTGCAGTACCCGCTGCCGGCCGCGGGACGCGGGGTGCGACCGGTGGCGGAGCGTCTGCTCGTCCACGACGACGTACTTCGTGTAGTGCTGGTCGCCGCGGCTCGTCGTGGCGAAGAAGGCCAGCAGCGAGGCGTCCGCCCGCATCACGCGGACCAGCTCCGCCGCCAGCGCCTGGGCGGCGGGCAGGTCGAGGTAATCGATCAGGTCCCAGGCCAGGACGCCGTCGATACTGCCGTCGGTGTGTGCGAGCCGCTTGCGGAAGAACGCGGCGAGATCCTCCGCGGTGCCGGCCTTGAGGTGCCGTTCGAGATCGCTGTACAGGTCCTCGATGAAGACCTTGCAGCCGAGGGTCTCGCCGAAGAAGGTGACATTGGAGCCGATGACCGGCCCGAGGTCGAGGAGGACGGGGGCCTCACGGCCGCCGAGCGTGCTCAGGAACTTGCGGAGGGCCTTGGTCGGGAAGGCGGGTGCGGAGGCGACGACGTGCGCATCGGGCCGGATGGGGGGATCGGTGGCACGCCGGCCGCCGAGCCGGGACCACAGACCGCCGAGACCACGACCGGTATCCTCCGCCGCCAATCGCACTCCTCGCGCATGCTGAAGACAAGACGGCGGCGCAATCGCCGCCGTCTCAGGTTGTTCGCGTCAGACCCCGACCTTCTGCGCGGGCTGCGGCTGGCTTCCCGCCGCGGGAGCCGCCGGCCGGGAGGGTTCCGCCGGCTTCTGCGCCGCCGGGCGCGCCGCAGCGGCCTTCTGCATGTCGACGCTGCCGCGGAAGTGTGCGCCTTCGGCAATGGCGACGCGCGGGGAGATGATGTCGCCATCCACGGACCCGTTGTCGCGAATGTCGACCTTCTCGCTCGCCGTGACGTTCCCGATCACTTCGCCGAGCACGACGACCGACTTGGCGAACACTTCCGCCTTGATCTTGCCATTGGGCCCGATCGTCAGCACGTGGTCGCGCAGCTCGATCTTGCCCTCGACATGGCCCTCGACCGTCAGGTCCTCGCTGCCGTTGAGCTCGCCCTTGATGACGACCGACTTGCCGATGTTGACCATCTCGCGGCTGCCGATCGAGCGCCCCTCGTCGGCGCGGCTGACCGGCGCCCCGGCAGGCGGCGGAGCAGGCGGCGGCGTTCCCGCAGGCTGGCCGGCGGGCTTCACCGCCTCATCGCGTTTCCACATGTCTGTACCTCCGCTGAGCGGTTTTCGAACGAATCAGGGCGCCATTCGTCTGGGCGTCTTACTCGGTTTGTGGGGAACCCGGCAGCGGCCAGTATAGGGACTCGCGAAAACCTTGTCTAGTCGTTTTATTGCTGAGAGTTAGCGGCGATGCTAAGATCGCTGCGAGGCATGCGGATCTACCTCGATCACAACGCCACGACGCCGCCGCACCCGGAGGTGGTCGAGGCGGTCGCCCGCGCGATGACCGATCTGGTCGGGAATCCCTCGAGCGTGCACGAGTTCGGTCAGACGGCGCGCGCAGCGCTCGACCAGGCGCGGGCCGAGGTCGCCGCTCTCATCGGCGGCGCGCCGGCCGAGGTCGTCTTCACCGCCGGCGGCACCGAGGCGAACAACTTCGCGATCCGGGGCGCCGCGGCGGCGGCGGAGGGCTCGGAGCGGACGGAGATCGTCACTACCACGATCGAGCACGAGTCCGTGCTGAACACGGTGCGCGCGCTCGGCCGGCGGAACTGGACGATGACGCTCCTGCCTGTCGACGAGAGCGGGATCGTCGAACCATCGGCGCTCGAGCGCGTCATCTCCAATCGCTCCGCTCTCGTGTCGGTGATGCACGCCAACAACGAGATCGGGACGATGCAGCCGCTGGAGGCGCTCTCGCGGATCGCGCACGCACACGGCGCGCTGATGCATACCGACGCCGTGCAGTCGGCCGGGAAGGTCCCCGTCGCCGTCCACGATCTCGGCGTCGATCTGCTGTCGATGTCGGGACACAAGTTCTACGGTCCGAAGGGCACCGGTGCCCTGTGGATCCGTCGCGGCACGCGGCTCGGGCCCCTGCTCACCGGCGGACGCCAGGAGCGCAACCGCCGGGCCGGCACGGAGAACCTGCCGGGCCTCGTAGGGCTCGGCGTCGCCGCGGCGCTGGCCGCGCGCAGGATCGAGGCGGAGACCGCGCGGCTGAGCGCACTCCGGGACGCGCTCGAAGAGGGGATCCTGCGGCAGGTTCCAGGCACGGCCGTCAACGGCGCCCGCACACCGCGTGTGCCGAACACGTGCAACATCAGCTTCGAGCGGATCGAGGCCGAGTCGCTCCTGATTGCGCTGGATCTCGAGGGCATTGCCGTCTCGACCGGATCGGCCTGCTCGTCGGGCACCCTGGAACCCTCCCACGTGCTGACGGCCATGGGCCTCGGGCCGGCACGGGCGCAGAGCTCGCTGCGGTTCAGTCTGGGCGCCGGGAACACACAGGCACATATCGACCGCGTGCTCGAAGTGCTCCCGTCTGCCGTGGAAAAGCTGCGCAGGCTCGCGCCGGCGGCGGTAGCCGGGTAGTTCGGGTGGCGACGCAGCCCCACAGCCACCCAGCTACCCAGCTACCCAGCAACCCAGCTACCTAGAATGCGTGTCGTAATCGCCATGTCAGGCGGCGTGGATTCGTCGGTGGCCGCCGCACTCGTCGCGCGCAGCGGGGCCGAGGCGGTCGGCGTGTCGATGCAGCTCTACGATCAGCGCGAGGGCGCCGGGGGACAGGGCTTCGGCAGCTGCTGCACGCTCGACGATCTGCACGACGCGCGCCGGGTGGCGCGCCGCCTCGGCATCCCGCACTACATCATGAACTTCGAGCGGCAGTTCGAGGAGCAGGTCATCGCCGACTTCGTCAGCGAGTACGGCCAGGCGCGGACGCCGTTGCCCTGCGCGCGGTGCAACAGCGACCTGAAGTTCTCGACGCTGCTCGACCGGGCTCGCGGCTTCGGCGCCACAGCCATCGCCACGGGACATTACGCGCGCGTGGACCGCGACGCGGCGACGGGAGCCTTCAGGCTGCGGCGGGGGCGGGACGAGGGGAAGGACCAGTCGT
>Ga0299913_10000659_pt1 | contig 22903 bp, 24 predicted proteins | sample RVTome_9_FD_201360 | JGI IMG/M metagenome (GOLD analysis project Ga0299913, IMG submission 201360) | Soil microbial communities from uranium-contaminated site in the Upper Colorado River Basin, Wyoming, United States - RVT155D38 (version 2) ... | reverse complement strand
CCTGAAAATACGGGCATCGGCATCGCAACGTCTTTCGGGCAGGAACGCACCATGCCTACCTGGACCGCCTGTGCGGCACAGGTCCATGTGAACCGGAACACGGGCAAGGTCACCTGTCAGAAGCTGACGCTGGTGATCGACGCGGGCACCATCGTGCATCCCGACGGTGCGCTGGCCCAGGTGGAAGGCGCTGCGCTCTGGGGGCTGAGCATGGCTCTTCATGAAGGTACCCGGATCGAGAAGGGCCAGGTGCGTGATACCAACCTGAACGGCTACACGCCGCTGCGCATGGCCGACGTCCCGGAGCTGGACATCGAATTCGTGGCGAGTACGGAGATACCGGTGGGACTGGGGGAGCCGCCTACGACCGTTGTTGCGCCTGCGATAGGCAACGCGATCTTCGCAGCAGTCGGCGCGCGTCTGCGCCATTTGCCCATCCGGCCGCAAGCGGTTCTCGAGGCGCTCACGGGCTGATCGAGCTGTGATTCCGCCGCGACCTCACACCGATACGATCGTCCAATCGAATTGCGCTCACGCATCATCGGAACCCGAATGCGGCGCGCAGCTGCATCGTTCAGAGGTCCGGCATCTCGACCGACACCATGGTGCAATACAAGCGAATCCTCACGTCTGCTGTGATATGCCGCCAAGGTCCACCGTGATCTCAGTCCTTAGCGGTCCAATCAACAAAGTAGGCACATATGAGTGAGGTGACAGCGGCTATATTTCGGGACGGCAACGTGATCGAACATGTGGCACTCGACGCCAGCATGCCGCAGTCCGGGAATTCAGAGTTCATCTGGATCGAAGTGCTCGATCCTGTCGATAGCGACTTCGCGGTCCTGCAGGAACGGTTCCGGCTACATAGCTTGGCTGTCGAGGACTCGATGCGTCTTGCACAGGTACCGAAAGTCGATGTCTACGATGACCAGATCTTCGTCGTACTGATAGTCGCACGTTTGGAGAACGATGCAATCAAGTATGGCGAAATCGGCACATTCGTGAGTGGGCGCCACATCATTACGGTGCGTCATGCAGCCGACTCAGAACATTCTCACGCCCATGGAAGATTTCAGAGTGGACCCAAGCTCACCCAGGTGAGGCCGGACTTTATCCTGCACGGCATCCTGGACTTCGTGGTCAACGGATACTTCCCGATCGTACAGATGGTCGAGGAAGAGGTGCTCTCAATGGAACAACATCTGCAGGATGCGCTCCTCGACCGTGACGAGATTACCCGCCTGTTTCGTCTGAGGCGCGAGGCCATTCACTTTCAGCACGTGCTGACCCGGATGTCGGACGTATGTGCAAAGCTGACCAATCTGGATATTCCGTGCATCGGCGCTGCGGCCAAACCCTACTTTCGGGACGTGCACGATCACCTCATACGTCTCGATGGCATGGTGAGCGGACTCATCGATGTCATTCGGACGGTCTTCGAGACGAGCAGTCTGCTCGAACTGCAACGCCAGGGGATCATTACGCGCCAGCTCACCGCCTGGGCCGCGATATTGGGCGTGCCCGCGGCCATCGCCGGTACCTACGGCATGACCTTTCCGAACATACAAGTGCTGGACGCGCCTTATCAATACGCGATCATGGGCGGCGCGATGATTTTGATCTGCCTTGGCTTATATATTCGATTCAGGAAGCTGCACTGGCTGTGATGCGGGTGTTGGTCGATACACTCGTCTCAGTCTGCACGATGACTGGCGCTCGACGACGGACGCCGAAAGTATCTGGTGAGCAGACGCCCGGAAATACCATGGTGCAATCGAATCGTCAGCGACAGTCTGTTGAAATTGCGGCCAAGACGACGGCGGATGCGTCGGGTTGCGCCCCAGCATTGTCACTGGGGTGAGGGGCGAAATCGGTGTGCGCCCTGTGTATGCTCCGCGAGCCGCATAACTGACGATGAGCTTCTTTCAATGAATCGAGAAGGAAGACAGGCGCGCATCGATGGCGTCAGATCCGCATCCCTGGCGGATGCGATGGGGCGTGCATACTCTCATCGCTCACATATTTCGGGCTCTTGTCCCCGACGCCCGAACGCGTACTGTCCGGGCCGGCAGTCACCATGCTGTACGTCCCCGTGCGGGACCGTCGTTTCAGGTGACTATATCTACTCTGATTGCGACGGCGCGGTGGTTATCCCAAAGAGTGAAATCGACTCAATAGTAAATGAGGCTATGCAGATAGAGCGAGCGGATCAACTCTCGATTGAGCAGATGAAGCACGAGCATGGTGGTCCGAACAAACCCCTGCACGAAGTCTAACGACAGGTGTGACACTTATGAAATCCACACGCTGCGTCGGATTCGAGGTCCAAGATGACCGGTATCCGCCTGACCCGGACGAACCCGATTTCGTCCTGGCACTGCGCGGTGGCGATGACGGCAAATGTTGAACGAGCGGCGAACCCGAAGGGCAGTCGGGCGCTGGATGGGAAACTCCGCTGTGGTTCGCCGTGAATCCGGCCGGCCTTTTGCAACATCAGGGCAAGTCGAGGAAGGAGTCAAGTTATGACACATGAAGGTGACTACGTTCCGATCTCCTGTGCGGACTACGAGACTTTCGAGATAGCTTGCATGGACCGTTACGACGTTGAACTCACAACGCGCGATGGACGCACAGTCGTAGGAAAAGCTGCCGATCTGGCGGTCAGATCACCCGCCGAGTTTCTGGTCATTCGTCACGACGATGGGACAACTGAAGATATTCGCGTGGATCAGATCCGATATATGGCCGTGCTCACGCGCCCGTGTCGATTCGACGATCACACCTTCGAGACCCAAAACTCGGAATAGGGTGCTACCAGCGTCCCGGGCATCTTCGCTGCGGGCGACGTTCGCTCCGGTAGCACGAAGCGGATTGCCGCTGTCGTCGGCGAAGGGTCCACGGTCGTGCAGTTCGTGCATCGAGTTTTGCGCGAGGCCGCCGAGGCGTCGCAGCCGTCGGCTGCAGCCACTGCCGAGTAGCCATCCTCCCTGGTCGAAGTACTCAGTGAGCTCCAAGTGAAGACTGATACAAGCTCGGGCTCTCGTGGCTCCGAACCGCAGGTCTGTAAGTGCCCGCAAGTTGACTGACCCGATAGGAAGAATCGAAGCGGTTTCGTGCATGCATCTCCGCAGAGTCGACGGGAGCCCGCAGTTGAAGGTGGGCAGACATGTTCACCAACTCGGGAAGAGAGTGCGCCTGCATCTTCCTCATGACCCTGCCTCGATGGGCTTTCACCGTGATCTCGGATATGCCGAGCTCGGCGCCGACCTGCTTGTTCAATCGTCCTGAAACGACCAGTTTCATGACTTCCCTTTCGCGCACGCTTAGTGATTGATAGCGCTGCTGAAGTGTTCTTGTACGCTCGAGCTGGCCCACTTCTGCGCGACTGTGTTCCATCGCCTGCCGGACGGTGCCTAGCAGTACTTCATCCGGGAAGGGCTTCGTCAGGAACTCGAATGCTCCGGCTTTCACCGCCTGTACGGTCGCCTGGATGTTGGCATTGCGACTCATGAAGATGACTTGGAGGTCCGAACGATCCACGATGAGCTGTTGCAGCTCGAGGCCACTCAGGCCAGGCAGGTTCAGGTCCACCAGGAGGCAACTGGGCGTTACGGCTCGTGGAAATGCCATGAACTCTTCGGCGGAGGCCGCCGTTTTGACCTGCCATCCCGCGAAGGTGACAAGCGATTCGAGTGCGTTTCGCGTGAAGGTATCGGCGTCGACGATGTACACAGTTGCTGTTTCTGTTTTGTTACAGGCACTCCATGCTAGATCAGTATGTCCGACGTTCATCTGTAACCTCCTTTGCTGACCGTGTTCACCAAGTGGGGCCAAGTATTCGGCACGGTCCCGGCCGGCGCACGCCCCCTGTGAGGGGGCAAAAGACGCCACCATCGAGCGACTGGTCGAAGCGGGAACTCATCGCGGCGGCAGCAACACGCGACGTCCGAAGCGGTACGAATCGATCGAATACGCTCCAGGCCCGAGCAGGGCCAAGGCCAGCAAGTCGAGAGTAGCAATGGTTGCGCCGGCAACATTGCAGACACCCGAGTTGGACCAGATCAGTACGTGGGTTACGAGGCTGATAGTGGCGGCAATCGGCGTCAGGTATCCGGCCAATATGGCGGCTGCCATGAGCACTGCCATGGCCAGAATCCAGCCGGAAACCGCCTGTTGGTGGCTGTAACTCTCGAACACGAGCGCAAAGATGACCGACGCCCGGAGGATCAGCAACGCAATCCCGGGCAAACCGGCCGGAAACATGGAGAAGAGCCGCTGCACAGGCGCTATCTTGCTCCGCGCGCCGAGTTCGGCGTACGCTCTAATCCGGTACTGCGCGCTACCACTTTCGAGGGATCACCGGGTGACGTACCGGTACCCGGAATGGTGCCGGCCGCGCGACCGTTGCAGAGCGAGCGCGCTGTCAATGTCGAAGGCCATCCCGGCAGTTCTCGTCCTAATCCTCCTTTCTTGCCCAGGAGCGGGCTGTGCACAGAGTGCCGACCTTGGCCTCCGGCAGCTGAACCATCGTGAGTTTACGGCTACGGACGGTGCGCCGACCGATATCGCCGCACTTGCCCAGACAACAGACGGCACGCTCTGGATCGGGGGCCGAACGGGACTCACGCGCTTCGATGGCATTCGCTTCGTGCCCTTTCCGGAGTCACCGGACCAGATCCTCGGTGGGACCAACGTTTCGAGCCTCCTCGCGACGCCGGACGGAAGCCTCTGGATCGGGTTTAGGCCTGGCGGCGTAGCGTTGCTGAAACGCGGTCGCGTGACCCGCTATACCGAGCAGGACGGTCTGCCGGACGGAACGGTGCAGCAACTCGCGCAAGGTCCCGACGGCTCAATCTGGGCGGCGGCGAGAACAGGACTGGCGCGTTTCGACGGGCAGCAATGGGAGCAAATCGTTGACGGGCCCAGACTGAATACACCCTACGGAGTGATCGTCGATCGCGCCGGCACAGTCTGGGTCGCGACCGTCGAGGGCCTCTTCTCACGTGATGCGGGAGAGAAGCGGTTCCGGGAAGTCGACCGAAGGGTCTACTCCGATCCGGGCGGCGTCCTCCTCACTGCTGCGCCAGACGGCCGGATCTGGGCCGCCACTAACGACGAACTAATTCGCATCGACCGACCGACGGATAGTCGGAGTGACGACGTTGACGCCCTCAGCAAGATCGCGTCGGGCCCGCTGTTGCTCGATACCGACGGATACCTTTGGTCCTCGAACGGACCGGAAAGGACGTTACGGCGCATGCCGATTCGAAATCTGGATTCCGGTGTTGACGGGAAGCAGCAGCCCTCGGGTGTCGACGATCCGAAGCTAACGGGCGTCTTCGCGATGCTGCAGGATCGCGAGCAGAACATCTGGGTTGGTACAAACTCCGGTCTGCACCGCTTTCGCCAAAGCAACGTAATCCGCGAAGCGACACCAAGATGCCTGCAATACGGGTTTCAGCGAGCGGTGCTCGTTGCCGGAGATGCCGGAGCCGTGTGGATGGCGTGTGAGGATGGCGACACGGGACATGTCAGCGAGATCCGCAATGGCGCCGTCGTCAGTCGGCAAACGACACCGCACTTCACCGTTGCCTATCGGGATCACAACGGAACGATCTGGTTCGGCGGCCCGACGGCGCTGGGGCGTATCGAGAATGGAAAGGTAGTCTCCTCGGCGGTGCCTCCGCACCTGCAAGGCCGTCCTGTTCAAGCCCTATTACTCGAAGAAAGTGGAGCGATGTGGGCATCTGTAGTTCGCATAGGCACCTTTCGCGTCGTTGAAGGCGAATGGACCGAGAATGGCACCCTCGACACATTACCGCGTGGCCAGTTTGCGCACGTCATTAGCGCTGGTTTCAAAGGGGACATCTGGTTCGGCTATACAGGCAACCGTATTGCGAGGGCCAACGGGCAGGCCGTGCAGCTTTACGATACGACGCAGGGCCTCGAAGTCGGGAACGTAATGGCTATCCTCGCAGATCGGAGCGAGGTCTGGATCGGTGGCGAGCTGGGCTTGGCGCGTTTCGATGGTGCGCGATTCGTACCGATACGCAGCGCGTCGGGAACGCCGTTCCAGGGAGTATCGGGCATTGTCAGGGCGCGCAACGGAGACTTGTGGCTGAACGGGAGCAGCGGCATTGTGCACATTGCCGAATCGGAGATTGCGAGGGTTCTTCGAGCGCCGGATTACCGCGTAGCGTACGAAATTTTCAATCACCTGGACGGCGTACCGGGTCCTGCGGTCCAGTTGCGTCCGTTACCAACTGCGATTGAAGCGTCCGACGGACGTCTCTGGTTCTCAATCACCGGCGGTGTTGTCTCGATTGAACCTACGCGGCTTGTCCGCAACACGCTTCCGCCTCCGGTCACGATCTGGACCCTGACGAGCGGCTCCGAGCGGTATTCTTACACTGGCGCGCCTCTGCACTTGCCCGTGCATACGACAGATCTGCAGATCGAGTACACGGCTGGCAGCCACACCGTACCCGAACGGGTGCAGTTCCGATACAGGCTTGAGGGTTTGGATCGTGGCTGGCATCACGTTGGGCCTCGACGCGAAGCGCTCTATACCAACCTGGGACCGGGACGCTATACCTTCCAGGTCAGCGCGTCCAACAACGACGGTATCTGGAACGAGGCCGGCGCATCGATGGCCTTCACGATCGCTCCCGCCTTTTATCAGACGCACTGGTTCTACGCGATGTGTGCGTTTGTAACGCTGGCGATTTTCGCGGCGCTGTACAGATTGCGAATGCGCCAGGTTTCAAATGAAGTCCGAGGCCGCCTGGAAGCGCGTCTTGCCGAGCGGGAACGGATCGCGCGCGAGCTTCACGATACGCTGCTTCAGGGAGTCCAGGGGTTGATATGGCATTTTCAGGCGGCAACCCACCGTATTCCGTCCGATGAGCCTGCGCATCAACTGATGCAGCGATCACTGGACCGGGCAGATCAACTGCTGGTTGAGAGCCGGGACAAAGTAAAGGACCTGCGCCATACTGCGAGCAATCTCGACGATCTGGCTCAGGCTTTGGCGGCGGAGGGCGAGCAGTTCGCCAAGGAACATTCGGCCGAGTTCCGGATGAGTGTCCAAGGAAGCTGTCGCGAGCTGCATCCGTTGGTGCGTGAGGAAGGATTTCTGATCGCCCGGGAAGCGCTGGCCAACGCCTTTCGGCACGCGCATGCGGCACACGTCGAAGCAGAAATAGGCTTTGGTCACGCGACACTACATGTAAGGGTCCGTGACGACGGGCAGGGAATGAGCGCCGTCGTAGGTGACGAAGGCGAACTGCCCGGGCACTTTGGTCTGATTGGAATGCGAGAGCGAGCGCAGAAGATCGGCGCACACCTCGAAGTCTGGAGCAAGCCCGGAGCTGGTACGGAGGTGGACTTGCGGGTGCCTGCAGCCGTCGCGTACGGTCGGGCGCAGGTCTCGCCGCCCGACGGCCGCGCGTGGTTCGGAACCGTCCGTCCCTTAGTTCGGCGTCATTGAGTCGATTCGGCTACGTCGGAGCAGCAACATGCCCACCACAGGAAACCCCGGGACAATCCGCGTACTGACCGTGGATGATCACGAGCTTCTCCGGGAAGGAATCGCAGCCATGCTCGGGGGTGAGGAGGGCATGACGCTCGTAGGACAAGCCGCCAGCGGGCGCGAAGCCATCGAAAGTTTTCGGCGCTTGCGACCCGACGTTACCTTGATGGACCTCCGGATGCCGGACATGAACGGCATCGAAGCCATCACGGCGATCCGTCGGGAATTCCCGAAGGCCCGCATCATCGTGCTGACAACTTATACGGGCGACGCCCAGGCAGCAGCCGCACTGCGAGCGGGCGCTGCCGGGTATCTGCTCAAGAGCATGGTCAGGAGGGAACTGATTGAGATCATCCGCGCTGTCCACTCGGGCAAGCGCCGGATACCGCCGGAGATTGCGACGGAGATAGCCGAGCATGTGGCGGACGACGCGCTGACCGTGCGAGAGATCCAGGTGCTACGAGGAGTAGCGGCTGGCAAGTCGAACAAGCTCATCGCTGTGGCGCTCGCCATCTCGGAGGAAACAGTCAAGACACATATGAAGAGTATTCTGCCGAAGCTGAATGCCGCCGACAGAACTCAGGCCGTGATGACCGCCCTGAAGCGCGGCATTCTCGACCTGTGAGTGGCATGCTTTCTATCGAGAACAGGATAGCCTAGAGTCATGACAGTGATCGCCTGCGCGCTGTTAGCTGCAGCCTGTACGGTAGCCAGTGTGACGGAGGGCACGGCATTGGCCGGGCGGTCTCAATCCGGATCGGTCGCAAGCCACCCGGACTCATCGGTTCTGGAAGAAATCGTAGTCACGGCCGACCGCAAGGCGAGCTACGGCGCGGATCTCGTTCAGGCGGGGAGCTTTCGTGGGGCGCGACAGCTCGACACACCGCTGACAGTCAATGTCATACCAGATGCGCTGATTCAGTCACAGCAGGCGACAAGTCTGCTCGATGCCCTGCGCAATATCGCAGGCGTGAGTCCCGCGCAGATCTCGACGACGGTCTACAGCAACATCGCCATTCGCGGCATAGAGGTGGAGAACCGGGGTAACTACCGCCTGAACGGTGTTCTGCCGATCGTCAACCTCGTCGATCTGCCGCTCGAGGACAAGGATCGGGTTGAGGCATTGAAGGGTGCATCGGCGCTGTATTACGGCTTTACCACGCCAGCCGGCATCATCAATCTCACGATGAAGCGTCCGATGCCACACCCTTACATGGCTGCGACGCTGGTCGGAACCGAACATGGCTCCATAGGCGGACATGTCGATCTGAGCAGCACGTGGGGCCGTGTTGGTGCGCGCATCAATGCCCTGTACAGCAGCGTGGACTCGGGCATCGACAGCACGCGCGGCTACCGGTCGCTCGTGGCAGCGGCTTTCGATTTCCAACCCATCGACAGCATCATGGTGACCCTGGACTCGGAGCACATCGTCAAGAGGGTGAACGAACCCGGAGTGTTCCGGTACCGCAGGCTCCCGACACCAACGCTCGACGATCCGTATCCCGCCCTGCAGCTGCCTCCGCTGCTGGCGCCTACCGTGAACTTCGGTCCGGACTGGGCTTCCAATCGTGCCGAGGAACGCAACGTCCTTCTCAACTCGACCTGGAAGATCTCATCAGCGTGGGCGCTGTCGGCGAGCTACGGCAACTCGCACATCGTCCGGGATCGTCACTTCAACACGATCGATCTCGACACTTACGGGCCGGATACGAATGGGGATGGCGTTCTGAGTATCGGACTGCAACCGGGCGCAACATTCGAAAACGACAGCTACCGTGCGGAAATCGAAGGCGTGTTGCCTCTCCGGTCGATGCAGCACCGGCTACTGGTCGGAGCCTCACGCAACACGCGGGACGCGTTCACTTCGACCAGCGTTCCCGCCACCTGCCCTGGCGCAACGCCTGATGCCCCACGCGAGCCGTGCAGGCAGAACGTGTTCGATCCGGTTGATATTCCGGAGACCCCGTTCCCGGTGCCCAGTGGGTCCCGGACACGAATCGACGATATCGGCTATTACCTGTTCGACCGTGTCGAGGTGTCCGAGTGGCTGCAGGTCCTTGTAGGCGTACGCATGGCTGACTACACGGAGACAAATCTCGACGCGGGCACGGTCACGTTCAGGGACAGGCCGACATCGGCTTCGTACGGCATCGTGATCAAGCCCCGGCGGTGGATGAGTATCTACGGCAGTTACATCGAGGGCCTGGAATCCACATCGGCGGCGCCCATGACGGCGGCAAACGCCGGGGAGATACTGCCAGCCACTGAGAGCACACACCACGAGGCGGGCATCAAGATCGAGCCGCGAGCCGGCCTGCTTGTCCAGGCGGTGTATTTCGACATCGAGCGAGGTTCGGCCTTCGTCAATGGCGCCAATCTTTACGTGCTCGATGGCCGCGCACGGTACCAGGGAATGGAGATCAGCATGACGGGCGAGGTAACGCCGAACTGGTCGATCTACGCGACGGGTCAGGTCCTCGATGCGAGGCAAATATCCGGTGCAGACGCACTCGTCACGACCGATCCCGTCACGGGCGAGGCAACGGTCATACCGACGGTCGTCGGTCGCAAGATCGAGAATACGCCGGAGCACACGTTCTCGCTGGCGAGTGAATACCGAGCTTCGAAACTGCTTCCCGGATTCAGCGTGAACGGCGGCGCCTACTATGTCAGCGAGCGCGCCGTAAACCAGTTCAACCAGGCCTTCATACCCGGCTATACACTGTTCGATCTCGGCGTCGCATACGCCGGTACCTTCCGTGGCATCGAGACGACAGTCAGGGCCACGGCGCAAAACGTCACTGGCAAAGAGTACTTTTCGTCAACGGGCTCGAATATCATTGCACAAGCCCCACCTCCCGCGGTGAAGCTCTCGGTAGCGATGCGGTTCTGAAAAGGCAACGGCCTGTACCGTCGCTGTAGTGTAGGCGTTCCGGCGATGGATAGCAGCGTGCCGATAGACAGCCGCGTGAGCTCGAGCGCCCAGGCCGGAGCAATGGCGACCGGAAAGCCCAGCAGTAAAATCACGATGACGACCGTCTGGCCCCACAAAGGAATGCCGAGCGGGTCGAACGTGGTTTCGGCAATCTGGATGATGAGCCATGCCAGCAGGGCGTATACGGCTGCGACGCGGAAGACCTTGCGGCGACGAAGTTCAGCGATGAAGCCGTTGCCGGAACCGACAGATTCCGTTACCGGTATCGGCCGCTGTTCTTGCGTCGGTGTTACCGGGACGAGGAGCCGGTAACCCAGTTTCGGTACGGTTTCGATAAATGTAGGGCGATGAGGGTCGTCACCCAGCAGGTGACGAAGTTCGCTGATGCAGTGAGTGAGCGCGACGTGGGAAGCCGGTGCTCCGTTCCAGACCGCCTCGATCAGGCGTTGTCTTTCGACGACCTTGCCCGGACTACGGGCGAGGCACAGAAGTACCTCCATCGCCTTCGGATGTACGCGTTGGCGGCCGGACTGGCCGGCGATTTCGCCGTGAAGCGGCGCGACATGGCGGTCCGCCAACCAGAATCCGCGCCGAAGCTCAGTATCCACCGAATTTCCATGGGTTTTGATTCGAAGTCTAACGCAATCGGTTGATTCGACGAAGCCGACCGACGTTAACGGTGTCCGGGAAGGGCCGCCGCGGTTGGCATTTGCATCCGATGCCGTCCCCGGGTATTATCGAGTGACATACGGTATTACCTAACGCTTCCATGAAGGTGTTTACATGAGCATGTTGACGCTCAAGCTCCCGAAAGAGTTGGAACGTGAGCTGCATCGTGCTGCCGTCACTCGTGGTGTGAGCAAGTCGCAGCTTGTGCGCGAGGCGATTGCCAGCTACATCCGCCGGCCCCGCAGCGGCGACGAGCACTTCGTCTCCGCACTCGATCTCGCAGGCGATCTCGTTGGCAGCATCAAGCGTTCTCCGCGCGGGCTTACGACGAACTCCAGGTTCATGGATGATTTCGGTAAGGATTGATCAGTGTCTCGAGTCGTGTTGCTCGACACTGGGCCGCTCGTTGCTCTGCTCTGTGCGCAAGAGACGCGACATGCCTGGACTGTTGAACAATTCTCACGACTTCCGCCACCGCTACTGACTTGTGGGCCGGTGTTGGCGGAAGCCGATCACCTCGTGCGCCGGGCCGGACAACCCGGAGGCGCAATAATTGAGCTTGTGCGACGAGGCGTCCTGAAGATCGGTCTAGATCTCGGAACTGAAGCCGGTGCGATTGCGAGGATTCAGGCCAAGTATCGTGACCGACCGGCATCGCTGGCCGACGCCTGCCTGGTCAGGATGACCGAGTTGCACGACGCGAGCGCCGTGATGACGTTCGATGGAGATTTCAGCGTCTATCGCTCTCGCGGCCGACGGGTGATCCCTCTCTTGCAGCCCCAGGAGTAAGCGGGACTTTTTGTTGCGGGCATGCCGAGGAACAGGAACGGCGCGGCCAGTCGTTCCCGAAGCCTGTGGTTACTTCCCCGAACTTGAGCTTCTGATCCTTCGGCTACCGGCGATCGCAACATAAGGTCTACGCTGTGACAATATGGATTAATGCATCAATTATGGGACCTGCGCCATGACAGTTCTCATGAGACACACGGCATGGATTCTGATCGTCGCGTTCGGCATCTCGCTCATCTACGAGCTCTACCGGGCGACGTCGAAGGCCGGCACATCGCGGCATGACTCGATGCGCGCCTTCGTCGTTCAGGGTATCCCGCTGTATACGCTCGCGGGCGTCGTCATTGCATTGTTGTTTACCGGGCGTGAGTGGGCAGCCGCGGTTGGGTTGATCTTCTCGGTCGCCATGATCTGTGTGTCCATCTTCTATTACAATCCGCAGATCATGCTCGCACGGCAGCCCGGTATCGTCGATTGGTTCGAGGACCTCGTTTTCACGGGACTCCTTTTCGTTGCTGCCGCATTGCTCTTGTACGCGATGTGTGGGACTAGCGTCAGATTGGTCCTTGAATAGCGCCGTCGATCTAGTGCAGCATACTTCGAATGTTTTGTGCGCGCACGCGACTGACAGGAACTACGGCTCCGTCTGTCATTCGTACCTCGAGTCGAGAGTTTTCGATGGTGTCAATTCGTTCCACGTAATCAAGATTGACGATGTGCGACCGATGCACGCGCAGGAACGGCGGGTTTGGCAGTTCCGTTTCCAGCTGATTCATCCGGAGATTCACCAGGTATCCGTGGCCTTGGACGTAAAGCATCACGTAATCAACTTGTGCTTCGATATGATGAATCCTGGACAAGCAGATCGGCAGAATACTGCCTCGTGCACGCACAAAAATTCGTTCGAGCGGCAGCTTTCCGCTCGTGCGTTTTATCGCCTCGCTTGCACGTTTGACGCTCACGGTGCCTTGTTGCGCATCAATTAACGGTCGAGCACGATCCAGGGCTTTGAGGAATCGAACTGCACCAAAAGGCTTGAGCAGGTAGTCAACCGCTCCCAACTCAAAAGCTGTGACGGCGTAACGATCATAAGTAGTTGTAAAGATCACTACCGGTGCGTTTTCGGATTCCGGAAGCCGCTCCAGTACCTGAACTCCGGAAAGCCCTGGCATCTCGATATCGAGAAACAGCAGGTTCGGCTGCAGACGTTTTATTTCTACCATGGCAGTTTCGCCGTCGACCGCTTCGCCCGCGTGAACTAGCCACTCAACCTGTGCAATGAGGTCGCGGAGCTTGCGTCGAGCCAGGCGCTCGTCGTCGACAACCAGGGCCCTAATCATTGCGCGGTTGTTGCGGTAACCGGGCAGGGATGGAGATCTGCACTTGAAATCCCCCGTCAGGATTTGTTTGGATTCGAAATCGTGCGGTACTTGAATAGTGCGCTGTGAGTTGGCCCATCACGGATTTGAGCCCCAGCCCCCCGGACTGTCGCCATGCGCCGGGCTCGCAGCCGCGACCGTCGTCCCTGACTTCGATCAGCAGGCGTTCATGCACCGTTCGTGCGCTCAGGCAAATTGTACCCCCTTCGCGCCGCGGCGCGAGTCCATGGCGTATCGCGTTCTCGACCAGGGGTTGGAGCAGTAAAGGGGGCATGGCAAGTTCCAGTGCATCTGCATCGATCTCCTTAGCAACACGCAGTCGCTCGCCAAGCCGGAGTCGCTCGAGCTCGAGAAAATGCTGGATAAACTCCAGCTCTTCCTCAACCGAAACCTCGGCGGACACGTTACTACCGGCGTCAAGCACGTAGCGCATCAGGTATCCGAAGCGTTCAAGCGCGTCCTGCGTGGCGGCGGAATCCTCCTGCGCAAGCTGCGTCAGGGAATGCAGCGTATTGAAGAGAAAGTGAGGATTGAGTTGCGAGCGCAACGCAACCAGCTCCGCATTTGTGGCTGCGATTTCCTGCTGGCGCAGCCGTACTCGTGCTCCAGCCGCTTGCCAAAGCGCTGCATAAATCACCAATCCCCACACTACCTGCCACACGAGGCCTTCCTTAAGTCCGTCTCTGTCTGCGGCCGGCATGAAGATCAGGTACACCAGAGCGGCAAACACCAAGGCCCATGACAGCGAAAAGGCAAGTGCCGACACAGCGTGCACGACGAGCAAGCGCACCAATGACTCGGCGACACGTTGGCGGATCAGAAATTGCCAGGCCAGCCAGAACACCAGCAGCCCGCTCAGTACGAAGCACAAGGTCGTTACCGTCGCGTCGAACCACGCCAGACCCTGCGAATGGTAGACCGCCACGAGAAGCGCCAACGCCAGCAGGGCGGCGAAAGTGGCCACGGCATACCTGTGCCGCGCTACTCGTACGAATCGCTCGGTGTTCATTTCAGCAGTTCCGCGCGCATGGTGCGATGACAGGCTGGACAGTACGGCAAGTTCACCGTGCGCAACAGACCACTCACCGACCAGATCTGCCGTTGACCGAATGGCGCTGGCGGTCATTGCGATACGGACCGTAGTTTGCCTCGGAGACCGACAAATGATTCGCACATTATCCCCTCTCACAGGTTCGCATGTATTCATTCACGCAAAGAACTCGATGCTGCCGTTGGCTGTTCGCGACCAGTATAGGCATTGGCATTCTGGCAGGCTGCGCGTCGCTTGAACTCCACGAAGACAATGACGAAATTCGTGCCAGTACTAATCCAGACCTCATCGCGCGGGGACGTCATCTTGTGCATGGGCCTGGACACTGTGCGTACTGTCACGGTAATCCCGATCGAGACGCCGAAATGCGCGCCGGACAGGAGATTCCACTTTCCGGTGGACGCGTTTTCGACCTGGGACTGCTGGGGAGCCTGGTGGCTCCGAATATTACCAGCGAACCGGTATCCGGCATCGGAAACCTGAGCGATGGGACCCTGGTTCGCAGCTTACGCTACGGCGTATCGAGGGACGGGAGACCGCTCGCGCCGTTCATGGCGTTTGCAGATCTCACAGACCGCGATTTGCAGGCCATTATTTCATTTCTGCGTACCTTGCCACCGGTGCCGGCAGACGATCAACACGATCTCAGTCCGCTCGGAGCACTGGCGGTGAGAGTGCTATTGCGACCGCAAATGCCGACGTCACCGCTTCGCGCAGATATGGAACCCGAGCCGACGGCGGAATACGGTCGCTATCTCGCGCACACTGTAGCCAATTGCAACGGCTGCCACACGCGGCGTTCAAAGCTTACCGGTGCATTCGTAGGATCCCCATTAGGCGGCGGGATGGTAATGGAAGCGGATTCAGGGTCTTTTGTCGTACCGGATATCACGCCGGGCGGCGGGCTGCTTGACCACCTGACGCAATCGGGATTCGTCGGACTCTTCCGTGCCAAAGGTCGTGTGGCAATTGAATCGCCGATGCCATGGTCTGCATTTTCACGTATGTCCGACACGGAATTGAAAGCCATCTTTGCGTATCTTCGGACGTTGCCTCCGGCACAAAACGTTGCGGGAGGAAGCCATACGCCAGAACAGTCAGGTGAGACACAAATGGTACGGCGACGCGCACCGGACCCGTCTGCAGACCAACACGCGAGTAACTGACATGGAAAGCGCACGAAACATCGTCTTGTGGTTGCTTGTAATCAATCTCGGCATCGCGTTTGGTGCGGGCCTCTATGAGGCGAGAGTCGTCATCCCCGAGTGGGCCAGTCTGCCTCCGCGAGTCTGGCCAAATACCGGCCTCATGTTCTGGGTTTACGTGACCACAGTTCCGCTGACGTTACTTGTTATCGCCAACGGGTTCGCGTGGTTGAGGTCGGACCGACCTTCAAACTGGTATCTGGCGGCTATGATCTTCGCGGTCGTTGAGCGCATTGCGACTTTCGCCTATTTCATACCTGCGATGGTTCGCTTGATGAACAGCGATGCGGCATCCCAATCCGAAATCACAGAGGCGTTGTCGCAATGGCTACTCATGAACTACGGACGCCACGCGCTGGTATTTTCGGCCTGGTTTTCATCTCTGAAAGCGCTCGTATCCCTGCGATAGAGCTGGCGGCTACTCCGGCCTGTTTTGTCGGCGCTGTTTAGTTCGATGGCGCGGTCGTAGCGGGCCACGAGCATCGGCGCTTTCTGTCGCGCCAGCGTTGGCGGCCTGGCATCGACGATACCGACGCCGATGCCCGCCAGGAACGACTTGCGAAACTGGCGCTTCGCGACAGAACGCGATGCGAGGGCCAGGAGTGCGAGGACGAGAACGGACGCCCAATCGATCGCGCCGCTTCCGCCGCTGCTCCCGGGCGGGCTGGCCGGCGGCAGTGGGTTCGACGCTTCGCCGCTGTCGTCATCCTCGATCCGGAAAGTCATCGCCGTCGTCGCGAGGCTGACGCCACCGGATGGATTGGAGAGGATCAGCTGGAAATCCACGGAACCTTCGATCTCGGAGTCGTCCGCAACGCCGATCGATATGGTCTTGGCGCACGCGGCCGAAATACTGCCGAAGCATCTTCACGCCGGTTGCGTGCGAAAACCGCGCAGCGGATACTGGCGCAATAAGCTAAACCGTCAGGGTTCAGCAATTTCAAATGTCCCAGTTCGAATTCATCTTTGTCTTGGTGTCAATTGTGCTGGGTCTGGCGCTCACGAGACTCCTGGATGGCTTGAGCCGCGTTCTGCAGAACCAGGTGAGGCGCCAAGGCATTGATCTCGTCCATCTGGGCTTCACCTTTGCGGTTGTCGTCTTGCTTGTAATCGTTTGGTGGGCTCTGTTTCGTTGGGAGAACGAAACAGCATGGAATTTTCCCAAATACCTCGCGATTGTTATTCATATGGCCAGCTTTTATGCGCTGGCTGCGATTCTTTACCCGGGCCGTGAGACGGATGTGCCCGACTTTGAAGAGATCAGGACGGGGTTCTACGTCGTCCTGGCGACCAATTCTCTTTTCGAAATCCTGCATACCTATATGTTGGGGACGTTGTTCACGCCATGGTATTACTTGCCAACGACCGGTCATCTGGCTGCTTTATGTTTTCTTGGAATGGCCGTGAAGCGGCGTCGAGTTGATCTGGTGATCGGCTGGTGGTTTGTTGCCGTACTCGTAGTTTGGCCTTTCGTAGCCAGATATACGCTTTAGGGCAACTTCGCTCAAACGCCGGGGACCAGCAACCCCGAAAACGGCGGCCTTTGGCCATGCGGGCGTTATGCTCGCCGTCGTCGCTGCGACTTCAATCGTCGTGTCGGCCACTGGGGGACGCAGTACGACGTCTACCCTGATGGCAGCCGAATCTACTTTTTGCGTCGCAATGACGACCCGCCACCTCGGGAAATGCAGGTCGCGATCGGCTGGCGTGCAGTTCTCGACGACTGATACCCCCTCACCACGCGACGAGTTCTACCCGGCGGTTCCTGGCGCGCCCTTCCTCCGAATCGTTGGACGCCACAGGCGCATAGGGACCGCAGCCGAAAGAATCCAGGCGATCGGCTGCTATGCCGTGGGCGGAACTCAATTCCTGCACTACGCTGGCAGTACGCCGTTGGCTCAGGTCCAGGTTGTAGTCGGCTGAGCCCTGATTGTCCGTATGACCGACGATGCGAACCTTCAACTGTGGATTGTCCTTCAACAGCTTCGCGATTTCGTCGATCACGGGCCGGGAATCAGGCCTTACGGTGTCCTTGTCGGTATCGAAGTAAAGCCCCTCCAGAATCGACTTCCCCGTATCCGAGAGCGACCGTGACATCTCCTCCGAGCTCACGAAGACCATCCTTTCCTCCATTTTTTCCGGCGCGACTACCACGAGTTGCACGAGACCCCGGTCCCTGGCGACGACCTGCCTGAGGCGCTCCGGAATAACGCCGTCCCGGTAGGCCGTGACAAACACATAGTAATAAGTGGGCCGGGCGTCCTTCGATTTGCCCACGAGCACGCGCTCCTGCATCTCGTTGTAGGCGAGGATCTGGCCGAGTTGATCCTCATCTGCGATCACGGTGAACGTCGGGCCGAACCAGCCTTTCTCGTTGGCGCCTTTCTCATAAAGCGTCTCCAGTCCCAGCCGCTCGAACTCCAGCTTGTAGTTGCGGAACAGCTCGGCCACGGAGCGCCCCTCGGGCGCGATGTAAGTGTAGCGGCCGACCAAACCGTCCAGCGAAAGGCTCGTTTCGTAGGAGGGCGGTGAAAAACCTGTCGGCGCTCCGGACGGCAGCAGGAATTCATCGAACTTGGGCGCGCGATAGCCGATGATTTCACTGCCTTCGTAACGCTTCATGCCCGGCGGATCGGTCGAACCCGGGAGGTCCGCAGCCACGGCAAGCGTCGTCATGGTAAACAGAAACAGCGGCAGACCGTAATATCCCCAACCACTAATACGCATCTCGCACCTTCCCCAGGACGACTCTCCCGTTCACCTGCCAAAACACGCAAATCTCATCGAGCCTTGCGCCGGGGAAGTGTGACGACCGGGAGCAACGAACTCAAGGAAATTTCCTTGTCCTGAGTGCGTCGCGATGCTCTTTAGGAATGACAGATTGTGCAAGAGGGTCAGCCCTCCATACTGTTCGTATTCCGGACAGGCAGCGAACACCGTTCTGAGAAGGTCCTTGCTGACTTCGGCGCGATCGGGTTCGAACATGGCCATGAAGCTCTCTGCGGTAGCCTATTGGCTTGCTGAGAATATGAGCAGCTTTCGCCCGGTTTGATCATTCCGGTGCAGCGAACATCTGCACCCAATACACTACTCGCTCGCTGGCCGGGTTAGCGGCGCGGGCCACGCCCGACTCGGAATAACGCGGGTTCATCAGGTTTGCGCAATGCCTGGGACTTGCGAGCCACGTATGGACGACTTCTTCAGCGCTTGGTTGACCGGCGGCGACGTTTTCTGCGACGGAAGCCCAGGAATAGCCCGCTTGCGTCGCTCGCTCGGCCGGCATGCTTTCATCCGAACCCTTGTGGCCTAAGAAGCTGCGCGCCGCCATATCCTCTGCATGAACCCGTGCCGCGTGCTCGAGTGCGGCAGAGTGCCTCAATGCTGTGGTGGCAGGAAACTTCTTGCGGCCGCACCGGCGTGCCTGCAGACGCGCCTGATTGATCAGTTCGAACACGCGCTGGCCGGCTGTAGGCGCGTCCTCTTGAGATGGAGGAGCCAACGGCGTCGCGAGCACCATCCAGGCTTCGTCGCCGCGCCGGAAAACGCCAATCTCCAGCAAGCTTTCATCGGCCACGAGTTCGCAAAAGCGCTGTGCGAGTATCCGCGCTACACCGCTGTCGCCGTCGGTCGTTCGGACACGGATTGATGCCGACTTCCTGGCGCGGTAACCTGACTCCGCTGTCGCCGTTTCCAATCCGTCTCCGTGCGCCACCCGTCGCGCTGCCTCTTCGAGCTGTTCCCTCTCCCGCAAGGCCTGGTCCACGGCAGGTAATCCTGCGCATCCCCGGGATCGGATCGAGTTCACAATATCGACAAGATCGGCGGCGCTACAGGCTGGCGCCATGAAGAGAATGACGACGATCGTGCCTCTGATAACGAACTTCGGGTGCATGATGATTGCATCATACCCACGGGTCGGCATGCTGGCCGTCTTCTACATGACACATGAGCCGGTGCCCGCCGCTTTTGGTCGGTCACGGTTCGCCGACGAACGGGCTCGATCGCAGATCGCTATACGGACGCGTGGCGGGTGTTCGGTGCGGCCGCCCGAATACCGATCAGTGAGCGGGCAGGCGTCTACCGCCTGCAACGAGGAAGCAAATCAGTCCGTGATGAATGGAATCAGCTGATTTGCAGATGACCAGGGGAGAGTGCGCCGAGGAAGTGAGAAGCGTCAAAAGTCGCGCCCGCGGTGGTCACGCCGAGTGTCCTGTGCCGCCCATCGACAATACGCTCCACGGCCTCCACCACCAACGGCGCGGTGATCGCGTAAATGTCCTGGCCGCCGGCGGTCGTACGTCGAACCTCTTCGCCGTTGCGGACGACGACTTCCATCGCAAACCGCTGGGTCGACCGCCCCGTCGCGGCGCTGGTGGCTGGTGGCGGCGTATTGGGATTGCGCAGGTCCTCGAGCGGCGCGAGGTTGATGTAGGAATGCAACTGCTGAACGCGCATATGGCGTGAGATCGTGATCGTTTCCGAAAGCGGCAGCGCTACCATGGACTGCGTTCCGAAGGGCGCCGGGAAGTCCCAGTTCCGCATCGGTGGTGGATTGGTGAGTGCCGCGAGCCGACCGTTCGTCACCACCAGGCGCGGATAGTGGTTGCGCTGGCCGGTCAGGCGCGTGCCCGCGGTGGGGTGCCAACTGTCGAGCGCGATGCCGATGTCGATGGCGTCGGCCTCAAGCCAGCCATCCATCGCGGCCGTGGCCAGCAAGTCGGCCAGCCCCCCGTAGAACGCCATGCCCGGAAGCACAGCAATGCCCGCGCTCCTCGCGGCATCGCCATGGTGTTCGAACGCATCGAGCACCGCTCGCTGTTCGGCGGTAATGTCCAGGTAATGGATGTGCGCCCGCAGTGCGGCTTCGACCACCGGCGTCGCCGTGTCGAGGAACGGGCCGGCGCAGTTGATCACGGCTACGGCGCCGTCGATGGCGCGATTGAGCGACGCCGGATCCTCGATCGATGCGACGCGCCATTCCAGCGTGGGATGCTCGGCGCCCAACGCTTCCAGCTTGCCGGTGTCACGGCCAGACAGGATCGGAGCCCACCCGCGCCGGCATAGTTCGGCGACGACGAAGCGGCCCGTGTGGCCGTAGGCGCCAAAGACTGTGACGGCTCGGTTCGACGTCATCGCCGCATTCCTCCTTCGCGGGGAACCCGCGCACCCCGTGACCGTTGCGCTTGATCGGTACTCGTTTCGCACTGGCCATCGCAAGCCGCGCAAGCCTTCTCCGCCATGACACTCTCTCGTGGATGCCCGCCGTCCGGGCACGTACATGAAACCAGTCCGTGGTCCGCCCCGCTGTCGAAATCTTTAGCAGTTTTCCGGCCTGGGGCGGGCTCTACGACAGCGACTGCCTGAACGCCGAAGGCGAGCGTCCGTAGGTCCGCTTGAACGCCGCCGAAAAATGGCTGTGGCTGGAAAAGCCAAGATCGAGTGCGAGCGCGGACATGTCGTCGTAGACGGTGACGAGGTCAAGCGCGCGCGCGAGGCGCAGGTGTAACTGGTAGCGGTACAGCGGCAGGCCTTCGACGTGCTGGAAAGCCTGAGTCAGATAGACCGGAGAACCACCAATGTCGGCGGCGATCTCCGCCAGTGTCCAACGCCGGCTCACGTCGCCGGCCAACAGCAGCTTGACCCTGTCCACCAGCCGGCGTTTCGCATGTGTGGCGCCAGACTCTCGCGAGGTGCGCGGTCCCAGGCTGCGGCTGGCGAGGGTCAGCAACAAGCTTTCGGCTTCGAGGGGCTCGATGCTGCCGTTCTGCAGGCTGTACCTTAGCTGCGCCACGAGGGCCTGAGCACGCGGATCGATGCGCAGGCTCTGCAGGCGGAAGCCGAGGTCACCGCGCCTGTTCAACAGTGGTGGCGGTGCCAGTTCACGCAACAGCGGTTCGGACAAAGCCAACACCAGGCTGGCGTCGCCGCCTGTTACCGGATGGCTGACCTGATAGCCTTCGCCCGCATTGAACAACAGCACATGATTGGCATCGGCGACCGACTGTTCGCTGCCGACATGCCGCAGGTAGGTTCCGCGGTAGGGAAATACCAGATGGGTTGCCGACGCGCACTCCTCTGCGCTGCGATGCCGGCACGTACCCGAGCAACGCACGTTTCGCACCGCGGCCGTACTCGTGTCGAGTAGGAAGTTGACTTCAAAGTCCGGCATTTTTGGCGTACGCACAGCGCTCAGGTTGATTTTCGGGCGTTCGTGACGGACGCGGCCACGGCGCGCACCAGGCGTTCCGCGACCTGTTGTACGTAGCTGATCAGCTCGGGCGGGTCGAGCACCTCGAAGTCGACGTTCAACAGAGTGAGATGGTAGGCCAGAGTACGGTGTCCTTGCGCGCCCGCTTCCAGCAGGCAGCGCGCGTCGTCAATGCGTGCCAGCCGGCCGGCCGAAGGCGGAATCAGCTCGGCCATTTTTTCCAGCGGGGCGTGCAGCGTGATCCGTGCCTTGACCGGATACGGCTCGATCGACAGCGAGCGCGCCACGTAGGATGCCGCGTCGCCGCCGGGAATCCTGCGTGGCAGGAAGCGCCGGCCCGCGACCGGCTTTCCCGCGATTCGATCGACGCGGAACGTGCGCCAACCGTCGCGCGTGACGTCCCACGCGAGCAAGTACCAGCGAGAACCCGTGCAGACCAGTGCGTGCGGTTCGACGTCGCGTTTGTTGTCGCGACCTTCGCGATCGTGGTAGCGGAACGTCAGGCGTTCCAGCTCGCGGCATGCGCCGGCGAACGTCATCAACTGCTCGGGTGCAATCCGCGGCCCGCCCGGGTCGAGCGGCGCGATCGCCGCGTGCAGTTCGCGTACGCGCTTGCGCAGCCGCAACGGCAGCACCTGTTCGAGCTTCGCCAGCGCGCGCAGTGCCGATTCCTCGATGCCCGCCACCGTGCCGGCGGTGGCCAGCCGCACACCCAGCGACACAGCGAGCGCTTCGTCGTCATCGAGCAACAACGGCGGCAGGTTGCGGCCGGTGGCCAACTGGTAGCCCCCGGCCAATCCCGAGCTCGACTCGACCGGATAGCCCAGGCTGCGCAAGCGATCGATATCCCGGCGTACCGTGCGCGGTGTGATCCGCAGGCGTTCGGCCAGCTCCGGTCCGGTCCAGAAGCGGCGGGACTGCAACAGCGCGAGCAGGCGTAACAGGCGTGCGGATGTGCCGACCATGCGGCGAGAATGCCACAACTCGAGGACCGAAACTGTCCTCGATCAGCGATAGCGTATCTACAACCGATCCGGACGAACCATCCGGCCGATGTCCCGCAACCCAAGAGGCCCGCCATGTCCCTGACGCTCTATGCCGCCCCGATGTCCAGCGCCACCCCGGTCGTTTGCGCG
>Ga0299913_10000658_pt1 | contig 22910 bp, 19 predicted proteins | sample RVTome_9_FD_201360 | JGI IMG/M metagenome (GOLD analysis project Ga0299913, IMG submission 201360) | Soil microbial communities from uranium-contaminated site in the Upper Colorado River Basin, Wyoming, United States - RVT155D38 (version 2) ... | reverse complement strand
CCCGCCATTGCGGGCGACGACCGCCTTCGTACAGCACCCGCGCGGCGTCGCCCGCAATGGCGGGCTCCTACAGGGCAATTGCCGGAGGTCCTCTAGGAAATCTCCGCACGCTTGTGCAGAGCTTCTCTAGTCGTCCGGGTCCGGAGCAAAGCCGATATTCTGAAGCGCCGGGGGAATATCCGGATTCGCCATGAACAGGTCCCACAGAAGTCCGCTGCGGTGGTTTTCTATCATGACTGCGATGGGTGCCTGGTTCAGTCCCAGGAATACCGGCGACACCCAGCCCTCGCTCAGGTTTATCGCATCGTGAAAGCCGTAAACGCCCCACAACTTTTCGCCGAGATTCCGGTAGAAATGCCGAAGAGCGGCCATTGACGCTTCCGGTGTATAAGGAAACGAGGCGAGTGCTCCTGTCGGTGCAATCGTGCCCAGGTCCTGCCGTGGAATGGCCATGTGTACCGCGTATCCCGAAGGCCCGTCGCTCGACGTAAGTCCCCAGGCGTCAGGGCCGTAGCCGGCGTATTCCCGCGGGTTGCTGATACTGTAGGCACGGCTGATCTCGGCAATGCGCCGGTTGTTGTCGAAGTAGTTGGCGTAGCGGTCGCGCCTGTCGCGCGGATCGAAACCGAGAAAGGAATAATGAATGAAGAACAGCGGGCCGCCGACTCCCACGCCCACCGGCACCTCGATGTCGTAATAGCGGCGGCCGTTGACATACCGGTCGCCGTGCGTCGTCCGGCCCCAGCCTCGGCGGTACTCGACGTGGCGCTCGGAGGTACCGGCCCATCCGCTGTGCCAGAGGTCGGCCGGCACCGGATGCGTCGGCGAGGCAATGGCGAGCAGGTAGGCGATCATCGTTTCGTTCCAGCCGATGAGTGCGTGGCCGAGTTGCCAGCCGACCGTCGGCGACCAGTGCCAGTGCAGCACCTCGCTATCGGGTTCGCGTCGATACCAGTCCCATTCGACCGCTTCCCACAGCGCGGTAATGCGCCGGTACAACTCGTGATCCTCCCGATAATACTGGCGTACCGCGAGCAATCCCTGCATCAGGAACGCAGTCTCGACCAGGTCGCCGCCATCGTCGGCCGGGCCGAAGAAAGTCCACGGCCGCGCCGTCCGCGCGTCGTAGAAATGCGCGTAGGCGCCCCGGTAGCGTTCGGCGCGCTCAAGGAAGTCGAGTATTCGCGCGAATCGCGACCGACCCTCTGCCTTCGTTATGAAACCTCGCTCGACGCCGGCGACCAGCGCCATTACGCCGAACCCGGAGGCACCGATGGCGATCAGATTAGGGTCGCCGGGAATATTCTCGAGCGCCAGGCCGGACTCCGGATGCGCGCCGTCCCAGTAATAGCGGAAGGATGCCTCCTGCAGCATGGTGGCCAATTCGTCGTCCGTCATCGAGCGCGTTTCGGCGTTCACCGGCTCGGACGGTTCCGAGCAGCGGTCAAAGAGGTTGCACGCGCGAATGCGGTAGCTCGCCGAGCGTCCCGCCTCGCCCAGCCAGTCCACATGACGTTGAAATACCGGCTGTTGGGTTGCGATCGCCTGGAACGGCCCGTCGTCCATGGAGCGTTCGATCCGGAAGGCAAACGGAGCTCTCTCGGGCCGCTCCCACCCCAGTTCGATGTGCTGCTCGAACGCTCGCGCAGCAAGTCGCAGGGGCGTTACGGGCTGAGCACCCTCCGGCGCCTCCGCCGGCACCGTGGCAGGCACGATACGGATGTCGTCGATGTAAACGGTGTGCGGTTCTCCGTCGTCGAGCCACTGCTCGAAGAAGATCCGGGTCGGGCGTCGAGGGTCCTGCACGCGCCCGTCCCCCGTCTTCACATCGAAGGCGTCGAGTGGAATCCGCAGCGTGGTCCATCGGCCTGCCGGCAATCGGTCGAGGTAGCGGTCGAGCCGCACGCGATCCAGAATTTCCTGGTGATCCTCGAGCCCCAGCAATGGCAGGGCGTTCGGTGGAATGTCCCTCTCGGCCCACAGCTGCATCTGAAGTACGTCGCCTTCGAAGACGAGGAAGCGCGAAATGTTCAGATACGCCCGCGGATGCAGGTTCATCCTCCACAGGCCGCCGCTCTTCGAGGTCCACGAAAGCTCGAGCGCGTTCGGCGGTGACAGGCGGCGCTCCGTCGAAACCGGCGGCTTGCCGTCCGCCTGTTCCAGTTCGCTCGGCCCTATAAGCTCGGTAGAGCCGAAAAAATAGCCGTCCGGACTCACGCTATGATCGAAGAAGACGTGCCGCTGGTATCGGGGTACTACGTGGAGTTCCCGAACGGTGTCGGCGGCGCGGGTACTGCCGTCATCGTCCGCCACCAGGGGCGTTGCCGGAAGGAACGCGACCAGCACAACGGAAGCCAGGCGGCTGCGCCTGGTTCCTGTTGGATATGCGGGCCCGGAGGGCCCGGGTTTTCGGCGGCAACAGTTGCGCATCATGGGCGAATCCGTGGTTTGTTGGATTTCCCAGCTGCCCCCCGGCGTAACGACGGGAATTTTGCTGGCCTGAGAGGCAGCTTGCAACTCCTTGAGCCGTTGCAGGATGTCTGTGGCGCTTGGGGGTTGGGGGTCGCCCGCAGTGGCAGGCTCCTACAGCGCTCTTTCCATCGTTGGGACCATGCAGGGAGGCCGCCGTTGCGGGCGAGTTTACTTACCTGACGCGATTGGACTAGAGTAACAAACAGTGTCCGCAACGCCCACCGCCGCGGAATGACAAGCAGAGATTCTTTTCGGGGGAATCACAATGAATCGTCGCCATTTCATGCAGCGTTCGGTTGCGGCGGCTTTCGTCGCATCGCTGTTACCGCAGCAATCCTTCAGCGCCGCGCTGAGGGCGCTTACCCAGGCAACCTCCGACATCGATGCCGTTACCGGCAACGGCGCCGGCGTAGTGCTGGAGAAAGCCGCCGTAGACGAACTGGCCGCGAGCTTGCGCGGGAGCGTGCTGCTGACGGGGAGCGAGGGCTATGACGTTGCGCGGCGCGTGATGAACGGTTCGATCGACAAATACCCTGCCCTGATCGTGCAGCCGAGCGGCGTCGCCGATATTCAGCAGGCGATCAACTTTGCCCGCGAGCGCGAGTTGCTGCTGGCGGTAAAATGCGGCGGTCACAGCTGGTCCGGTAAATCCACCTGCACCGGCGGCATGCTGCTGGATCTCTCCACGTTGCGGAACGTGCGGGTCGATCCTGCCAGCCGGCGGGCTTTCGTTGCCGGCGGCAGTCTCCTTGGCGAACTCGATCGCGAGTCGATGGCGCAGGGTCTCGTTACGACGGCGGGCACCGTATCTCATACCGGAGTCAGCGGCCTGACGCTCGGCGGCGGTTTCGGCCGTGTTGCGCGGCGCTTCGGGCTCTCGCTGGACAACGTCAGGGCCGTCGACATCGTGACCGCGGACGGACAGCTGCGGCATGCCAGCGCTGAAGAGAACGAAGACCTGTACTGGGGCGTGCGCGGCGGCGGCGGCAACTTCGGCGTAGTCACCTCATTCGAATTCGAACTGCACCCGATGCAGCGCACCGTGACCGCCGGCGAAGTCGTTTTTCCGTTGTCACGGACGAAGGATCTGCTGTCGTTTTACGCCGATTTCAGTGAACGGGCGTCCGACAACCTGTATGTCGACCTGGTGATCAACGCAACGCCCGGTGCGCCCGGGGTCTGCCTGCTGCACATCTGTCATTCAGGCACGCCGGCCGAGGCTGAACGCGAACTTGCGCCGCTCCAGAAGCTCGGTGAGCCGATTGCCAATACGATCGGCGCGAAAGACTACGTGGCTGTGCAGCGCTCTTTCGACAACAGCGACCCGCGGGCAGCGGGGCAGTACCTGAAGTCCGGCTTCATTACGGGCATCGACGACAGACTCGTGCGAGCGATTGCGGACGGTTTCGAAGAAGATCCCGTGCGCACTACGATGTTCTTCTTCCAGGCCGCCGGCGGCGCCATCGAGCGGGTGCCCGTCGACGCAACCGCCTTTCCGCACCGCTACGCATCGCACACCATGTTCTCTCTGATCGACTGGCCGCTCGACGTAGACGGCGAACCGCACAAGGCGTGGCAGCGCCGGTACTGGGAAACGCTCGAGCCATTCACCGACGGCTATTACACGACTGAGACCGCCGACGAGGGGCAAAGGGCGATCAACAGCAACTACAGGGGCAACTACGAGCGCCTGCTGTTCCTGAAGAAGCGCTACGATCCGGGCAACCTGTTCCGTTTGAACGCGAACATCAGGCCGCCTGCCTGACACGGACTGTAACGTAACGCACTGCACGCAGCCTGCCGGCGGCGCCGGGCGACGCCATCATCTGTGAATGCCGACGCCAACGCGATAGAATTTTCGGTCCCTTTCCGGAGAGATAGAGATAATGAAACTTCGGCAACGAGTCGGCGCCCTGGCGACTGCCGTCGCGATCTGCGGACACGTGCAGGTTGCCATGGCGCAGGAGCCGGATGACGGGCAGGAAGTCGACGAAATCATTGTCTCGTCGCCGAGGGTCGAGAAGAATCTCATGCAGGTACCGACCTCCATCAGCCTGATCAGCGAGGAGGAAATCCAGCGAGGCCAGCAACAGCTGACGCTCGACGAATCGCTCGTCAGGGTGCCGGGGGTATTTATGCAGAACCGGCATAATTTTTCGCAGGCCCTGCGAATCTCGATACGAGGCTTCGGGGCACGGTCTCCGTTCGGCATCCGCGGCATCAAGCTGATGATCGACGACGTTCCGGCAACACTGCCGGACGGCCAGGGCAACGTCGACGAGATCGATCTCGGGTCCACGCAACGCATCGAAGTGATTCGTGGGCCCGCCTCTTCGCTGTACGGCTCCGCGTCCGCCGGCGTGATCAGCGTGTATACCGAGGAAGGACCGGACACGCCCTATGCGCAAGGCCGGGTCTCGGCAGGTGAGTTCGGTTACCGGCAGTATCAGTTCAAAGGCGGTGGCGCGACCGAGCGCCTGAGTTACATTGCGAGCGCCTCGTTATTCGATCTCGACGGTTACCGTGACAATTCCTACATTGAGCGCCGCGTGTTCAACGGCAAGCTCAAGTTCGACATCAATTCGCGCTCCGACCTTACCGCGACGCTGAATGTGCTGGATATCCCGGATATGGGCGACCCTGGCGCATTGACCGCCGAGGAAGTTGCAGTCGATCGCAGGGCCGCGAATCCCGGCAGTCTGACATTCGACGGCAGCGAAGGACGCGCGCAACAACGGCTGGGCATCGTGTATCGCAACGAGCTTGCTGACCATCATGAAATCCAGTTGCGCAGCTATTTCACATGGCTCGACTTCGAGAACAAGCTCGCGTTCCCGGGCTCTGTCGAACTCAGCAATGGCGGGCAGGTCGAGTTCGACCGGTTCTTTGCCGGCGCCGGCGGCCAGTACACGTATACCGGCGACCTGCTCGACCATGGCAATCGCTTCATCATCGGAGTCGACAGGGAATTTCAGGACGATGATCGCCGCCGCTATCAGAATTTCGTCGGAGGCGCCCGGGGCGCCCTGACGTTCGACCAGCGCGAAGAGGTTTCAAGCACGGGCATTTACATGCAGAACGAATTCTCGATAGTCGAGAATCTCGAGCTGACGCTCGGCCTCCGGTACGACGAGGTTGAATTCGACGTCACGGACCGATTCCTGCTCAACAATTCCGGCGACGACTCCGGAAGCAGCCGGTTCGACGAGATCAGCCCCCGCATCGGCCTGTTGTGGAGCCCGACGGAGTACGCCAATCTGTATATGAGCTATTCGACGGCGTTCGAAACCCCGACCACGACAGAATTCGCCAACCCCGCCGGGGGCGGATTCAACCCCGATCTCCGGAACCAGACGGCCACAAGCTACGAAGTCGGTATGAAAGGCGCGGTTTCCGCTCGATTTCCGCTCAGGTACGACGTTGCGGTATTCCGCGTGGCCACCGACGACGAGCTGGTACCGTTCGAGGTGGACGGGTTTACGGGCCGGACATTCTTTCAGAACGCTGCTGAATCGACGCGCAAAGGCATCGAAGCCGGCTTGTCCGCACAATTGCTGGATAATCTGAACGCGACTCTTTCCTACACCCATATCAATGCGGAGTTCGACCGGTTCCGAACCGCTACCCAGAATTTCGACGGCAATCGCATTCCCGGTGTGCCGGCCGATCAGGTTTTCGCAGAGCTGAGTTACGTCCATCCGCGAGGCTGGTATGGCATCGCCGACATGCTTTACGTAAGCCGATTCTTTGCCGATAACGGCAATCTCGTAGCTACCGAGTCGTATCGCGTCGCCAGCCTGCGAATGGGTTACGAGAGCCAGCTGGGCAACTGGCAGTTGTCCCCGTTTGTCGGCGTGAATAATCTGTTCGACGAGGAATACAATTCCAACGTGCGCATCAATGCCACGTTCGGACGTTATTTCGAGCCGGCGCCCGATCGCAATATTTACGGCGGAGTGACGCTTAAGTACAGTTTCCTTTGATCCCCTGTCAGAGGCGGAGGCCGCTGGTGGCCGCAGTACCCAAGCTGACCGTCCCTGGATTACGCCGGCCGATGCAAAAGAGCGATTACCTCCACATTCTGAAGGAGCTCGTGGCCTTCCCGACGGTGTCGGCAGATTCCAACCTGGCGTTGATCGACTACGTCGAGGCACTTCTTGACGGGCACGGGTACCGGACCTCGCGTCGCTTCAACGAGGACGGCAGCAAGTCGAATCTGGTTGCTCGCATCGGCCCGGAAACGTCTGGCGGCATTGCGTTATCCGGCCATACCGACGTCGTGCCGGTAAGCGGGCAGGACTGGACAACCGACCCGTTCGAACTCGCGGAAAAGGACGGTCATCTCTTCGGTCGCGGCACCTCCGACATGAAAGGTTTCATCGCGCTGGCCCTGGCCGCCGCATGCGCAGTCGATGCCGGGAAAATGAGAAAGCCGCTGCACCTGATCTTCACCTACGACGAAGAAACGGGCTGCCACGGCGCCAGATGTCTGCGGGACGAACTGTACGGGTGGCCGGACAAGCCTCGCTTTGCTCTGATCGGCGAACCCACCGGCATGCAGCTGGTTACCGCGCACAAGGGAATACAGAGCCTCGCGATGCGTGTGCGCGGAAAGCCTGCACATTCCAGCCGGCCGGATCTCGGCGCCAGCGCTATCCGCTATGCCGCCCGGTTCGTGGCCGGTATAGAGGCATCCCTGCCGCAGGATTCCGATGCGAATTTCGATCCGCCGACCGCGACCTTCAACATCGGCACGATCAGGGGCGGCGAAGCCATTAATATCATTCCGGAATGGTGCGAGCTGCGCTGGGAATTTCGCCACCTGCCGACGCAGGATCCGGCGAAGATTCACAGGAAGCTGACGCAGGTGGCTGACGACCTTCGCGCGGAAATGCCGGGCATCTCGGTGGAGACCCGAATCCTGGCCGACGTACCGGGTCTCGAGGCGGGCGCCAATCGCGATATCGTCCTCGACCTGCGGCGCTTCATTCAGTCACCCGAACCGCATGTGACTGCCGTGCCGTTCGTTACGGAAGGGGGCCTGTTTCAGCAGGCGGGCATCCCGGCGGTGATCTGCGGCCCCGGCCTGCTCGAACAAGCCCATCAGCCGGATGAACGGGTATCGGTGACAGCGATGAACGACTATGGCCGTTTTCTGACGCGAGCGATTGCGGACGGCACCATGCAGCCTAAAGTGGAATGAAGCGCACGATCGATATCCTTTGATCGCCGTCGCTGCGGTCAGCCCTGCACGACAGGCTGAACGTTCGCATTCAGGCGGAACAGGTTCCGGGGATCATGACGGTATTTGATCTCTGCCAGCCGCTGGTAATTCGGACCGTAGTTGCCCCAGGTCCGGCGTTCGCTGTCTTCGTTGAGGTTTGTATAGAAGCCGGCCATGTGAGGTTCGACCGCATCGTATATGCGGCGTATTGCGCCGATGCGTTTCTCCGACTCGGATGCGTCGCGCCACACACCCGAAATACCGAAGTTGCTGTGCGCATCGCGATGAAAGTACGCGGTTGCGCGTGGATCGACGCGCGCCATGGCGCCGCCCAAATGCTGGAACCACAGGTCCGGGAGCATATCGCCTTCGTAGCTTTCGACTATGGCGGCGATCAGTGCGGGACTGAGTTCCGAAAAGTACCCGGACTTGAGGTAATTCAGCGTTCCATGGGCGTAGTACTCGTCGGCTTGCGTCTGCATCTCCGCATAGGATGTCGGACCGATCGTATCTTCGAGCGGTCGAGCGAAAGCGCGCAGCGGAGCAAGAACTTTCTCGCCCTCGAGAGCGTCGCCGGCGTACGTGACGGATACGGAGATGATGCGTTCGCCCTCCGCCGTCACGAACGCATTGGGCTCGACGTTCGCTTCGTCGGGCAGATCCGCGCTGTACTCCGCGAAAAATGTCAGCAGGTCCCGCGCTTGCGTGAATGGATAATAGATGCCGCCGCCAAGGACGGTGGTATCGAAGGGATGCAGCCGGAACTCGAACTTTGTCACGACGCCGAAATTGCCGCCGCCTCCGCGAATCGCCCAGAACAGATCGGTATCTTCATCGTCGCTGAGGCGACGAATGCGGCCATCGGCCGGGACGAGTTCGGCCGCCAGCAGGTTGTCGATCGCCAGGCCGAACTTGCGATCGGTGCGGCCCATCCCGCCGCCCAGGGTAAAACCGCCGACGCCCGTATGCGAAACGATGCCGGTAGTGGTTGCGAGACCGCGCGCGAAACTTGCCGTGTCGAGATGCCCGAGCAAAGCTCCGCCGCCGACGGATGCCCTTCGCCTTTCTGCATCGACCACAACCCCGTGCATCGGCGCCAGGTCGATCATCAATCCCCCGTCGCAGACCGACTTGCCGGGATAGCTGTGGCCGCCGCCTTTCACGGCCAGCAGCAATTCGCGTTCGGCCGCAAACGTCACGGCAGCGGCGACGTCGCGCGCGCTCGAGCACACGGCAATCATCGCCGGGCGCCTGTCGATCATGCCGTTCCACACCCGGCGGGCCGAGTCGTACCCGTCATTGCCGCGGAGCAGCAGACTCCCGTCGAGACTCCCGCCAAGCTCTTGCAGTTCCGCTTTGCTGATCGATACTTCGCGGCCATCGCCGGTGACTGCCGCAATATCGGCCATGGCGCGGAACGACGGTTCCCCTGCTGCGACAGCGGTCGAATGCTCGACCGCGGCCGTGACGGCAGCCGCGAACGCGGTCTTGCAGAACGTGCGTCTCAACATGGCATTACTCCACTCGATGCAAGTGCCGACGAAGAATAGCGGAACGGAACTAGCCCGGCACGTCGGACAGTGCGCTTACTCCTCCAGGTCTTCCAGCCTCTTTGGCCAGTTCGCCTTCAGCAATCGCGACATGGCACGATCGGCGAGCAGCCGCTCGCCGGTCTGGCAGCGGGCACAGTAGTTGGATTCGTTCTCCGCATAAACGATGCGCTGCACCGGCGCACCGCACACCCGACAGGGTTGCCGGTAACGGCCATGAACGGCCATACCTTCGCGGAAGGCGGTGACTTTGCTCGGGAATCCGGTTCCCGTCTCGCGCTCGAGCCGTTCGATCCAGTGCTTAAGTGTGTCGCGGGTCGCGTGGTAGAGCCGCTGCCACTCGCCGTCATCCAGCGTCCGGGTCTGCTTGAACGGCGACAGGCGCGCCGCCAGGAGAATCTCGTCGGAGTAGGCATTGCCGATGCCGGCCAGCAGGCGCTGGTCGGTCAACGCCCGCTTGAGCGTGTGGTTCTCGCTGCAGAGCCGCCCGCGAAACTCCGCTTCCGGGATTGTCAGCGGATCGAGCCCACCGCGGTCCAGTTCCGCACAGCCTTCATGACCCTTGACCAGGTGTATCGCCGCACGGCGCTTCGTGCCCGCTTCTGTGAGCACCAGCGAGCCGGTGTCGAAATCCAGCGCCGCGAGCTGGTTACGTCCCTTGAGCGGCGTTCCCGGACGCTTCCAGTGCAGCCGCCCGGCAATCATCAGGTGGATGAGGATGCAAAACTCGCGCTCCAGAGCGACGACGATGCGCTTGGCCTGATGACCGACATCGACGACCTTTAGCCCCGCGACGTCCGCCGGCGGCGGCAGCACACTGCGCACGACAAACGGGTTGGCAACACGCATGCCATCGAGAGTGCGGCCGACGATCCGGTTCCCCAGAGCATACACATACACCTTTATATCAGGCAGCTCAGGCACGAGGGGAATGACCGGACGGAAGTGCGAGTTACTCGGCGCCGGCAGCCTGGCGCAGTTTGCGTGTGATCCTGTCCTCGATCCACTGCTGACTCCACCAGTCGATCGGCGTGACCGCATGGCCGCCGAGCAGCATCGTGAAGTGCAGATGGTCGCCGCCCGCGAGGCCGGTCTGGCCGCTCAAGCCCAGCCGCGCGTCCTTTTCGACGACATCACCGATACCGACTTCGATGGCCGAAAGGTGCGCATACAGCGACTGCAGACCCAGGCCGTGATCCAGTATTATGCAGTTGCCGTAGATGCCGAGCCAGTCGGCATGCACGACCCGTCCGCTGTTCGCCGCCCGCACCGGCGCGTTCGTGGTCGAGGCCAGGTCGAAGCCGAGGTGCACCTGCCGGTCGACCACCTCGCCGTTATAGATGTAACTGCGCTGATCGGCGAAGCCCGCCTCGACGGCGGTGTTGGTGAGCTGCTTGAACGGCCCCTGCCAGAGGATTTCCGAAGAAGTGCCGTGAGCCATCGCGGCGATCCGGGCGTTGTTCTGCCGGCGCAGATCGTTGTTGATGCGCAGGTACGAGGCCAGGAGGTCGGAAGGATTTTCGACCTTCAGGTCCGGGCTGTTGTAGAGAATTTCGGGCACGACCTTCTGCAGGAAACTGTCGTTCAATTCGATGCGGCTCTTGCGGAAGTTCTTTGGGAAGACGCGGTAGTCGAAACTCGCGCGCGCTTCGTTGCCCACCTCGTCGCGGGCGTACAGGCTGATCGGCGTCTTGACGTCCTGATCCCATTGCAACGCGAAGAAGGCGACGCGCAGGCCGGGATCCGCAGCCTCGATGCCCACGCCGGTCGCCGGGTAGCCCGAGTACTCGTAGTCGCCGACGCGCACGCCGGAGTCGACGTCCGCCGGCCGCACCCGGTAAACGACCATCTCCGAGCCGCCGTGATTGATGTAATGAAACTGCGAAGAGATGCCGATCTGCGGCGGCAACAGGCGCACCTCGACATCGTGCGTCGCGGTCGACGCGATCTCCCGCAGCCCGAACAGCACCGGACGCACCGCGGTGACATGAACGGTCAGCGGCCCGGCCTCGAGCGCCGGAAGGTCACGCTTGCCGATCGGCCGGCTCAGTTGCAGGCGATCCACCTCCTGCCTTACCAGCCGGGCCGGTTCCGACCCGGGCAGGCTGAACACCGGAATGCGCTCCGCGCCCTGCTGCAGAGCAACTTCGAGCTGTGTCAGTTCCCCGCCCGGCGTGACTATCGCGATCTCGAGATCCCCGGACTGGCCGATCAGCCGTGCCGGCTCGGCGATGCTGATCGCCGGCGGATCGGCGCGACCGGCGACATACCAGGCGCCGCCCACCGCCGCGAGAAGAAGAATGAGGACAGCCATGAATTTTGCCATGCGCGGATTGTAGCCGGTCCGGCGTTCGGCCGGGAAAAGTGGATGTCCCGATCCGGACTCCGGTCCGGACTTTTACTTCACAAGGCCCGCCTCGGTAAGGGCAGTGCCGAGCGCCTCGAAAGCCTGCTCTGCCTGGCCGAGCTCCTCGTAACCTTCGGCGCACGCGACAACGACCACGGCACTTTCTTCGAGATGCGGATTGAGGATTCCGACGTTGCAGCAGCGGGCGATCAGGGTTCCGGTCTTCTGGGCGAAGCGGGCGCCATCCGGCAATCCGGCCCTGATGCGGCGATCGCCCGTGGTCACCGTTTCCATTCTGTCGAGCAGCTTTCGCGTGTGGGCATCGTTCAGCAGCTCCCGCCCCACCAGGCGCTCGAGCAACAAGCCGAACGCCTCGAGATTTGCCGAGTTTATTCCCCGCGCGTAATAACGTTCGAAGGCTTCCGCACTGCTGCCGACCGTGACGCTGTCGCCGTCGATGGCGAGCTTCTGCAATACCATCCGATACCGCGCTTCCGGGTCGCTCTCGGTCTTAAGCTCGATGAAGTCGCGGTTCGTGAGCTTTTGCACATCGCGGTGTATCTCGCCGTAAACGTCATAGCGCACCTGTAATATGGTGGTGATCGGACCGAAGCCTTCAGGGACCATGTGCTCGCGAATCTGCTCATTGAGCGATTCCTCCCCCAGCAGCCGGATCAGCATATCGGTGGCCGTGCTGTCACTGTCCCGGATCGAGTGCCCAACGAGTTCGTCGATGGTGAATCGATCTCCAGGTTCATGCCAGAGAAGTTCGCCGCTGCCGTCGACAAAGTCGGACTCGGCCAGTTGCAACTCCTGCTCGAGAGACAACTCGCCCTCCTCGACTTTCTGCAGGACCGCAACGGCCAGCGGAACTTTGACCGTGGATGCCAGGTACCAGTCGCGATCGGTCCTGTGACCGACTTCCCAGCCTTCCCCCGGGTGCTTCACGAAGACTCCGAACCGCCCCGTCATACGTTCGTCGATCCGGCTGATTTCAGCCGACAGCTCCGCGACCTCGGCCCGCTCTCCTGCTTCCGGCGCCGGCGACGGCAAAACGAGCAAAAAGATGATCGCGGCTACCGATGACTTTCGTACGATCTGCATGAACTCCAACCTGAAACTCCTGAATGATCCGTTGCGGTCTTGTTTACTCCTGAGACCGGAGCCACCGTGGCGATGTTCCTTTGCATTTCCCGGACTGGACTATCCGGAGACCGCGCCTTAAGGTCAAATGGACGACACAAGGGCAAGGAATGACGACGGTGAGCCCAGGCGACGGAAGAATCGATGCGCTCGACGCCCTGCGGGGATGCGCGATTCTCGGCATCCTGCTGATCAACATCCAGGTGTTATCCGGATACGGGTTTATCGGACCCGAGGGCCGGAATGCACTGTCCTTGAGCGGGTATGACGACATACTGCAGAATGTGCTGGATGTGCTTGTCAGGGCGAAGTTCTACAGCCTTTTCTCACTGTTGTTCGGCTACAGTTTCGTCATGCTGGCGCAGCGGATGGCGGAGCGGGCCACGCGGTCTCATCTTCGCCGGCTGGTCGGACTCGTGTTGATCGGCCTGGCCCATTCCCTCCTGCTCTGGCCGTGGGACATCCTCCTGCTTTACGGCCTGACAGGGTTCCTGCTGTTGCCTTTCCTCCGCTCTTCGCCACGAACGCTCGCGATCGGCGGGTTCGGCATGTTTGCCATCGTCGGTGTCGTCACCTGGTTCGGCCCGGAGCTGGGGTTGCCGGACGGTCGCGGACAACTGGCAACCCGCGTGCTGCAGGAAAACGTCCCGACGCTCGCCGGCGGCAGCTACGCCGAGGTTCTGCGAGCGAATCTTTACCTGACCATCAGCGTATTCCTGGAATGGCTGCAGGACCTGCGCCCCCTGCGGGTCTTCGGGATGTTCCTGCTGGGCGCGGCGGCGGCCGTAATGCGGCTGGCCGAACGGGACAGCCCGCACAGTTCGCTGCTGTCATGGATTGCGATGCCGGCCTTATTGTCAGGACTGTTTTTGTCCGTCATCGAAATAGCCGTGGCGCCGGAATCCTCGTTGACGCGGATTGCTTACATATCCGCCCATACCATGGGCCCACCGATGCTCGCTGTCGGTTACGCCGCCGCACTGATGCTGTGGTGGCAAAAGGACGGTTTGCTCGGCGCCGCCGTGAGGGCGGCGCTGGCCCCGGTCGGTCGCATGGCCCTGACCAACTACCTGCTGCAATCTGCTGTATGCGTACCGCTGTTCTATGGTTTCGGCGCGGGATGGTTCGCGGAACTGTCACTGGCGCGGCTGCTGCTGTTTGCGCTTGCGCTTTTCGTCGCGCAGATGATTCTCAGCGGGCTGTGGCTTTCGGTTTTCAGGCAAGGGCCGATCGAATGGGTGTGGCGGTGGCAGATAAGGGGCTCAAGGCCCAGGCTGTTAGCCGCCGGCGCGGCCGGTAACGGCGGGTGATTGCCCGGGTAGAGTGACGGCAACAACCGTGTCGACGCCATCAGCGGCGAGGAGTATGTCAGGCGCCTCCTTCCTGTGCCTCCCAATCCTCGGCCGCTCGCCGCCCTCGCGCCTGGTTGAGCGGCAGACACGCAAGCACCGCCAGTACAAACAAGAGCAGGCAGAACAGGATCGACAGATGCAGGCCGAATATGCCCTGTAGCAGGCCGAGCCCCAGAATGCCGAACACCGCCGCAAGTTTCGAGGACATGCCCCAGAAACCGAAGAACTCTGCCGCCTTGGATTGCGGCGAAAAGATGCCCACCAGGGCACGCCCTGCGGACTGACTGGAGCCCAGGCTCGCACCGGCAAGCGAACCGACCACCAGAAAGACGTACTGGGCTTCGAGCCGCAAGTCGAAGCTGCTGTTAGCCCACACCGTAAGCTGCGGCGTGGCGAAAATGAACGCGATTGCGACGATCCACAAAAGCAGCGACGCGATATAGGCAAACTTTGCACCGATACGATCCTGGATCACGCCGAACGCTATGGCGCCCACCGCGGCACTGATCTGCACGACGATGAACATGATGTTGCGTACATGCGTCTCCCAGCCTATTACCTGGGCGCCATAAATAAAGGAGAAAGTGATGATGATGTAGATGCCGGCCATGGTGAAAAACACCGACACCATCAACAGTGAAAGATCCCGGAACGCCGAGAGGTCGCGAACCGTTTCTCTCAATCTCTCGAGACCTGCCTCGAGATAGCTTTGGGCCGCCGGGAGGCGCCGCGGCACGCCCGGCTCCCGCACCCAGAGAAACGTGGGAATGGCAGCGAGCAGGAAGAACATGGCCGCGAACGGTCCCACCCAGCGGATGCGGTCGAAATTCTCTGCGCTCACCTCGCCAAGGAACACGAGCGTGAAGCCCGCGGCCAGCAGACCGCCCACGTAGCCCAGCGCCCAGCCGAAGCCGGAGATTTTGCCCTGATCCTCGGGCGGGCCGAGGCTCGGCAGAAAGCTCGCGATAAACGCCTCGCCTATGGAATAGGCGTAATTCGAGGCGATGAGCAACAGCATGCCGAGCAGGATGTAGCCCGGCGCGACCATGTAGAGCATGGTCGTCGTCAGCACGGTCAAAATGTAACTCGCGAAGAGAAAGCGTTTCTTGGAGGCGGTGTAATCCATGATCGCGCCGAGCAGGGGACCGGTAACCACCACCAGCAGGTAGCTTACGGCGAGCGCCACACTCCAGAGCAGATTGCCTAGCCGGTAGTCGTCCCCCCGGTCGCCGACAATCACGCGCGTGAACAGATCGCCGAATACGACGGTGATGATCAGCAGCGTGTATGCCTGATTGGCGAAATCGAACATCGCCCAACCGAGGATCTCCTTGCGTGGAGCACGTTTTACGGGCGTCACGACGCGGGCAATTACCATGTCGGGTGCCCTGGGATTTCGGGGTTACGCAGGCGCCTGTTCCGCGATGCTTCGGGTTCGACGTAAGTATTCAAGAATCTCGCGCTTGCCAATTCGAGTCTTTCCCGGAATTCTGGACAGGTGGGAGGGTATTCCTTTTTTCACGATGCCGGAAGTGCAAAGACCGCCACGTCTCTTCCGTCGAACCGATCCGTGTCAGCAACCGGATCGACCGTTATGACGGGTGACAGTCAGGTCGATCAGGTCGCCGACGCTGTCTATCTCGTTCATGTCCGCCTGGTGGAAGCGGACGTCGAACGCTTCCTGCAGTTCAATGACCAACTCGACGATGCGAAATGAGCTGCTCGCCAGCTCGAACAGCCCGGCGTCGTCCTTGACGGATGCGCTATCGACTTCCAGCAGCCCGGAGATTTTCTGCCTGACCTCGTTTCGGGTGATCATAGTTCGTGCTCCTCAGCGTGCGGCAAGCCGGAGCGCACCGATGCGCTCGCGGTGTTCCTGCGTCGTTCTTCGGTAGACGTCGCGATCCGCCAGCGTGTATCTCTTGAGCGCCGCCGAGATTGTCTCGCCGCCGTACGCACCTTCCAGGTCCTTCAGGGCCTCGCGAATCCATCGAATATGCCGTTCTTCATCGTCGAGAATCCTCGCCAGCGTCTTCCGCACCATCTCCGGAGTATCCGGAGACTTTCCGTGCAGCGCGTACTGCGACACCACCCGTTTCTCGAAGACCTGGGTAATCGCGAGGATCTCCATCAGGTTTGCCGGTATGCCGGCAGCGTCGAGGTAACGGTCCTGATACGCCACGCCAAGCTTGAGCGGTGCGACGCCGAGTTCCGCCAGGCAATCTGTCCAGTAACGGGCGTGGCTGGCCTCGTCCGCAAAATGGCGGGTCATGTCCTGTTGAATGGCGGACGGCGGCAGCGTGCGCGAGAGTTCGCCGAAGAAAAGCGCACCGCTGATCTCGGACGCGCGGTAGTAGCTCAGTAGCCAGTGCAGATTACCGTCGATCATGGTTTCTTGTCCCTGGTGCTTACATTGCTTCGAAGGCCCCAGCGCGTCTCGGCCAGGCGGTGGGCAACGGCGCCCGCGAGGGATCGCGCATCGGGCGGCCTCAGGCTGCCGAGCGCTGCCGTTGCATTGCAGGTAGCGACTTCCTTGTCGCAGTAGAGCTGGGGAGCGAACGGCGCCACGCTGTGCAGCGACTGCGCGATCGCGCCGCCGAAGCGGTCGGCTCCCTCGACCAGCGCGGCGAACGAAGACCGGTCGCAAAAGCGCGGCTTCAATATGCGTTGCCGCGCGAAATCCTTATCGCGGAGGAACGACTCGTAGACACGTTCCATCAGTTCGCCAAGGGTCAGTGCCGCGTGCGCCGCGTCTGAGACGTGAAAAATGCGATGATCAGCCGCGTCGAGAAACAGGCGCCCGATGGCGGGCACCGCGAAATCCGTGCTTGTCGCATAGACGCGCGTCGCCGCAATGCCGGGCAGCACCGGGAGGAGGCCGTAGTAGAGCAAACGCAGCGTGTTGTGTACTGCATTCTGCTGAACGACGGTACCGCGCTCGTCGTCGGCAAGAATCGTCGCGACGCGAAAGATCTGCCATGGAAGCCCTGTCCTGTCGCACAGCGACCGTTCGGCGCGCCATTTCGACCACTCGTAGTGATTGGCGAACGGTACCGTGTCATCGAACGCCACTTCCCCAATGACACCCTGGCGCAATCCCGCCGCGTAGAGGGTGCTGAGGAGGCCGATACGACGCAGGTCGCAGCGTTCGGCGAAGGCTAGCAGCCTGGTAGTCCCGGCGGCATTGACGTCATCCGCCGAGGCGCGATCGACGGCGAAACTCGTCAGAGCGGCGCAGTGAAGGATATCGGTGACGCCCCGAGGTTCGATCGCGGCAAACGGCTCGGCTTCCCGCAGGTCGCCAAACACCAGGCGGCAACGCGCCTCGCTGTCGAACGGCGCGAGCCGCAGTCGTTTGCGTTCGGCCTCGAATGTGTCGGCCGCACGCATGAAGAGCACGAGCGTCCGGTCTGTTGCGGCCAGCAGCCAGCGCGTGAGCGCGCGGCCCAGATGGCCGTCTGCACCGGTGATCAGTATCGACGTCATCAACCTGTCGCCGGTTCGGGCCATGCGGCCGTATCGTGACCGTAGCGCTCGATCAGCGCCGCCAGCCAGCGCTCTATGCCAAACGCCACGCAGGCCGAACGCGCAGTGCGCTTTCCGTAGCGGATGCCGTAACACTCGCCGAAGAATCCGCGGTGATCGTTTATCGACGCTATTGCCAGGCCGTCCGCCAGCTTCAGCTCCTGCTTCGCCGGTTCGACCAGTTGCGCCAGCGCCTTGGGATCGGCCGCCGGATCGAAGAACGGATCGCTTGCTGCGTGCCAGGCGGCATCCAGCCCGAGGCGATGCGCGAACGCCTCGATATCCCGGCGGCAGTTGCCCGTAAAGCGCTCCACCGCGGCACGGTCGCCGAAACAGACGAGTTCGCGCATCGAGAACGACCATTGGCGTCGCAGTGGAAGGTAGTGCGACTCCCGGCGATGGCAGCGGCACTCGGTGGTCAGGAGAAGCGGCACTTCCAGCGATTCGCCGGCAAGGCGATGATAGAAGTGATAGCAGGCCGCCGGCGCGAGCAACTGTTCGATCGGCTCGAAGCGCCCGTCGATCAGCGGAATGCGTGGCGCATCGCCGCATTCGGCGGCCAGGCTTGCCTGTGCCGCATCGTCGCGCGCGGCGCTGGTAACGAATGTCGCCAGGTGTGGAAAAGACTTGACGTAAGCGATCGGCGTCAGATGGCGCGCGGCGATCATTTCCGGGAATCGATATTCGGCAGCGCCCATGCCGATCGCCCAATCGCGAAGCAGTGCTTCCACTGTCCTGGCCCGGTCGAGCAACCGGCCGCTCAACGACACGTGGCCGTCTCCGGTCCAGTGCAACCCTGGAATCAGGCTTTTCTTTTCGGCCTTCATTCCGAGTCGCCGGACATCAAGAACACGCGCGCGATGGTCCTGACGTCACGAAAGCTGCCAGGCACGAGTTGCTCGCGCGACACCTTGCGGCCGCTCGCCTCCTCGAGGTGGAGTATGAGATTCAGTACATCCAGCGAACTGATGACGCGTTCCGCGAGAAGCGGCGTATCGTCGTCCAGTTCGTCCAGGCGAATTCCCGGCTGCACCGCGGCCAGGCAGGCGCGGACCCGGGAGACGGCGAGCCGACGGTTCATGTGGCCTCCAGCAGGCCGATGACGTCAAGGAAGCCGAGCCGTTTACGGTTTATAGCAGCGCGGTGCGCCGCCGCGCGCGTCGAGGTGCTCGTGGCCTGCCAGACCTCGAACGGGCTGTCGATGCCGGCATCGCGGTACACGTCGGGGTTGCAGTACGACGTCCAGACGAACTCGAGGTAGACGGCAAGCTGGCGGTGCAATTCAGCTCGCATGGAATCGCTCCAGCCGTTTAGCTCCCGATGGACGCATCGCATCAGGAAGCGACGGCCGAATGCCAGATGGCGCACTTCCTCGGCATGGTGCATGCGGTTGATCTCGCGCGCGATCCCCGTCAGACGCTCGTCGCGGGCCATTGTCCGGTTGTAGTGATCGACGATCTCCTCGAATACGTAGATGCGCGCAAACAGGAGCAGGCGATCCAGCTCCCGGTCGTCACCGGCTTCCAGCCGGACGGACCTGTCCGGATAGATCTTTCCGGCGTAGCGCTCGCAAAACTCCGAGAAATACGCCATGTGCCGCGCTTCCTCGGCAATGAAATGCGACAGGTAGCGTGTCAGTTCGGAGTCGTCTCCGGCAACGAGGCGGCGACGGATCTCGCCGATCAGGTACTTCTCTCCGTGGATGTTCAGGCTGAAGAAATTCGCCGCCTCGCAAAGGCTCAGGCGCTTCCGCTCGCGTGCGCTCATCGCCTCCCACACGGGAGTGCCGTAGAGCGAAATCAACTCCGGCGAGAAGTACCACGAGTCGGGATCGACTTCGGCGGGCCATTCGATACGCCGGGGATCGAGCGGCGACCTCTCGGAAGCCGCCGATAACTTCCGCAGGAAGCGATCGAAATCGATATTGCTCATACGGCCTCCAGCATTGCGCATTGCCAGTGACTCCCGTAACCCGCCATGAACGTCAGGATCCGGTCGCCGCTCCGCAGCAGGCCGCTGTTACAAAGGTCTGCGAGATTGATGATGTTGTCGGCGCTGATGACGTGTCCGAGGGCGGCTGTCGGCGGACAGTAAGCTTGCGACGGGTCAAGGTTCAGCAGGTCGCAGAGGACCTGCCAGGCGGTGCGGTTGACGTTCTGCGGCACGACCCAGCGCACGTCGCGAATGTGAATGCCCGTGCGCTCGAGCAGTTCCTCGATCACGCGGCACGAATAGCTGAAGTAGCTGGCGGCGGACTGTTCGCCGGACGCGCCGACCATCGCGCCGTTGCTGATGTGATGCACATCGCGCAGACGAAGGCCCGCCGGCTCGCGGCTTACCTGGCAGGCGGCCGCGCCGTCGGAGATCAGGTTGTATGCCTGCTCGTATTTTGCGCCGGGCGGAAAACGGTCGGCCGTGATACAGAGAACACGCTGCAGCTCGGCTTCCGCCCGCAGCATGTTGCGGGCGATGCGCAGCGCGCCGAGCATGCCCGTGCAGGCCTGCTGGTTCAGTCCGATCGTGGTAGCGCGATGCATGCCGAATTCGCCCTGCAGACGGCTGGCCGGAAAGCGCATCAGGTGTTTGACGTCTCCGCCGCTCTCGAAATCGCGGCTGTCTCCGCAACTGCCGTTCTGCGGCAGACAGGTGCTATAGACGATCAGGTCGACGGCTTCGGCTTCGATACCGCTCGCCTCGAAGGCGCGCGCCGCCAGGTCATAGCCCGATTCGGACTCCGTGCATATGTAATGCCGTTCGAATCCGGCGCCCTGCAGCGCATCGACCGCGGACACCAGTCGTTCGGCGGCCGCACTCTGCCGGACGCTCCAGACGTCACTGCCCAGCGCGCTGGCCAGATGGCTGACGTAGACGTCGCTCACCGGCCGAGCCTCGGCAGGAAGCGCCCGGTGGCGCCGCGATAGTCACCGTACTGCCGCCCAAATGCGGACGCCATCAGTCGCCGCTCTTCACGATGCGCCGCAACGATCAACGCGACCACCGCATACAGAAAACAGCCGATCGACAACGGATGGGGAAACGCAAGCAGCGCCGCGCCGAACGCCGACAGGAAACTGGTATAGAACGGATGCCGGATGCGTGCGTAAGGTCCCCAGGTCACAAGCTCGACCGGGGAGTCGTTGTCCTGGTGCCAGAGCGCGAGCCCCACCCGGTGCGATGCGACCGTGGCAGCAAGCAACGCAACCGATGCGACGCTCGGGAGGACTGCCGCGATCGCGAGCGGTGCCGACAGCCCCCCGATTTCCGGAGGCTGGTGCAGGACTTCGAAGTACGCAAGCAGGAGCACCGCCGGCATGACAAAGAAAGGCGCGCCGGTGGCGAACCAGCGAATGTTCAGTCGCCCGTCGCGTCGGAAGAAGCACAACGGCAGAAGGCCGATCAGGACGAAGTTGCACAGCAGCAGCACTAACAGGGGCTCCGCGATCACTGCCGCGCGCCCTTGTCCGACAGCCACGCCTGGATCACCGGTCGCCTGACCTTTCGGGTTGTGGTACGCGGCAACGCTTGCCGGCTCAGAACGATTCGCGTCGGCCGCTTGAAGGCGGTCAGCCGGAGCGAGCGTTGCTCGATGACGCGCCTGATCGTGTCGTCGATTTCCGGCCAGGCGGCGGCGCATCGCTGTATCACGCCCTCACTGGCTACCGCAACCGCACATACCTCTTCGCTACCCGCGAAAATCCCCCGTTCCGCCCGCAGACCGATGACGCACCCCTCTTTGATATCCGGGTGTTCGAAAAGCAGGTCCTCGACTTCCTCGGGCTGTACCTTCATGCCGCTGCCCAGCACGATCGTGTTCTTCTTCCGCCCGGTCACGTACAGGTAGCCGTCGCCGTCGAGGCGCCCGAGGTCGCCGGTATGCAGCCAGCCGTCGGAATCGATCATCCTTGCCGACAGTTCGGCGTTCCGGAAATAGCCGCGCATGATGTGCGGGCCGCGCGTCAGAATCTCGCCGTCCTCGGCCGAGATGCGGACCTCGACGCCCGGCAGCGGCTTGCCGACCGAAACGGGGCGATCGTCGCGCGGCACGTTTGTCGCGATGACCGGGCTGCCCTCCGCGAGCCCGTAGCCCTGGTAAACCGGCAAGCCGATGCTCCGGAAAAAGCGCAACGTGCCGCGGTCGAGCGGCGCGCCGCCGCTTATGAAGTATTCCAGCCGTCCGCCAAAGCGGCTTCGCACCGGGGAGAACAGGCGCCGCCGGGCAGCCAGCGGCAGGAACGGCGAGAGCTTCATCAGAGCGGCGCAGGCCGATCGCCGGACGGGCCCCCGTTTCGCAATCTCGTTGCGAATGGCAGTCTCGAGCAACTTAAGGAACAGCGGCACAACCGCCATGCAGGTCACCCTGTGACGCTGCATCGCAGTGATGATTTCGACGGGCAGCAGGCTGTTGCAATAGCAGACACATCCGCCGCCGTACAGCACCCCGAGAAACCCGACAGTGAGCTCGAACAGGTGACTGAGCGGCAGTATCGACACCGTGGTGCAATCGGCGTCGTTGCCCATTACCTGACGAAACGCGCGAACCTGGAACAACAGGTTTCCGTGAGTAGTTACGACGCCCTTCGTGCTTCCCGTCGTGCCCGAGGTGTAGGTAAGTACCGCCGCATCGCCAGGATCGCGAGCGATGCAGCAGGAATTGCGGTCTGTCGCCAGCAGGCTGTCGACCGAGGGGAACGACGGATTCGCATCGTCCGGTTCCAGGCTGAACACCTTGATCGTGCCGCGGCAACGCTCGAGCAGCTCGGACACGAGCCGCTCCTGTGCCTCACCGGCCAGCAACACCCGCGGCGCGCCATCGTCCAGGTTCGCCGCAAGATCGTCGACGCTCTGGCGGGGGTCCAGCGGCATTACGACGGCGCCGGCTCGAAGCGTCGCGAAAAAGGCGACGCCCCAGCGTGGTCGCGAGTCGCACAGCAGTGCAACACGGTCGTCCGGCTGGACGCCCTGCGCGATCAGCGCCGCGGCGAGCTTGCCCGATGCCTCGTCGAGGGCCTGATAGCTGTATTCCTCGCTCCGCATGCCGCCGTGCTGGCAGAGCGCTGGCCGCGGCCCGAACATTTTTGCGTTCGCCCGTACGAGTTCGGAAATGCCTTCCCGGTCCATTGTGACTCCCCGAAGGATGTGGTGGCCGGGCATGATTCTTGTCGCAACGGTCCTCCGGCGCCTGATGAAGAGCTGAGGAATTCGGTGGAAAGCCGCATGTTTCGGTGATCTGACGCCGGCGAGCCTGGCCGACCGCAAGGGTTATGTGTCGGTCTGATAGCATGTCGCCAGCATTTCCC
>Ga0299913_10000657_pt1 | contig 22910 bp, 21 predicted proteins | sample RVTome_9_FD_201360 | JGI IMG/M metagenome (GOLD analysis project Ga0299913, IMG submission 201360) | Soil microbial communities from uranium-contaminated site in the Upper Colorado River Basin, Wyoming, United States - RVT155D38 (version 2) ... | reverse complement strand
TGCAAGACTGGATCCACAACTACAACCACCACCGAGGCCACACCGCCATCGGAGGACCACCCATCAGCCGAGTCGACAACCTCCCTGGCTCATACACCTAATGCTGTGGGGACCGTATGTGGTCACTAGAGCGTCTCGAAAGCGCCTCGCGTGTGGATCCGACAACATACGACGGGCGTTGGGTGATGTCCTCCCACGTGAAGCGGAGCACGATCCAGCCGGCGAGTTGTGCCAGGTTGTCGCGCTGGCGATCGAGTTGAAAGGACTTCGGTGTGCCGTGCCATCTCAGGCTGTCCCACTCGATGATGATCCTTTCTTCGACATAGGCCATGTCCACACGGCCGTTGACCTTTCTCAACCAACTCGGGCGGAACTGCGTCGACGGGAGAGACAGACCCGCCTTCCCGATGAGTTCCAGACCCATGGTCTCGAGAGCGCTGTCCGAAACGAACCTGGCTCCGAGACGCACTATCAAGAGACGTCGCAGCTGAACGACACCCGGCTTGCCACGACGGGCGGTGGCTTCGAGACGCTCGGACGCCTCCTCATAGGTGGTCAGCTTCATCCGCACCGCCTGGTCGAGAACCATGGCTAGCAGCCTCTTCGGGAGAACCGCCGCGAGGTCGATGACCGTTCGGGGCACGTCAGTTGTGGTCAATCCGTTGATTTCTGTGGTCTCCCGATCGCCTAGATCTGTGGACTGATGGACGATGACGTCTGCAAAGCGGTTGCTCCGCCGCACAGGAACCGTGACCGCAACCCGTCTCGGATCGAGACCGTCGAGACGGTGGAGCCGGGCGGCCGACTCGTGCGAGACCACGGCGCCCAACGCCTTCGTGGCGGCTGCCAGCAGGGACCGCTCGCTGGTCAACACACCGGGGAGCACGTAGAGACCGGTGCCCACTCTCACCAGACGTCCTTCGCTCACCCAACGTGTGATTGATGTCGAGGACACCCCGAGGGCGAGCGCCTCGGCCCGCGTCACGACACCAGCGTTCGACGCCGCGTAAGCCATCAACTCTCTGCCACTATGTCCCATCCCAATAAGGTCGCGAAAGCGGACGGCGAATGGAAGGGGTTCGTTTCCAGACGCTGTAGGGACCGCATATGGTCCCTACAGCATTAGGAACGAGCGCACCGGAAAGGAACAGCAGACAATGGCAGTAGTCGTTGGGTTCATCGACAGCCCGGAGGGCAGAAAGGCCCTCGATCTCGCCATCGAGGAAGCACAGCGTCGAGCCAGCCGCCTCATCGTCGTGCATTCGATGCGGGGAGGGTCCAAGACCAAAGATGGCGAATACCTCAGCTATCAGAAGGCCCTGGAGATCCTGGCCAACGAACTGGATGGGCGGGGCGTGGACCATGAGATCCACGAATACGTCAGAGACCAAACACCGGCCGAAGACCTGATCCAGGCTGTCGATCAGTTCGACGCCGAAGTTCTCGTCATCGGGTACAAGAGGAGGACGTCCACCGGCAAGGCCTTACTCGGGAGTCACGCCCAGGACGTGTTGATGAAGGCCACGGTGCCGGTCCTGGCGGTGATGGCACCCGATTGACATCTCACCAGGGGTGAACCCGGCCGTCCCAAGTGAGGAAGCTGCCGTGGTCGTCGACGGTCAGACTGTCGAGCACCTCGAGGATCCCCTCGACACTCTCGGACACGCCGATCGCCGCCCCCCGCCCTCCCATGTCGGTGCGCACCCATCCCGGGTGGATGACAACGGCGACTGCTCCCGCCTCACGCCATCGACCGCTACGTTTGCGAAACTCGTCGTTGAGGACGGACTTGGATTCGCCATAGTCACCCAGACTCCCCGATCTCCCCCGCCGGGATCCCATTTGCGACGTCATGATGGCAATGATGCCGTCCGGGCTCAGTCTCCGGGCATCGAGGAGCGCCTCCACGACACGAATCGGGGCCTCGGCGTTGACTTCCATCAGGTCGGAGCGCGGCGCTCGCAGAATCCCGGCGTTGTGGATGATTCGATCGACCGGTGCGCCGAGGTTGGAGATCAAGGCCCCGAGTTGGTCGCGGTCACGCACATCGAGGCAATGGGTCGCTATGTCGGGATGGCCGATCGGTGGTGACCCGTCGCGGGTGGTGGCATCGACGGTCCACCCAGCTCTGAAATGGACGTCGACGAGCCCGAGGCCGATCCCACGGCTAGCTCCGATTATCAACACCCGCGGCACTCCCTCGACGGTATCGCACCGGGCGGGTCGCCAACGTCAGTGGAGGCAGCACTAGTCAGTTCCGGGCTTGTCGATCTGATCCCTATCAATCCCGACTGATGGGCCGATCATGTTCCCGAGATCATGGGGCAAAGGGACACTTCAGTCGACAGCAAACAGTTGTTCCGCGCGCTTGTCCCCCGTCGATCCCATCGGCCGGAGTCGTCCATCAAGCAGGTGGGCTATCTGCTTGTTCTCGCCATGGCCGGCGCTGCGGTGATGTTCGCCGGGCTTGGCCTTCTCGACGCTTTGCTCGACACCCTCAGTTCCTGAGGCGGGTCGATCCGGCGGACGGGCCGCTTTGATCGGCGGATAGGCTGGCCCGATGACCACTGCTCGTATCACCGCCATCACCAAGGCGAATGAGCCACTGCTCTCCTTTCTCCCGGTTTGGGAGGAGCACCGTCGTCGGTCGGGGGTGGCCGACCTCGCGTTTGGGAATCCTCAAGAGATGGTGATCGACGGTTTCGCTTCTGCCCTTGCGTCCGCAATCGAGCCTCGTGACAAGAGCCATTACGCATACAAGTTCTCCGAGGACGAGTCCCGGCGTGTGGTGGCCGATTACCTTCGAGAGTGGCGGGGCCAGCCTTTCCACCCCGAGGACATTGCCATGACTCCTGGTGCGTTTGGGGCAATCGCCACTGCCCTCGAGGCCGTGGTCGACATCGGCGACGAGGTTCTCTACTCAGACCCACCGTGGTTCTTCTACGAGTCGATGATCCTCTCGGCCGGGGCCGTTCCGGTCAGTGTCCCGGTGCGAGGAGACGACCACGATCTGGATCTGGATCGGATCGCCACCGCCATCACCGAGAAGACCCGTCTGGTGATCGTGAACACACCACACAACCCAACGGGACGCATCTACCCGCCGGCCACTCTTAAGGGTCTGGCCGACTTGTTGACCGACGCGTCACAACGGTTTGGCGAGCCGATCTTCCTACTCTCCGACGAGCCATACTCGAGACTGGTGTTCAGCGATGCCATCTTCACCAGCCCGGCTGAGTACTACCCCCACACCATGATTTCGTACAGCTACGCCAAGATCCTGCTCACCCCGGGCCAGCGAGTTGGCTGGCTGGCGTTGGCGCCCTCGATGCCAGGACGGGAGAGTTTGCGCAACGACATCTTCATGGCCCAGGTGGCCGGCGGCTGGCTCTTTCCCAGTGCCGTGATGCAATACTCGCTGTCCGACCTGCACAAACTCTCCATCGATCTCGGCGAGCTGGAGCGGAAGCGTGATTTCCTGGTGGCCGGACTCCAGGAAGCCGGATATGACCTTCAATCCCCGCAAGGCACTTTCTATCTTTGGGTTCGTTCCCCTGACCCCGATGACGCCGTCTTCACACGCAGGCTCGCCGAAGCCGGGCTTCTGGCTTTGCCCGGCGCCACATGCGCCGCTCCCGGGTACTTCCGGATCACCCTCAGCGCTGCGATCGACGTGATCGAGGCCACCCTTCCCATCTTCCAGCGGGCTATCACCGACGGCCGCTGACACCTATCGGTCTCAGATGATCGAGAGGAATCTCGGCACCGTCGGTGACTGCCAAGGTGTATCTTCCGAATCGCGCGAGTCGGATCAGCCCACCGGCCGATCCGGAGGATACGACGAGCAGACACTCGGTCTGCGCTTAGCTTCGGGCGAGGAGAAGACTCGTCCGGGAAGGGGCAAGAGATGAGACGAGTCCTGGTTGTGGGGGTAATACTGGGCCTGTTGTCGATCGGGCTCATTGGCACTGCGGTAGCGAGCCCGGATCACAACACGCCATTCGAACCACACGCACATGTGCTTGTGCTGGGGGTGGTCGTCGACGAATCTGGTGAGCCGGTCTCCATCCGAAAATGCGTGGATCTGGCGGCCAACACGGCATTACCTCTGAACGCACACCACGTACATGTGCATTTCGGGCAGGCTGGTGAGGCGCTGTCGCAGAGCGGCAACGTCGTCGTTCCGGTGGCACCGTTCCCGGCGCCGTTCGACGAGCCGGTCCCGTGGTCTGACTGTGAGTCACTCCTCGACTTTTTCGGCCTCTGATCGAGAAGCGCTCCAGCGGGATGATGAAAGGGGGCCTGTCGGTCTCAGCTCACCAATAGTTGGCGGCAGCGCCAGTGTTGAACAACACGACCTCCTCATGAGGCGATAGCCAGCCTTGGGCGAGCAACTGCTCGTAGGCGGCGAGACAGGCTCCCCCTTCAGGTGAGCCGGAGATTCCCGCCCGGGACGCCAGACGGGAGGTGGCCTCGTCCAGATCGTTCTCGGCGACGCTAACCGCAGTCCCCCGGGTGTCCCTGAGAGCCGAGAGCATCAACCTGTCGCCGATGGCCGATGGCACCCGTAGACCGTAAGCCGAGCTCACTTCGGGGTCGACCCAGGGCTCGGCGTGTGCAGCGCCGGCGTGGAACGCTCGGACGATCGGCGCACAGGAAGCCGACTGGACTGCGACCATCCGTGGTCGTTCCGAGCCGATCCAGCCCAACTCCTCCATCTCGTTGAACGCCTTGGCCATGCCCACCAGACCGGTTCCACCGCCGGTCGGGTAGAAGATCACGTCGGGGAGGTGACCAAGGTCCCAAAAGATCTCGTATCCCATCATCTTCTTGCCCTCCACTCGATAGGGCTCGCCCAGGGTGGCCAGGGAGAAGGCACCGTCGTCTTTGCCGGCGAGGCTCGCCGCGGCATCGGCGATGGTTCCGTCCACACGAAGCACTTCGGCGCCGCAGAGTCGTGCCATCGCCACCAACGCCTCCGGGGTATTGGCCGGAACCGCCACGGTCACACGCACCCCGTGGAGGGCGGCATAGGCGGCGGCCGCCGCCCCGGCGTTTCCGTTGGAAGGCAGGTGAAAGTCTCTGGCTCCGAGTTCGGCGTTTCGGGCGAGAGCGACCGCCATGCCTCTCGCCTTGAACGAGCCTGTGGGGTTTTGCGCCTCGTCTTTGACCCAGACCGAGGCTCCCAGCGCCCCGGCCCGAAGCATGGGTGTCGCCCCCTCCCCCAGAGTGGGGGTGTCGGCACCGGCAGCATTGGGGAGCACCTCGTGGAAGCGGAACTGGCCGGGCGGGCGGGACAGGACCTTCTCGAGATCGGGAATCGCGGGGTCGGTCAGCCGATAGCGGGCGAGCAGCGGCCCGGAGCAAGACCCGCACCTGGATTGGAGCCGATGGGGCTCCACGCGTGCAGAGCAGTTCCCACATTCAAGGTGAGAGAGATGGGTCTGGGGGCCAACTGCCATCGGCTGTGACCTCACTACGGGGCCGGATCGCGATGAAGGGCGAGCATGTCCGCAACCGACCTGGTCACCAGGTACAGCCCGGATGCCTCGACCCTCGGCTCGTCGTCGACCAACAGTTCACCCGAGAGCTGAAGTCTCCTGCCGCGTCTCTCGTCGACCCCACCGGAGACAACGATCGCATCGTCGACAGAGACCGGTCGACGAAAACGAACCCCGACGTTCCCGGTGACCGAGAGCACGCCTTCGACCAAGATGCCGGCCCAGACCAGAATCTCGTCGAGCGCCGTTGCGGCCACCCCCCCATGGAGTGTGTTGCCCGCTCCCCGATAGTCCGCACGCGGGGTGAACCGGGCACTGACCCGGCCGTCGTCGAGAGCGAAGTCATCGAGATGAAGCCCAATGGGGTTTTCCCGACCGCAGGCGAAACAGCCGTCGTCGTAATGACGTCTGACCGCATCGACGAGTCGGGCGACGTCGTCTGGCATGACGGTGCACGGTACCGCTCCCAACCGATCACCCGTACCCGGCGCTCGCCAATCGCGACCGCGTAGCCTTTGTCTATGAGCGATACCGGCCCCTTCGACGAGATCGTGCATCACCTGGTGAGCACGGCAAAGGCCCACCACGAGGCTACCGGCGGGGTCAATCCGGCATGGGCGCGGTGGTATGCCGAACGGCTCGTCGATGATCTCAACGGCGTGCTGGGATCCGACATGGAGGTCAATGGGCTGGCGGACTGGTTGGAGGAGGCCGATCGGCGCTATAGGACCGAACCGCAGGATCACTCATGGCCCAAGGCCTATGCCGCGTGGATGCTGGCCGAACACTCGGCTGAGTAGCAGAGAAACTCGTTGCACTCGCCGCGTTGTTGATGTACTACTCGCGGTCGACCGTGCCTCGGAACCGGCACGAGCGTGATCAGCTGCAACCCAGAGAGGATTGGTACCCATGGCCGAGCACCCGAATGCGACCGTATATCGCACGGCGCTGGAGAAGTTCAACGCGGGCGACATGTCCGCGACCGACCTGATCGCAGACGACGTGGTCTGGTATCAGATAGGCGCCGAGCCGTTGCGGGGCAAAGAGGCGATGCTCCAATCGATGGAAGGCCTAAAAGATCTCGAATTCGACATCGAGATACACGACATCACTGCCAGCGATGACCACGTGGTGGGTCTGATCACGGCAACCGTCCGCACCGAAGATGACACATTTTCCTATCGAACGGCTGAGATTGCACACGTCAAAGACGGCAAGATCACCGAGCGGTGGGCTTTTTCCGATGACACCGAGGCCATCATCCGATTCTTCGAAGGTCTCGGATAGAAGCGGCTAGTCACAGGGCGATAGACGCTTCCCCACGAGACGACCGAGCCTCAACCGCTGTGCGACGTGGTCTCGGCGGCGTCCAACGCATCGCGATGCTCCCCGGTCAGGTCGGCGGTGAGAAACTCGGCTGTTTCAGGCATGGCGAGATGCACATCAGACTCGGTTTGAAGTTGAACGGCGAGTGAGGCCGCACGCAAGTCGAGGACGTGTCCCCCGAGCCCCCGGTCCTCGGAGAGAAAGTGGAAGTGGTATCCAGGCACACTGACAGCCTGGGAGTACTCCGGTGCCCAGAAGCCGACGAGAGATCCGGCGACATCGTCGGCCTGGAACTCGCTTTGATGTCTGCTGGCTTCGAGAAGCCCTTCGCCATCCAATGCCGGGCAGGCGGCTCTCATCATCAATGAGCCAAACACGCCGTCGATCCGGATACCGGCGAACAGGTTCTGGGAGGGCAGGAGCCGGTCGATAGAGGAAGTCAGGGCATTTATCGCCGGTACGTCTCCGATCGTCTCTTCGAGATCGGAGCTGAATCGGGTCACAAGGGCGAACGGGACCTCCCGGGAGTCTTCGGCCGGGTCGACCTGTCCTCCGAACCCCGCTCGGTAACAGCTTCCCTCGAGCATGATCAGCTCGCCGTCGAGCCCGGCGAAGGTCCCCAGGCCGAAGTCTCCGTGACGTCGCAACTCCGCGACGGTGATCGCACCCGCAAACACACCCTGAACGAGCGCGTTCGACGTGGAGACCTGGAAAAGTGAATGACGTTCGAGTTCGAATGCGCCGGCAAGTGCCGAATCGACGATGTGTGAGAGATCGCCGCCGACCTCGGCCTGGCGACGATTGAGCTCCCGCCACACGGATTCGGAGATGTCGAGCTCGAGACGACGGGTCACTGACCGGAGACTACCGGCACTGATTTCGGTCAGACCGCGACACGGGGGCGGCGTCTTCCGACCGCTCGGGCGGTGAACAGGATGAGGATGGCGGCGGCGGTCGCGAAGTTGGCGAGCCAGTGATAACCCACCATCTCCTTCACGAACCCCGATGAGAACGCCGCGGTCGCACCGAGGGCACTCATGGCCACGTCAGCAAGGCCCTGTGCCCCCGGCCGCTCTTCGATGGCGAGACTCTCGGTCAGCAGCGCCGACCCTGCGATGAGTGCGAAGCTCCAACCAATCCCCAGGAGGAACAGACCGGCGAACACGAGGCCGGGAACATATCCGGCCACCACCGCGATGACGGTGCCCATGGCCAGGATCCCGGCCCCCATGGTCAGCATCCTCACGCGTCCGAACCGGTCTGCCCAACGACCGATCAGTGGTGCGAGACCGAACATTCCGAGGACGTGGGCTGCGATCACCAGAGTGGACAGATCGGCATGGTCGTGATCTCGCATGTGCAACGGGGTCATCGTCATGACCGCCACCATCGCCATCTGACTGACCGCCATCGCGCCCACGGCGAGTCTGGCCAACGGCGTCGCCCATATCGCCGCCCATGAGTGGCGGAGACCGCGTAGGGGGTTTTCGAAGGGGGTGCCCGGGTCGACACCGCCGGCGACTTGCAGAGGGTCCGGCCGGAGAAAACGGGAGGTGATAGCCGCCGCCAAGGCGAAACCGACTATCGACAGGAAGATGGGGCTGACCCACTCCTCCATGCCGAGGCTCACCCCGACCCTGTTGGCCCACGGAGCGGCGACAGGCCCCAGCACGGCGCCGATAGTTCCCACCCAGACCACCATCGCGATGGAACGTGCTCGTTTGTCGTCATCGGCGAGATCGGCCGCGGCGAACCGGCTCTGCAGGTTCGACGCATTGGCGACCCCGTAGCCGGCCATGGCGACGATGAGGAGCCAGAACATCTGGAGCTGGCCGGCGACGATCGCCAACGCACTGCCTCCGATTGCAATTAGATAACCGAGTGTCAGGGCACGTCGTCGACCGAGACGTTTGGCCCTGTGGGCCAGGGGTGATGCCGCAGCAGCGGTTCCCAGCGTCCCCGCAGCAGACGGGACTCCGGCGAGGAGATCCCGACCGGTGATCTCCGCGGCGAGGAGCCCGATGATGGCGGCTGCTGCGATGAAACCTGCGTAGCCGACCGCCGACGATGCCATCAGCGAGGCCACAGCCCTTTTTTGGGCCTGCTCTCGATCCACGGACAGAAGTTAGTCACCTCCATGTTGGAGCCCAGACGCTCCCGCCCGAGCGACTTCGGGAACCCCGATGCCGTGGCGACCGTGGAACCGGACTCACACGAGGAACGTCCAATCGGCGATGAGATGGACGGTTCTGTTCGTGCTTGTGCTCGGCCTCACAGGTATCGCATGCGCGTCGACCGGCAAAGAGGACGATTCGGCAAATTCCACCGGTACGACCAACACAGCCGACTCGACCACGGCGCCCACCAAGAGCCCGTCATCGCCTCCTGCAAATTTGGTTCTGGCCGCGATCGACGACCTCGCCAATCGATTGGACGTCCAGAGGTCGGCTGTCCGGCTCATCCAGGCGGTGGATGCAACCTGGCCCGACGGCGGTCTCGGTTGTTCCCCACCCGGGACGACTTTCGCGACGGGCCCGATCGCGGGCTATCTGATTGTCCTCAACCATGGAGACCGTGGGTACGACTACCACTCGAATCGCGACGGGCCGGCCTTCCTGTGTCCCACGGAAGACAAAGACGGCGGTTACCAGTTGATCCCGCCACCAGGGTTCGACACATGAAATTGGGGGGACGTCCAGAGACGTCCCCCCAACCAACCCTTCACTCGAGGAGACCCCGGTTCAAGAAGGCGGCCATCTGACCACGGGTCACGTCGTCTTCGGGACAGAACCGGTCATTGACCGGCGGGTTACAACCCCGGGTGATCCCCGCAGCCGCCAATGCCTGAATATCAGCTTGGAACGTGTTCCCGACAGTATCCACAAACGGGTTCTCCACAGGAACACTGAGACCAAGAGCACGCACGATAAACGCCGCCATCTGACCCCGGGTCACGTTGTCCTCGGGACAGAACCGGTCATTGACCGGCGGGTTACAACCCCGGGTGATCCCCGCAGCCGCGATCGCATTGATGTCCCCTTCGAAAATCGACCCATCGTCATCGACAAACCAGTCGATGTTCGGAGGAGGTGGTGGTGGAGGTGGTGGAGGTGGCGGTGGCGGCGGGGGCGGTGGCGGCGGAGGTGGTGGAGGTGGCTCGGGCCCATCCACTGTCTCGACAACAGCCAGAGGCATGGTCACCGCGGGTACGTCCGGGTTGCTGGGCGTGAGAGTTATCCGACCGAAAAGGGTCTTCCCTTCCGGGGCCCCGGTCACATCGGCACTGACGCTTATTTCGGTGGTGTCACCGGGAGACAGGGTCGGGTCGCCGAGGTTCACCGAGATCACAAGACCCGGGTCCGCCGTGGAGGAGGCGGTCCAGGTGATGTCGTCAGGCACCGGTGCGTCGGTGGAGTCCGGGACGGTGGCCGTCCGTTCCCAAGAACAAACCGCGAGACATTGGGTGTTGGCAAACGAGGGAAGATTGAGCGTCTTGGGGTCTCCGCCTTCCGCCGGGTTGGCGGCCATGTAGTTGGCGAATGTCTCGTCGAAGAGAAGGCCTGCCTTGACGGCCCGGCCGACGTCGACACGGCCGGCGCCCTGTGCGTAGGGTGTTGCCGGCTCACCATCGTGATTGACGACGACGGGGGCCGCCGTTGTCATGAGGGCCGACTGCATCTGGGCAGGGGTCCAATCGGGACGGGCCTGATGAATAAGGGCACCTGCACCGGCCACGTGTGGGCTGGCCATGGAGGTGCCCGATATGAACCCGTGGATGTCCGCGCTGTACGAGTCAGAGCCCATCGCAGCCAGCACGTCGACGCCGGGAGCGGTCAGGTCGGGAACAATCACGTCGACAGCGCGGTTTGGCCCCCTCGATGAGAAACTGGCCATGAGGTCGGCGGCACCCTCGTCGATGGTGATCGTCGTCCCGGCAATGGCCCCCGCGTGCCCCGTGCCGCTGGCGAGCCAGTTCTTCAGGTCCTGGCCGGCGTCGAAGGAGATGAAGACACCCGGCAACGCATACGCGTCTGCCAACAGGGAGTCACCCTGGACCTGCTCGTTGATGAGCACGAACCCCTCCGCACCCTGGGCGTCCACGTTCTCAGACTTTTGGACACGCCCGAAAATGCCACGGTCGCAGACCACGATCCTGCCGGTGAACTCGAGCTCGTGACCAGTGGAGTCACCACAAAGGGGGTCTCCGACGTCGCCGGCATACACAATCGGTGTCGACGGAAACGACCCGGCAGTCGACTTTCCTGCGATGTCGGGCAGCGGCCCCCCGCTGCTGGTGAGATCGGTCAGGGCATTGCCGTTGTGCCGGTCATGGGTCGATGCTCCCACCGAGGTGATCCAGGGCGCATCCGAGGGCGAGCCGGTGGTGGCGAATCCCGGCCCGTCATTCCCGTTGGAGGTCGCCACGAAGATGCCCGCCGCCCTGGCATTGAGGAACCCGACCGCGTCGAAGTCATCCCAGAGCTGAGACGGGGCGGACGAGCCGATCGAGTAGTTGATGACGTCGACACCGTCGTCGATAGCCTGGTCGATTGCGGCCGTCAGGCCGCTGAGCGTGCAGCAGCCGAGATAGGAGATCACGTTGGCGTGGGGGGCCACACCAGAGATGTCGAATGGTGGTGTAGTTATCGAGGGCGCCTCGACTACCACGTCGTCGAGTACGTTCCCACCGGACGTAGACGCGGTGTGGGAGCCGTGTCCGTCGTAGTCGACAGCGGTGTCGTTGGCTCCGCCGAAGACGTATGCCCCGATCAGCTTGTCGTTGCAAGGGAAGGCAGGGTCAAACCCGCCATTTTCCGCCGGGTTGGCGGGATCGCACACACCGAGAAAGCCTGGCAGGGGATTGACATGGTCGTAGCCATCGTCGCCCACGTCGGCGAATGAGCTGTTGCCGGGGCTGATCCCAGTGTCGATCGTGCCGATGATGATTCCCTCACCGCGGATGTCGTCGGGAAGTCCCAGCTCCACCTGGGCATTCCACAGAGTGTCCGCGCCTATCCGCAGAGGACCCCGATCGGTGTGTAGTTCGCGCTCTTCGTCGAGAGCTATGGACGCAACCCCGGGATCACGGGCTACCGCAGCGGCCTCGTCCGGGGTGAGAACCGCGGCGAAACCATTGACGGCGAACTGATAGGTGAAAGGGATCTCCACGTCGCGCCCTGCGATCCGGTCGATGCGCTCAATGAGCTCTACCTGCTCTTCGACGAGGAACGCCCTGTATTGCCGTACCGGGGCGCCATCGGGATCGAGTTGCTCGCCGGGGTCAGGAGCGGTCCGTGTCAGACCGGGCACGCCACCGTCGTAGGTAGGGACGGCATCGTCGACGAGCCGGACCAGGTAGGTGCGTCGCTCCGGTCCGCTGCCCAGGAAGGCCGTCACCTCCTTGGAAGCCCGCTTGGCGAGTTCGACCGCGGTGACGTCGACGGACCTGAGGCCGCCGGCCGCCTTCTCGTGGGTAGCGGAGGGATCCCCGACCGCCGACTCACTTTCCTGCGCCGTCACCGGGATAGCTGTTGCCAATGCCAGTGTCGCTGCAGATACCAGTGCGACAAACCTGCGACGCAATCGATTCCTCCTGTTGTCCGCTTGTCCCAATTCCACGGGTTTTGGAGGCCCACTGTCAAGCCCGATGATCTCACCCTAAGCGCGCAACCGCCGCGGACGTCGTCTGGGCATGGGTCCGCTACGCCGTAATATCGCCGTGATGACAGCCTTCCTGTTCACAGACATCGAGTCGAGCACCCGTCTGTGGGAGGACGACCCCGATGCGATGAGTGTCGCCCTGCAACGTCATTTCGAGATCATGACGGGTGCCGTGGAGACGAAGAGCGGGAAAGTCTTGAAGAACACGGGAGACGGCATGATCGCTGTCTTCGAGGTGGCTTCCGATGCCGTGTCGGCGACCCTCGCCGCTCAACGTGACCTCACACGCGAGACGTGGGCCACGCCCTCCCCGATCCGTGTCAGGATGGGGATGCATGCCGGGGAGGCCGAGGTTGGTGAAGACGACTATTTCGGCCCGGTCTTGAACAGGGCCGCCCGCATCATGGCGGCGGGTCACGGTGGCCAGGTGCTGGCCTCGGGCACCATCGCCGACCTCGTTGGCGCAGTGGTCCCGGACGGTGCCTCGTGGCTCGACCTCGGAGTGCATCGTCTCAAGGACCTCACCGAGCCCGAGCACCTTTTCCAACTGGTGCACCCTGACCTGAACCGGAGCTTTCCCGCACCACTCACTCTCGAATCCAGTCCCAACAACCTGCCGTATCAGACGACCGAGTTCTTAGGCCGGGACGACGAGCTCAACACGATCGAGACGATGCTCGCCACTCCCGCCACTCGTCTGGTCACCATTGCCGGACCGGGGGGTGCAGGTAAGACACGTCTGGGTCTGCAGGTGGCGGCGGATCTGGCCAATCGGTTCGGAGACGGCGTGTACTTCGTCGATCTCGCCGCCGAACGCGACGCCGATGCGGCTTTCGAAGCCGTGATCCGCGCCCTCGACCTGCCTGCCTCGAGCGGCGACCCCCTCGACGTGCTCCGTTCTCGGTTGAGCGACAGCCAGATGCTGCTGTTGTTGGACAACTTCGAGCAGGTCACCGTGGCCGGCCCCGGACTCGTGGCGCTTCTCCAATCGTGTCCCGGACTGAAGGTTCTCGTCACCAGCAGAGAAACCCTGAGGGTCCGTGGCGAGCACGTGTTCACCGTGCCGCCCATGGGTCTCCCCGACCCAAGGGGATCCTTGGACGACATCGTCCAGTCGGAATCGGTGCAACTGTTCAGCGACCGGGTTCGATCGGTTCGCCCCGACTTCGTCCTCACCCCCGAAAACGCGCCTGTGATCGCCCAGATATGTCTGCGACTTGACGGTCTCCCCCTCGCCATCGAGTTGGCCGCGGCCCGGATGAGCCTCTTCACGCCAGAGACCCTGCTGGACCGACTGCAAGAACGCCTCGACATACTCGGCGGGGGCGGCCGCGATCTGCCGGATCGTCAACGCACACTCTGGGCCGCGATCTCGTGGTCGTACGAGCTGCTGGACGAGGCCGAATGCCGGGTCTTAGAGATGATGTCGGTCTTCTCGTCGGCAAGGTTGGAGGCGATCGAGGACGTGGCCTCCCGGACCCTGCAGTCGACGGACCTGTTCGAGACCTTGGCGTCCCTGGTCGACAAGAGCTTGATCCGAAGTGAGGACATCGCAGGCGAACGACGTTTCTCGATGCTTCTGATGATCAAGGAGTTTGCGGCCGAACGGTTGGCCGACTCCCCCGAGTTCGAACGGACCGTCCGACAGGGACATGCCGAGTACTTCTGCCGGTTCACCGCTGAGCTCAACGAGCGATTGGGTGGGTCGGAGCGCCACCAGGTCCTCGCCCAGCTGGCGTTGGAGATAGGCAATCTCCGCGCCGCCTGGCGCCACTGGGTGGACACCGGCGATGTCGAACAGATCTTCGAACTCATCGACGGTCTCTGGGCTCTCCACGATGCCAAGGGCTGGTACCACGCCGCCATCGAGCTGGCGTCAGACGCCCTCCGTGTCCTGACCGAGGCCGGGCCCTCCCCCGATCTCGCCGCTGAGGAGCTGACGCTCCGGACAGGATTGGCCCGTGCCCTGATGGCGGTCCGCGGCTATGACGTCGAGGTCGAAGAGGCTTTCCGGAAGGTGCTCGAGATGACCGAGCAATCTGGTGAGGCGGCGTTGCAGACTCCGGTGCTGCGCACCCTCGCCAGCTACTACCAGCACATCGGCGATTGGGAAGAATCTCTCGTCATCGGCCGCCGGATCTTGGACCTGGCGGAACAGGAAGGGGACGCCTCGATCCTCGCCGAAGGTAGGTTCCTCACTGGCACAGGGCTGGCTTTCTCCGGCCATTTGGAAGATGGCATCGCCATGCTCGAGGAGTCGATCGAGTCGTCTGAGGCCATCACCTCGAGCGTCGATCGACTGCGCCTCGGCCCCCACACCGCGGTCTCCACCAGGGTCGCATCGGGGCTGCTGCTATGGCAGACCGGCGCCATCGAACGTGGGATCTCCCGCGTTGCGCAGGCGCTCGAATTCGCCGAGGAACTCAAGCATCCTTACAGCATCGCCTATGCCGTGTACCACAACGGGTTCCTGAGCCTCGGCCGCGGCCGCTTTGAGGAGACCCGTGACCAGGCACGACGGCTGCAGAGGGTCTCGGCGGAGAACGACTACGCGGTGTGGCTCACCTTGTCGACCGTGCTGGAGGGTGCCGCACTGGCCTTCCTTGGTGAGACCGAGATGGGGCTCGCCATGACCGAAACAGGCATCGAGCTGTACAAAGGACTCACGGCACCTCCAATGTTCTGGCCGCTCATCCTCCACATTCGGGGTCTGGTGCATGCCTCTTCCGGAGACCCCGCGGGAGGTCTGAGACTCATCGAGGAGTCAATCTCGCTGATCGGGTCGACCGACTTTCCGGAAATCCGCATCAGCCGTGCCGACGTGATGCGTCTGCTCCCCACCCCCGACCTCGACGGGGCCGAGAGGTGCTATCTGGAAGCTATCGAGGCGGCGACGTCGCAACGATTGCGCACGCCGGCCCTCCAGGGCTGGACCCGGCTGGTCGACCTGCGACGGACGCAGGGTCTCACAGCCGACGGGAGCGAGGAGCTGCGGGCGGTCTACGACACGTTCACTGAAGGATTCGCAGAGCTCGATCTGGTACGAGCGCGGGCGGCACTAGGGCTCGACCCGGTCGATTTGACCTCTTCCCGTTGACTGCCGGGCTACTCCCCGGTGAGATCGGCCACGACGGCGAAATGATCTGACGCCTGGGAGTCGACCACCTCGATCTTCACGGTGGTCAGGTCAGGGGTGGAGAACACATAGTCGATGCGGTGGAGGGGGTCGGCGGCGTTGGCAGTGAAGCCGTCTCCCGATCCGGCCGACGCCCAGGCGTCGACCCAGCCGGCTTCCAACAGCTCGTCGACCTGACGCCAGCCCGGTCGGGCGTTGAGATCACCTACCAGCACCGCTGGCTGACGACCCGCCCACTCCTCGACCACTACTGCGAGCTGCTCGTGGTGCACCGGATAGAGATCGGCCTCGGGATCCTCGTCGTGACTGTCGGGGTCGTTGATGTGTTGGAGATGGGTGGAGATGAACAGGACTTCCCCCTCCGGGGTCGCAACCGGGACGGCCAGATAGCCGCGCTGGTAGGGGGTGTCCACTCTGGGAAGGAGACGGCGTTCTGTTTCTCCCAGGGGGTAGCGGCTGAGGATGGCATTGCCCCACACCGGGTCGGTGGTGCCAAAGAACACGACATGCTCCCAGCCCAGCCTGTCTCCGAGGAGGTAGACCAGGTCGGTGTTGGCATTGAGCAGACCGGCCCGGGCGACCTCCTGAAGACCGACCACGGTCGCCCCGCTCTCTTGGATCACAGTGGCTATTGCCGCCACGTCCATGTCACCCGCGGTCCCAAACGACTGGTGGAGGTTGTACGACATGTACCGCACCGGCCCGGTCTCTGGCGGCGCCTCGAGGGCGCCGGCGCCGAGCAGACCGACCAGCGGCAGGACCAGGACGATCGGGGCAAGCACCGGGATCCCGGTGGGGACGGTCTCGGTGACGATGGGTCTTCGAATGACGGCGGCGCACAACCCAAATACCACGAGGAGCACGGCGCCTCCCACCCGGGCCTGGCTCTGGCTGAAGCCGAGGTCGAGGTCCAGCGGCAGGTAATAGGCAAACCCGATCATCAGGAACAGCACGGCTCCGGCGGTCAGGGCGACCGCGGCGGGGGTCACTGCAGTAGAGGTGGTGTCGGGCACCAGCCCGGCCCAGAGGAGGCCGGCGGCGGGTATGGCGGCCACCACCAGCACCGTGAACAACGGCGAATCGGTCTCCGCGAAGAGCACCGGCAACACCGCCACCACCGCGGCAACGGCGACCAGCGCCCGGGAACCGCCGAGACGCCGGGCCAGCCAAATGCCGGCAACGTTGAGCGTGGTGATAGCCACGCCGATGAGACCGGTGCCGAATCCGGTCAACTCCGATAGCCAGCCCGGCGACTGGAGTATCAGATACTGGACGAACAGGTAGGGCCCGAAGCCGACCAATCCGATGGCCGGCGCCCACCGTGGCCCGGCGCCCGCCGGGGACTCGACGATGACCAACAGGTAGACCATGGCGACAGCGATGACCACGGTGGCGGACACAGCGCCCAACCCGGGTCGATAGGCGAGGTCGAGCGTCGACCCCAGACCCTTGATCGCCGAGTCGAGGGTGATCCCCACCAGCACTCCCCCGACCAGTATTTCTCTACCCAGGCTGAGCAGAAGCGGGAGCAGACCGACGAAGGCGGCCACTGCCACTCCCGATGTCCAATGATCGACGCTCGGGTCGTCGACCATCTGGTTGGCGATGCGGGCCGCGGCCAGCACCACGACGCCCAAGCCGAGGCTGAACCGGATGGTGATCCAGCGGGAGAGGACCGGCAACACCAACCCGGCGAGAAACGGGGTTAGGGCGACCGGGATGAGGTCGAGAGCACCGACCCCCAACGTATCCCGCTGATACCAGCCCAGGGAACCGAAATGGAACCGGGCCATCTCGATCCCGAAAACGAACACAAAGGCGGCAAGCAGCGCTCCGAGTCGGGCAGGTCTCATCGAGTGTGGGAGCCTACGCCCGACGGAGACAGATCCGCCGGTAGGTCTCCGCACTCTTCCGGGACCCAGCCCGTGGACCGACAAGGACAACCATGCGACGGCTAGCGTCCGAAAGAGGAGGACGTCTATGAGGATCCAGACAGGTCAGCTAGTTGCTCTTGGCTACGGGAGATACGTCCGTTCCGATGAGGTCATCGCCGTCGAGCCCATCACCGAAGGCCGGGGGCCGGGTAGACGCACCCTGGTTTGGATTCGAGGAATCCCCGACCCGCTGGTGGCGTCTCGTTCGGAGGGAGCGATTGTCGACGATCTGGTCACCCCGGTCGATGAAGCCACGAGGATGAAAGCCCAGCGCACCGCATTGAGTCGTCTGGTCGGCGCGCTCGATGCCATCTCGCCAGGGGTCCGCCGGATCCTGTCCGAGGAAGCGGCCACCGACATCGACGAGCTGCTCGCGGAGAGCAATCGCGTTCTCGGATGAACCACGCTCGTCCCCGATCCGCCGATGAGCCCCGGATGGGGCGGACAAACCCACAAGCTCCGCATTGATGCTCCAATGCAGTCGCCTCCTCTGACGCTGTTCCAGGGGTCCACTAGTCTTGCTAGTCCCTTGGCGTGTAGCCGGAGGCGGTTGAGCAATGGGCTGACTGCCAGGGGGGATCGGACCGTGATGTTGTTGATCGAATCCGGACCGGAACGGTGGCACAACTCCACACGACCGGTCCTCGATGGCCGAGGTGGTTGAGGCATGAGAAATTGGTGGAGCGCCGTCGTCAGATACCCGCCCACGTGGGTGGCTATCGCCGCAGTTTTGGTGGCGGAGTGGGCGATCATCGCCTGGTTTGCTCCGCCGACGGTCTTCGTCGTCATTCTCATCGTCCTCGGCGTCGTCGCCGTGGCGGTCTGGCCCATCACCATGTCCGCTACCGGCACCCTGGCCCGGCTCCAGTTCGAGGTACCAAAACTGAGCGACGTCGACAGCTCACAGCTGGCCGCCCTGGAACAGGAGCTCGAGGCCCTTGGCGACGTGAGACCGCTCCATCAATTGCGAGCCCTGAGAGAGAAGCGCAACAACCTCGTCGAGGTCCTCAATCGTCGTCTCGGCTCCGGCGAGCTGACCTACGCCCGCTATCTGACCACGGCACAGCAGGTCTATCTGGCGGCTCTCGACAACCTCCATGAGGTGGCGATCGGACTCCGGACCATCGACACGATGGACCGCGACTACATAGAGAGCCGTCTCGCTGAGGTAGCCACATCGAGCTCGGATTCGGCGAACAGGGAGAGGGATTCGCTCGAAGGAAGACTGACGCTCCTCGACTCCCAGGAGAGCAAGGTGAACGACATGCTTGCCCAAAACGAATCGGCCATGACTGCCATGGACCGGACCGCTACTGCCTTGGGGGACGCTCCGATAGGACGGACGCCCGCCGACGCCGAGGCTGCGATGACGGCGTTGGAGGATCTTGCCGAGCGAGCGGTGAAGTATGCAACCGGGTAGGCCGATCGCAGGAGGCGCGTGATGACATCAGAGGGTACGGGAAGGACCAAATCCGGGACAGATCTCGATCTGAGTCTCAATGTCGACGAGACCAAGGCCGAACTGGCGCTCCCCGAGCCGGAACCCGGCGACGAGCTGACCGCCAAGGCCTGGAAATATGCGGACCAGTTGATGTCATTCGACCCTTCGGATCAGGAGGCACGCAACGCCAACCGCGATGCCATCGACACCATGGGCCGTGACCTGCAGACGAGATCCGCGTCACGGAGTCGCATGTTGCAAGCGCCGTTGGGGGATCTCTCCAGAGCGACTGAAGACGGCGGACCTGTCGCCACGTCTCTGGCCGATCTCCGGATCGAAGTGGAGAAGCTCGACCCGGCGACAGTCGACCTCAGTCCCGGATGGTTCACCAGGTTGCTCGGAAACATCCCCGGAATCGGCAGCCCGCTCAAGCGCTACTTCATGCGCTACGAGAGCACCCAAACCGTCATCGATTCCATCATCAATTCGTTGGAGAAGGGACGCGACGAGCTCAAACGGGACAATGTCACCCTGAGCGAGGATCAAAAGGACATGCGCGAGTTGACGCTGTCGCTCACCGATCAGGTGGCGCTAGGTCGCGCTCTCGACGAGGTGATCACCAACAGACTCGACGTGGAAATAGCTCCTGATGACCCTCGTCGCTCCTTCATAGAAGAGGAGTTGCTGTTCGCCATCCGACAACGAACCCTCGATCTGCAGCAACAGCTCGCGGTCAACCAGCAGGGTGTCCTCGCCACCGAGCTCATCATCAGAAACAACCGTGAGCTGATACGCGGTGTCGACCGTGCCATCGACGTCACTGTGAGCGCACTCCAGGTGGCGGTCACGGTGGCTCTCGCGCTGGCCCACCAGAAGATCGTCATCGACAAAGTCGAGGCAATCAACCGCACCACGTCGGATCTGATCGCGGGCACGGCCGAACGACTCAAGACCCAGGGGACCGAAATCCACGAACAGGCCGCCGGGGCGATGCTCGACATGGGCTCGCTGCGGCAAGCCTTCCAGGACATCAACACCGCCTTCGACGAGATCTCCCGCTATCGCAGAGAGGCTCTCCCCCAGATGGCCACCACCATCCTCGAGCTCGACAAGCTCGCCCAGGAGAGTGAAGCGGCGATAGACCGACTGGAGAAAGGTCAGGCATCCACATCGTCTCTCACTCTCGAGCCAGGGACGTGACAGGCGAGCAACCATGACTGTCAGATTGACAAGGCTGATAGCGGCGCTCATCGTCCTCGGCTCGATCCTGGCTGCGTGCAGCGACGAAGTGCAGCCCTTGGAGCCGGCCGAGGCGGAGGAACGAGTCCAGGAGCTCGTTGGAGATATCGGCTGGAGGAACGACCCGGTCGCCCGGAGAGCCAACGTCTCGCCACCCGGCGGCCTCGATCTGAGCGACACGATCCCATCGATCAACCAGTTCCCGGTGGTCGTCGACGCCGACAGATCCGGCGATCGGGTGGTGGCAGAGATCTTCTCGTCGACGGAGAAGTCGGGTCAGGGATCCGACGGTTGGATCGTCGAAGCCGCTGAGGAGTTCAACGACGCCGGAGTGACGTTGAACGACGGCAGGATCGCCCAGGTCGAGATAAGGAGCATCGCTTCGGGCACCGCCTACCAGTTCATCGCTGCCGGTGAGAGTCTGCCGGCCGGATTCACCCCGTCGAACCGTCTCTGGATAGAGATGGCGGCAACCCATCAGGAGATGACACCGGTCAGTGAGCGGCTCGTCCCCAACGTGGCCGGGGTCGTCATGAAGTCCGACACCGCCGATGAGCTGCGCGCGGAGTACGACACGCTGGACACTGCATCATTGATCGAGGCGGTGATCGCCGGAGACGTCGTCATGGGTTACACCGACCCATTTGCCTCCAGCACCGGATTGAACTTCCTCGTCACCGTTCTCGACACTTTCGCCGAAGGCGACCAGGACCGGCTGGTCGATGCCGACGTGGCCAGCGTCTTCGAGCAGTTCCAGCAGCAGGTTCCCTTCGTGGCGCTCACCACTCTGCAAATGCGCGAGTCGGTGGAGAACGAGAGTGGGACGCTCGACGCCTTCGTGATGGAGTGGCAGACCTACGTGAACACCGACGAGTTGGACTCCGGGTATGAGTTCATCCCATTCGGTGTCGCCCACGACAACCCGCTCTACGCCGTCGGCGACGTGCCCCCGGACCAGTTCGAGGTGTTGGAGGAGTTCGCCACATTTGCCACCGGACCCCAGTTCGCCGACGAAGCCGAGCAATTCGGATTCAACCCTCCGTCGTACGAACCGGACGTGGCGACCCCGTCCGGGGAGACTTTGATACGTGCCCAGCGTCTCTGGAAGGACAAGAAGGAAGGGGGCAGACCCGTCGCCGCCGTTTTCGTCACCGACACCAGTGGATCGATGGCGGGAAGCCGGATCCTGGCGGTGCAACAGGCGCTGACGTCAGCACGTGAGTTCATCACCCCAACCACCTCTGTCGGCATGGTCGAATTCAGCGATTTCGCGACATTGAGGCTCCCCATCGCCGAGTTCGACCTCAACCATCAGGCCCAATTCGTCGCCGCCATAGAAGACCTCAGCCCGACCGGGGCGACCGCCATGTATGACGGAATCACCCTCGGTCTGTCGATGCTTCTGGACCACCGCGAAGCCAACCCCAATTCGAAGCTGCTTCTGTTCGTCCTCACCGATGGAGAGACCAACGAAGGCGTCGCACTGGAGGACATCGACGAGGTCGTCGCCGGTCTTCGGGTCCCCGTCTACACCGTCGGGTTCGAAGCGAACCTCGATGAGCTGGCGTCGCTGTCATCCCTCGTCGAAGCAGCCAGCATCAACGCCAACGAGGAAGACGTCGAGTTCAAGATGGCGGCCCTCTTCAACGCCGGGACGTGAAGGCCCTCGCCTTTTGGTTGGCCGGTTTCGTGGTCGTGTTCGGCGGGCTGGCCTTGATCATCGATGCCGTGCGGGCTACCGAGCGTGTGTTCGTGGTGGTGGACAGCTCCTTTCCCATGACGGGAGTGTGGGACCAGGTCGCAAACGAGCTCGATCGGCTCGACGACGAGCGATACACCGAATACGCCCTGGCCACTGAGAAGAACTCGATCCACACGTGGGCACCGGATCTGGACCTCGCCGGCGTCAACCCGTTTGCCCCTTGCGACTTCGACGAGATCGAGGATTACCCGGAGGTGGAGGAGGCGGACACGCTGATCCTCATAACCACCAACGGCTCGTGTGACACCGGCACCCTCACCGAGCCCTGGAACATCACCCTGCTGGGGCTTTAGCTTTCCTCAGGTAGTGGGACCCGTATACGGGTCCCACTACCTCGAGAAGGGATGGGTCTGTCCGCCTCGAGATTTTCTCGAGGCGGACAGACCCACATCCGGGCCGTACTACCTGAGGAAAGTTCTGGATACGAGAGCCGGCCTCGGATGCCGCCGGCGTTACTGAGGAGGGGGCAGCAGACGCTTCGCCCACTCCGGCAGCGAATCCCAGAATCGGTAGTAGTCCGACGGGTCGCAGATGTCGAGGCAGTCGGACTCCGGCCCCTCTGACTCCTCCTCGCAGTCGGGTTCGTCGGAGACGTCTTCGACATAGATACTCACCTCACCATCCGGGCCGGTGGCGGTGGCCACGACCACCGCCTCGCCGGTGAGAACGTCAGGCATGTCCTCGGACCAGGCTCCCGAGGGAACCCCGGGTCTGCCTGGTCTCCACGAGGTCCGTACGGGTCCGCTCTGGTCGTGCTCCATGCAGGCGAACTTGCCGCTGGGGACCGCCAGGGCTAGCCGGTCGACTCCGAAGGGCAGAGGATCAGCGAGAATCAAGGTCGGACCGTCCAGAGTGATGGCATCTGAATCGGGCACATTGGGAATGATCTCTCCGCCCGTGTCGACGACCT
>Ga0299913_10000656_pt1 | contig 22923 bp, 25 predicted proteins | sample RVTome_9_FD_201360 | JGI IMG/M metagenome (GOLD analysis project Ga0299913, IMG submission 201360) | Soil microbial communities from uranium-contaminated site in the Upper Colorado River Basin, Wyoming, United States - RVT155D38 (version 2) ... | reverse complement strand
CACCGGCCCGGCCGCCGGTGAGCGCAAGCCCTCGCGCCTCTCCTCCCTCTCCTCCCTCTCCTCGCACCAGACCCGGCTGATCGTGGCCATGGGCAGCGGGGCCGTGCTGCTGATCGCCGTCGTCTTGGCCATCACCGGCGCCTTCGGCGGGGACGAGGAGGGGTCGGTCCAGGCCGATGCGGGCGATGACCCCGAGGTGGCCGACGTGTCGCCGGAGGACACCGCCAGCATCCCGCTGCGCCCGGCCGGGGACGGCGATGCCGCGGGTGCGCTCACCCTCGGGGTCGCAGGCGAGACCCAGCCCTTCCTCGACATCACCGCGGAGAACCTGCAGCCCGCACCCTCGGACTCGACCTACCTGGTCTGGTTCATGCAGGACAAGCGCCGGGGCTTCCCCTTCCAGGAGCTTCGGGTCGGCCGCTCGGGGAGCGTGGACGAACGCTTCGTCCTGCCGCAGGAGCTCCTGCCCGCCGCGCTGTCCTCGATCTCCGTCGATGTCTGGATCTCGCCGCGGTCGGAGCTTCAGGAGCGCATCCCGGACGCGCTCGAGAACGCAAGCGTGGTCGAGGTCCCCGGGGAGCCCGTCCTGACCGCGCCGATCCAGCAGATCGCGCGTGCGGCCGGGCTCGATGCCGCTGGAGAGGGTGGCTAGGTACTAGGGGATCAGCTTGCCGGGGTTCATGATCCCGGCCGGGTCCAGTCGCTCCTTCAGCGCGCGCAGGGCCTCCACCCCGAGCTCGCCGACCTCGGCCGGCATGAAGGGGGCGTGGTCGCGCCCGACCGCGTGGTGGTGCGTGATCGTCCCCCCCGAGGCGACGATCGCCTCGCAGGCGGCTGTCTTCACCTCGCGCCACTGCTCCAGCTCCTCGCCGGCCCTGCGCGGCGCGATGAAGGTGAAGTAGAGCGAGGCGCCGTCGCGGTAGGCGTGGGAGAGATGGCACATCACCAGGCTTCCCTCCCCCCCACGCCCCAGCGTCGCCGAGATCGCGCCGCCGACGGCCTCGTAGTGCGAACCGAGCCTCGACCACGTGTGCGCCGTCTCCAGGGTCTCGACGAGGTAGCCGAGGTCGAGGAGCGCCTCGCGCAGGTAGGGGCCCTCGAAGCGCCCGCGCAGCCAGGAGCGTCCCGGCGCGCGGCCCAGCGGCACGGCTCCCGCCGAACGCAGGCGGCGGACCGAGAGGGCCCGGCGTCGCTCGACGCCACCGCGATCGCCGTCCCAGCCGCAGATCACGATGCAGCCGCCCGTCCGCCGCCGGAGCGCCAGGTAGCCCTCGAGCGCGGCCCGGCGGGCACCCGAGAGCCCGGCCAGCCCCATCGAGCCCTGCGTCTCGGCCTCGTCGGAGACCCGCACCACGTCCGGCAGGACGCCTCCCTGCGCCATCGCTCGGACCGCCTCCTGCCCGGCCGCGAAGTCCGGCGCCACCCAGCCCTCGTAGCGCTGCTCGCGCGGGGCGGGACGCACCCGTACGGTGACATCGGTGATCACTCCCAAAGTGCCCTCGGAGCCGACGATCAGCTCGCGCAGGGCCGGCCCGGCGGCCGTGTGCGGCGTCGCGAGCGTGCGCAGATCGCCCGCCGGCGCCCGCATGCCGACCGAGGTCACGAGGTCGTCGAAGCGCCCGTAGCCGCTCGAGGCCTGGCCGGCCGAGCGCGTGGCCGCAAACCCGCCGATCGTCGCGTACTCGAACGACTGTGGGAAGTGACCCAGCGTCAGCCCGCGCCCTGAGAGCGCGCGCTCGGCCTCGGGACCGCGAAGACCCGGGCCCAGCGTCACCGTCAGCGAGCGCTCGTCGACCTCCACGGCGCGAAGGCGCCGCAGGTCGAGCGCCACCAGCCGCTCGAAGCCACCGCGAAAGGGCTCGACGCCGCCAACGACGCTGGTGCCACCCCCGAACGGGACGACGGCGACCCCCTCCGCCGCGCAGACCTCGAGCACGCGGGCGACCTCCGCGGACGTGCCGGGAAGGACGATCGCATCCGGCGCATCGTCCAGCCGGCCGGTCCGCAGGCGGATCAGGTCCGGATAGCTCTGGCCCGCCGCTCGCCGAAGCCGGTGCTCGCGGCCACCCAGCACGGCGTGCTCGCCGACCGCGTCCACCAGCGCCCGGGGCAGCGGGCGCGGGTCGGGCATGGCCACCTCCTCGAGGGCGACCCGGAGGGCGGGCTCAGCCGGGCCCACGACCTCGCGCAGCATGCCGAGGGCATCTGGCCCCAGCTTGGGGCTCTTCTCCGGGTCGCCCCAGCCCCACCAGCGCGTCACGGGGGCCGCGTCCTCGCTCATCAGCCGCCTCCCACCAGCGCCCGGTCGAGGTTCTCGAGCGCCTCGTCGAGACGCCGGCGTGCCGCGGAGCGCATCATCGGCGCCCCCAGGCGGGAGAGCCCGCGAAGCCGCTCGATGCTCCGAAGCGTGACCAGGCTCGACTGCGGGCCATCGCGACCCGCGCCCACGTCGATCTCCACCCGGGCGCTGCGGAGGATGCGCTCGAACGGGGTCCCCGCGAGGCGCTGGCGCCAGGCGAAGCGGCTTCCCTCGGCCTCGACCCGGCCGGCGAAGTCGGCGCGGACCTGCGTCCCGCGCTCGGAGCGAAGGGCGAGCGTCCACTGCACCTCGTCGCCCTCCGAGCGGACGTCCTCGACGCGCTGCGCGAGCGGCCACCAGCGCACGAGGTGGTGCGGATCGGAGACCAGCTCCCAGGTGCGCTCCACCGCTGCGCCGATCACCCGCGAGCGCGCTACACGTGGCATGAGAAGCAGGTCATGAGGACGCGAAAACCGAGCCTGGGTAGGACGCAGGGAGGGCGGCGAAGCGAGCGTAGTGGAAACCTACGTGAGCGAGCCGCCCGACCGAGGACACCCCCAGGCGACGGTTCGCAGCGTCCTCACTCGCCCGTCAGGCGCCTCAGGTCGCGCACCAGGAGCAGGTGCTTCAGATGGCCACAGATCCCGGCCAGGCTCTCCAGGTTCTCGACGGCCTCGCGCCGGCGGGCCTGGCTGCGGGAGCGGAGCGAGGCGCCGACGATCTGCTCGAGCAGCGCCGCCTCGCGATCGGCCGAGCTTCGGAACACCCGGAGGTTGCGCCCGCCGACGCCGAAGCGAGACAGCTCCGCGGCGGCACGCACGATCTCGAGGTCGGTCTCGTCGTAGCACAGCCGTCCCTCGCGGCGTTCGGGCTGCACGATGCCGAACTCCTGGAGCTCGCGCAGGAACGACTCCGAGACCCCGGCCTGCTCCACCAGCTCCTCGCCGGCGAGTGTCCCCAGCGACGCGTCCACCGTCATCGCGCGGCGGGCGACCCCGCTCGACTCGCCTCCGCGCGGCTTCGAGAAGTCGCCCGTCGCGAGCTCCTGGCGGATGACCCGCAGCGGCAGGAACTCGTCGCGCTGCATGCGGAGGATCGCCGTCAGGCGCTCGACGTCGGCCTGGCTGTAGAGGCGGTAGCCGCCGGCGGTGCGGCGGGGCGAGAGCAGCTTCTGGTCCTCGAGGTAGCGGATCTTGGAGATCGAGATGTCGTCGAACTCCTGGCTCAGCACCTTCGCCACGGCACCGATCGTGAGGGCCTTTCGCGGGCGCGGCGGGGCCTCGGCGTCGGCGTCGGGGCCGTCCTCCGGCAGTTCCGTGTCGCTCGCGGCCAAGACCTCCACCTCAGCGCTCCAGGTAGCTCAGCTTGTACTTGCCGACCTGGATCTCGTCGCCGTCCTCCAGGCGGTGCGACTCGATCCGGCGCCGGTTGACGTAGGTCCCGTTCAGGGAGCCGAGGTCGTCGATGTAGTGGCCGTCCTGGCGCTCGACCAGCAGCGCGTGGTTGCGCGAGACGGTGACGTCGTCCAGGAAGACCGCGGCATCGGGGGTGCGGCCGATGCTCATCCGCTCCTCGGAGATCGTGAAGCTCTCGCCTGCGCGCCCGCCGCCGGACCGGATCACGACCGCCGCCCCGGCCTGCTCGACCTCGTCCTCGAGGTCCACGGGCTGGTACTCGCCGGTCTCCTCGTTGACCTTGTAGGTGACGGTCGAGGCATCGCCCGTCTCCTCGGCCTTCTGCGCGAGGTAGGCGCCGCACTTCTGGCAGTAGTTCGCCCCCTCGGCGTTGGCGAATCCGCACTCGGGGCAGTGGACCGCCATCAGCTCGACTCCTCCTCGTCGGAATCCGACACCTTGCCCAGGAGGATGTCGGTCAAGGCCTCGAGGTTGGCCCCGGTGAGCGCCGGGTCCCCGCCCTCCCGCTTGGCCCTCAGCCGGTTGACCAGCTCGGCGCGCATGATGTCGAGCTTGCCGTGGAGCAGCCGGCGCCGATACGAGAGCTCTCGCTCCTCTTCGGCCAGTCCGTCGATCAGCTCCTTCAGCTCGTCGTCGCTCATCGAGCTGACGTCGGGGAAGGTGTCCTCCATGCTGCTCCTTACGCTCGCGGGACTCTCACGGGCCCGTCGCTGGACCCGGCCGGACCGATTATAGATCGGCTCCGGAAACGTCAAGTTGAGGTTGAGGTCGTGAAACCGCGCCTGCGCTCTCTCAGCACCCGGCGGCCGGCGAGCGCGTACAGCACGGTCGCGTAGATCCCGAGGGCGAGGCCCACCCCGAACAGCGCCGCGGTCAGCCAGCTGTCGATCACGAGGCTCCAGAAGAGGCCGGCGAAGACGCCGAACGTGCCGAGGCGGCCGATCCAGCTGATCTCCAGGTCGAGGCCCCGGCGAAGCGCCGCCCTGGCGAGCGCCACGGTGGCGACCTCCCGGACGACGAGGACGACCAGCGCCCAGCGCGGAAGCAGCCCGAAGTGCCAGCAGACGGAGGCTCCCGCCAGCGCCGAGAGGCGGTCGATGACCGGGTCCATGAGCGCTCCGAGGCGGCTGTACTGGCCGGTGGCGCGCGCCAGGAAGCCATCGAGGTAGTCGCCGAAGGTGATCCACAGATAGAGCAGGGCGACCGCCGCCTCGCGCCCGTCGTCGGAGTCGAAGGCGAGGAATAGGAAGGCGGGGATCGAGGCCAGCCGCAGGTACCCGACGACGTTCGGGATCGTCCACGGGTGTAGCGGCTGCCCGGCCCGCGTGGAGGCTGGAGTCGGCCCCGAGCGGTCGATCCCGACCAGGCGCCGAAACCCGCTGCGCGCCCTCTCCACGGGGGCGCTGCGCTGTGACTGGGCCATGCCTCCTACTCGATCTCGGCGAGGATCTCCCGCACCCGCGCGGCCGCCTCCTTCGCATCGATCCGGAAGTCGGTGCCGGTGCGCCGAGCCTGTGCCTCCACCTTCCCCTCGGCCAGCGTCCGCTTGCCGACGGTGATGCGGAGCGGGCACCCGAGCAGCTCGGCGTCGGTCAGCTTCTCGCCGGTGCCGGCGTCGCGGTCGTCGAGCACGGCCTCGACGCCGGCCGCGCCCAGCTCCTCGTAGATGCGCTCGGCCTCGGCTACCGTCTCGTCTCCCGCCCGGCCCAGCCCGACGACCTGCACCTCCCATGGCGCGAGCGGCCGGGGCCAGACGATGCCGCGCTCGTCGGCGCCCTGTTCGATCGCCGCGGCGACGATCCGCGCCGGCCCGATCCCGTAGCTGCCCATCACGATCGGGCGCTCCTTGCCGTCGGGGTCGAGGTACGTCGCACCCAGCGGCTCGGAGTAGCGCGTCCCGAGCTTGAAGATGTTCCCGACCTCGATCGCCGGCTCGATCTCGATCGCATCGCCACCCTCGGTCAGGTCCCCGGGCTCGACCGAGCGCACGTCCAGCTCCTCGAAGTCGAAGTCCCGCCCGGGTTCCACCCCGATCAGGTGCTCGTCGGGACGGTTCGCCCCACAGAACAGGCCGCCACCCTGGATCGCAGCGTCCTTCACCACCTGCACGTCCGCGCCCACCGGCCCGACGAACCCGGGCGGGCCGAGGCGCTCGGAGATCTCATCGGCGCTCGCCTGCCGGATCTCCTCCCCCAGGGCGTTCGCCAGCTTGATCTCGTTCAGCCGGTGATCGCCGCGCACGAGCGCGAGCACGAACCCCCTGTCGGCCGCCACCACCGGGATCGCCTTCATCGCTGCGCCCTTCGCCACGCCGAGTGCCGCGGCGACCTCCTCGACCGTTGTGATGCCGGGTGTGGGGACGGCCCGGGGCTCGTCCAACGGCGGGGGCAGCTCGACCGGCTGCGCGCGGGCCGAGGCGACCTCGACGTTGGCGGCGTATCCGGGCGCGAGCGCCACCTCGTTCTCCCCCGCTGCGCAGGGCGCCATGTACTCGTGGGCGCCGGAGCCGCCCATCATCCCCACGTCGGACTCGACCCTGTAGGTGCGCAACCCGCAGCGCTCGAAGATCCGGTCGTAGGCTTCGATGTGAAGCGCGTAGGAGCGCTCAAGGCCGTCGGAGTCGCGGTCGAACGAGTACGAGTCCTTCATCGTGAACTCGCGCGTTCGCAGGACGCCGGCCCGGGGCCGTGGCTCGTCGCGCTCCTTTGTCTGCACGTGGTAGAGGATCTTCGGCAGCTCGCGGTAGGAGCGGACGGCGTTGGCGACATGGAAGGTCAGGGCCTCCTCGTGCGTCATCGCCAGCACGTGCGGCGAGCCCTTGCGGTCGTCGAGCTTGAACAGCTCGTCGATCCCGTAGCGCCCGGTGCGCTTCCAGGGCTCGGCGGGCTGCAGCACCGGCATCAGCATCTCCTGGCCGCCGATCGCGTCGATCTCCTCGCGGATGATCGCCTCGACCTTGCGGATCGTGCGGTAGCCGGCGGGCATCCAGGTCCAAAGGCCCGACCCGAGCTGGCGGATCAGCCCCGCCCGGACCATCAGCTTGTGCGAGAGCGCCTCGGCGTCGGCCGGGTCCTCGCGCAGGGTCGGCAGGAAGTAGCTGGAGAGACGGCTCATCGCGCGGCCAGCCTACCGGCGGCCACCCCGAAGGCGGTAGTAGCATCTGCGACATGCAGGTGGGTAGTGGTGCGCACGAGGGGCGTGGGCGAGCCGCGCGGGTAGCCATGCTGCTCGCGGCTGCCGTGCCGCTGCTGGCGCTGGCGTTTGCTCCGAGCTCCTCGGCCGGCGGCGACCCAGTTCCGGCCAAGAACGGCCACTACGTGGGGGTCGGCGACGATCAGTTCCGGGTGAGCTTCTTCGCCCACCAGCGCACGGTGGAGGACCTCTACCGCACCTTCCCGTTTCCGCCCGGCGCACCGAGCCAGTGCTCCAGCGGCGGGAAGCTGGCGGGCTCGGACGACGTCAACGACAAGGGCCGCTTTCGCATCGACAACTCGGCCGCGGACACCGAGGACTCCGCGCGCGGGCGGTTCGCGGCGCCTACCCGGGTGACGGGCCGGTACCTGTACGAGAACTCCGCCATCTGTCCCGGAGCCTACGAGTATCCGTACAAGGCTCGGAAGTTCGGTCCGCAGGGGGCGCAGACGACGAAGGCACCCGCAGCGGCCAAGCGGGGTACCGGCTCGCCCCGCAACGGGGAGTACGCCGGCGGCAGCGGCACTGCCGCGGTCTGGTTCAACGTCGTCGGCGGCGAGGTCCAGCTCGGCCGGGTGCGCGGCCTGTTCCCCACGTGTGACTCCTCGCTTCACGTCTTCGATAGCGACGAGCCGAACGACAAGGGCCGCTTTGCGATCGAATACACGCTCGGCGGTGACACGGTAAAGATCAAGGGCCGCTTCACCTCACGGGCACGTGTCAAGGGCAAGGCCGTCTGGGACCAGGACGACGCCTGCCCCGCGGGCATCCACAAGTTCGACTACAACGCGCGCCGCTTCGGCCCGGTCGGCTAAGTGCCTGCCCCTAGGCGCGCGTGAAGCGCCGTCCGGAGGTGGGCGAGGACTCCTCGTCCAGCTCGACCTTGCGGCCCTTGACGGGCTTCAGGTAGGGCTCGCCGTCGGCGAGGTCGGGGCCGGTGATGTCGTCGCCAGACTCAGCTGCCTCGCGCTCCATCTGCGCGATCCGCTCGGGAGTGAGCTCACCGGCGTTCTCCTCCTCGATCTTCGCCAGCCACTCGGCCCCCGCGGCCGCCTCGCGCTCGTCCACGGCCACCTCTCCCCCGCGCTCGACGGACTTGTCGATCTCCTCGAACAGGGCGTCTACCAGCTCGGCCTGCTTCACCTTCCGGACCGGCTCGCCGTGGGCGAAGATCAGCCCCTCGTTGCGGGCTCCGGTAATCCCGAAGTCGGCGTGCGAGGCCTCGCCGATGCCGTTCACGGCGCAGCCCAGGACCGCGACCTCGATCGGGTCGGTGTACGCCTCGAGCCGCTGCTCGATCTCGGCGACGACGGTGTCCATGTCGAACTGGAGCCGCCCGCAGGTGGGGCAGGCGATCAGGACCGGGCCGCGCTCGCGGAGCTGGAGCGCCTTCAGGATCTCCCAGGCGACCTTCACCTCCTCCTCGGCGTGGAAGGTCGAGAGCGAGATCCGGACCGTGTCGCCCACGCCGTCGGCGAGCAGCGTGCCGAGGCCGACCGCCGACTTCAGCGAGCCCGACCACTTCGTCCCCGCCTCGGTGATGCCGAGATGGATCGGGTAGGGGATGCGCTCCGCCAGCAGCCGGTTGGCGGCGATCGTGTTGGGGACGTTGGTGGACTTGATCGAGACCTTGAAGTCCTCGAAGCGAAGCGACTCCATCAGTTCCACGAACTCGACGGCGGCGGTCACCAGCGCCTCAACCGGGTTGGAGCGCTCCAGTTCGTGCAGGTGTTTGGGCAGCGAGCCGGAGTTGACGCCGATCCGCATCGGCACGTTCGCGGCGGTCGCCCGCTCGGCGACCTCGGCGACCTTCTCGCGGCCGCCGATGTTCCCGGGGTTGAGCCGGATGCAGTGGGCGCCGGCGTCGATCGCCTTCAGCGCCAGGGTGTGGTTGAAGTGGATGTCGGCGATCACCGGGATCGGCGAGTCCTTGACGATCGTGCGCAGGGCCTCGACGTCCTTGTCGCGGGGCACCGCCACCCGCACGATGTCCGCCCCCGCGTCGGCCACCGTGCGGATCTGGTCCATCGTCGCCTCGAGGTTGGCGGTCTCGGTCTTGGTCATCGTCTGCACGACAACGGGCGCGCCGCCCCCGATCGGCACGTCCCCCACGAATATCTGTCGTTTCGACGCCATCTTCGGCCACCCAGGGTACCGGCGGGGGTACGCTTGGCCCATGCGGGGAAAGACGGTGCTTGCGGCGGGCGCGCTGGTGATCGCGAGCTTCGGCTTCGCCGCCCCGGCGCTCGGCGCCCATCACCTGATCAAGATCCGCGAGGTTTTCCCCGGCACGATCGCCGAACCCGGCGCCGAGTTCGTCGAGCTGCAGATGTACTCCGGCAGCCAGAACGACCTCGCGCCAAGCTCGCGCCTGTCGTTCTTCGACGGTGATGGCGTCATGGTGCACGAGGTGTCGCCCACCGATGTGACCAGCGGGCAGAACCAGCGAACGAGCCTGATCGCAACCGCGGGCGCCGAGGCACTGTTCACGGTCGGCGCCGACACCACCTACGCGGAGGACGCGATGTCCCCGGCCGGCGGCGCCGTTCAGTTCACCTCGACGACGCTCGGCGTCATCGACTGCGTTGCCTGGGGGGCGATCACCTTCCCGCCCGCCTGCGCGGGCACGCCCGCCCCCGCCATCCCCGACGGCTCATCGCTCGAGCGCTCGATCGCCGCGGGATGCGGCAGCCTGCTCGAGGCTGTGGACGACACGAACGACAGCGCCCAGGACTTCGCGCCACAAGCATCGCCGACACCGCGCGCGAACGCGACGGCCCCGAGCGAGGCTCCATGCCCGAACACCGCGTTCACGAAGACCCCGAAGGCGAAGACCACCGACCGGACCCCCAAGTTCAAGTTCAAGTCGGTTCCGGAGGACGACCTCGCCACCTTCGAGTGCAGGCTCGACGGCGCGCCCTATGAGGACTGCGCCTCCCCGCACAAGCCGGGGCGCCTCGCCCGCGGCAAGCACAAGATGCGGGTGCGGGCGACGATCGGGCTGGGGACGGACCCGAGCCCGGCGAAGCACACCTGGAAGATCGTCAAGTCCTGACGCAGGCAGGCGAACGTGCCTTACACGTCGCTCATGCGCGCGGCAGCCTAGAGGGCGCGGCTACGCATTTGGCGCCTCCTCCGCGCACTCCTCGCGGATGCGAAGCGCGACGCGGGAGTAGACCTCGGCGTAGCGGTCGAGGGAGTCCGCGGATGGGTCGTGCACATCCTCGGTGAGGGTGAACTTGAGCTCGCCCCGGTCGAGGCCGACGATCATGCTCAGCGGGGCGTGCTCGGCCAGCCAGTCGATGAACGTCGGCGGGAAGAGCTGGTAGAGCCAGTTCTCGTCCTGTTCGGGCACTACCCGGATCAGGAACTTCTCCTCCAGCGCCACGCTCTCGAACACGATCGAGCGCAGCCCCGAGGCATCGAAGTGGACGCCGAGGTTGCGGGCGTCGCGGTGGCAGACGAGGACCGGGACGTAGGGCACGCTCTCCGGGAGCGTGCCGTCCACGGTGACGCCCACGTGGATCTGGTTTCGGCCCCGGAACTCCGCGGCCGTCGTCCGCACGCGCATGCTCCCGTCCGCGCCGCCGGGAAGGGTGCCGATGAGCGTGTGCAGGTAGGACTCAGTCGCGCCGATCCCCATCCCGCCCTTCTCCAGGGACTGGTGCTCGTCCAGCGCGATGTCGAGCGAGCGCTCGCCGGCGTACGCCTCGAGCGCCGCCAGCCACGGGCCCTGGCCCACGTCCGCCACGAGCCCCCTCCCCGCTCCTCGCGCCCGCTCAGCCGGCGTAGAGCGCCTCGATCTCGCTGCCGTACTTCTCGTCGATCGGCTTGCGCTTGAGCTTCATCGTCGGGGTCAGCTCGTCGCCGCCGGGCTGCCAGTCGGCCGGCAGGAGCTTGAACTTCTTGATCTGTTCCACGCGCGAGAGCTTCTCGTTCGCCTCGTCGACCGCCGACTGCACGGCCGCCAGCACCTTCTGGTCGGACGCCAGCGCCTCGAGCGACGTATCGCCGAGCCCCTGCTTCTCCGCCCACCCGGGCGCGAAATCGGGGTCGAGCGCGATCAGCGCGACGTTATAGGGGCGGCGGTCGCCGATCGCGACGGCCTGGCCGATCAGAGGGCTCGCGCTCTTCAGGTGCGCCTCGATGTTGGCCGGCGACATGTTCTTGCCGGCGGCGTTGATGATCAGCTCCTTCTTGCGGTCGACGATCGTCAGGTAGCCGTCGGCGTCCAGCTCGCCGATGTCGCCGGTCACCAGCCAGCCCTCCTCGTCGATCGTCTCGGCGGTCTTGTCCGGCATGTTGCGGTAGCCGACCATGTTGGCGTCGCCGCGGACCTCGACCTCGCCATCCTCTGCGAGCCTGACCTCCCAGCCCGGTGCGGGCGGGCCGACCGAGCCCAGCTTCACCCGGTCGGGGGGGTTGATCGTCACCACGCCGCACGTCTCCGACATCCCCCAGAGCTCGCCGAGGTGGATCCCGATCGCGTGGAAGAACTCGAGCACCTCCAGCGGGGTCGGAGCCGCCCCGACGTTCACCGACCGCGCGTCATCGAGGCCGAGCGCTGCGCGCAGGTCCGAGAACATCGCCTGATCGGCGGCCGCGACGGCAGCCGCCAGCTCCTCCGGGACCTCCTCGCCGGCCTGCTCGAGCCGCACCTTCTGGAGCGCGGCCTCGAGTCCCTGGCGGGCCTGCTCCCCCGGCTCGCCGGGGATTCCCGCCAGCTTCGCCTCCAGGCCGGCCTTCAGCTTCTCCCAGATCCGCGGGACCGCGAAGAAGAACGTCGGCCGCACCTTCGGGACGAAGTCGATGATCGTCCTTGGGTCGGGGCATACGTAGATCGACGCGCCGAGGAGGACCGGCAGGTAGTAGTTCGCGCCGCGGTCGGCGATGTGTGCCGTCGGCAGCCAGGAGATCACCTTGCCGCCACGATCGGGGAACTCGACGATCCCGTTGACGGCCGCCACCAGGCACATCAGGTTGCGGTGGGAGAGCTGCACGCCCTTGGGCGGCCCGGTGGTGCCGGAGGTGTAGATCAGGGTGAGCAGGTCGTCGGGGCCGAGGCCATCCACGCGCTCGCGGACGTCGAAGCCCGGGTCCATCGCCTCGACCTCGGCGAGGGTATGGTCGCCGCCCTCGCCGTCGACCACGATCACGTGCTCCATCTGCGGGAGGTCCTCGCGGGCCTTCTGGAAGCTCTCGAGGAACATCTTCTCGACGATCGCGACCTTCGCGCCGGCGTCGGAGACGATGTACTGGATCTGCTCTGGCGTGGAAGTCTGGTAGATCGAGAACGGCACCCCGCCGAGGGAGACGGCGGCGAGGTCCATGGGCACGAACTCCGGCCGGTTGTTGATCATCATCGCCACGGGGTCGCCCTTCGCGACCCCGAGCTGCGCGAGCCCACCGGCGATCCGCGCGACGCGCTCCGCGACCTCGTTCCAGGAGAACGATCGCTCGTCGTCGCCCTCGTACCAGAGAATCGCCGGATCGTCGCCGAGCCGCTCGACCGTGGCGGCGAATGCGAGCGCGAGGTTCGGGGCGAACAGGCCCTTGCCGGCCCCGCCGCTCACGTACCGCTCAGCCGTCGTCACTTCCATTCGAATGCCCTCCTCCGGACTTCGTTCCACACGAAACTATCGCACCGCCCGAGCCCGCACCGTGCGGCGGGCATGACTGCTCAGCGCAGGTCGAAGCCTCCGTTGGAGAAGCGGTCGATGTCGTTGGTCAACCCGATCGTGAACACGATCAGGATCAGCATCAGGCCGATCACGCTCGCCTGCTCCATCGTCCGCAGCGACGCCCGGCGCCCGCCGCGGAGCTTCTCGATCACGCTCCAGAAGATGTGACCGCCGTCGAGCGGCAGGATCGGGAGGAGGTTGATCAGCGCGAGGGAGAGCGAGACCAGCGCGATCACCCGCAGCGCGATCTCGACGTCGAACTGGATCGCCTGGCGCGTGGTCTCGACCGCGCCGACGATGCTCCCCAGCTTCTCGCGCTCGGAGGCCTTGAACAGCTGGGCGAACGTCTTGCCCGTTTCCGAGGCGATGAACCACATCTGATCCAGCGAGATCTCGGCGGCCTCACCGACGGACGGGTCCAGCGGTCGGAAGTCGGCGCCCTCGAAGGCGAAGCCCAGCCGGGTGCGCTCGACCTCCTCGTCGTAGTAGGGGCGAAGCGCCAGCTCGACAAGCTCGCCGTCGCGCTCGACGACGATTCGAACCGGCGTCGCCGCGCGGCAGCCTTCGCTGGGGGCACCGGCGCACCCGTGGGATGCGACCTGCTCGGCAAACCGGGTCGCCTGCCGCTCCGGATCCTGGCCCGCGGCGCCGACACCGTCGACCGAGACGATCCGGTCGCCGCGCTCGAGCGCGGCGTCGGCGGGGCTGCCGGCGACCACCGGGCCGACGGCGATCCCGGTCGCCTCCTCGATCCCGAAGGCGGTCCCGAACAGGATCAGGAAGGCGACGATCACGTTGACGACCGGGCCCGCGAGGATGACGTAGATGCGCTTCCACACCGGCTGCGCGTAGTAGGCGCGCGGGGCGACCTCCGGAGGCAGCTCCTCCTCCGGGTTCATCCCGGTGATCTTCGCGTAGCCGCCGAGGGGGATCGAGCCAACGCCGTACTCGGTCTCGCCGCGCCTCAGCGTCCAGATCGGCTTCCCGAAGAAGAGGTAGAGCTTCTCGACCCTCATGCCGACCGAGCGGGCCGCGAAGAAGTGCCCCAGCTCGTGGAGGACGACCAGGAGCATGATCCCGGCGATCGCCAGCGCGATCGCCGCTGCGGTCCCCATCAGCGGGCCCCGGTCTCGACCGAGGCGACGCGCTCGCAGGCGGCCATGGCGTGCTCCCGGGCCTCGGCGTCGGCGGCGAAGAGGTCGTCGAAGTGGGCCGGGACGCGTGCCGGCAGCGCCGCCAGGGTGTCGGCGACCACCTCGGCGACGCCGGTGAACCGCAGCCTGCCGGCGAGGAAGGCGTCCACGGCGACCTCGTCGGCCGCGTTCAGCACGCAGGGCGCGGTTCCGCCCGCGAGGCCGGCCTCCCGCGCCAGTCGCAGGCAGGCGAAGGCCTCGGCGTCCGGCGCCTCGAAGGTCAGCTCGCCGACCGCGGCGAGGTCGAGCGCGGGCGTGTCCACGTCGGCTCGCTCGGGCAGGTGGAGCGCGTATGAGATCGGGACCCGCATGTCCGGGTGGCCCAGGTGGGCCAGCGACGCGCCGTCGTTCAGCATCACCATCGCGTGGACGATCGACTGCGGATGGACGACGACGTCGATCCGCTCGTAGGGAAAGCCGAACAGGTGGTGCGCCTCGATCACCTCGAAGCCCTTGTTCATCAACGTTGCGGAGTCCACCGTGATCCGCCCGCCCATCTCCCAGGTCGGGTGGGCGAGCGCCTCCTCCGGGGTGACGCCGGAGAGGTCGGAGCGACCGCGGAAGGGACCGCCCGAGGCGGTCAGCACGAGGCGGTCCGCCGTGCCGGGCGCCTCGCCGCGCAGGAGCTGGTGCAGGGCCGAGTGCTCTGAGTCGACCGGGACCAGGCGCGCGCCTCCGGCCTCGGCCAGCGCCATCACCAGCTCGCCGCCCACGATCAGGCTCTCCTTGTTGGCGAGCGCCAGGTCGATGCCCGCGGTGAGGGTGACGATGGTCGGGCCGAGGCCGGCGAAGCCGACGATCGCGTTCAGGACCAGGTCTGGCTCGCACCCGCCGACCAGGTCGCGGACGCCGGCCTCGCCCGAAAAGACGCGCGTCTGCGCGCCCAGCTCGGCGGCGGCGCGCTCGGCGGCCTCGGGGTCCGAGAGCGCGATCTGCACAACGGAGCTCTCACGCGCCTGCTCGGCGAGGCGCTCCCAGCGATGCCCGGCCGAGAGGCCGCACAGCTCCAGCTCGTCTGAGCCCGCGACGACCTCGAGCGCCTGCTCGCCGATCGACCCCGTCGAGCCCAGGATCAGCACCTTCTTGGGCATAAACCTCCTGCGGCGGCTGCGCCGCCTCACCTGCTACTGCCGAGACACTCAGTGTCTCGGCCCAACGCCCCTGAGTGTAGGGCTGGCCCTTCAGGGCGCCTAAGCTGCGGCCCGATGGTCAAGGTGGGCGCCCACGTGGACGGAGAGGCCCCGCTCGCGGCTGCCGCCGATCTCGACGTCGAGGCGGTCCAGATCTTCAACGGGAAGCCCCAGGGCTGGGAGAAGCCGCCGCCCCGCGCGGACGCGGCCGAGCTGCGCAGCTCGCCGGTGGACATCTACGTCCATGCCCCCTACCTGATCAACGTCTGCTCGCCCAAGCCCAATGTCCGCCACGGGTCGCGGAAGATCCTCGCCCAGCAGTGCGAGGCGGCCGCCGAGCTCGGGGCGCTCGCCCTGATCGTCCACCCGGGGCACGCCGAGGACGGGATCGATGAGGGAGTGTTGCGCTGGGCTCGCACCCTCGAGCTGCTCGAGAGCGAGGTGCCCGTCTACCTCGAGAACACGGCCGGCGGGGACAACGCGGTTGCCCGGCGAGTCGAGGCGCTGGAGAAGCTGTGGGAGGCGGTCACATCGGAGGACCACGGCGTCCCGCTCGGCTTCTGCTTCGACACCTGCCACGCGCACGCCGCCGGCGAGGACCTCGCCGACGTGGTCGAGCGCATCCGCGCGATCACCGGGCGCGTCGACCTCGTCCACGCCAACGACTCCCGCGACCCGCCCGGCACTGGTGCCGACCGCCACGCGAACCTCGGCGCCGGGCAGATGGACCCGGACGACCTCCGCCACATGATCCGCTCCTGCCGGGCCCCGGTGATCGTCGAGACGCCCGGCGCCGGCCACCCCCGCGACCTCGAGTTCGTGCGCGCGGCGCTGGTGGAGTAGGCGCATCGCGGCCGAAGCGGCTCCTGTGCTGTGGCGAGAAACTGCGGGCGTGTCGCAGTTTCTCGCCAGTAGTTGACCGCGCTCGGAGTCAGCTGTAGCCTGGCGGCGCTGCCAACGGTAAGGAGTCTGAAATGAAACGTCGCAGCTTTGTCGTGCTCCCGCTCGCCGCCGGTGCCGTCGCCGTCCTCGGTGCCGGCATCGCCACCGGACACCAGACCGTCTACGAGACGAGCACCGAATACAGGATCTGGGAGACCGTCTCCAACGAGAGCGGTTGGTTCAGCCGCTACGAGGCCCGATTCGAGTCGGAGAAGCCGAAATGCGTCGGCGGCAGGGAGGCGAAGCTCATCGCCACCTTCGACGGCGAGCGCAAGGTGGTCGACCGCGGCGAGACCAGCCACAACGGCTACCTGCTCCTTCGCGGCGAGGGCGGCCCCGGACAGGCGAGCAGGCTGGAGCACATTAGGTTCGTGCTCAGGCGGGCGCGAATCGGCCCGAGCGACCACAAACACGTCTGCGGGCCCTTCCGGGAAGCTCAGTTCCGGTAGCGGCGTCAGTACACGAACGCCACGGACAGGTAGTAGCCGGCGACGACGGTGAACAGGACGGCATCGAGGCGGTCGAGGAGGCCGCCGTGGGGGCCGAAGACGTTGCCCGAGTCCTTGACGCGAAGGTCGCGCTTGATCATCGACTCGAAGAGGTCGCCCATGGGGGCGATCAGGGCGACCACCATGCCCATCAGCAGGGCGTCGAGGCCGGGCAGCCAGTCCTGGTAGAGGCCGGCGAACCAGAAGCCCATGGTGCCGCCGACGAAGCCGCCGATCATCCCTTCGACGGTCTTGTTCGGAGAGAGGTCCGGCGCGAGCTTGTGGCGCCCGACCAGGCGGCCGACGGCGTAGGCGGAGGTGTCGGCGACGAAGGTGGCGACGAGGACGTCGATCAGGAGCGCGCCGCCGTGCACGGGCAGCTCGCGCAGCAGCACCGCGTGCGCGAACGGAAGCCCGATCCACAGCACCCCGAATGCGGTCACCGCCATCGAACGGGTGACTCCCTCGAGCGAGCCGCGTGCGGCGGCGACGAGGAACATCACCGGGAAGGCGGCGGCGCCGGCGAGCACGATCTGGAACGAGTCGCCGTAGTAGGCGGCGGCGATCATCCCGGCCGAGGCGAGGAAGGCGACCCACTGAAGCGGCCGGTCCGCGGCGGTCATCCGGAACAGCTCGGAGAGCCCGATGAACGCGAACGCCACCATCGCGCCCGCGAACGCGAGGCCGCCGACGGCGACGATCGTGACCGCGACCATGATCCACGGGATCGCCCAGAGGATCCGCGCGAGCGTCTCGGAACCCTCGCGGCGCTTGCGCTTTCGCGGCCCTACCGGGGGCGTTCCCCCCGCTGGCGTCTCGCTCACGAACGGGGGCGGCTGCAGCTGCTCGCGCGCGCGGGTCTCGTCGGCCTCGCGCCCGATCCGGTCGAACTCAAGCTCCGCGTCCAGGTCGAAGTCGAACGCGCGCGAGCGGTCGTCGCCGCGACCTCCTCCCGAGGACTCCATGGGCCGAATCTATCGGGCGCCGAAACGCCGCTGGCGCGCCTCGAACTCGCGCAGCGCTTCCTGCAGGTGCTCGAGCGCGAAATCGGGCCATAGAACGTCGGTGAAGACCAGCTCCGAGTAGGCCGTCTGCCACAGCAGGAAGTTCGACAGGCGGCGCTCGCCGCTGGTGCGGATGAGGAGGTCGGGCTCCGCCATCTCCGGCGCGTAGAGCCCTGCGCGAAAGGCCTCCTCCCCCCCGCCCGCGTAGTGCTCGGCCGCGTCGAGGATCTCGGTGCGGCCGCCGTAGTTGAACGCGACGAAGAGCCGCAGGCGCTCGTTTCCCGCCGTCTCCGCCTCCGCCCACTCCATCTTTCGCAGCAGCTCGGCCGCGACCCCTTCGCGGCGGCCGATGAACCGCATCCGCACGCCCTCGTCGTCAAGCTCGGGCGTCTCGGAGAGGATCAGCTCGGCGAACATCGCCATCAGGCCCTCCACCTCGTCTGAGGGGCGCGACCAGTTCTCGGTCGAGAACGCGTAGACGCACAGCTCGTCGAGCCCGAGGCGCACGGCGTCCTTGACGGTGCGCTTGAGCGCCCGGGCACCCTCGCGGTGGCCCTCCAGCACCGGCAGGCCGTGGTCGGCCGCCCAACGGGCGTTGCCGTCCATGATGATCGCGACGGACCTGGCGGAACCCGCTTCCAAGGAGCTCATGTGGCCTGGACCCTAGCCCGCCGCCCCCGGACGCGGGAGCAGATGAAGATGCCCGAGCCGAGACGAGGGCAAGTTCTTCGAGCGGGAGCGGAGGAGGCGGCGGCGGTGTTCCTCAGACTTCGAGGATCTCGTCCTCCTTGGCCTTCAGCGCCGCGTCGATCTCCTCGGTGGCGCCGTCGGTGAGCCTCTGCAGCTCGCCCTCGGCCCGGTGCTCGTCGTCGGCGCCCGCCTCCCCCTCCTTCTTCAGCTCGCGCAGGTCGTGCATGACGTCGCGGCGGATATTGCGGACGGCCACCTTGCCCTCCTCGCCGACGCCGTGGACCACCTTCACCATCTCGCGGCGGCGCTCCTCGTTCAGCTCGGGGATCTGGAGGCGGATGACGTTGCCGTCGTTGTTCGGGGTGAGGCCGAGGTCCGACTCCATGATCGCCTTCTCGATCAGCCCCATCGAGTTCTTGTCGAACGGGGTCAGCGTCAGCAGGCGGGCGTCCGGGGCAGCGACGTTGGCGAGCTGCTTGATCGGCGTCTCGGCGCCGTAGTAATCGACCATCAGGCGATCGAGCAGGTGCGGCGAGGCCCGCCCGGTGCGCACCGTCGCCAGCTCGTGCTTGCAGTTCTCCACCGACTTCTCCATGCGATCGCCGGCGTCGGAGAGCAGCTCGTCGATGAATTCGCTCATAGCTTCGGGGCCGGCTCCTCGGCGGTCGACTGGCGCGCCAGGACGCCGTTCGTGGACACGATCGTCCCCACCCGCTCGCCGCTCACGATCCTATCTATGTTGCCCTCGTCGGCCATGTTGAAGACGTAGATCGGAAGCTCGTTGTCCATGCACAGCGACAGCGCCGTCGAGTCCATCACCCGCAGCCCGCGCTCGATCGCCTCGCGGTGCGTGATCTCGGGCAGGAACTCGGCGTCGGCGACCTGCGAGGGGTCGGCGGAGTAGACGCCCTCCACCCCGTTCTTCGCCATCAGGATCGCCTCGGCGTGGATCTCCAGCGCGCGCAGCGCCGCCGCCGTGTCGGTGGTGAAGAACGGGTTCCCGGTGCCGGCGGCGAAGATCACCACGCGGCCCTTCTCGAGGTGGCGGATGGCGCGACGGCGGATGTACGGCTCGGCCACCTCGGTCACCTCGATCGCGCTCAGGACCCGCGTGTAGCAGCCGACCTTCTCCAGCGCATCCTGGAGCGTCAGGGCGTTGAGCACGGTCGCGAGCATCCCCATGTAGTCGGCCGTGGCCCGGTCCATGCCCTCGGCCGCCGCATCGAGGCCACGGTAGATGTTGCCGGCGCCGACCACCAGCGCCACCTCGACCCCGCGCTCGGAGAGGTCGTGCACCTGGCGGGAGATCCGCTCGATCTGCTCCGGGTCGGTGCCGTAGTCCAGGGAGCCCATCAGGGCCTCCCCGGAGAGCTTCAACAGGATTCGCTTGAACGCCGGCTCAGACATGCCGCCGCAAGCCTAGTGCGGCAGGTGATGCGCCGCGGCGAGCGCGCCTACGCCTGCGCCTGCGCCGAGTCCTCGGTGACGACGCCTGTGCAGACCACATCCATCTGGGCGACGTGCCCCGATTCGATCCGCAGCAGCTCGTAGAAGTCGCAGAGCACGGGCTCGCCGTCGCGGCGCAGGCGCCAGCGGTTGATCACGCGCACCAGCGGGCCGACCATCGCGGCCGTCAGCTCGAGCAGCTCCGGATCCCCGTACTTGTCGGTGAACTCGCGCGCCTCCTCCACCAGCTCGTCCGGGCCACGGAACTCGGAGTAGCCGCGAGGGTTGATCTCGCGCTCGAGGACGTCGTCCGTCACGAGTTCGCGCACCCTCTGGTAGTCGCCCTCGGCGTAGGCACGGGCGAACTCGGTCGCCGTCTCCAAGGCCGTGGAGGTGGGCACGGTCGCCTGACTCATCATCTCCTCCGTAACTGACCGTTCTCGCGATTGGACCGCGATCACGACGAGACGTTACGCGCCAACTCCGCGTGCGCGAGGTCGCGCCGGAAGAACGACATGAAGCGGGTCACTCGCCCGTTCAGAACCGTGATCACGTGGAAGATGGTGAACTCGGTTTCGAGCTGCGTCGATCTGCCCCGGGTCACGACGCGCGCTTCCACCATCACCCGATCGCCGGACTCAAAGAACTCCTGCGGTTCGAAGACGATCCTGTCCCACCCCTCGAGCTGGCGCTCCATGGCCGCCCGCCATTCCTCCACGCCGGTATGGGCGCCCGCACCTGGGAACTCCGGCGGCTCCACCGACTCCACCTCGGGAGCGATCCGATCCCGCAGCGATTCGAACATTCCGACTCCCTCGCGGTTCCACACCTCGTAGAGCTGCCTGGCCAGATCGAGGTTCCGCGACACCGATGGGCCTACTCCTCGCCCACGGCGAACCGGGCGAATCGGGCAATGCGCACGTTCTCGCCCGTCTTGGCGGCGATCTCGGCTCGCATCTGCTCGATCGTCTTGCCCTCGTGGCGGTCGGTGCGGATGTGCTCCTGCTCGAGCAGGGCGACCTCGTCCGACCACTTCTGCAGCTGGCCGTCGACGATCCTCGCGACGATGTCGTCGGGCTTTCCCTCCTCGCGCGCCTTCTCCTCGAAGACCCGCCGCTCAGCCTCGCGCGCCTCGTCCGTGATCTCGTCGGCCGAGACGTACACGGGGACCGAGGGTGCGCCGGCGATGTGAATCGCGAGCTCGTCGGCGAAGTCCTGGAACTCGTCGGAGCGGGCCACGAAATCCGTCTCGCACTGGACCTCGACCAGCACCCCGACCTTGCCGTTGGCGTGGATGTAGGAGGCGACGACGCCCTCGCTGGTGGCCCTTCCGCTTCGCTTCGCCGCCGACGCCTGGCCCCTTACCCGCAGGATCTCGATCGCGCGGGAGAGATCGCCCTCGGCCTCGGCGAGCGCGGCCCTGCAGTCCAGGACCCCCGCGCCGGTGCGGTCGCGAAGCTCCTTGACGTCCCTGGCTCCAATCTCGCCCACCTACGAACCCGCCTTCGGCTGCTCCGGTGACGCCTCGGGTGCCTGCCCGGCCTTCTCGGCCGCCTCCTTGGCGGCCGCCTCCTCGGCCTCCTTGCGGGCTCGCTCGGCCTCCTCGCGCTTTCGCTTCTCCTCCTCCTCGCGGCGGCGGCGCTCCTCCTCCTCGGCGCGGCGCTTGGCCTCGGCCTCGCGGTAGGCGGTCGCCGAGGCCTCGATCGCCTCGCCGAGGGTGCGGATGACGAGGTCGCACGAGCGGATCGCGTCGTCGTTGCCCGGGATCGGGTACGACACCGTCCCGGGGTCCACGTTCGAGTCGACCAGGGCGATGATCGGAATCCGCAGGATCTCTGCCTCGCGCAGGCCGATCGCCTCCGTCTTGACGTCGATGATGATCACCGCGTTGGGCAGCCGGTCCATGTCGCGGACTCCGCCGAGGTTGTAGGTGAGCTTCTCCAGCTCGGCCTCCATCGACATCCGCTCCTTGGTCGGCAGCAGCTCGAGCTGGCCGTCGCTCTTCAGCGCGTCCAGCTCGTGCAGGCGCTCGATCCGCTTCGAGATCGTGTGGAAGTTGGTCAGAAGGCCGCCCAGCCAGCGCTGGTTCACGTACGGCATGCCGCAGCGGGTGGCCCACTCCTTGATGCCGTCACGCGCCTGTTTCTTCGTGCCCACGAACAGCACCGTGCCCCCGCCGGCAGCGACCTCGGCGACGAAGGATCGCGCTTCGTCGAGCAGCCGCTCGGTCTGGAGCAGGTCGATGATGTGGATGCCGTCCCGCTCACCCCAGATGTACCGGGACATGTGCGGGTTCCAGCGCCGGGTCTGGTGGCCGAAATGGAGCCCTGCTTGCAGCAGCTCGCGAACGTCCGTCTCAGGCAATTGGTGCTCCCTTTGATTGTCGTTTGCTCCCGCCGGGCTCGTGGGGACCCGGCTTCGGCGCGCTTGGCGCCGCTGGGCCGGGCAGGGCCCCGGTTGCTTTCCGGCGGGGGTCGGTTACCGGTCGGCGAGTGATTGTAGGAGGTCGGCGAGGTCCTCCGGCAGCTCGGACTCGAACTCCAGCTCCGCCCCGGTCATCGGGTGGCGGAAGCGGAGGGCGGCGCTGTGCAGGAACTGGCGCTCGAGGCCGTGGCGCCGGGCGTGCCCGTAGCGCGGGTCGCCGCTAACCGGGTGGCCGATGGCGGCGAAGTGGGCGCGGATTTGGTGCGTGCGGCCGGTCTCGAGGCGCGCCTCGATCAGGGTGTCATCGGCGTAGGTCTCGAGCACTCGAAAGTGCGTTCGAGCCGCCCGCGCCCCGCGGCCGCCGACGGCCCGGCGCTCCGGAGCGCGGTGGTCGCGCCCGAGCGGCGCGTCGATCGTCCCCGAGCGCGAGCGCGGATGGCCCTCCACCAGCGCCAGGTAGCGGCGCTCGACCCGGCGCTCCGCGATCGACCTCGAGAGCCTGCGGTGGCACTCGTCGGTGCGGGCCACGAGCATCAGGCCCGACGTGTCCTTGTCGAGGCGGTGGACGATCCCGGGGCGCACCGGGTCCTCCCCTCCCCCGAGCAGCGGCCCCAGCGCGTCGACCAGCGTCTCTCCCCGGTGGCCCGGCGCCGCATGGACGACCAACCCGGCGGGCTTCTCGACCACCGCAAGCCACTCGTCGGCGAAGACGACCCGCGGCGACGTCATCATCCCGCCGCTGCGGCTTTCCCGCCGCCCCAGAGCACCGAGACGACCAGAGCGCCGGCGCCCAGCGTGATCGCCACGTCGGCCACGTTGAACGCGGGCCACAGGGGCGGGTCGATGAAGTCGGTGACGGCGTCGAGCCTGATGCGATCGATGAGGTTGCCGATCGCGCCGCCGGCCAGGAGCCCTACCGCGACCCACAGCCCGGGGCGGTGCGGCGCGAGCGCGAACCAGACGAGCATCGCGACCAGGGCGAGAAGCGTGACGAGAAGGACCACGGTTCCGCCGTCGCC
>Ga0299913_10000655_pt1 | contig 22927 bp, 12 predicted proteins | sample RVTome_9_FD_201360 | JGI IMG/M metagenome (GOLD analysis project Ga0299913, IMG submission 201360) | Soil microbial communities from uranium-contaminated site in the Upper Colorado River Basin, Wyoming, United States - RVT155D38 (version 2) ... | reverse complement strand
ATCGCGGGCAGGCGCACGTCCCGCCGCGTGAGAGCGGGAGGCTCCCGCTCCAGGGACTCGGCGAGCTTCAGGCGGAGGAGGTCACGAGAGATTGTCATTCTCAGAAGGACAATATACGCCAGAATTGACCCTCTGACAAGGACAAAGACGTTTCAGCGGAAACGCGCCCCAGCCGAAAGAGCAGCTCTACCCCCGGAACCGCGTCTCCGCGTGCCACTCCAGGAACTCCCGCCCCGGCCGCAGCACCGGGTCGGACGGCGTCGCCGCCGCGGAGGACGACGTCGTAGGCGGGCGGTCCCTCGCCAGGCTCGGCGCAGGACCCAGTGTAGGACATTCGCGCGCTGCGGACGGTGGTGGCGGTGGTGCATCGGGGGGAGGTTTTCAAGGAGTAGAACCGCCTGGACGAGCTGCAGGCACTGGCGGATGCCGTTCTCCCCTTCTTCCGCTCTCACGACCTCCCCGGCGAGGTCGCCCCAGCCCTCCCGGCCTTCGAGGACCCCCACCGGCTGGCAACGGGGGGCAGGAGGTGGTGATGGATCGGGAAAGAGTAGTGCTGGAGGGGGGTTGCACGAAGGACTGCACTTCGCCATCGCGTCCGAATCGATCCGCCACGCACTCGGCACGAAGCTTCCTCAATAGCACGGCGGTACGCGGATGGCGTTCCACCACATCGGCGAGGCGCTGCCCAGGAGTGCAAGTCCGAAAGTTGGCGCGAGGAGTCGCGATGAGACCCACCGGGACGCTCTCCTGAAAACGCCACAAAGCCCCGTTTCCATCCCGCGAGTTCCAGCCGTTCGGTGGTCCGGGCATTGCGTCCGTCCCCATGAGACTCTAGCTCACCGGGCCGGGCCACCGGGCTCGGAGGCAGTCTCGTCGTTTATGCCGTCGGTTACGACCGCCACCGGTTGGGCCTGTCAGGGGTTCGCTTCCGATGGCGCCCAGATCAAGCCCCGTGTGCCTCTCGGCGGCTGCTGATCGGCATCCCATCCGAACACGCGGCACCTCCCGCTGGCGATCGCTGCTGCCGTGACCGCACCTGCTGCCGCGTCGAGAACATCGTCGGGGCAGGCACTGCCTACGTCAGCCGGCAAAACATCTGCGATCTCCACACCCAGTTGCGCAAGCAATTGCCGCCGTTGCTGCTGGCCGTTCCACGACCGCTTCGGATGCTGCAGAGGTTCTCCCGCCAGCATCCGGAACGTCACCTCGGGATGGAACTCGACAACACTCTCGCCTAGCCGTGAGACGAGTTCCCTGAGCTCGAGTATGCGCTTCCCGAGTGAAAAGGACTGAGCAGTCAATGACGGGGAGATCGCCCTCGCCTGCTGATAGTCCATCGCAGCCAGAGCGGCGAAAGGCGGAGCTGGAAACATGCTCGATGCCCGCGGGCCCAAAAGCCTGCGGCAGACCTCGTCAGCCCGCCTGCCAACGCCCGCAATCGCGCCGACGACCCCCTCGTCGCCCGGCAGGCCAATCGGCATGTCCACCGCGAGGAGCTCTACTCGATCGATTGCTACTTCGAGATCGGCATGAAATTCGACAGACGTAACGGCACCGTCAGTGACGAATACGACCACCCAGCCGCTCCTGCTCCCAATCTTGCCAGCGTCAGCTCCCGCGAACACAGTCATTAGTCTACCTGCAGGTTACCTAGCTGCACTGCTCACAGCGCCGGCGAGGCGGAAGATGCGGACGACGACGGGTCCCACCAAGCCGACCACCGCATCGTGAGTGTGCCAATGGAATTACTCAGAATCTGATCGAGGTCGCCAGGTCCCGATAGCGACAAAGCGCATTGGCCCATCGCATCTGCTCCGGCGAGCGGCAGGCGGCGTCGAACAGCCGTGGGCTGGCCACCAGGATGCACGCCGAGCGAGCCCGGCTGGTCGCCACGTTCAGGCGGTTCGGGTTGTACAGGAAGCTCATGCCGCGCGGCGCATCCTCGGCGCTCGATGCGGCCATCGAGTAGATGACCACTGGGGCCTCCTGACCCTGGAACTTGTCGACCGTGCCGATGTGTAGACCCGGGAGGGCCCGTTTCAGGGCTGCGATCTGAGCGTTGTAGGGCGCGACGATCACGATGTCGTCTGCAACGAAAGCGCGGGTTTCGCCTAGACGGTCCGTCCAGGTCACGCCCTCTTGCAGCAGGTCCTCGACGACCCGCTCGACCGCCTCCACCTCTTCGGGAGCGGAGCTCTGGTTTCCCTGGTGCTCGACCGGGACGAGGAACAGGCCGCTACCTCTGAACCGACTCGGCCCATCGATCAGCTGCTGCTCGTTACCCAACTCCGCCTCGAGGCGGCCTTCGTAGTAGAGCTCGGAGGTGAAGCCGCAGATCGAGGGGTGGAGGCGCCAGGTCCTGTCGAGGAACAGTCCACGATCGTCCTGAACCGTCTTCGCACCGCCGAGCGCATGGACCAGAGCAGCCACATCTGTCCCCTCCGGATGTGCACCCTGCTGAGGCTGCTCGAGCTGCTGCGGATCTCCGAGAAGGACGATGTTCTTGGCCGCGCGGCTCATCGCCAGCACGTCGGCGAGGGCCATCTGCCCGGCTTCGTCGACGAAGAGGTAGTCCAAGGACTCGACGGCGGCGTCGGCGGACCATAGCCACGCCGTTCCGCCAACGACTCGCGGTTCCTGCAGGGCTGCGAGCGCAGCCTCGTTGTTCCTGACGTCCAGAATCTCGCCCTCCGCGGGCTTCTCCTTGCTGCCGATCTTGTGCGCCACCTGAACGACGGAGCCTCCGCCCTTCGAGGCCACCAAGACCTCTCCGAGCAGGTTGCGGATCACCTTGTGGCTGACGGCTGCGATGCCAACCCGCTTCCCCGCCCTCGCCAGATCGACGATCATGCGGGCGCCCGTGTAGGTCTTGCCCGACCCCGGCGGTCCTTGGAGGGGTAGGTAGCTGGTGTCAAGCTGCCGCGCGAGGCGCTTTGCCGCGACCACCAACTCTTCTCCGTCGTGCCGCAAGGAACCGCCCGCATGCCCCTCGATCCGGGGAGGCAGGCGAAGCAGCAGGTCCCGTCCCGCCCGGAAGAGCCCATCGCCATCGATCCCGGACTCGGCGACGGACCGCGTGAACTCGAGCAGGGAGTTCGCCTTCTCCCACGGCGTGACCCGGTCGTCGACCAGGACCGCTCCGGGATGAAGATTGGCGGTGCGCTTCCGCTTCTTGATGTTGATGGTACGCGCGACGGGGTCGACACTGGATACCGTGCCGAAGTCGCTTTCGATCTCCCCCACTTCGTACAACCGGTCGCCAGCGTCGAGAGCCGTCTCCTGCTCGGGATATAGGTAGCGGTCGACCGGATACTTCTCTTTTCCTCCGACCGTCCCGACGAACTCCAGACCGACGAGGGTCTTCCGCTCACCCAAGAGGTCGTCGTGCTCGAGGTCGTGCAGCCGAAAGAACTCCCAGTGCGCGCAGTTCATCTCGCGACGGTAGTAATCGAGCATCGCCGCCAGTAACCCCGTCGCCTGCTGCGACTCTGTCCAGAGCTCCCGATCCTCAGGCAGGTCTTGAGTCAGTGCGTCGTAAACCACCTGCACCTTCGCCAGGCGCTCGGCGACGCCGTCCGAGGCCTCGCCGTCGATCAACTCCGGACGAGGGACGTTCTTTCCCCTCCCGAGCCACTCCCGCCGCCTGGCTTCGAGCCAGTTGCGTAGCGCCGCGGTCGCCTCACAATCCTCGCGGTTGTACCCCTCCACCGTCTCGCGATCCGTGGCCGTGATGGCGTCGAGATCGCCGAGGTCCAGCAGCACCTCGACCCGAGCGCGCGCCCGCGACGCTTCGCGCAGAACGACCCGCCGCTCGAACCCGGCGAACCGCTCGAGCTCCTTGAGGGAGTAGTGCTCCACACTGGCACGAACGCCTTGCTTGGAGACGGTGTGAAGGTCGATCAGTCGTTTGCCGCGAAGCAGCCGGTCTAGCTCCTCGCCGCGTGACCCGTGTCGGCCGGCGAGTCGCTTCAGGGCGGTCGGCTCATAGGGAGCAAAGTGGTAGACGTGCATACCCGGATACCGAGCCCAACGCTCCATGACGAGATCGATGAACTCCTCGAAGGCGCGCTTCTCCTCCAGCCGTGTCTGCGCCCATCGGTAGTGGTAGCTCAAGCGACCGTCAGCCTCGATGAGGCACCAGCCCAAGAGGTACTCGAGGCCACCGCTCTCGTAGAACCTGGCGGCCTCGATATCAAAGAAGACGTCGCCGGGCGACGGTTCGGGAAGAAGCAGGAGGCCCCGCTTCGGCTCGAGCGGAAGCAGTTCGTACCGGTCTTCTCCGCTCTCTCGCCCTTGGAACTGGATCCGCGCCTGATCGTGCAGACGACCGTAGGTCGCCACGCTCCCCCGGTCCGGACGCTCCCTCAGTGGCTCAGGCTGCTCAGCGAGCCCGGCAAGAGTCGTCACACCCTGGCGGTTGAACTCGGCGGTGTGGAGCGTCGTCATACCAGCGACGAGAGAAAGGTGGTCGTCGCCTCGACGCCGCTCGTCGCACGTCTTCCACCAGCGACAGACGTGGCAGTGGTCAACGGGGTTGGGATAGGTGCCGTCGTCAGCCTCGGCACGCGCCACCGCCTCGAGCTCAGCGCGCGCCTGTCGGTAATAGGCAGCGAAGTCGGCATAACGAAAGCTCTCCCGCTCGAACTCTTCAACCGGCTTCACCACGTGCATGAGCTCGGGCGGTCGACCTTGAATCTTGCCCACTGCCTCCGAGTAGAACGACAACTGGAGGATCGTCCCGACCCGCGTCTCCACGGCCAGCTTGGTATCGACCACTTCATAGGAGAAGTCGCCCAGAGCGCTGGGCGCCGACACCTTGATCAGGAAGTCCGCGATTCCTGCGAACTGACCATCGGCCAACGGCGCCTGGACGATCACATCGGTCCTACCCCGCATCAGTTCGACGACCTGCTCCAAACCACCTTCACGACCGACCGAGACGACGGTGAGCCCCTGGTCTGCGAGATGCCTGGCGTACGCCGCCTCATGGGCAATGCCACGCTGCTTCAACATCTCGAGGACCGGATCCGTCCAGATCGGCGCCTCGAGCCGCCCCTCGGCGGCCGCACGGTTCAGTTGCGTCAGGTGCGGACACACGAGATGCTGCGCGAGGTCGGTCGCAGAGAGCGAGAGACCATTCGAGTCGAGCCTCATCGCTTGGCCTCATCGATGTCAGGGGCTGTCGCAGCAGAGTCGAATGCCCCCGCAGCGTCAGCATAGAGCGTATGGACCTCGTCGATGCGGTCGGTAAACTCCATCGTTCCCGTGGTCTTCCGGTCGGTCCAGTAACTCGCCGTGAGCAGGACGGGCCGAACGTCCCTTCCGTGAGTCTCAAGGATCAGGGCGCCGTAGTGCATCTCGCTGATCCGATCGCCGCGGAGGTGAACGTTGGGCTCGTTCGTGTAGACGCCGATCACCTGATAGCCACGGCTATTGGGAGATGGCTGGATCTTGTCGGCAATGAACCAGGAGTCCGACTCAGATGTCATCAAGTGCATCTGCAGGGTGGAGAGAGTCTGATCGACGCCCATGAAGCAAACGATCGTCGGAACGGGCTCCTCGGTTCCGGGTCGCTTGTAGCTGGATCTCACCTCGACTCGCCAGGTGCCCCGAAGGTCGGGCCGCTTGATGAACCAACCCTGGAGCCAACGCTGACGCCACAGGAATCGGTCAAGAACAAGCCAGCTCAACCCCAGGCACCCGACCACAGCGCCGAACGGTCGCGCATGGTCCCAGCTGACCTCGGTCCCCTGGACGATCAGGACGACCCACCAGGCGAGTGCCGCTAGTCCCAGGAAGGCGGTGATGTGGGCCCGCTCTATTCTCATCAGCGCACCCCGACGTAGTCCCAGGCGGAACTGATGAACTCGTGAGCCTGCTCGCGCGTCCACGGCTGCGAGGTACGGAAGAGGTACTTGATGTCGTCGACCTCGCACCATGAAAGGCACGCCGCATCATCCTTGGTGTTCGACCACAGGTGCAGCACGACAGCTTGAACGCGTGCATCCCAGGTATCGCCGACGTAGCAGGCGTTCGGGGCGTTCCACGCCAGGCACTCGAGGAGGTAGCCTGGAACCGGTCTCGCCACCGCGTAGCCTCGCTCGGCCATCTCGTTCCGGATGTATTTCAGGATGCGGACGATTCCTTTGAACCCACGCCCAGTCGCGGTGTTCTTCGATACACCATTCTCGTAGTGCAGCGGGACCGGTGGCCAGTGGTCGACCAAGCGCTCCGGGAAATTCTTGATCCAATCAGAGGCACCGTCGGGAAGAAGCGCAACTCCGGCACGAAAGCTGCCGTCTTCCCAGTAGCGCCGGTACTCGACTAGCGGCACGACGTCGGCTTCCACGTGGTAGCTGTTCGCGTTGACGTCGAAAGCCTTGCTCCCCCGGATCACAGCAGCCCGGCCGAAGTGCGCGACGAGCGCATCCTCGACCTCGGTCTTGAACTGCGTGACGCCGTAGCCCGCGTCCACGATCCCGAAGTCCTCCCGCACCCTCCCTGGCGGCAGCTGCGACAAGAAAACGTCGTGGCAGAGGACGCCCACGTCGACGTCACTGTCCTGGCGCACGTTCACTCGGTTCCTGTAGGAACCCTGGACAAACACCTTCACGTCGTGCTCCCGCAGTGCCGCGCTGCCCGCGATCGCGTCACGGATCCCGCCAACCGCATTCTCGCACCGCTCCTCCTCCGACTCGCTCGGGGGCCGAGCCCACCGAGCGAAGTCTGCCTCCCAGTCCCGTGCCGCCCTCATTCTCAACCTCCATTTCTCGCCGGCAAACTTGCCGGCGGCTGCAGTCTAGCCGCGTGTCCAAGAGTTGTCAAGCCCTCGCGCAAGCTCGCCGGCAAACTTGCCGGCGAGCGCTCCGCCCGGTATGATGCCTTCCATGATCACCTGGTCAGAGCCGTCCGAGACGCCCACCGCTGTCAGCGCAGGCCTCCGCTTCGGCGGGAAGGGCACCCACACCAGTCGGACGATGATGCTGGAGGAGCTGCGGGAGCTCCTCCGTGACCTTCCTGCAGACACACCCCGCGAGCAGTACGCCGCGGCCATCATCGAAGACAACGTCCTCGGGAAGGCCACCGAGGCCACGCGGAAGATCACCAGCCAGCGGCTCGGGGAGCTCTACGGTCTGGACCCCAACCTGCCTCTCTTCCAAGCCTTGAGGCGGGTTTGGAGCCTCGACGAACCGGGCCGCCCGATCAGCGCTCTTCTCTGCGCTCTCGCTCGCGACCCTCTGTTTCGATCCACCGCCAAGCCCGTCCTCGATCTGACGGAGGGAGCGGAGTTGCCCCGGACGACCTTCCTGGAGGCCATCCGCTCGGCGGTGGGCGATCGCCTGAACGAGGCGGTGTTGGATAAGGTGGCGCGCAACGCGGCCAGCAGCTGGAGCCAGTCCGGGCACCTCGAGGGGCGGGTGCGCAAGATCCGCAAGCGGGTCGCCCCAACGCCCGGGGCCTTGGCGCTGGCTCTGTGGCTCGGCTCGCTGGAGGGCCTCGCAGGCGAGCAGCTCCTCGGCAGCCGCTGGGCCGAGGTGTTCGACCGCAGCCCGCGCGAGCTCGAACCAGTCGTCTTGCGAGCCAAGCAACTCGGGCTGATCTCCGCGAGCATCGGTGGAGGGACGACCGAGATCGACGCAAGCGGGCTCGCTGGCCAGCACATGGAGCGCTGACGATGGGGAAGATCGAGGACCTCGCCGCCAAGTACGAGCGCCACATCCGTGCTCCGTGGCAGCGCACGGTGGCCGGCGCCCAGCGTGTGATCATGGTGGTCTACGAGAAAGAGCTCGAGCGCTCCTTCCGCGCCCGCAAGGGCGAGTTCGAGCAGCGGACGGTGGGAGCCGGACACGGGTGGGTCGAGCACGACTGCACCCGGAGCTTCGCCGAGTGGATGGCGGAGGACGAATACCGTGAGGCCTACTTCGAGAACCCCGACGACTTGCGCATGAAGCTGGAAAGCGAGTTCCTGGACAGCCTGGTCCAGCCGCTCCGCGAGCTCCTACGCGCGAGCGACGAGAAGACGGTCGTCGCCGTGACCGGCGTCGCCTGCCTGTACGGATTCGCCCACATCTCCGACATCACTCGCGCCGTCGAGCCGGACATCCGCGGCCGCCTGGTCATCTTCTTCCCCGGCTCCAGGAACGGCAACAACTACCGCCTGCTCGACGCCCGCGACGGCTGGAACTACCTCGCACACTGCATCACCCTCCACGGCACGGGAGAGAGCGTATGAAGATCCACCAACTCCTCGACCGCGATCCCCGGTCCAGCGCGCTGGCCAACGGCGGACAGGCCCGGATCACGTCGTCGGGCGACGAGCGAGCGAATCAGGAGCTCCGGGCCGAGCTCGAGACGTTCGTCTGCGACGGTCAGTACGGGGACGCCATCGAGCGCATCCTGCGCAGCTACCTGACACAGTTCGACCGCCCGCGACAGAACGCTGCATGGGTGAGTGGCTTCTTCGGCAGCGGCAAGTCGCACCTGTTGAAGATGATCGGTCACCTCTGGGTGGACACCCACTTCCCGGATGGCTCCACGGCCCGCTCCCTCGTCCACGGCCTGCCGGATGAAGTGGTGGCCTCCCTTCGGGAGCTCGACACCCAGGCCGCACGGACCGGCAAACCCGCGCTGGCCGCGGTCGGATCGCTTCCCTCAGGCGGCGGCGAGCACGTCCGGCTAACCGTGCTGGCGGTCATCCTGCGCGCCTGCGGAATGCCCGAGCCGTACGCCCAGGCGCAGTTCTGCTTCTGGCTCCGCGAGCAGGGATTTCTCGAGCGCGTCCGTGGCGCAGTGGAGCGCGCCGGCAAGGACTGGTTCAAGGAGCTCAACAACCTGTACGTCAGCGGCCTACTCGCCAACGCCGTCCTCGACTGCGACCCGGACTTCGCCCGCGACCAGAAGGAGGCCCGCCAGGTTCTGCGCGACCAGTTCCGCGATCCGACCAGCGACATCAGCACAGCGGCGTTTCTCGCCGCATGCCGACTGGCGCTCGCCCCCGAGGGGGAGCTGCCACTGACGGTCCTCATCCTTGACGAGGTCCAGCAGTACATCGACGAATCGACCGATCGCGCGGTCACCATCACCGAGGTCGCCGAAGCCGTCCAGACCCAGCTCGACAGCAGGGTCATGCTCGTGGCCAGCGGGCAGTCTGCCCTTTCGGGCACCCCCCACCTCCAGAAGCTGAAAGACCGCTTCCGCATCACCGCCCAGCTCTCCGACACAGACGTCGAGGCCGTGACGCGCAAGGTTCTCCTGCACAAGAAGGCGAGCGCCGTCGAGCCGATCCGCGCGACCCTCGCCCGGAACGCCGGCGAGGTGTCGAAGCAGCTCCAGGGAACACGGCTGGCGGAGCGACCAGCGGACCGCGAGATCGCCGTCGAGGACTACCCCCTTCTCCCGACGCAGCGTCGATTCTGGGAAGAGTGCTTCCGAACGGTCGATGCGGCGGGGACCCACAGCCAGCTGCGGTCGCAGCTGAGGATCCTCCACGACGTCCTGCAACGGATCGCAGAGAGGAACCTGGGTGCCGTGATCCCCGGCGACTCGCTGTATGAAGCGATCGCACCCGATCTGGTGAACACTGGCGTCCTCCTTGGCGAGCTGTCGAACCGGATCCAGGAGCAGAGCGAGGTCCCGGAGGTCGGCCGCCTCCGGCGCCGCATCTGTGGAGTGGTGTTCCTGATCTCCAAGCTGCGGCGCGAGGAGGGCGTGGACACCGGCGTCCGGGCCACCTCGCGCACCGTCGCCGACCTGCTGGTCGACGATCTCGAGGCAGACAATGGCCCCTTCCGTCGTGTGGTCGAGACCCAGCTCCGGGCGATGGTCGAGTCCGGAACCCTGATGAAGGTCGGTGAGGAGTACCGCCTCCAGACCACTCAAGGGGCGGAGTGGGACCGCGCCTTCCGCGAGCAGCAGGGCGCCATCCGACAGCGGCTCCCCGAACTCCAGGCCAGGCAGGATCAACTCTTCGCGACAGCCGTCCAGCGAGTGGTCGCCGAGGTGCGGCCCAAGCAGGGCGATTCCAAAGTGCCACGTTCTCTCAGGCTGCACGCCCGGACCGACGCTCCCGACGACGGCGGCGACGAGGTCGTCGTCTGGCTGCGCGACGGATCCTCGTCGTCTCAAAGAGACGTCGAGGGCGAGGCGCGCCGGCGTGGCCAGGAGGATCCGGTCATCCACGTGTTCCTGCAGAAACCGAGCGACGACCTCAAGACCCGCATCGTCGAAGCCGAAGCGGCTCGCCTCGTCCTCGACGCGAAGGGCCGGCCGACGGAGCCGCCGGAAGCACGGGAGGCCTCCGACAGCATGCAAAGCCGGCTGAGCTCCGCCGAGAGCGCACGCGACGGCCTGATCCACGATCTCGTGACCAGCTCGAAGGTCTACCAGGGCGGTGGCAACGAGGTCTACGGGGAGACGCTGCATGCCAAGCTCGAGAGCGCTACCAGGGCCTCGCTCGCAAGGCTCTTCCCCCGCTTCCTGGAGGGCGACCACGCGGCCTTCCCGATCGCACTCAAGCGCGCCCGGGAAGGCTCGGACGAGCCGCTCAAGGTCATCGGCTGGGACCGGCCGACGGAGGATCACCCGGTCGTGCGCGAGGTCCTTCACCAGATCGGAAGCGGTGCCCGCGGCACCGAGGTCCGCAAGACCCTGAAGGCCTCACCCTATGGGTGGCCTCAGGACACGATCGACGCCGCCCTGATCGCCCTCCACCGCGTGGGGACGATTCGGGCCACCCTCAACGGTCAGCCGCTCCCTCCCGGACAGCTCGACCAGAACAAGATCGCGAGCACCGAGTTCCGGCCCGAGAAGGTGCGCCTCGGCGCGGCGGACAAGCTCGTTCTGCGTGGCCTCTACCAGGGGGTCGGAGTCGCCGTGAAGAGCGGCGAAGAGGAGAGCAAGGCCTCGGACTTCCTGAGCGCCCTCCTCGTCCTCGCTCGAAACGCAGGCGGAAAGCCACCTCTGCCGGAACTCCCTTCACCGGCGAAGATCGAAGAGCTCCGCAGGCTGTCCGGCAGCGAACAGCTCGCGGCGATTGTCGCAGCCAAGGACGAGCTCGAGAGGTGGCTTCGCGACTGGACCGGACGGAAGGAGCGTACCGAAGTGCGCTTGCCAGGTTGGGAGCGGCTCGAGCGGCTGGCGGCTTTGGCGCGCTCACTCCCCACGATCGATGAGGTCGCTCCCGAAATCGAGGCGATCCGCAGCAACCGGTCCCTGCTCGACGACACGGACTACGTCCCGCCGCTCGCCAAGAGGCTAGAGCAGGCGCTGCGTGACGCCCTCCGCGAGGCGCACGCCCACTGCGCGAGCCTCTTCTCCGAGTCGATGGACGCCCTCGCGCAGTCCGAGAGCTGGCAGAAGCTAGCGCCAGAACAGCGCGCGGAGATCCGCCGGACGAATCGCCTCGAGCCGTTGCCGGAACTCGATGTTGGCGACGAAGCAAAGCTCCTCGGCGCCCTCGAATCTCGCGACCTCCGCGGCTGGGCCGAGCTCACCGAAGGGCTGCCGACGCGCTTCGCCAACGCCAGGATTGAGGCCGCCCGCGCCCTCGAGCCCAAGGTCCAGACCATCCCATTGAAGAGCGACATCCTACGCTCCGAGACGGAGGTTGAGGCCTGGCTGACGTCGACCCGAAGCCATCTGCTCCACCGTCTGGCGGACGGCCCGATCGTGATCGGTTGATTTTGAGAGGTACTCCGAGATGACCACCCTTCCCACCGAGCTCCGCAAGCGTCTCGAAAACGCGATCCTCGAGGCCCGTACCGTTTCCGAGAAGGGTGCCCGGAAGGCGCTCGAGGCCCTGGCCGTCGATCGTCACGAGCCCTACCGCTCCATGTCCGCGGACGACGGCGCGCTGCGCAATCGGCTGCGCGCCCACGGCCGCCAGCTCGGCGACAAGCGAGAGCCCAAGGGCACGCAATCGATTCGTCGGCTCGAGCGGGAGGTGGCATACGAGCACTGGCACCGCATGCTCTTCGCCCGCTTTCTGGCCGAGAACGAACTGCTCATCGAACCCCAGAGCCAAGTCGCCGTCACGATCGAGGAGTGCGAAGAGCTCGGCCGTGAGCAGGGCCTCGACGCCTGGGCGTTGGCCGCATCTTTCGCCGAGGGGATGCTTCCGCAGATCTTCCGCACTAAAGATCCGGCGCTCGCCCTGACCCTCCCGCCCGAAACGCGCCAGGCCCTGCAGAGGCTGCTCGCGGATCTCCCTGCGGAGGTGTTCACCGCGGACGACTCTCTCGGTTGGACCTACCAATTCTGGCAGTCGGCGGAGAAGAAGGCGGTCAACGACCGCGTGAAGTCCGGCGAAAAGATCACGGGCGAGACTCTGCCGGCGGTCACACAGCTCTTCACCGAGCCGTACATGGTGAAGTTCCTCCTGCACAACACGATTGGGGCTTGGCATGCCGGCAAGGTTCTGGAGGAGCGGCTCGAGTTCGCAACGTCGGCGACGAGCGAACAGCAACTGCGGGAAGCGGTCGCCCTAGACGGTTACGCCTTCGACTATCTCCGCTTTGTGCGCGAGCCCCAGGAGGGGGATGGCGAGAGCGAGCCCTCTGGCCCATGGCGCCCCGCTGCCGGCACCTATCCTGGTTGGCCGCGACGAGCGAGTGAGCTTAGGGTGCTCGACCCCTGCTGCGGCAGCGGGTACTTCCTCGTGGCAGCCTTTGACCTTCTCGTCCACTTGCGCCGAGAAGAGGAAGGGCTGGCGATCGAGGAGGTCGTTCTGGCCGTCCTGAACGATAACTTGTTCGGTCTCGAGCTCGATGCACGCTGTACGCAGATCGCTGCCTTCCACCTCGCACTCTCCGCCTGGCGTAGGGCGGGAGGGCACATCGATTTATCCCCACTGCACCTCGCTTGCTCTGGGATCGGGCCAAACGCGCCCAGGGAGGAGTGGCTCTCGCTGGCCGAGAAAGCTGCACCTCACGCAGATCCAACCACGAAGCAAGACTCTTCTTCAGACCAAGCCTCGCGGTTGTCCTACTCGCTCAGAAACGGCCTTGAGGAACTCTACGAGATCTTCAAGCGTGCCCCAGAATTGGGTTCACTGATCGACCCCGCTGGACTCTCTTCGGACCTCCTCTCGGCTGGCTTCGAGGAGCTCCAGCCGCTACTAACCGCCGCTCTGGCAGCGGAGTCGATAGGTGACGACGCGCGTGAGCGAGCCATCGCAGCGCAAGGGATCGCCAAAGCAGCCGAGATTCTGGCCGGGACGTCGGATGGATACACACTCGTTCTTACCAACGTGCCGTACCTCGCCAGAGGCAAGCAGAACAAACTGCTTATGGCGTTCGCGGACAAGCGCTATCCCCAGTCGAAGTGGGACTTGGCCACAATGTTCATCGACCGCTTCCAGGCAACCACTGCTAGTGGAGGCACTCTGGCCGTGGTATCTCCCCAGAACTGGCTTTTTTCCCATCGGTACGCTGCGTTTCGCAAACACATCCTGAACAACGACGAACTCTCGTTCGTTGGAAGGTTGGGCGCTGGGGCATTCGAGACGATCAGCGGCGAGAACGTCAAAGTAACCCTTAGCGTCCTACAGAAGGATCGCGGAAACGCAGGATGCCAGATCTCACTGCTGGACGCCAGCAATGCTACTTCGGTCGAAGGAAAGAGTTCTGCTCTTGAACGAGGCACCGTTGCTGTGACGCGCAGCGAAGACCATAAAGCAAGGAGTGGCTGTCGCATCGTGTTCGGGGAGCTGACAGGCCGGGGCTCTTCCCTGCTACGGGACTACGCCACGTGCTACCAAGGGCTTGTCACCGGAGATAGCAACCGGTTCATTCGCCAAGCCTGGGAGGTAGCTGGCTTCGATGCCAGATGGAAGCCTCTCGTAATGGCCCCGAGCGGAAAGGAGCTATTCGATGGACTGAATGCTGTAGTCCTATGGGAGAGAGGAGAGGGCGACCTTCACGAGTACGCCGCAGCATCCCGCGAGCGTCTCCACGACATGCATGAAAGTGGGCAGAGACATTGGGGAGGGTGTGGCATCTCGATTGGTCGAGTTACCCGGGAGGCGGCGTTGTACGACGGAGAGCGTTTTGATAACTCCGTCGCGACGGTGCTCATGAACGAGCAAGAAAATCTGAGTCCCTTAGTTGCCTATGCGCTGTCACCCGAGTTCAAGAGCGATCTGTCAACCCTCGACCAGAAGCTGAGCCTGACTAACCGCACAATTCTTCAGTTGCCATTTGATATAGACAGATGGACGGAGGAAGCTGAGCTACTTTTTCCCGACGGCCTTCCCGAGCCTCGGAGCAATAACCCTACACAGTGGATCTTCCACGGCCATCCTGCTCATACCCAGGCGCAGGCGGTACTCCACGCCGGTGTCGCCCGCATGGTCGGCTACAGCTGGCCGTCCGAACTGGCTGAGAGTATCCACCTCGCCCCCGCGGCTCGTGAACTCGCCCACCGCTGCGCCGACCTTGCCCATCACGCTGATCAAGACGGCATCGTATGCCTCTCCTCCATCCGAGGCGGGGGCACCGCGGCGGACCGTCTGCGCTCCCTTCTCGCCCAAGCTTTCGGACCTAACTGGAGTGCGGCGAAGGAACAGGATCTCCTCGCGGCCGCCGGCGAGCACTTCCATAAGGGGCGGGTCCAGCGGTCCTTGGAGTACTGGCTGCGCGACCGTTTCTTTGAGGAGCACTGCGCGTTGTTTCATGGCCGCCCCTTTGTCTGGCACGTCTGCGACGGACTCCCGGATGGTTTCCATGCCCTCGTCCACTACCAACGTCTTGTGGGCATCGACGGCCAGGGCCGGCGGACCCTCGAGAAGCTCACCTCGACCTATCTTGGTGAGTGGATCGACCGTCAGCGCCAGAAATCAAACGCCGGCGAGGAGGGAGCCGATGCACGACTCGCGGCGGCGACCGCTCTTCAACACGAGCTGCGCAACATCCTTGCGGGAGAGCCCCCCTACGATATCTTTGTGAGGTGGAAGCCCATTCATGAGCAACCCCTCGGCTGGGAGCCAAGTCGCGACGATGGCGTTCGCCTGAACATCCGGCCGTTCCTCTTGGCTCGGGATGTCGGCACCAAGGGCGCCGGTATCCTGCGCACCAAGCCGGACAGCACCTGGAGCAACAGGAAGAAGCCCGGAGTGAAGGATCGCGGACAGGAGCCTGCGCAGCTTCGCCCGCGCCACCTCTTTCCGTGGTTCTGGGGCTGCGATCCAGAGCGACACCCTGAGCACCGCATCGACTTCGGCGCCGGAACCCCGGGCTCCGCACCGGCCGGTGACGACTTCGACGGCGCGCGCTGGAACGGCCTGCACTACACCCGCGCTGCCAAGGAGGCGGCGCGGCGCGCTGCCGCGGAACGTGCCGCGGAGGAATCCAGCGCATGAACCAGGCGAGCACGCCCCCTGAAGGGCCGATGGTCGCCGTGCTCGCTCGGCAGGTTCGAGAGTGCGCCGCCGCTCCCGACGGCGTGGCGCCTCCCGCTGCGATCCTCTGGCCGGACCCGAACCGGCATTGGTCACCGCTGCTTGGACCTCTGCTGACCGAGTTGCCCGAGCTGCTCGTGCTGGGTGAGTACGATCCAGAGAAGCGCACGGGTCCGGCGATCTGGTTGCGCTGCCTGATCGATCGCGCGCTCGAGGAGCCGGCATTGCCCGACGACCGCCCACCGATCGTGCTTCTGCCCGGGGTGGGTCGGCAGCAGTTGCGCGCCGGCGAGGACTGCCCGGCGTCACTTCAGCCGCTCGTCGAGTTGATGTACCGAGGAACCCTGTGGCTCCAGCGCGGCGGGCACGACTGGACGGCGACCGCTTTTCTGACTTCACCGCAGGGGCTCTCCCTCGACCTGGCGAAGGACGACGCAACTCGCGACGCTCTCCTGCGGGCCCTCCCAGAGGTCGCCCTCACGCCGCTCACCCAGCTTCGCGGGCGGCGGCTGGAGGCCGAGGACTTCGACCGGCTGCTCTCGAGTGACGTGATCCGCGACGTGTTGCGCTGGATGAGCGATCCGGAGGGGACGCGAGAGCGGCTCGGTGGGAGTGCCTGGAAGGCCTTCGCCAACCTCTCTCGCGAGAAGCTCGACTTCGATCCCGAGACCCAGGCGGACGTCGAGGCCGGAGAGCGGCTCGGGGGCGGCGAGGGCTCTTGGGAGGAGGTCTGGGAACGCTTCGCAGAATCCCCCACCAGCTACCCGGGGCTCGAACCCCTCCTGCGGCGAAGCCGGCCGGCCGGCAGCCTGCCGTTCCACCGGGAACCGTGGCCGGACCTCAACGACGCAGACGAGGCCGCGGTGCGCAAGGCACTAGCGGAGCTGCCGGAGCTCACCCATGAGCGAGCCTGTAAGGCCGTGGTGGAGCTCGACGAGGGACATGGGGCGAGACGAAAGTGGGCTTGGGCACGGATGGGACGTTCGCCGATGGCCGCCGTTCTCGAGCCGCTGCGCCGGTTGGCCGAAGCCGTGCGGCGCCCGATCGCCGGCTCCTCGCTCGAGGAGCTGGCCGAGGTCTACACGGACAGGGGATGGCAGGCCGATGCCGCCGCTTGGGAGGCGGTGGCACTTTCACCGACCGCCGACGAACAGGTCGTCGGAGGTGCCGTGCGGCACCTGCTTCTGGCGTGGCTCGACGAGTCGGCCCGGGAGTTTCAGGCGAGGGCCGAGGAGCGTGCGCTGCCATCTCCCGACGAACAGGGCCTGGTTGAGGCCGAAGAGGATGGCTGCGTGCTGTTCGCGGACGGGCTGCGGTACGACCTTGGCCAGCGGCTCGCCGCGCGGCTCGAGGGCAGCGGCATGAGGGTGACCGTCAGGCATCGCTGGGCGGCGACTCCGACCGTGACCGCGACGGCGAAGCCGGCCGTGACTCCGGTGGCCGACCTCGTCCGCGGCCGATCCCTGGGCGAGGACTTCGCTGCCGAGCTCGCTCCGGGAGGGCAGCCGGCCGATGCGCGGGGTCTGCGCACCGCATTGCAGGCGCGTGGGTATCAGGTCGGCGCACTCGGCGACCCCGAAGCGCCCGCGTCCTCGCCCGCTCGAGGATGGGTGGAGGCCGGCGAAGTCGACAAGTTGGGGCACAAGCTCGGGGGTCGCCTCGCTCGGCAGATCGACGAGGAGCTGGAACGCCTGAGCCACCGCGTTTCGGGCCTCTTGGACTGCGGCTGGAGCAGCGTGCGGGTGGTGACCGATCACGGCTGGCTCCTCCTTCCGGGCGGCCTCCCCAAGGTCGATCTTCCCAAGCACCTCACGGCGAGCCGCTGGGCCCGCTGCGCCGTGATCTCGGGCGACTCGCAACCGGCCGTACCGCGCCATCCCTGGACCTGGAACCCCGTCCACTCCTTCGCCTTCGCCCGGGGTGTCGCCTGCTTCAACAGGACCGAGGAGTACGCGCATGGGGGCCTCAGCATCCAGGAGTGCCTGATCCCGGACCTCGTGGTGGAGCGCGCCGAAGGGCAGTCACTCCGAGCCACGATCGATTCCGTGACCTGGCGGGGCCTGCGCTGCTACGTCGAGGTGACCTCTTCCAGCTCGGGCGTGCTCGCGGACCTCCGCCTCGAGAACCCGGCGGGGGCCTCCGTCGTGGCAGCCACGAAGTCCGTCGAGCCGGACGGATCGGTGAGCCTGGTGCTCGCCGGCGACGAACACGAGCACGACGGACTGGTTCTCGTTCTCCTGGATGAGAGCGGACAGATCCTGGCGCAGAAGCCGACCCGGGTAGGAGCGGACTCATGACCACGACGACGCAGATCGAGATGGATCACCTGGACCGCACCGCTGCCGACGCCTTCGAGGGCTACTTGGTGCGCAAGGACCTCGTACGGCGCTACGCGCGCCAGTACCCGGTTCCGACCTACGTGGTGGAGTTCATGCTCGGACGCTACTGCGCCAGCACGAACCCGGAGGAGATCGAAGAGGGGCTCGGCATCGTCGAGAAGCAGCTCCAGGGGCGCACCGTCCGCACCGGGGACGAGGAGCTCTTCAAGGCCCGGGCGCGCGAGGACGGTTCGGTGAAGCTGATCGACATCGTCCGCGCCAAGCTCGACGCGAAGAACGACTGCTACGTCGCCGAGCTCCCGAGCCTCGCTCTGTCCGGTGTGCAGATCCCCGACGGGCTGGTCAAGGACAACGAACGCATGCTGACCGATGGCTTCTACGCCGAGGTCACTCTCCAGTACGACCCGCTGGTCGCCCAGGAGAAGCAGGGGCGGCCGTTCCGCATCGCGGCGCTGCGCCCCATCCAGATGTCGAAGCCGGACGTCCTCTCGGTCTTCGCCAAGGGGCGCCAGAACTTCACCACCGAGGAGTGGCGGAACCTGCTCATCCGCTCGGTGGGCTTGGAACCCGCCGCCCTCGACGACCGCGCCAAGCGAGTCGTGCTGCTGCGCATGGTGCCCTTCGTCGAGCGCAACTTCAACCTGGTCGAGCTGGGACCCCGCGGCACGGGCAAGAGCCATCTCTACCAACAGATCTCCCCGTACTCACACCTGATCTCGGGCGGCAAGGCAACGGTCGCGAAGATGTTCGTCAACAACGCGAACGGCCAGCGCGGCCTCGTCTGCCAGTACGACGTGGTGTGCTTCGACGAGGTCTCCGGGATCTCGTTCGACTCCAAGGACGGCGTCAACATCCTGAAGGGCTACATGGAGTCTGGCGAGTTCAGCCGTGGCAAGGAGAGCATCCGGGCGGAGGGCAGCCTGGTGATGGTGGGCAACTTCGACGTCGACGTCGAACAGCAGCAGCGCATCGGGCACCTCCTGAGCCCACTTCCTCCCGAGATGCGCGACGACACCGCCTTCCAGGACCGGATCCACGCCTTCGCCCCGGGCTGGGACTTCCCCAAGCTCAATCCCAACGACCATCTGACCGACCACTTCGGTCTGGTCAGCGACTTCCTGAGCGAGTGCTGGAGCCGACTCCGGCAATCGACCCGCATGTCGGCCCTCCAGGGTCGCGTCTTCTGGGGCGGCGCCCTGAGCGGGCGCGACATCAACGGCGTGCAGAAGACCGTCTCGGGCCTGCTGAAGCTGCTCTACCCCGACCCCGAGATGCCGGTGGCCGACGAGGACATGGAGTGGATGGTCCGCATCGCACTCGAGTCCCGCCGGCGGGTCAAGGAGCAACAGAAGCGGTGCCTCAAGTCCGAGTTCCGCAACACCCACTTCAGCTACACGCTGGGAATCGACGGCGTCGAGCAGTTCGTCGCGACACCGGAGCTGCACAGTGACGAGGCGATCGATAGCGATCCGCTCCCCCCGGGCCAGGTGTGGGCGGTCGGTCCGGGCGCCGGCGAAGCTGGTCCGGGCCTCTATCGAATAGAGGTGTCGGTCGGGCCCGGCAGCGGCGTCAGGATCCTTAATCATCCTCAGCCGCCGGCCTTCCGTGAGAGCGTTCGAGTCGGCGAGCAGAACCTGTATGCCCGTGCGAAGGAGCTGGTAGGAAACCGCGATCCCCGGAACCACGAGTTCTCGATGCAGCTGCGCCCGTTCGACGCCGACAAGTCCGGTGCCGGTCTGGGTCTGCCGGTCCTCGTCGCCCTCGTTGGCGGCTTGCTGGAACGCAGTACTCGAGGCGGTACGATTATCGTTGGTGCGCTCAATCTCGGAGGATCCCTCGAGATGCTCCACAACCCGATCGCGATCGCAGAGCTCGCGGTCGACAAGCAGGCATCGACTCTGCTGATGCCAGTGGCGTCACGGCGCCTGCTGAACGACCTGCCCGACGACGTCTGGACGAAGCTCAATATCGAGTTTTACAGCGATCCGGCGGATGGAGTGTTCAAGGCACTGACCGAGTAGGTATCCGTGACGACCGACTTCAGATCGGACACGACGTTGCGCTGGCCCTGTCGGGCGGGCGGCACCACTGCCGGAACCTGAGGCGGCCGCGACAGCAGGCGAGGGGATCAGACCCATGCCAGAACAGACAATCCAGAGCCATGATCGAAAACTCCACGACGTTTTCCAAGGCTTCTATGCGGTACCCGCCTATCAGCGGGAATACGTCTGGGAGGCCGATCAGGTCGAGCAGCTGCTGACGGACATCCATACCGAGATGTCCGGAAGCGACTCTACGAAGGCACCGGAGTACTTCATCGGCAGCATCGTCGTCTGCCCCGGCGAAAGCGGCCTTTTCGATCTCATCGACGGCCAGCAGCGCATAACGACGCTCTTCCTGGCCCTCTGCGCGATTCGCGATCGTTTCGAGGAGCTCGGGCTGGCGGTTCCCGGTGCTTTGGCTGGGCAGATCGCCGCGACGTCAACGGATGCCACCGGCCACGATCACTTCCGATACCGGATCGAATTGCAGTACGACGATAGCGGCGACGTGCTGGAACGCATCGCCACGCGCCAAGCCAACGACATCTCGCCGGCGACACGGTCCATCACCAACATCCTGAATGCGTACCGCTCGGTCGGGGTCTTCCTGCGACGCGAATTCGAGGCCAACGAGGACGCCCTACGCGGCTACTATGGCTATCTCATCAACAAGGTCAAGTTGATCAGGATCGAGACGGAGGACGTGGCCAAGGCGCTCAAGATCTTCGAGACGATCAACGATCGTGGCATCGGATTGGACGCCATGGATCTCTTGAAGAACCTCTTGTTCATGAAGGCCGATCGCGAACAGTTCGAGCGCCTCAAGAACCTCTGGAAGGAACTCCAGGACACGATCTACGGCGCGGGCGAGAAACCTCTACGGTTTCTCCGCTACTTCATCTTTAGTCGCTACGATGTCGAGGTGCTCCGCGAAGATCAGATTTACACTTGGTTCTCGAAGAATGACGAACAGATCGGCTACAGCCGCTCGCCCCTCGACTTCGCCCAGGAGCTGCTTCGCGCGGCGAAGGATTACGCGCACTTCCTGAACGGGAAGGACGCGTCGGGTTCAACCAACCGTTATCTCGAGAACCTGCGTCTGCTCGGTGGCCGCGCCGCACGTCAGCATCTCATCCTTCTCCTTGCGGGCCGGCATCTGCCAGCCCAGCTGTTCGACCAACTTGCGAAGGAGGTCGAGGAGCTCTTCTTCGTCTACGTCGTCACCCGGGAGGCGACACGCGACTTTGAACGCAACTTCGCTCGATGGGCGATAAAGCTCAGGAGCGTCAGATCCGCCGAGGAGCTCGAACGGTTCGTTCAGGATCATTTCCGGCCTGCCAAGCAAACTCTGGCAGCTCGCTTCAACGACGCGTTCGGCCGTCTCGCCTACGGAGATGTTCAACAGTATCGACTCCGTTACATCCTGGCGAAGCTCACCCAGCACGTCGAGCTCCGTGCCTACGGGGAGACCACCGGGACGAAGCCGCTGAGCAACTACACGAGCGCCGAGTACGAGATCGAGCACATCTTTCCCAGCGTCCCCTCATCGGAGGCGCAAGCAGAATTCGGCGAATCTCGAGATCCTGAGATCGCCAGTCGTCTCGGCAATCTGGTTCTAGTCGAGCGATCTATCAACGCGTCGCTGGGCAACCGGCCCTACTCCCATAAACGGGATGTCTACCCCAAATCGAAGTTGCTGCTAACGCGCTGCCTCGCCAAGAGTCCACAGATCGGCAGAAATACTCGGATCGACGCCGCCGTCGCTGGGCTGGAACAGTTTCCCGAATGGAACGGGGAGGCAGTGGACCGGCGGCAGCAGATGCTCCGGCGGCTCGCCTGCGAAGCATGGAATGTTGTTCTCACGGAAGCCGAAGAAGAGTAAGTAGGCATTGCTTGTCTGCTCGCGGTCCGAGCCATCGAGTTCCCGTGTCACCGTAAGAACACGGTGTCCGCATGCCACTCGAGCTACTCGACGCTCGGGTGGTCCGCCACCACCCTCGGCAGCTCGATGGCACGCCCCTCGAGCGGATAGTACGGCTCGCCGTTCGCGTAGTCGGCCCGCAGCCGCCGGCTCACCTGGAACTCGCCCTTCGGCGTCACCGTCACGTAGCCGCGATCGAACAGGCGATGGACGTCCGACCTCAACAGGAGACCGTTCGAGGGCTCGTGCCGACCACCCTCACTGACCGGCCGGATGTGTCCGGCCTCGAGAGCCGGCAGCGCCCGTTCACCGGTCACTGCACAGCGGCGCCCGTAGGCGTCGGTGATCCACGAGCGGAACGTGCCCTGTCCGAGCCGACGACGGACCAGCGTGGGTGGGCCCCACATCTCAGCTTGGTAGACAGCGCGAGCGGAGTCATCGAGGACCGAGCCGCGTTGCCGCCGCTCGACCCCCTCCCACAACCGCTTCCCAGTCTCGTCGGCGGTATCGTACACCTTGCCGCGGACGATGTTCGGCGCGAAGTCGTCGGGCGCCGGGATCCAGTCGCTCCGCGGCCAGAAGAAGGGCTGCACGAGCATGATGCAACCAACCTCAGATTCTTCGAAGGGCGAGATGTCCTCGCGGCGGTACTTGCTGATCCGACGACGCATCTGCTCGAGAGACGCGACTCCGTTGGCTTCGCCGAACCACTCCAGGCGGTCCGGTGGCCGATCGGCGAGAAGTGGGCGAAGTAACCGCCCCCGACGATGAAGTTCTCCGGAGCGTGGAGCTTGAAGAGAAACAGCCCACCAAGCGGGACAGCCCCGAACCGGCGACCGCCACTCGGCTGCCAGAAGTTGACCTCCTCGAGCGGCGCCCGGGCACGGAGGAATCGGAACCAATCGTTGTCGGTCACTCCGATCCAGAAGCGCAAGCCGACCCCCCCAGACTTAACGAGCCGCTAAAGGCAGCTTGGCAGTTTGCTGCATCTCAGCGTCAAACCGATAACCGTACTGGCTCAGGCGCTGTCGGGCCGCCTGCAGCTCTTCGTCGCTAAAAAGCGGCCTCCACTTTGGGTCAAGGATCAACGCTTCCACCGTGAGGTCTAGCCCGCATTTCTCACCACGCCTTAAGTTGAGGGATTTTTAGGGCTGCGGCCGACTCGGTGATTGGAGGGGGTGGTTCGAGCGGCTCCGAGGAGCGCGAGATAGGTCGTTGAAGGCGGTTTTTC
>Ga0299913_10000654_pt1 | contig 22938 bp, 20 predicted proteins | sample RVTome_9_FD_201360 | JGI IMG/M metagenome (GOLD analysis project Ga0299913, IMG submission 201360) | Soil microbial communities from uranium-contaminated site in the Upper Colorado River Basin, Wyoming, United States - RVT155D38 (version 2) ... | reverse complement strand
CGACGAACGGGTGCCAGCCGCCGTTCGGGATCTCCACCCGGATCGTCGCCCGGCCGTCGACGACGACGGGCTCGGCGGCGCGGGCGTCCACGTGGACGCTGACGACGGTCGGGGCCGCCGACTCCACCTCGAGCTCGGCGGTGCCCGACCCGTAGAGCCAGAGCGCGCCCTCGCGCAGGATCAGCTGGCCGTCCTCCCAGCCGTCGCAGAGGAAGGGCTCGCCGCGGTCGGGCTCGTCCACCGGCGGTGCCGCGTCCACGCCCTCTCCCCAGAGGAACACCGGAGCCTCGCCGGCCTCCACCCCGAGCCCGCTGCGGCGAAGCCCCTCCCACCCGAACCAGGCGCCGGGCGTCGCCGACTGCTCGTAGAGGCCGCCGTGCCAGACGTAGAAGCGGATGCCCAGGCGCCCCAGCTCGGCGCGGTCCCCCTGCAGCCACGCGCCGCACTCCAGCCGGTTGTAGCGCTCCGTGAACTCGAACGCCTCCTCCGGCGCGAGCGCGTACCCGGTGGGGCGCTCCCGCGGCGCCTGCAGCGTGTAGTACTGATAGACGCTCCCGAACTGACCCGTCCCGCGCTGGAAGACCGGCAGCTCGAGCACGCGCCCCGGGGCCGACTCGCCGAGCGCGGCGTAGGCGGCGTTGCCCGGGTCGGCCTCGCTCCCGCGCAGCGGGAACACGAGCAGATCGGCGGCGAGGAGCGCGAGCAGCGCGCCGGCGACGGCCGCACGCCGTCTCCCGTGGAAGCGGGCGACCGCCGCCGCGACCGCGACCGCGGCGAGCGCCGCCAGCGCCAGGTTCGCGAGCGGCAGGAAGCGCCCCGGGACGCGCGGGTAGCGCAACGGCGGAAAGACATCGCGGAGCGTCTCGTAGAGCGGCAGGTTCGTCCCCAGCGCGAGGAGCGCCGGCAGGAGCGCCGCCAGGCCGAGCAGGAGCGCAAGCCCCCAGCGCCGGCGGTGCGCCAGCAGGATCAGGCCGGCGATCGCCAGCGCCGGCAGGAGCCAGCCGAGGTAGACGAAGCGCTCCGGGCCGGCCAGCTGCCAGCGGCTGAGGAGGTCGAGCGGGCTCGCCGAGTAGTAGGCGACCTCGGCCAGCGTCCTCCCCTCCTCTTCGGTCGTTCCCTCGATGACGACCGCCTCGGCGGCAAGCCCGGCGAGTGCCGCGGCGACTGCTCCTCCCCACGCCCAGAAGGACGCCGGCACGGCGAAGCGCACACCGGCGTAGACGGCGACGAACGGGACGACGCCGAGCGCGAGGTGGAGCTGGCCGGAGAGCGGAACGGAGACGACCGCGGCCGCCGCGAGCGCGCCCCACAGGTGCGCCGCCCGGCCGGAGGCCCGGCGCGAGCGCTCGAACGCCCAGAGCGCGAGCGGGACGAGCACCGCGATCCAGCCGAGCAGGTGCCCGCCGCTCTGGAAGAGCCGGTACGGGGCGAGCTCGAAGGCGAGCCCGCCGAGGGCAGCAGCGGCGGGCGGCAGGTCGAGCTCCCGCAGCCAGAGGTAGGCGAGGAGCCCCGCCGCGAAGGTCGAGAGGAGGAGCAGCAGGTTCCAGGCGACTACAGGTCCCCAGAGCGCGTCGAGGGGCCAGAACGGGAGCCCGTAGGGCCAGCCGCCGAGGACGGTCTGCGGCTCGACGAGCGGCTGGAAGCTGTACGGATCGACCCAGGGCGCCGCGCCACGCTCGAGCTGATGGCCGACGAGCCAGAAGCGGTACGTCGTCTGCAGGTGGTCGCCCGAGGCGGCTTCCCCGTACCCCGGCGCGCCCTCCGCCATGAACTCCGAGCGGAGCCCGCCGACCGCCGGAATCGCAGCCACGACGGCCGCGACGGCGAAGAGCGCCACCACCCCCCAGCGCGCCCTGCCGGTCGTCATGCTGACGGACTATGCCGAACGCGGGAGAGGGCGAGCCCGGCGAGGGGTGGCGCGCGACGGCCCTGGTCGCCGCCGGGGCGGCGGCGCTGGCCGCGGCGGCAGCGCTTCCCGGCGCGATCGACCTCCCGCTCTGGCAGGACGAGGTCGCCTCGGCGCGCGTGCTCCTCGAGGGGACACCGGCCGGGGTCGTCGACCACGTGGCGCGCACCGAGTCGACGCCGCCGGGCTGGTACCTGCTCGCCTGGGCGCTGCGGGAAACGGGAATCCCCGTCGAGGGGTTGCGGTTCCTCTCCGTCGCGCTCGCCGCGGCGCTCGCCGGGCTCACCGTCGTCTACGCCCGCCGGTTCCTGCCGCTTCCGCTCGCGGGCGTCGCGGGTGCCCTCACGGCGCTCGCCTGGCAGACGGTGGTGCACGGGAGCGAGCTGCGGGCCTACGCGCTCCTCGCGCTCCTCACGCTCGCCTTCGCGCTCCTCGTCGAGCGCGCGGCGGCGCGGCCCTCCCCCGGCCGGCTGGCGGCCGTCGCGGGCTGCGCGGCGGCGGGCGCCTACACGCACTACTTCTTCCTCCTCGCGGCGCTCGCCGCGCTCGTCTGGCTCGCCGTCGACCGGGAGCTGCGCGGCACGGCTGTGCGAGTCGGTGCCGCCGTCCTCGTCGGGAGCGCCACGCTGCTGGCCTGGCTCCCGGGTCTTCTCGACCAGGTCGGCGCGGAGCGCTTCGGCTGGATCGACGCGTTCGACCCGGTGAAGTTCCTCGCCCTCCCGTCGGCGCTCTTCTGGGACCCGGGGACGATGTACGCGGAGCTGGGCACCGATCCCTCGACCGGGGAGGCGGTCGCGCGCGCGGCAATCCTGGCGCTCGTGCTGGCCGGCTGCTGGGTGCTGGCGCGGCTCGGCCCCTCGGCACGTCTCTGCGCGCTCCTCGTCGTCGTCCCCATCGGCGTCTCCGGCATCGCCTGGCTCGCGGGGCTTCGCATCGTCACCGGACGGAACCTGATCGGCGTCACGGCGTTCGCGGCGATCGCGCTCGCGGCCGTCCTCCTCCCGCTCCCCCGGCGCGCCGCCTTCGCCGCTGCGGCCGCGGGCGTGGCGCTCGCGGTCTTCTCCTACGTCCGCAGCCCCATGGATGAGCGGGTGGACTTCGACCGCGTGGCGGACGCGCTCGTGGACGCGGGCTGGGAGCCCGGCGGCCCGATCCTCGTCGTCGGCTCCCTCCCCGACTTCCGCTCGCCGCTCGAGTGGTACCTGCCCGGCGAGGTCACACTGCCGGAGGCGGAGCCCCGCGCCCCGTGCGCGGAGCTCTGGGTCGTGACCGACGTGCCCGCCGGGCGGACGCTCCTCGACCTCGCGCAGCCGGCCGGGCGCGCCGAGGTCGGCACCGTCGAGGTCGCGCGCGTGGCCTGGAACGGCACGCTGGCGGCCGAGGCCGAGGCGGCCGAGGGCCGCTACCTCGACTCAGCGGACGGAGCCGGGTGCCTCGCACCGCTCCAGCGTCGCGTCGTCTAGAAGCGTCTGGCAGACGGTGCGGAGCCCCCGTTCGACGTAGAAGCGGAGCTCCTGGTAGCGGACGACCTCGACCGTTTCGAGCACGGCCCCGAGGACGGAGGCGGTCGCCGCGAGCGCGCCGTCCGGCTCCGCGAACGGCCCCTCGGCGCGCACGAGCAGCCAGCCGGGCGAGGCCTGGACTTCGAACCGGTTCCCAAGCGCGGTCTCCAGGCCATCGGCGTCCACGGCCGCCTCCCCGGTCGGCACAGCCACGACGACGGCCCCCGTCTCGCCGTCGAGCCGCTCGACGGCGCTCTCGAGCAGCGTCGTCTGGGAGTACGGAAGCGTCACCGCCTCCCCGGTCGCCGGCAGGCCCGCGAGGAAGACGGCGGAGAACGGAAAGAGCAGGTCGCCCTCCTCCACGGTCTCGCGCAGCCAGTCGGCGGGCGGCCCGAGCTGCGCGCCGGAGCCCGTGGGCGCCGCGACCGGCCCGCCGCCGAGGACGACGTTATTGCGGTCGCGGGGATCCTGCATGCCGCCGAGCGGCGAGAGCACGGCGAGGGCGCCGACAGCCGCCACGCCGGCGACCGCCGCGCCGGGCGGGAGACCGCGCGTCAGCCTGGCGACGCCCGCGCCGACGGCCGCCGCCCAGAGCGGCAGCGCGAAGATCAGGTGCCGCGGCGAGAGGCCCATGACGCTCCCCGTCCGCAGCAGCATGAAGAGGAGCGGCGGCACGAGGAGCGCGGCGAGGCCGAAGACGGCGAACGCCGTCCGCGTGCGGAGCAGCACGGCGGTCCCGACGATCCCGAGGACGAGGAAGACCGCGAACGTCCACCCGCCGCCGCCGGCGAACGACTCGAGCGCCCGGCCGAGCTGCCGCCAGGCGTCGCCCGGGCCGGCCAGGGACTCCTCGCCCTCGACCCCGACGGTGAAGCGGTCGGCGAGGCGCAGGTCGGCGACGGCGAACGGGAGCAGCAGCACTCCGACGGCGAGAACCGGCAGCGCCGGCCTGAGCGGGCGGCCGCGCCAGACGGCGAGCGCGACCGCCGCCTCCACCGCGACGACGATCGCGCCGTACGGGTGGACGGCCGGGAGCAGCACCGCGGCGAGCGCGGCGACGAACGCCGCCCGGGCGGTCCTGAGCTCGAGCGCGCGCGCGAAGAGGTCGGCGGAGAGCGCGCTCACGAACGCGAGGAGCGCGTACATCCGCCCGATCGTCCCGTAGAGCGCGAGCGCGGTGGAGGCGGCGGCGACGAGCGCCGCGGTCGAGCCCGCCACGGGCCCGGCCAGGCGGCGACCGAGGTCGTAGCAGAGCGGGATCGCGGCGACGGCGAAGACGACCGAGAGCCAGCGCAGCGCCTCCGGCGAGGAGTCGAGGGCGAGCGCGACGTGCGCGAGGACGAAGTGGAGCGGCGCCCCGCCGCGATCCCAGAGCACCGTCGCCAGGAGCTCGCCGAGCGGCCGCGCGCCGACGAGGCCGGCGACCGCCTCGTCCTCGAAGAGCGCCTTTCCCCGGACGTCGGGGACGAGCCGCCAGAGAAGGACGGCGGTGGCGGCCCCGAGCGCGCAGGCGACTGTCAGGCCGCCGAGCGCCTCAGCCCGCGACCGGCGCGAAGCCGCCGGCCCGGTAGACCTGTCCGGGGAGCTCCCGTCCGAGGACGCCTTCGAGCCAGGCGGAGACGCCGATGAGCGCGTCGAGGTCGACACCCGTGTCCACCCCCTCTCCGTCCAGGAGGTAGACGAGGTCTTCCGTGGCGACGTTGCCCGTGGCCCGCGGTGCGAAGGGGCAGCCGCCGAGCCCGCCGACCGAGGACTCGAAGACCGTGGCCCCGGCCTCGAGCTCGGCGCGCACGGCGGGCTCGAGCGTCAGGTGCTCGTTCTGGAGCCCGTCGCGCGGCCCGACGTCGCAGACTGTGACCTTCACGGGGGCCTAGGATACGCGCGGCCGATGGCGATCCCCGTCTTCTCCGCGCGCCATGTCTACGCGGCCGTCGACCCGGCGGGCGCGGTCGAGGCCGTGCGCGAGGCCTTCGTCGCCCACGCGCGCGGCGAGTGGCTCATGCCCTCGAAGGTCTACGTGCCGGCGCCGCCGGACGGGGACTTCCGGGCCATGCCCGCGCGGGGCGGCGGCTACGCCGTCCTCAAGTGGGTGACCTCCTTCCCGCGCAACCCGGAGCGAGGCCTGCCGACCGTGAGCGGCATCGTCCTCCTCTCGGACGCGGCGGACGGGCGCCTGCTCGCCGAGCTCGACGCCGGTGCGATCACCGCGCTCCGCACCGGCGCGGCAGCGGTGCTGGCGGCCGAGACGCTGGGCGCCGGAAGCGGGCCCGCGGGGGTCGTCGGCTGCGGCGTCAACGGGCGCGCGGTGGCACGGACGTTTCTCGCGCGGGGCTGCGACGTCCTCCTCTGGGACGCGGACGCGGAGCGGGCCGCGGCCGTCGCCGCCGAGCTGGGCGCGAGCGCCGCCGGCTCGCGGGAGGAGGCGCTCGGCGCCGACGTCGTCGCCACGGTCACCCCGGGCCGCGCGATCCTCTTCCCGCCGGGAAGCCTCCGGCCCGGCCAGCACGTCAGCCTGATGGGCGCCGACGGGCCCGGCAAGGCGGAGATCGCCGTGGAGGAGCTCGCCCGGGCGCGCGTCGTGGCCGACGAGTGGGAGCAGGCGAGCCACAACGGGGACATCTCGCGCGCGGTCGAGGCGGGGACGCTCGGGCGCGCCGGCGTCACCGAGCTGGGGCGCATCCTGCTCGGGGAGGCGGCGGGCCGGGCCGACGCGGAGGAGATCACCGTCTTCGACTCGACCGGGCTGGCCGTGCAGGACCTGGCCGTCGCGGCCCTCGTCTTCGAGCGGTGGCGCGCGGAGCCCGGCGCCGACGCCTTCGCCGGCGTCGTCGAGATCGAGCTCGCTTAACAACCGTCCGCGAGGAGGCCGGCGCGCTCGACTGCGGCGCGCACGCTACCGGGAGACTCGAGCCACGGAAAGTGGCCGCAATCGTCCACGACCTCGAGGCTGGCTTTGGGTGCGAGCCGGGCGCTCTCCTCGCTCCGGTGCCAGGAGATGGGGCTCTCACGCCCGTGAACGAAGAGAAGCGGGCAGTCCAAGCGGGGAAGGCCTTTCACCAGCGTCTCGAGAGCGAAGTGCTCGCGAACCGATACAAAGGTGTTGCCGAACGCCTGGAGGTTCATTCGCAGCTCGGGCATCGGCGGAGCTTCGTCGGGGCGGGCGAAGTAGTAGGGCCAGATGATCCGGTTGGACTCGTTCGCGTCCTCCTCGCCGCCGTCACCAGCCGCGAGGCGCTCTTCGAGCTTCTCTACCCGGCGAGCAAGATCCGCGGGGAGCCGAGCCATGATGTTCGCTTCGAGCTCGTGCTCGCCGCCGTCGGACACGGCCCCGAGCGGGTCGACGATCACGCCCGCCGCGACCCTCCCGGGCGCGGCGACCGCGACGTGCATGGCGAGGTGACCGCCCCACGAGTGGCCGACGACGACGACCGAGTCGAGCTCGAGCCCGTCGAGGACGGCGAGGGCGTCCGCCACGTGAGCGTCGACCGTGTATGGGGCGCCGATCGTCGTCGGAGCAAGACCGCGCTGCTGGTAGCGGAACGTCTCGAATCCGCCGGCCAACTCGGCCGCGAGCCCATCCGTGTAGTCCGACAGGCCGGGACCGCCATGGAAAACGAGCGCGGGCGGCCCGAATCCAGCCCGCCGGCCGACGATCGCTCCGGACGGCGTCTCGATCCGGAACTCCTGGCCGCCTTCCACGAGAACTAGCCGGTCTCGCCGGGAAGCCCGCGGCCGCACCAGTCGCTCCACGAGCCTGGGTAGAGCTTCGCGTCGGGACGGCCGGCCTGCGCCAGCCGCAGGACGGTGACGGCCGCGCTCACGCCGGACCCGCAGTAGGCAACGATCTCCTCGGCGTCGGCGAGGCCGTCCGGCAGCGGCTCGGTGTACGGCGCGTTCACGGCGCCGGGGATGCGGCCCGCCACGGGGTCGATCGGCTCCACCTCGCCGCGGTAGCGCTCCGGAAGGCGCGCGTCCACGACGGTCAGCCCGGGGTCGCCCAGCCTCGCCGCGAGCTCCTCGGCCTCCAGCGTGTCGCCGGCCCGCTGCGACGGCACGAACACGGCCGGCTCGATCTCCTCCTCCCCGGAGCGGAGCGGCCCGAGCCAGGCGCCGATCCCGCCGTCGAGGACGGCGACGTCCAAGTGCCCGAAGTGGCGCAGGAGCCACCAGAGCCGGGCGGCGCCCCCGTCCATCCCCTGGTCGTAGGCGACGACGAAGGCGCCGGGGCCGATCCCGGCCGCCCCGGCCGCGCGCGCGAAGTCCTCGGCCGCGGGCAGCGGGTGCCGGCCGCCGGGGGTCGCCGGCGGCGCCGACAGGTCGGCCTCGACGTCCAGGAACGAGGCGCCGGGCACGTGGCCTTCGAGGTAGAGCTCACGGCCGCGGGCGGGGTTGCCCAGCTCCCAGCGGCAATCGACGAACCGGTAGGTCAAGAACGGACGAGCCGGTAGACCTGGCCGGCCTGGTGCGTGACGTACAGCTCGCCGTTGACGCCCTCGCCGAACGACGTGATCCGGATGCGGGTGTCGCGCACGAGCGTGCGGCCGCGGACGAGGCGGCCGTTCGCGTACTTGAGCCGCCAGATGCGCCCGGAGCAGAAGTCGCCGAAGTAGTAGAAGCCGCGGGCGCCGGGCATGCTCCTCCCGCGGTAGACGTATCCGCCGGTGATCGAGCAGCCGAGCGAGTGGCTGTAGACCGAGATCGGACGGACACGGGCGCCGGGGCCGCGGAGCCCGCCGGTCGAGCAGCCGCTCCGCACGCGGCCCTCGTAGGCGTCCCACATGAAGTTCTCGGGCGTCCCGCCGAGCCGGAAGGCGGCGAGCGTGTCGACCTCCTCCCACGCCCCCTGCCCGACGTCGCCGATGTACAGCCGCCCGTTCGAACGGTCGAAGGAGTAGCCCCAGGGATTGCGGAGGCCGTACGCGTCGATCCGCCAGCCGGCCCGGATCCGGCGGGGATTCATGCTGAGCAGCTTCCCGTGCCGGCTGCCGAGGTTCTGCGCGCGCCCGCCGGGGTCGCAGCTGCCGCCGCCGTCGCCCTGGCCCGTGTAGAGGCGCCCGTTCCGGCCGAACGCGAGGCGCCCGCCGTTGTGGTTCGACGAGGGCTGGTTGAGGGCGAAGAGCAGGCGGCGCGACCCGGGGACGACCGCGGTGTGCGCGGCGTTCGCCCGGTAGCGCGCGACGCGGGTGTCGCCGCTTCTGTTCGTGTAGTTGACGTAGAAGTAGTTGTTGGAGCCCCAGTTCGGGTCGAACGCGATGCCGAGGAGCCCCTGCTCGCCGCAGCAGCCGACGATCGAGCGGATGTCGAAGAAGAGGCTACGGTTGCCGCCCCGAAGCCGGTGGACCTGGCCCTCCTGCTCGACGACGTAGAGGGTTCCGGAGGGATCGCCGCTCCGCGGCGCCGCCACCTGCGTCAGCTGGTCGAACCCCCCGGCGACGAGCTGCAGGCGCGCGGCCGCCGCCGTGCCGGGGACGGCGAGCGCGAGGGCGAGCAGGGCGATGAGCGTCGCGAGGGCCCGGGGGCGGCGCATCACGTGACACCGTAGCCCATCAGGCGGCCGCCTCCTCCTTCTTGTCCCAGTAGCGGCGCAGGCCGGCGTACGACTGCCAGAACGGGCCCGCCTGCTCGAAGAGGTCGGCGGTCGCGCGGTCGGCGGCCGCGCGGACGTCGGCCTCCGCCGCCCGGACGAACTCCTCCTCGGAGCCCTCGCGCGCCCGCTCGGCCCAGGTGCGGAGGGCCGTTCGCAGCTCGGCGACGTGGAAGGCCGGATCGTCGGCGACGCCGAAGTGGGCGAGCAGGAGCCGCTCCGGCCGCCGCTCCTCGATCGCGGCGAGCGTCCGCTCCCAGGCCTCCACGTCGATGTCGGGCGGCGGCGCGACCGGCGCGACGTAGCGTCCCGGCGGGATGCGCACGCCGGCGGCGTCGCCCGTGAAGCACGAGCCGTCCGCGGCGAGGAAGGAGACGTGGTGGGACGCGTGCCCGGGCGTGGGGAAGGCCTCGAGGTCGAGCACCCGGTTCCCGAGGACGCGAACGTTCTCCGCGGGCACCGGCAGGAGCGGGCCCCAGAGACGGTCGAAGGCGTCGCCGTAGAGGCGGCGCGCGCTCCGCTCGAGGCGGCTCGGGTCGACCAGGTGCGGCGCCCCGACCTCGCTCACGTGCACGAGCAGGCCCGGGTTCTCGGCCACGAGCGAGCCGGCGGCGCCCGCGTGGTCGAGGTGGATGTGCGTGAGGACGAGGTGCCGCAGCTCCCCGACCCCGAGCCCGTGCTCGGAGAGCCCGGCGCGGAGCTGCTCCAGGCAGCTCGCCGGCCCGCAGTCCACCAGCGCGGGCTCGTCGCCCGCGAGCAGGTAGGAGCCGATCACCCGCTTCCGGCCGAGGTGCTCGAGGTCGATGAGCTGCGCGGCCACTACTCGACCGTCAGCGTCCCTTCCATGCCTCCCTCCCGGTGGCCCGGGATGTTGCAGAAGAAGACGTACTCGCCGGGCTCGAGCGTCACCGTCAGCTCGGTGCTGCCCTCGGTGATGGTCTCGCTGACCGCGTCCTGGCCCTCGATCTCGACGTTGTGGGGGATCCCGGACTCGTTCACGAGCTCGATCGTGATCTCGCCCGCGGCGGCGGTCAGCTCGGTCTGGTCGAAGGAGAGGGCGCCGTTCGGATCGGCGGTGAGAGTCAGGTGAGTGCCGCCGTCCGTCGACTCCTCGTGGGTCGTCGTGTCCCCGGCGGCCGCCTCGTCGCCGGAATCGTCGTCGCCGCCGCCGCAAGCCGCCACGCCGACGGCGAGCGCGAGGGCGGTGAAGAGAAGCAGGATCAGGCGCGTCATGGGACTCCTTCCTCTGGTGGCGTTCCGAATCTACCTACGCCGCCAGCGGCCAAGCGGATGAGAAGTGCCGCCACGAGGAGGAGCGCCCAGGGAAGCGAGGCCTTCGGCACGATCAGGCTCGGGATCTCCAGGGAGGTCGTGCCGCGCTTGACGAGCTGCTCGAACCAGAAGTCCTGCACGGCGTTCGCGAGCCCGTAGGCGAACATGAGCGCGACGTAGAGGCCGAACGCCGCGTGCAGGAAGCGCGTGCGCACGTCCGGCACGACGCGGGAGAGCACGAGCGCGGAGAGCGCGAGCAGCGAGCCGTCCATCCCGTGGTGATGGCCGAGGTGGACGGCGGTCAGGTTCGGGTGCCCCGGCTCCGGCCACGGGTCGCCGCCCAGGAAGATCGAGCCCAGGCCCGGCACGCCGTCGAGGTAGTAGCCCAGCTCGCCGCTGAGCCACGGGAGCGACGCGAGCAGGATCACGCCTGCGGCGATCGCCCGCGCGATGTCCCACGCACCGCCGAAGCGCCGCGAGGCGCCGATGCCCCCGCGGCGGAGCGCTACCACGGTGAGCACCACGCCGATGAGGACTCCGAGTGTCGGCAGCGCGTTCACGGGCTTGGCGTCGAGGTCGGACTGCTCCACGACGCCCGGCCAGACGACCACGGCGCACAGGGCGGCGCCGAGCCCCGCGACGAGCGCGAGCTTGCCGCGCAGGCGCTCGGCGAGCACGGCCAGGAGCGCGATGGCGACGAGCGCGGTCGGGTAGTTCAGGAAGACGAGCGCCCGGCCGGCGCCGGCGGCAATGCCGGTCTCGCTCACGTTGTAGAGCTCCTCGAGGGGCAGCCGTGCGTAGGTCGCCCAAACCTCGGCGGCGACGACGGCGAAGAGGATCCAGACCGTCAGGACCTCGGCGAGGCCCGGACGCGAAGCGTGGACGGGCTGCAAACCGACCTAGACTACTCCTGCCATGTCCGAATGCGCCTCGTGCGGCTTCGCGAACCGGCCGGGAGCGCTGTTCTGCGGCAGCTGCGGCGAGCAGCTCGGCCGGGCCTGTCCCTCCTGCGGCGAGGTCGTCGCCCTGGGGCTCGCCTTCTGCACGAGCTGCGGCGAGGCGATCGAGCCGGCCGAGGAGGAGCGGCCGCTCGTGGAGGAGCGCAAGGTCGTCAGCGTCCTCTTCGCCGACCTCGTCGGCTTCACCGGCCGGGCCGAGCAGCTCGACCCCGAGGACGTCCGGCGGATGCTCTCGCCGTACCACGGGCGCGTGAAGGCAGAGCTCGAGAGCTACGGCGGCACTGTCGAGAAGTTCATCGGCGACGCGGTCGTGGGGCTCTTCGGCGCCCCGCTCGCCCACGAGGACGACCCCGAGCGCGCCGTCCGCGCGGCTCTCGCGGCGCGCGACGCCCTCGCGGAGCTGAACGCCGCCGACCCGACCCTCGGCCTCCACGTCCGCATCGGCGTCACGACCGGGGAGGCGATGATCGCGCTCTCGGCCCGCCCCAAGGAGGGGGAGGGGATGGCCACCGGCGACGTCGTCAACACGTGCTCCCGGCTCCAGTCGGCCGCGCCCGTGGACGGGATCCTCGTGGACGAGACGACGTACCGCGCGACCTCGGCGGCCATCGAGTACCGCGACGCCCAGCCGGTGCAGGCGAAGGGGAAGACCGAGCCGGTGCGGGTCTGGGAGGTGGTGGCGCCGCGGACGCGCCTCGGCGTCGACATCGCCTTCAAGGGCGGCGCGGAGCTCGTCGGGCGCGCCGAGGAGCTCCGGCTGCTGCGGGACGCCGTCGCGCGGGCGGAGCGCGAGCGCACCCCGCAGCTCGTCACCCTCGTCGGCTCGCCGGGCATCGGCAAGAGTCGGCTCCTCTTCGAGCTGTGGTCGGCGCTCGCCTCCGACCCGTCGACCTTCGTGTACTGGCGGCAGGGGCGCTCCCTCCCCTACGGCGAGGGCGTCAGCTTCTGGGCGCTCGGCGAGATGGTGAAGGCGCAGGCGGGCATCCTCGAGTCGGACGCCTCCGAGGCGGCCGCCGAGAAGCTCCGGGCCGCGGTCGCCGCCGCCGTCCCGGACGAGGTCGAGGCCCGGTGGGTGCTGGAGCACCTGCGCCCGCTCGTCGGGCTGGGCGGGCCGCCGCAGGACGCGGCCGACCGGCGCCGCGAGGCCTTCGGAGCGTGGCGGCGGTTCTTCGAGGCGCTGGCCGAGCAGCGCCCGCTCGTCCTCGTCTTCGAGGACCTGCACTGGGCGGACGACGGGCTCCTCGACTTCGTCGACCACCTCGTGGACTGGTCGTCGGGCGTGCCGATCCTCGTCGTCTCCACCGCACGCCCCGAGCTCCTCGAGCGCCGGCCCGGCTGGGGCGGCGGCAAGCGGAGCGCCGTCACCGTCTCGCTCTCGCCGCTCTCGGACGAGGAGACCGAACAGCTCCTCGGCGCGCTCCTCGAGGGCAAGACCGTCCAGGACGGGCGGGCCGCGACGCTCCTGGCCCACGCGGGTGGCAACCCGCTCTACGCCGAGGAGTACGTGCGCATGCTCGCCCAGCCGGGCGGCGGCGGCGACCTGCCCCTCCCGGAGACGGTTCAAGGGATCATCGCCGCGCGCCTCGACACGCTCGCGCCCGAGGAGAAGGCGCTCGTGCAGGACGCCGCGGTTGTCGGGAAGGTCTTCTGGGTGGGCTCGCTCGCCGCGGTGAGCGGCCGCCCGCGGGAGGAGGTCGACGACGGGCTGCTCCGCCTCGAGCGCAAGGAGTTCGTCCGGCGGGAGCGGCGCTCGTCCGTGGCCGGCGAGACCGCCTTCGTCTTCCGCCACGTCCTCGTCCGCGACGTCGCCTACTCCCAGATCCCGCGCGCGCGCCGCTCGGACACGCACCGGCTCGCCGCCGAGTGGCTCGAGGGCCTGGCCGGGGACCGCGCCGAGGACCTCGCCGACCTGATCGCGCACCACTACCTGAGCGCCCTCCAGTTCGCCCGCGCGGCGGGGCGCAACCTCGACGCGCTGCGCGGACGCGCCCGCCTCGCGCTGCTCGAGGCCGGCGACCGCGCCCTGGGGCTCTCCGCCTACGCGGCGGCGGTCCGCTTCTACCGCGAGGCCCTCGCCTCCTGGCCGGAGGACGATGCCGAGCGCCCGCGGCTGCTGCTCCGCTACGGGCAGGCGCTCTTCCGCTCGGAGGGAGGCGGGGCCGAGGTGCTGGCCGAGGCCGCGAGCGAGCTGCTCGACGCGGGCGAGCTCGAGCCCGCCGCGGAGGCCGAGGTGCTCCTGGGCGACCTGCTGATGATCTCCCACGGCCGGCGGGAGGAGGCCGCGTCGCACTTCGAGCACGCGGCCGCGCTCCTCGCCGAGAGGCCAGCCTCGCGGTCGAAGGCCAGGGTGCTGGCGAGCCGCGCGAGCTTCCACCTCGCGGTCGACGAGGCCGAGGAGGCGATGGGCGCGGCGGGCGAGGCCCTGCGGATGGCGGACGAGCTCGGCCTGGCCGGCCTGCGCGCCCACGCGCTCTCGACGCGCGGCTTCTCCCGCGTGATGACCGGCGACCTCGAGGGGCTGCTCGACCTGCGGGAGAGCGTCGACGTGGCCGCTGCGGCGAACTCGCCGCAGGCCGCCCGCGGCTTCAACAACCTCGCGTCGATCACGGCCGACCTCGGCGACCTCCCCAGAGCGTTCGAGCTCTACGGCGAGAGCCGGCGCGTCGCCGAGCGCTTCGGCGACGCGATCGCGCTCGGCTGGCTCGAGGTCGAGAAGGCGTACGAGCTCTTCTGGCGCGGCCGCTGGGACGCGGCGCTCCAGCTGTGCGGCCGTCTCCTCACGGTCGAGGGGGACGGCGGCGCCTCGCTCCACGAGGTCGACGCGCTGCTCGTGCGGGCGAAGATCGCGCTGGCGCGCGAGGGCGCGGCGGCGTCGCTCGCCGGCGTCGAGCGCGCGCTGGGCCTCGCCCGTGCGGTGGGCGCCCCACAGATGCTGCTCCCCGTTCTCGCCTTCGACGCGCACGCGCAGGCGGCCGCGGGCCGGGTCGAGGAGGCGGGCGCGGCCGCGGACGAGCTGCTCCGGCTCTGGCTCGACCAGGGCCGCGGGCTCTCGCTGGCCTCGTTCTGGCTCGCCGACCTCGCCTTCGCCCTGGCGACGCTCGGCCGGGGCGGCGAGCTCGCGGCCGCCGCAGGCCGGACGCCCACGCGAACGCGCTGGCTCGACGCCGCCGAGGCGGCCGGCGAGGACGACTGGCTCCACGCCGCCGGGATCTTCGCCCGCATCGGCTCCCTCCCGGACGAGGCGCTGGCGCGGACGAGAGCGGCCGCCGAGCTCGCCGCCGCCGGCCGTGCCGCCGAGGCCGAGGACCAGCTCGGCCGTGCCGCGGCGTTCTACCGCGGCGCCGGAGCTCCCGTGCCCGCGCTCGCCCCGGCCAAGTAACCGCCGTCGCTAGTCGTCGCGCTTGCGGCGCTTCCCGTCGTCGCCCTCGCCGACCGCATCGAGCTCGAAGAGCTTCCCGCGGCCGCCGACGGCCTTGTAGACCTCGTCCTCGCGGTCGGGATCCTCGACGTTCACCAGGGCAAACCACGTGTTCTTCCTCGCCCGGCCGACGAAGAGCACCTCGCCGCCGCACTCGCGCGCCGCCCTGCGCACGGCCTTGGCCCGCTGCTTCGGGCCCGGGTTGTCGGGATCGATCAGCCACCAGTGATGCGGCATCGCGCGGCCCCCTCTCTACGGCCTCTTCTTCGGCTTCTTCTCCGCCTCCGCCGGACTCTTCAGGACGATCCCCTTGTCGCCGGCGACCGCCTTGAGCGCCGCCCGGAGCTTCTTCGGGTCCTTCACCTTGGTCATGTTCACGAGGACGAAGTACTTGCCCTTCTCGTCCAGTCCGATGAAGAGAACCCTGCCGCCGTGGGACTTGACGGTCTTCCTGATCTTCGCGTCGTTCGTCCTCGCGCCCGTCGCGCTCGGGCTGACGCGGAACCAGTGATGGGGCATAGCTTGACTTCCTCCTCTCGCCGAGCACCGGCATCCTTGCATACCAAGGAGGCCGCGGAGGAATCCCCCTTTCGAGTGAGGGAGGGCCTTCGAGACCGCAGTTCAATTCGTCATGGCTTCCGTCGGGGGAGCCGCGAAGAGGAGGTACCTGCGGCCGCGTGGAACTCAGAGAGGTGAACAGCCTGGTTCCCGGGGCGGCCCAGGCGACTCCGGCCCCCTCGTCGCCCGCACGCGCCGACGGCCTCGTCGACTCCTACCGCCGGCTCGCAGACGTCTTCCACGAGGTCCTCTCGGAGCAGACGCACTCGACCGTCCTCGAGCGCATCGCCGACTCGCTCGCGGCTGTCATCCCCTACGACGCCTTCACGATCTACCAGGCCGACGAGGCCCGGCGGCTGCTCATCCCCGTGATGGCCCGCGACCGCTGGGCGGAGGAGATCATGAACGCCAGGCCGATCCTGGGCGAGGGGATCACCGGCTGGGCGATCGACCACTGCGAGCCCCAGCTCGTCAACGACGCGCACCTCGACCCGCGCGTGAAGACCGTGCCGGGGACCCCCGACGAGCCCGAGGCGCTCATCTCCGTTCCGCTCGTCGCGCGCGGCGCCGTGAAGGGCGCGCTCAACGTGTACCGGCTCGGCTCCGGCGCCCGCTTCTCCGAGGAGGAGTTCGAGCTAGCGAAGCGCTTCGGCGACGCCGCCGCGCTCGCCCTCGACAATGCCCAGGTGCGCGCGGCGCTCGAGCTGCAGGCGCAGACGGACTCGCTCACCGGCCTGTACAACCATCGCTACTTCCACGACCGCCTCCGCTCCGAGCTGAACCGGGCGAGCCGGACGCACGACTCGATCGCCGTGCTCATGCTCGACCTCGACGACTTCAAGCGCGTGAACGACATCCACGGCCACGGCTTCGGCGACCTCGTGCTCGTCGAGCTCGCCGACCTGCTCCAGGGCACCGTGCGCGCGTCCGACGTGGTGTGCCGCCTGGGCGGCGAGGAGTTCGGCGTGATCATGGCCTCCTGCGACGCCGGCGACGCGCTCGGCCTTGCCCGGAGGATCGTGGACGACCTTGCGCAGACCGAGTTCGCCCCGGCCGGCCGGCTCAGCGTCTCGATCGGCATCGCCCAGGGGCCCGAGCACGCCATGAACCCGCGGGAGCTCGTCGCCTGCGCCGAGATCGCGATGATGACCGCGAAGGCCCGCGGCAAGAACCAGGCCGTCCTCTTCGAGGAGCAGGAGGGCGAGCGGCCGGCTCCGGCGAGCACGGGCCGCGACGTCCGCTCGATCGCCCACCTGAAGATGCTCCAGAGCCTCGCCGGCAAGCTGAACCGGCTGAACGACGTGCGCGCGATCGGCGAGGCGATCGTGAACGAGCTGCGGATGCTCGTCGACTACCACAGCTGCCGGGTGTACGTGGTGGAGGGCGACGCCCTCGTCCCGGTCGCGTGGCGCGGCGACGTCGATCCGTACTCGCGGGAGAGCGTCCAGGCCCTCACCTGCAGGATCGGCGAGGGGATCACGGGCCGCGCGGCGGAGTCGGGCGAGTCGATCCTCGTCGACAACGCGCTCGACTGCGACTACGCGGTGACGATTCCCGGCACGGACGACGTGGACGAGACGATCATCGCCGTCCCGCTCCACTACGGCACCCGCGTCACCGGCGCCGTCGTCGTGTCCAAGCTCGGCGTCGGTACGCTCGACGAGGACGACGTCCGCCTCCTCGAGGTCCTGGGCGGTCACGCGTCGGTCGCCCTCGAAAACGCGCGGCTCTACGAGGCCGAGCGCCTGGAGGCGAAGCGGGCGCGGGCCTCGCTCGAGATCTCGAACGCGCTCCTGGACTTCAGCCGCCGCCTCGCGCTCGCGGAGTCGCTCGACGAGGTGCTCCAGCGGGCCGTCGACCTGGCCGCGCGGCTCCTCGCGCAGCCGCGCTCCTCCGTCTGGCTGCAGGATCGCGCCGACGACGACCTCGTCGTCAAGGCGCTGCACGGCTACGACGCCCGTGACGCGGCGATCCTCAGGAGCCTTGCGATCCCGGACGGGAAGGCGCGGGCCACCCTGGAGGTCGACGAGCCTTTCCAGCTGGACTCCCGGAAGTTCCCGGCGGGCCCGAGCGGCGAGCTCGGGCCGGGCCGCATCGCGATCGCGCCGCTCCGCCTCGACGGAGACCGCCTCGGCTGCATCGTCGTCCGAACGGCGCCCGACGGAGGGACCTTCGACGACCGCAGCATGCGCCTCCTGGCCGGCGTCGCCCACCAGGTGAAGCTCGCGGTCGCGAACGCCTCCAGTTACGAGAGCCTCGAGCGGACGTTCCTCTCCACGGTCGAGGCCCTCGCCAACGCACTCGAGGCGAACGACGAGTACACATCCTCGCACGCGCGCTGGATCACCGACATGGCGCTCCACGTCGGCGGCCGGCTGGGGATGGACGCGAAGGCGCTGAAGCGGCTCGAGCTCGGCGCGCTCTTCCACGACATCGGCAAGATCGGCATCCCCGAGGCGATCCTCTCGAAGCCCGGCCCGCTCTCGGAGGAGGAGTGGAAGGTCGTCCGCCTGCACCCGGAGCTCGGCGCGCGCATCCTCGCGCCCATCGAGCGGCTGGAGCAGGTCTGCGAGATCGTCCGCCACTGCCACGAGCACTGGGACGGCAGCGGCTATCCGAACGGCCTCGCCGGCGAGGAGATCCCGCTCGAGTCGCGCGTGATCCTCGTCTGCGACGCCTACCACGCGATGACCACCGACCGGCCGTACCGGTCGCGGCTGCCGGTCGAGGAGGCGTGCCGCCGGCTCCGCGAGGCCGCCGGCACGCAGTTCGACCCGCAGGTGGTCGAGCTCTTCCTCGCCCTGGACGCCCCGGCCCAGGCCGGCCGCGCCGCCTGATCAGTCCTCGACGGCCAGCTCGACCCGCTCGATGAGGACCGCCTCGCGGGGGCGGTCGCTCGCGTCCCGATCGACCGCGGAGATGGCGTCGACGACGACCATCCCCTCGGTGACCCGGCCGAAGACGGTGTGCTTGCCGTCGAGCCACGGGGCGGACTCGGTCGTGACGATGAAGAACTGGCTGCCGTTCGTGTTCGGGCCGCGGTTCGCCATGGCGAGCGCGCCGCGGACGACGCGGTGGGGGTTGGGCTCGTCCTCGAACTCGTAGCCCGGGCCGCCGGTGCCGTCGCCGCGCGGGCAGCCGCCCTGGATCATGAAGTCGGGGATGACGCGGTGGAAGGTGATCCCGTCGTAGAAGCCGTCCCCGGCGAGCTTCGTGAAGTTCTCGACGGTCTTCGGCGCGTCGTCGTCGAAGAGCTCGACGCCGACGGCGCCGTGTGTAGTGTGGAGCGTCGCGTTGGTCATGCGCCCACCGTATCGAAATCCCTGGCGGCGCCTGTGGTACGCGATCTCCCTTCCCGAGCGGGGGATCCGCGCGCTCATCGGGACGATCGGAGGCCTCGTGCACGAGAGCGCGCAGGTGCTCCTCCCCCGCTTCGTCCGCCGCTCGCGGCTCTACGAGGCGACGGCGAAGAACGCCCTGCGCATCGCCGTCGAGGCGGTCGGCCGCGTGGAGCCGGCGGAGCCCCCGGAGGTGTCCGCCGAGGAGATCACGAAGCGCAAGGTCGCCGGCAACGTGGTCGAGCTGGGCTCGATCGCGGCGTTCGGGTTCTCCCCGCTCTGGCTGCTGGCGGCGGCGTCCGACGCGGTGCACGGATCGCGGGTCTACCTCGCCGTCTTCGTGGACGAGCTGAAGCGCGCGGGCGTCCTCGCCCAGGAGCGCGAGATCGGCTCGGTCGACGAGCTCCTGGAGACGCTCGAGAGCGCGTCCGGGCGAACCGCGCGGCTCATCGACATCCCGCCGCTCGAGCTGGAGGAGCTGCGCTCGACGCTCGCCGAGTTCCGCACCGACGCGTCCGGCCTGCCCGGCCCGCAGGAGCTCGCCTCGCTCTACCGCGGCCTCCGTGAGGAGGCGGCGCGCGAGCGCGGGTCGCTCCTCGAGGTCTCGGTCGGAATGGGGATGGCCTTCCTCCTCTCGGCCAGGTCCGTGACCAACACGCACCTGACGATCCCATACCGCGAGGACTGGGAGCCGCTCCGCACCGAGGGCTTCGCCGCCTACGCGCGCCGGGTGGGCGCTCCCTACGCGCGGGCCGTCGCCGGCCACTTCGACCCGCGGCGCCCCTCGTGGACTGAGCGGCTGCTCCTGAAGCTGGAGCGGGTGCGCTGAGTGCTTCCAGGCGCACCCGAGCACGAAGCGGAGGCTACAGTCAAGGAATGGCGGCCTGCGTCAACTGCGGTGCCAACCTCTCGAAGAACGCCCGATTCTGCTCGGACTGCGGGGCGCCGCAGCGTGGGCCCGGCATGCTTCAGCCGCCGACTCTCGCCGTAGCGCCGGAGGACGCCGCCGAGGTCTGCGCCATCGACTGGTGGCGCGGCTACATCAGATCCGAGTTTTACGCGGTCGTGATCGATGCGGGCGGTGGGCATGGGGAGATCGGGCGCTCTCCGAGCTTCTCGTGGTGGAAGGCGAAGCCGCCGCCCGCAGGGCACGCCGGAGCCCGAGCCGCCCACGATGCACTGGTCGCCAAGCTCGTCGAAGCAGGGTGGAAGACGGTCGGCTCGAACTGGCATCCGTGGTACGCGGTTCGCCTCCGCCGGCCGACGATGCTGCGCGCACTGGCCGGCGGGCCCGACGAACCGGTCGGGAAGCCTGAGCCCGGCCCGGGCACGGAGCCCGGCTCGGACACAGCCTCTTCCTAGCGTTCCCCTCGTCCGCCTCTGGAAATCTCCCGAAAAGTTCCTACAGTCACAGTAGGGACCCGCGCTGCTGCGGCCGGTGAGGGAGGGGCGCTTTGCCTACCTGGGACATCACGATATGGATCGCCGTCGGCGCATCCGCGCTGGCGGCACTTCTCCTGGCCGCAACCGTGCTCCTCGCCGCGCGCCTGCTCCGGGGCGGCGACGCGGCCGCCCGCTCACGCCGCGAGCGCGAGCAGGGCTGGGAGGAGGTCAGGCTCGAGCGGACGGCGTCGGCGCGGGCGCGCAGCGAGCTGCACTGGCTCCGGCACCTCGCGGGCGTCGCGCCTGGAGACTCGCTCGAGGACTCGCTCCGGCGCGTCCTCGAGTCGGCGGCCGGGCTGGGCGACTGCGCGGCGACCATGCTCGTTCTCCCGCAGGCCGAGGACTTGCCGCTCGTCGCAACCTACGGGCTCTCCGAGGAGGAGTCGGAGCGCGAGCTCCTCGGCCTGCCGCCCGGAGGAGGTGAGACCCGGGCCGTGAGCCTCGCCTACCGGTACACGCCGGCGGAGGAGGCCCGCGACGAGTTCCGGCTGCGCCGGGGTCTGGCTCTGCCCGTGGGTGGAGCGAACGGCGGGAGGCTCGGGACACTGGGGATCTTCTGGCGGCGCGGCGAGCGGGAGGTGACGGAGACCGAGCTCGAGCGGCTCGAGGGCCTGGCCGCCGCCCTCGGCCCCTCGCTCCGGAACGTCTTCCGCTTCGAGGAGCTGCGGCAGGCGGCCGACTGCGACTCGACGGGACTCCCCGGCCGCCGCCGGCTCCAGGAGTCTCTCGCCGTCGAGTGCGCCCGGGCGCGGCGCTACACGCACCCGCTCAGCCTCGTGCTGCTCCGGGCGGCGGGCGGGAGCGAGAGCGTCGCCCAGGCGGCGAGCCGGCTTCCGGCCGACGTCCGCGCGCCCGATCTCGTCCACCACCTGGGCGACGGCCGCTTCGCGGTGGTCATGCCGGAGTCCTCGCTCGTCGACGCCGAGCGGCTGGCGCGGCGGCTGCGGCTGGCCCTCGGCGAGGGCCGGACGCCGGTCGCACTCGCCGAGCTCCGCTTCGAGGACGACGCCGTCTCCCTGCTCGAACGGGCCGAGGCCGGGCTCGCCCGCGTGGAGCAGCTGGCGGAGGCTGAGAGAAGCTGGCCGAGGGCTGTTGAACCCGGCGGCTGAGGGGTTTAGGTTTTGCAGCGGCGTACTGTGGCGACGATTCTCGAGCTTGCGGCCCATGCGGACGTCTCCGCGGAGAACGTCCTGCGCGTCGTGCACGGCGAGCCGGTCAGCGAGGACGTGGAGCAGCGCGTCCACGACGCGATCGAGGCGCTCGGCTCCCCTCCGTACCCGCAGCGGATCGAGGTGTTGCCCGCAATTCCGCCTGGCGCCAGCACCGACGAGCTCCTGGAGCGGCTCCAGGCGACTGCGGCCGAGCTCGAGGCTTCCCTGCCGGAGGGCGTCGGCTCGGTGGTCTACGAGGCGCTGCGCGTCGAGGTCCGCCCCGTCGCCCAGCACGTCGCCGAGCTCGGCGCGCTCTTCGAGCGCATGCTTGCCCGGCTCGAGGTGGTCTCGACCAGCGTCGAGGACGAGCGCCGAGACCGCCTCCAGGACGTTGCCCTCCTGACGGAGCTCGTCACGTCCGGCTGGCGCTCGGTCGACCGCCGCCTGGCGCGGCTCGAGCAGATCGTTGCCCGCATCGAAGCCGGCCGGAACGGCCGCCGCGAGGCCCGCCTCTACCGCCTCGACGACGCCGGCCAGGCCCCCAGCGAGTAGCAGCCGGCACCGCGCGGAGCCGGCGTCAGCCCCAACCCCTGGGATCAGATCTTGCATTCGCGCACGGCCGGCACGGTGCGTCGCTGCAAGATCTGACCCCAGGTGGCGAAAGCGTCACGACTCAGAGCCAAGTCTGGCGCACGGGCTGGACTCGGACCGGCCGCGCCTTAGGCTGGACGACATGGCACGAAGCCTCCGGCACGAGCATCCCGGCGCCGTCTACCACATCACGAGCCGGGGGAACGCGCGCGGAGCGATCTTCCTCGGCAGGGAGGACGAGACCGACTTCTTCGAGACGCTCGGCCGCGTCGTGAACGACACGGGCTGGGTGTGCCATGCGTACTGCCTGATGCCCAATCACTTCCACCTCGTGCTCGAGACGCCAAAGCCGAATCTGGCGCGGGGGATGCAGCGCCTGAACAGCACCTACGCGCAGCGCTTCAACAGGCGCCACGCGCGGGTCGGACACGTCCTCCAAGGCCGGTACCACGCCGTCCTGATCGAGAAGGAGTCCCACCTGCTCGAGGTCTGCCGCTACGTCGTCCTGAACCCCGTGCGCGCCCGGCTCTGCTCGAGCCCGGCAGCCTGGGCCGCCAGCAGCTACCGGGCCACCGCGGGGATCTCGCGTCGCCCCTCGTTCCTCACGGTCGAGTGGCTGCTGGATCAGATCGACGGCGGACGACGGCGCGCAGACGAGCGCTACCGGGCGTTCGTCGCAGACGGCATCGACCGCCGGCCCCTGGCGGACGTCCGAGGACAGATCTACCTGGGGAGCGACGATTTCGCCCGCGAGCTCTCCGCGCCGCACGAGAGGATCGAGGAGATACCCCGCGCACAGTGGCAGCCCGTCCGACGGCGTCTCGACGAGCTCCTCGCCGGCGGCGACCGCGAGGGAATCACGGGCGCCTTTCGCGAGGGCGACACGCTCCGCGAGATCGCCGGCCACCTCGGCGTCCACGTCGCCACCGTAAGCCGGCGACTGCGCCGCCTCGCCGCCTGAGCTCCGCTGTGAGTCGGCTGGCGCACCTTGCGTCGCGCCGAGGGCTGACAGGGATGGCTAGCGCTTGCTCCCCGCGATCACGTAGACGCGGTTGGCGGTCGCGGCCGAGACGACGAAGTCCGGCACGCGGTCGCGGGTGAGGTTCCCGAGGCCGACGGTGTCGAAGCCGAAGTTCTCGCCGGCCGTCGTGCTGGTCAGCCGGCGCAGGAGCGAGCCGTCCTTGCCGGAGTAGATCTCCACCTGGCCGGCGCCGGG
>Ga0299913_10000653_pt1 | contig 22975 bp, 15 predicted proteins | sample RVTome_9_FD_201360 | JGI IMG/M metagenome (GOLD analysis project Ga0299913, IMG submission 201360) | Soil microbial communities from uranium-contaminated site in the Upper Colorado River Basin, Wyoming, United States - RVT155D38 (version 2) ... | reverse complement strand
CGAGCTCTCGCTGAACGACCGCTCGTGGAAGCTGTCGCGCACCATCGCGCCGCCGTACGTGCGCGCGATTCTGCCCTCGCGCTGCAGGCTTGTCAGGTCACGCCGCACCGTCGAGGGCGAGACGCCTACCCGCTCGGCGAGCGTCTCCACGCTGTCCACGCCCTCGCGGAGCAGTACGACCAAGGTGTCGTGCCGCGCCCGGGTGGCCCGGCGCGGAGTTGCCCCGGGCGTCTCGGTCTCGCCATGAGTCGGCTCAGCCATGGACCGCCTCCCCACGAACAGCGCCCCCTAAGTCAGGACCCGTAGGTCGCGCGGATGTTGTCGACGTACGGCGCGTAGTCGACCGCGGCCAGGTACGCCGACAGCATCGTGCCGTGCCCGGCCTTGCCCGTCCCCGCGATGTCGAACGCGGTGCCGTGGTCGACCGAGGTACGCAGGATCGGCAGCCCCACGGTGACCGAGATGGTGCCGTCGAAGTCGAACGTCTTCGCCGGGATGTGGCCCTGGTCGTGGAAGTGGCTGAGCACCCCGTCGTACCGGCCGACCAGGCCCTGGTGGAACACCGAGTCCGCCGGGATCGGGCCGTAGACGTCGAGCCCCTCCGCGCGGACGGCGTCGCAGGCGGGGGTGATGGTCACGATCTCCTCGTCGCCGAACGCGCCGTTCTCGCCGCCGTGCGGGTTGAGCGCGGCCACCGCGAGCCGGGGCTTCTCCACGCCGAAGACCTGCAGCGCAGTGTGCGCCTTGCGGATGGAGTCGGCGATCCGGTCCTTGGTCAGCTGGTCGAGCGCGGTGCGCAGCGACACGTGCCGAGTGGTGAAGAAGATCCGCAGGTGGTGCCCGCCGGCGTCGTCGTTGCGTACGACGAACATGGTGTCCTGCTTGGTGACGCCGGTGAGCTCGCCGAGCATCTCGGTGTGCCCGAGGTGCTTTGAGCCCGCGGCCCAGATCGCCTCCTTGTTGATCGGCCCGGTGACGATGCCGGCGACCTTGCGGTCCATCGCGGCCTGCGTGGCGACCTCGATGCAGGCGATCGCGGCGCGGCCGGCGCGCTCGTCGATCTTGCCCCACTCCGGCATGTCGTCACCGAGGACGCCGGTGTCGTAGATGTCGATCACGCCCGGGCCGGCCGGCTCGACGTCGAAGGAGTCCACCACGCGCACCTCGACGTCGAGGCCCATCGACTCCACGCCCTTGCGCAGCGCGACCGGGTCACCGACGGCGACGCCGTGGTGGTCGGCCGCGCCGGCCTGCTCGGCCAGGGTCTTGGCGGTGATCTCGGGTCCGATGCCCACCGGGTCACCGATGGTCAGGGCGAGTACGTGTCGGGTCATGTCGTTCATCTCTCTTCTCGGGTCAGCGTTTTCAGTAAGGGGCGCGGGACTCGGCCGAGGACACCTGGCGGCGGTGCACCTCGGCGTTCCTGCGCAGGTGGTCGACGCAGGCGACCGTGGTGCTCGCGTCGCCGACGAGGCCGCCCTTGGTGACGATCTGCAGGCCGTCCCAGGGGCCTCCGACGACGGAACCGGCGACGGCGAGCGGCGCCACCTCGTCGGAGATCTCCAGGCCGTGCGAGCCGAGCTCGCCGAGCAGTGCGGCGGTGACGTCACCGCCGGTGGTGAAGACGCCGTCGACGGTGTGCTCCTCGAGGTTGCGGCGCACGGCGCGGGCCAGGGCGAGCGGGATGTCCTCGGCCTCCTGTGCGGTGACCGTCCTCAGGTCGGACTCGTCGAGCACGGTGGCGAGCACCACGACGTCGTCGTGCCCGGCGTCGCGGATCGCCCGGTCCAGCACGGCCGCGGTGGCGTCCAGGTCGGGCACGGCCGTGTCGCCCAGCGTCGGGGTGCGGTGGACGTGAGCCTGCCGGTCGACGGCCAGCTGCCGCAGCTGGGTGCGGGTCAGCTCGGTGGCCGAACCGGACACCACGAGCAGGGGCGCTCCGGGGGTCTCCCGCTCGATGCCCAGCGCCCGGGCCATGGCGACCGAGGCGGGGCCCGGGTCGCTGGTGACCCAGACCAGGTCCAGGTCGCGCGAGGCGGCGACCGCGGCCGCGGCGACCCGGTCGAGGTGGTCCTCGGTCATCGCGTCCGCGACGATGACCTCGGCGCCGTCGTCGAGCGCCGCCCGGATCGCCGCGGTGAGGGCGTCGCCGCCGCCGGTGACGGTGGCCATCGGTACGACGGACGCGGCCAGGGCCGCCTGCTGTCCCAGGATGGCCACCACGTCCGACGTACGCATCGGGGTCCGGGCGTCCCGCGCCACCTCGGTCTCCTCCAGGCGCTTGCCGCCGAGCAGCTGGGTGCCGCCGATGGTGTGCCGACCCGCGGCCGGGTGGGCCGGCGCGCAGAGCACGACCACCCGAGACCCGGTCAACGCGGCGACCTCGTCGCGGACCGCCTGGGTGGTGGCGCCGATGTTGCCGCGCAGCGTGGTGTCGATCCGGTTGCAGACCAGCCGGCTCGGCCAGCCCGCACGGACCACGGCGGCGACCCGTTCGCGGGCCACCTCGGCCGGGGCGTGCCGGCTGTCGGTGGTGACGACAACGACGTCGAACCGCGACACCATCTCCGCGACCACGTCCGCCCGGTCCACGGCACTCGCGGTCACCGCACGAAGACCTGTCCGGGCGAACCCGGCCGCAGCCGCGTTCGCACCGGTCAGGTCGTCTGCGACGATGAGGATGTCTGCCACGTCACAGGAACAGACTGGCGATGAGCAGGATGGGCAGCGAGGCCAGCCACACCGCGGTGGTGATCCCGGACCAGCCGCGAAGGGCGGCGGTCCCGTCGAGGCCGGTCAACCGGGTGACGACCCAGAAGTAGGAGTCGTTGTAGTAGCTGAACACCATCGACCCGGCGCAGCACGCGAGCGCGGCGAGCAGCGGGGAGAGGCCGAGCCCGACGACCAGGGGTGCGGACACCGAGGCGGCGGTGATCATCGCGACCGTGCCGGAGCCCTGGGCCACGCGGACCAGGCTGGCGATCAGGAACGGCACCAGCACCCCGGGCATGTTGATCGCGGCGACCGCCTCGGCGAGCTCGTCGCCGACACCGGAGTCGCGCAGCACCTGGCCGAACCCGCCACCGGCACCGGTGACCAGGATGATCAGGCCGGCCGACGCAGCGGCCTCCGCCAACCAGTGGTGCACCTTCTTGCGCGGGGTCCAGCGGGGCAGCAGGAGGTAGACGGCGAGCACGATGCCGACGAGCAGCGCGACGACGGGGTGGCCGATGAACGCCAGCACCGAGGCGATGCCGGAGGGGGTGTACTCGTCCTCGGGCGACAGAACGCCCTGGCGGTTGCGGTCGATCGCGGTGGTGACCGTGTTGGCCACGATCAGCAGCAGCGGGATCAGCAGCGGCAGGGAGGCGATCCCCAGCCCGACGCGGTGCGGCTTCTCGCCCTCGGGCGGCTCGCCGAGCGCGAACGCGGGGTTGTGCTCCTCGTAGTCCTCGTCGTCGGCGAGCGCGGTCGACGCATCCCCGCCGCTGCCGCCGGTGCCGACCTCGGCGCCGTGGTAGACCGCGATCCGGGTCTCCTCGTTGACCTCGCTCTCCAGCCCGGGACCGATCCAGGCGGCGTAGAGCACGACGACCGGGAGCAGCAGCAGCGCGAAGGCGAGGCCGGCGAGGACCAGGCCACCGATGTCGGCGCCGATGATGCCGGCGACGCCGAGCGGGCCAGGGGTCGGCGGGACGAAGTGGTGGGTCACGGTCATCCCGCAGCCCAGCGCCAGGGCAAGGGTGACGTAGCGTCCCTTGATCCGCCGGGCGATGGAGCGCGCGAGCGGGTTCATGATCACGTAGCCGGAGTCGCAGAACACCGGGATGGAGACGACCGCACCGGTGCCGGCCATCGACCAGTGCTCCCGGCCCTTGCCCAGCAGCTTGACGAAGGCGCGGGCGAGGCTGTCGGCGGCACCGGAGACCTCGAGGATCTTCCCGATGCCGACGCCGAGGCCGATCACGATGCCGATCGAGGCGAGCGTGTTGCCGAACCCGAGGGTCATCGAGCCGATCGTGTCGAGGGCCGGGGTGCCAGCCACGAAACCGGTGACCAGGGCGGCCATGAGCAGGGCGACGAACGCGTCGAGGCGGGTGCGGAGCACGACCACGACGATGGTGACGACGCCGAGCACCAACGCGAGCAAGAGTTGTAGATCCACCGGACCTCCAAGGCGAGAACCCCCGTGAGGGGTTGGACACGCCACATCATGACCCCGCCGAGTTGCGCATTGCAAGCACTAGGCGACTGGTTCTTGCGCGTTATGCGTAAGCAATCAAGCATCCGTGACGGGCCGGCAGCAATCCGAGCGGCGGCATAACTGTGCCGGGTAGAACGTGTAGTACCTACTGGACGACGTTGCGCTCCCGCGCGCTCAAACCGTACGCCGCCACGATCACCGGTGCGATCTCCGGCGGCTGAGAATGCGCGAGGGGCTCCAGCTGCGATCCTCGAAGGTGCGTCTTTTCAGCCGCCAATGCCCGTCAACCGATCGCTGAATTCTCGAACGTTCCCGGTGGGCGATCCCCTCGTGGTCACCAACCGCCAACTCATCGCTCTGGGCATCCAAACCGGGAGGGCGCGACGAACCCCCGAGCGATTAATCAATCTGGATCAGGTAGCTGAACTGCGAATCTCCTCAACACAACGTGAGGTTTCCCTAGATCAATGCGACGGTTCCCGAGTCAAGCTCGGCGCCCTGCGCTCCAAGCGAGACGTGGCCCGCTCCGCGAGGCGATTGCCCAGGCACGAGCGCCCAACAAACCCCCTTCCCGAACACAGGCGTACCTGAGATCACCGGCGAGCGAGAGAATTTGCGACGGCCTCCTCATTGGGACGGTTCACTCCTATCGCCCCCGAACCTCTCGGCGCCTCCGCCGACATCAGCCGCCCGGTCTCCCTGCGTCATACACGGCGCGAGGGACCTCTCAGCGTCCAGGTGGCCCTCGTGCACGATGGCGTCGCGCCTGTCGCGGTCAGCGGTGTCCTGCGATGGCGTGCGGCACGTATCCGCCTTCGAGCTCCTCGAGCTCGGCGCTGGTCAGCTCGACCTGGAGCGAGGCCAGGGCGTCGTCGAGGTGGTGCGGCTTTGTCGCCCCGATGATCGGCGAGGTGACCGCGGGGCGGGAGGACAGCCAAGCAAGCGCCACCTGGGCCCGGGGGATCCCGCGGCGTGCCGACACGGCGGCGACGGTGTCCACGACCGCCTTGTCCTCGTCCCGGTAGAGCGATGCGCCGAACTCATCGGTCTGGCCTCGCGCGGTCTCGGCTTCCCAGTCGCGCGTAAGGCGGCCTCGCGCGAGCGGGCTCCACGGGATGACTCCCACGCCCATGTCCGCGCAGAGCGGCAGCATCTCTCGCTCTTCCTCGCGGTAGAGCAGGTTGTAGTGGTTCTGCATCGAGACAAACCGAGTCCAGCCGCCGAGGTCGGCCGCATGCTGGGCCTTTGCGAACTGCCAGGCGAACATCGAGGAGGCTCCGATGTACCTTGCCTTGCCCGCCTTGACAACGTCGTGCAGCGCCTCCATGGTCTCCTCGATCGGTGTATGCGGGTCCCACCGGTGGATTTGGTAGAGGTCGACGTGCTCGACCCCCAGTCTGCGCAGGCTTGCGTCGATCTCGGTCATGATGACGGCGCGCGAGAGCCCGGCTCCATTAGGCCCGAGACGCATCCGCCCATGCACCTTCGTCGCGATGATCACCTCGTCCCGGCGAGCCATCTCCTTGAGCAGCCGACCGGTGATTTCCTCGCTGCTACCTCCGGAATACACGTTCGCGGTATCGAAGACCGTGATGCCACCCTCGAGAGCGGCCCGGATGATCGGGCGTGCAGCGTCCTCATCAAGAACCCACGGATGACCGCCGCGGGCCGGGTCACCCCAGCTCATGCAGCCCAGCGTCAAGGCGGAGACCTCGAGTCCAGTCCCGCCCAACCTCGTGTAGCGCATGCCCGCCCTTCCGATGCCGTGTCGGCTCAACACGATAACTGTCGTCCCGCCTCATCCTCTGAGGTGACCAGTCTGAACGAAGCTCAGCTCGAGCACCTGCGCCAGTGGCGCCACCGGCGGGCCGCTTCGTGCTCACTCCCGCCGCCGCTACCTCCAGACCTGAGTCAATTCGCCGCCAGTGACCTTCAGGGTTTCCAGGGTGCCGCCCACTTGCGATCGTCCAATAGCGGAACCACCGACATCCAGCCGGACCCGTCGAGTGAGGGCGAACCGGACTCGATTGCCAAGGACTACTGCTGGGTGGCAGAGATCGATCTCGTCCTGTCCGGTGCGCCGGGCGCGATATCTCCAAGATGGACACAATGGAGTCGTTGCCGCCGGCGACTCTGCCGGTTGTGCCGCCGCGGCCCGGCGGGAGCGGCGCGACGAGGGCGGCGGGCGCTGAGGCGGGCATGGGCCGTCGCGGGATGCACCAGTGAGCGAGCCTCATGACCGGTGCCTTCCTGGTGTTGAATGAGAAGGATGACAGGCACAGTTGGCTCGTGGGCCGGCTTTACCGGCCAGCCATGACCAGATGAGGAGGACTCCGTGGTGTCTGATTCCGTGGCGATCGAATCGATACCGGTCGAGATCCCAGCCGACGACGTGACTCTGGCTGCCGATGGCTTCGGTGACGCCAGCCGGCCACCGGTCGTCCTGCTGCACGGCGGAGGGCAGACCCGCCATTCCTGGCGGGCAACGGGCCGGGACCTCGCGGACGCCGGCTGGTATGCGCTCTCGGTGGACCTGCGCGGTCACGGGCAGAGCGGCTGGTCCCCCGACGGCCGCTACAACCTCGACCGGTTCGCCGACGACGTGGTCGCCATCGTCGGTCACCTCGGCCGACCGCCGGTCCTGGTCGGGGCCTCACTGGGCGGCAACGCATCATTGGCCGCCCTCGGGCACCATCCCGAACTCGCACTCGGCCTGGTGCTGGTCGATGTGTCCCCGTTCCTACAACCGGAGGGCGCGAGTCGGATCAGGGCCTTTATGACCTCCCGGCCTGACGGGTTCGCATCCCTCGACGAGGTCGCCCACGCGATCGCCGAGTACCTGCCGCACCGACCGCGCCCCCGCAGCCTCGACGGCCTGCGCAAGAACCTGCGTCAGGTGGATGGCCGGTTCTTCTGGCACTGGGACCCCGCCTTCCTCAAAACCCCGACCGACCAGGTCGTCCAGCGCGACAACCTCATCGACCCCGCCCGCCTCGGTGCGGCCGCGATGGCGTTGCGCATACCCACCCTCCTCGTCCGGGGCGGCCAGTCCGACGTGCTCAGCGTCGACGACGCCCGACGCTTCCTCCAGCTCGTCCCGCATGCCGAGTTCTGTGACGTGGCCGATGCGCACCACATGGTCGCGGGCGACGACAACAAGGTCTTCGACACGGCGCTGGCCGACTACCTCGACCGACGCATCCGATCACGACTCAACCTGTTCACATCCGACGCATAGCCCGATCCGGCAGTGCAGCCCTGACCACGAGCCACAGCACCGGCGTCGGGCTGAAGGTCGTCCGGGTCGTTGGCCGACGAACGTGATCGGTTCAACGCGGTGGTCAACATTCCAGGTGTGCGGGTGCGTCTTAGCCGCGTATGACTGTCAAGCGCGGGCCGCCCTGCGTTCGACGCTCTGGTCCATTCCGTCCCGCAAGCCGATCCCTTCCTGGGACAATGCCGACGCAGATGTCGAGTGTCCTCGGGCGTCGCCGCAAGCGGTTCCTCACGGGGAACTCTTCTACGCAGGGCGATCCGAGGCCGCTGCACGCGTGCGGCTGTGGGCATCAGCCCGCGGACGACGACGGGGGGTCCGTGAGCCGACCATCGGTCAGCTCTCGGCGAAGGTGGCGGACCCGACGATCTCGGTGAACAGCTTGACGGTCTCCTCGGTCGCGACATCCTCGGTGGTGACCTTCAGGACCACATCCTGTCCGTCCACGTCGACCACCCAGAATCGAACGACGGTGCCGGGGTCGATACTCAGGTCGCCGTCCTCCTGCCTCCACAACCCCAGTTCCTCGTCCGTGCAATGGCTGACATCCAAGCCGGCCGGCACCGACACGGTGAGCCGGACCCCGGCGTGGCCGCCGAGTGAGACCGGAACCGGCTCACTGGTCGTGGTCACCTTCTGGGAGGCCAGTGCCTCGGCGAAGTCGTCGATCGACGAGCTGTTCGACGGTGGTGCCGCGGTGCGGGCGCACGGGTCGGGGAAGACGTCCCCAGTCGCGGCGATCCCGATGTGGCCCCATGTTCTATCCCCAGGATCGTTGAGCCAGAGCTCTTCCGGATTGCCGGTGAAGCCGGCCGGGAGGGTGATCCGGGCGAAAGGGATACCGGAACGTCCGAGGGCCCAGCAGCCAGGGTCGAGTCCGACGTGGCGCCCGGGGATCGCGGGGCAGTCCTCGGTGGGGCTGGGTGCCTCGGCGCTGTCGGTGGGGGGCGCGGCTGCGGGCTGGTCGTCGGCGTCGCAGGCACCCAGGGAAGTGAGCAGGGCGGCCAGGCCCGCGAGCGCGGCGGCCGACCGGGGAATTCGTCGACTCATGATGGGCTCCTCTGGTGGTCGCGATCTGCGACCTCGCTCCCGTTGTGGCGCACGCGGCTATCGGACCGATGCCGGAGCGATATCAGCCTGATATCGGCGTTGTTGACGGGCGCCCGGGACAGGTCGAGAGTCGGGGAATGGGTATCGCCGTCCTCGGGCCGCTGCACGTGGAGGGCAATCCGAACGGCCTCAGTCCCAGGGACCGCGTGGTGCTGGCGGCGCTGGTCGTGTACGCACGCAGGCCGGTGAGCACCGAGGCCCTTGCGGACGCGCTGTGGGGAGATGCCCCGCCGGCCTCGTGGGCGAAGGTTGTGTACGGCTGCGTTTGGCGGCTGCGGAAGGTGCTGGGCGCGCCGGCGATCGAAAGGGTGCCGTCTGGCTATCGCCTGAGCCTCGTCGACGACGAACTCGACCATCGGGTGTTCGAACGGCTGGTCGAACGGGGTCGGGACGCGTTGAACGAGGACGATCCGCCCCGTGCCCTGTTCCTGGTCGAGGAGGCGCTGGGCCTGTGGCGGGGGCCGGCGTTGGCGGAGCTGGAGGAGTGGGAGCCGGGGCGGGTGGAGGCCGCACGGCTCGAGGGTTTGCGGATGGACGCGGAGGAACTGCGCATCGAGGCGCAGGTGCGCACCGGCCACGCGTCGACGGTGCTGGAACAGGCGCGGGTCCTCATCGCGCAAGCGCCGTTCCGTGAACGTCGCTGGGCGTTGCTGGCGACCGCGCTGTACCAGTGCGGGCGTCAGGCCGAGGCTCTCGGCACCGTTCAGCGGGCTCGGGCGATGCTGGTGGGCGAGCTGGGCCTGGATCCGGGTGTCGACCTTGTCGAGCTCGAGAAGCGGTTGCTGACGCACGACCCGTCACTGTCCGCCGGAGTGTCGGGCGAGCCCAGCCAGGCATGTCCCTATCGCGGGCTGCTGCCGTACGACGCCGAGGACGCGGATTCCTTCTTCGGCCGCGAGGACGACGTCGCGTCCTGCCTGCGGCGACTCCGGGACTCCGGGGTGCTGGTGGTGATCGGCCCGTCCGGGGTCGGGAAGTCCTCGCTGGTCTGCGCCGGCGTGGTGGCGTCACTCGCGCGCACCGACACATCCGTCCTGGTGGCCCGTCCGGGTGTGCATCCGCTGGAGTCGCTGGGCGGTCTGAAGCCGCGGGGACGTCAGACGCTCGTCGTGGACCAGGCGGAGGAGGCGGTCACGCTGTGCACCGACCCCGGCGAGAGGGAGCGCTACTTCACGGCGCTGGCCGCGCACGTGGGTGCCGGAGGTGGGCTGGTCCTGTCCCTGCGGGCCGACCACCTCGGCGGCCTGGCGCCGTACCCCGAAATCGCGCGCATCCTCGAGGACGGGCTCTACCTGCTCGGCCCGATGCGCGAGCCCGATCTGCGGCGCGCGATCGAGGCACCGGCGCACGGCGCCGGCCTCAGGCTCGAGCCCGGCCTCGTCGATCTCCTGGTCCGGGAGGTCGACGGTGAGCCCGCCGGGCTGCCGATGCTGTCCCATGTCCTGCGCGAGACCTGGGAGCGACGCGAAGGTGCGACGTTGACGGTCCGGGGCTACAACGCGACGGGTGGGATCCAGCACGCGGTATCGCATTCGGCGGAGCTGCTCTACGACGCGATGGACGCAACCCAGCGCGCCCAGCTCCGCAGCCTGCTGCTCAGGCTGGTGATGCCCACCGGGGCCGGCGACCCGGTCCGGACCAGGGTGCCCAGGGACAAGGTGGCGGTCGACGAGGACCACGCCCGACTGGTCGAGCAGCTGGTCGAAGCGCGCCTGGTCAGCATCGACGGGGACGCCGTTCAGATCGCACACGAGGCGCTGGTCCGGGTGTGGCCGCGGCTGCGGAGCTGGCTCGACGACGACATCGACGGGCAGCGACTCTTCCGCCACCTCGCCGAGGCGGCCGATGCCTGGCACGCGATGGACCGCCCGGACAGTGAGCTCTACCGGGGTGCACGCCTGACCCGCACGCTGGAATGGCGCGACCGGGCGCACCCGGACCTCAGCGACACCGAGTCCGCCTTCCTCGAGGCCTCAGCGGCCCTGTCCGCATCGGTCCTCCGGGACGCGGAGGAGCGGGTCCGTCACGAGCGCCGGGTCAACCGACGGCTGCGAGGTGCCCTGGCGGGGGTCGCCGTACTGGCCCTGGTCGCCGTGATCGCCGGGGTGTTCGCCGCACGCAGCTCTGACCGCGCGGAGCAGGACCGCGACCGGGCCCGCGCCGCGGCCGACCTCGCCTACGCCAGGCAGGCCGGCGCGGTGGCCCTCGAGCACGAGGACCTGGCCCTCTCCCTGCTGCTCGCACTGTCGGCGCTAGAGGTCGACACCTCGGCGCAGGCGTGGGACACCCTCGCCGCGGTGCTGATGAGGTCCCCGTCGCTGCTGTCGCTGCGCGACCCCGGCGGGTTCGTGGTCGACCTGACCGCCAGCCCGGACGGCAGGCTCCTCGCCCTCAGCACGCCGGGGGAGGGCAAGGGTCTGCTTCTCCTGGACGCCGAGAGCCTCAAGCCTCTGCCGTTCGAGGACGACACCCCCGCCAGCGGCATCGCCTTCTCCCCGGACAGCAGCCTGCTCGCGATGGCGGTGAACCAGTGGACCGGGAACACCGGCGCACCGGCGCGGATCGACCCGCAGCCGATCCGGCTGTACGACATGCCCGACGGCGGCCTGGCCGACCGCCAGCTCGGCGGCTTCCCCGAGGGGGCGTCGATCGAGTACGCCCTCGACTTCAGCGCCGACGGCGAGCGCCTGGTTGCGGCGGTCGACCGCTACGACTCTGCGTTCGTCAGGGTGCTCGACACCTCCGCGATCGTGTGGAACCTCGCCGACCCGTCGAGACCGGTGTTCCGGGTGAAGCTGCCGGCGGAGTACCCGATCCTGGAGCTCAGCCCCGACGGGAGCCGGCTGTACGTCGTGACCGCCCGTGACTCGGTCCGGCCGATCCGGGTGTACGACGTGGACTCGGGCCGGCTGATCGCCTCCCGCGAGTCTGCGGCTCTCGAAACGGTCGGTGACTTCGCCGGCGCCCTCAGCACGGACGGCTCGACCCTCGCCCTCGGGGCGGGCAGTAGGGCGCTCCTGGTGGACACCAAGACACTTGGTTTCGTGGGTCCAGCCCTGCGCGCCGACACTGGCGACTCGCTGGAGCGGATCGAGTACTCCGACGACGGCTCACGGCTCGCCGCAACCACCGCCAACGGGATCATCCTCGTCTGGGACACCGCGACCGGGGTGGTGAGCCATCGTTTCGTCGAGGGCGGCTCGTTCTGGACCCTGGACTTCTCCTCTGACGGCGACACGCTGCACTCCGAGGGGACAGCCTGGGACCTGACCGGGGAGCGCGGGTTCTTCTCGGCCGGGAAGGCGTCGGACCTGGCGGAGTACGCCGTATCGAAGCCCGCACCGGACGGGCACACGATCGTGCGGGAGCGGGACGGGATCTTGTGGTTCGTCGACAACAGGACCGGACGCGAGACCCCCCAGCGGAGAAAGCAGCAGCCCGACACAGGTCACGTATGGTCACCCGATTCGAGGTGGCTGTTGAGCTGGCGGGACTCGGCCACGCTTCGGCTGTGGGACACCACGACCGGGACCCAGGTCGCGCAGCGCCCCATCTCCGGCGGTGTCGCTCCCACCTTCAGCGCCGGGGGCGACAAGGTCTTTGTCAACGTCCTGGAGGAGCAGTCCCTGCTCGTCCTGCACGCCGCGACGCTGACGCCTGCCCGGCCGCCGATCGACTTGGGAAGACCCGTCCTGGGCGTCGTGCGGCATCCCGACGACGGGTCGGTGCTCGCCTTCGGGCACGACGGTGCGGTGCTCCGTGTGGACACCGACACGGGTCTCGTCGAACCCCTGGCGCCCGCGGGCACGTTCCCGGTCGCGAGGACCTGGGAGGCGGAGGTCTCACCGGACGGCACCCGCATCCTGGGGCTCAACCGAGACGAGGAGGTGCAGTTGGCCGACATCGCCACCTGGGAACGGTTCGGGGCCGTCGCGGGCGGAGACGAGAGGTCCGGGACTTTCGACCTGTCCCCGGACGGCAGCCAGTTCGCCGCGCTCGACGGCGACGCGATCGGACTCTTCGACGGGACCACCGGTGCTCGTCAGGCCACCATCGCGCTGCCGACCATGCCCCCCGAGGCCCAGCTCGTCTACCTCCCGGACAGCAGCGGGCTGCTGGTGGCCGGCGTCGACGGGAGCACCTGGACCGTGGACACCAGGCAGAGCTCCTGGGTGGACCGCGCATGTGCGATGGTCGGCCGCAACCTCACCCGGGAGGAGTGGCAGGACTACTACCCCGACCGCGCGTATGAAGCCACCTGTCCCCAATGGCCCAGGGATGGTTGACGCGAGCATCGACAACCGGCGATGGTCCGAGCCATCAGTGCTGGCAAGTGACTTGCCGCCGCCAGCAACACGCGTCGACCCCTCACCCGCTTGGGGATCCGCTTGCGGTGAAGTCCAGCCTGGCGCCGGCGGCGGGCCGAGCGTCAGCTCCACACCGCATGGTGTGCGTCGACCGGGACAGCCCTCACCCGGCCGACCGTGCCGGGCGTGTGCTGTTCACAGCCGAGTCGCGGCAGCACCCCCGGCGTCGGCGTTCACGTCGGCCGGGTAAAAGAACGAGACCTTTCCGCTCACCCCGTCGTCACCCTCGTATCGAAGGGAGGTGCCGACCGTCATGTCGTTGGTTCCCGATCGATTGCCGGCGGGTGTGCGTGCGTCGCCGTACGCGGGTCGCCTCCCGGCTGCCGGGACGGCGGCTCAGGCGGACTACCCCGTCATGCCAAGGACTCGCGCAGGTGGCACGGACTCGGACACCGCCTCGGTCTCAAAATGACCGATGGCCGACCGCTTTCGGATCCGGGAGCCCGGCACCTCGCAGCAGACGCCGGTTCTCCAACCCGGTGAAATCACCGGCGCGACGAGACAGGTGTCAACCCGAGTCTGGAGATACGCCATCCCAGACAGGAGCACCGACATGAACACCCACAACGAATACCTGGTCCGCACCTACATCGCCGACCGGCATCGGGAGGCACAGCGTCGACTGCCCCGGCGTCACCGGGACAGTTCTCGCCAAGCAGTCCGACGCACCAGACCGAGCTTCCCGTACCGCGTCCCAAGCTGACGGCCTACCGCTAGGCGCACACACTCACAAGGAAGGTGAAGCCGATGACCACCGAACACGACGCTTGGGCCACACTGCATCCGCTGGAGCCTGCCCGTGGGGCACGCCGTGAGGAAACCTGCCACTGCGGCCAGGATCTGGATCTCTGCGCCGGCCGCCACTGCCCGCGTTGCGGCACGCCTATCGGCACCCGTGTCTCAGCTTGATCCGGGCTCCGGCGCGAGATCGATCGTGCCGAGCTCGGACTGCACCGGCACGCGCTCGCCCAGTGAGCTCGGTGAGCGCCCCCGCCTCGCGCGGGCGCCCGTGGTCGTGGATCGGCTCACCGCCGGCGGTGAACCGTCGCTCCGTTCACCCGTGGACCCGCTGAGTGAGCCACGCCGGCGTGGGGATTGGCAGGTTGACCATGAGGGTCGACCAGGATTGCGACGACCTCGCTTGTCACGAAGCCGAGACCGAACTGCTGGGTTGCGTCTACACCGACCCTGCCGAGAAGTGGGGAGCCGAAGCCGAGATCTCCGGGTGGGTTGTCGACGCGCTCGTCGGCGGACCGATCGGGGCCGCCCTGGACGACTTGGTCCCGCGGTGGGTGGCGTCGTCGTGGCCGCCTTTGTGGCCTTGTTTCGTCGGTCGCGACCTGACATGGCAGGCATGATGGCCCCGCCAGAGGGGACTGCCGTGACCGATCCGTCCGCCTCGTCCACTTGCCGGTCGAGGCCTTCGACGCTTCTCCTCGAAGGCGATCTGAACCTCGCGAGCCGACTGGCGGCGATCGACTTGCCGCACTTCTTCTTGACCTAGGATTGGCTCTGGCGCCTTCGTGCGGACCAGGTCCCGGCGCGATCCGGCGAGCAGCGATTGGATCGTGCGGGCCGTCGTCGCGGAGGACCGTGTTGTCGTCGGGCGGCCGGGTTCCATGGGCCACCTGATGAGCACCGTGACGTCGAGGTCGGGTACAAGTTCCGGGGCCTGGGTTGGGCCAAGGCCGCGCTGGGCGCTCTACTCGAGCGGGCCAACCGTGAACCATCCGTGCGACGGGTGGTGGCCACCGTCGGACCTGACAACGCACCCTCACTCGCGGTTGTCCGCCCGGCGGGATTGTGCATATCGGCGAACAGATGGACCCCGTCGACGGGTTCGAGCTCATCTATGCCAGACCAGCTGCCGACGGCGGACCGGGCTGATCCGCGTTGGGGGTTGCCGCTGCCTCAACGCGGCTGCGGACCTCCTGCCAGGCGATTGGCAGAGCGTCGGCGCGGCACCTCCACATCACGAAGGTCGAGGGCAGCATCGCTGGCCGGATGGCATCCCTGGCGGCCCGGTGCGGGGTGGAGCGGTCGAACCCGCCAAGGTCGAAACGCGTCTTCCATGCTGAGACGGTCCAGAACGTCTTGCCCACGAGGCGGGCATCCAGTGAGTAGCCGACCAGCCCCGGCGATCGGGTGAGCTGGCGGTGGACCAACCAGGTGTGCCAGAGAAACCGCGGGACATGCAGGTGGGAACGCAGTGGCAGCTTGGACGCGATGATCGTGAGGTCGGCATCGTTGTCGGTCGTCTCCACGTTGATCCAGGGGAGTGCGGGCATCGGAATCGTCCTTCTCGGGTATCGGGTCAGACCGCGGCGGCGACCGCTGCTGCCAGGAACAGGGCCTGCATCGCGGTGCGCTGTGGCAGCGGGGTGACCGGTTGACCGTTGAGGGTCAGTCCGCGCCGCGCTGCGCTGATGTTGGCGGGGAACATGGCGATGAAGAGGAGCGCGAGACCAACGGCCGCGTACGGCGCGGTCTGGCTGATCAGAAGCCCTGCGGCTCCCGCGAGCTCGAGTGCCCCGGTGAGGGACACCAGCACACCTGGCCGCGGCAACCGGTCCGGCACCATGGCGATCAGGTCGGCGCGACGGCTACCCCAGTGGGCGCTGCCCGTCAGGAGGAGCATGCCGGCAAGTCCCGCTTTCACGGACATCTGCCAACTGTCGAGTGCGTCTACCCCGGCGAAGCCGGCGAGGCGTGCAGTGATGGTTCCTAGCAAGAGCGCGATGACGGGGATCATGGTCAGTTCTTCCTGGTCGGTGATGGATGGCACCGACGCTAGGAGCGCTCGCACCCGGTTCTCGCCGGCGAAACCGCCGGGTTCCTGGCCCTAGGCGAGCTCCAGCTCTTGCTGCGCGAGCTGCCCTCGGGAGCTGACTCCGAGCTTGGTGAAGACGTTGCGCAGGTGGAAGTCGACCGTTCGTGGACTGATGAAGAGCTGGGCCGCGGCCTCGCGGTTGGACAGCCCTTGAGTGACCAGCCCGGCGACCTGAAGCTCTTGAGCGGTCAATTTGGGCAAGGCGCTTGGGTCCTGCCTGCGGAGCGACTCTCCGGAGGCTCGCAGCTCCTGGCGCGCGCGGTCGGACCAGGGTCGCGCACTCAGGTCGTCGAACGTCGTTAGCGCTCTTCGCAGATGAGCGCGGGCGTCGACCCGGCGTCCGCCCCGACGGAGGAACTCGCCGTAGGCCAACTCGGTCCGGGCCCGTTCGAACGGTCTCCGACCTGCGTCGTGCTGCCGCAGGCTCTCCGCGTAGTGAGCATCGGCCTCATCCGGTCCTGCGAGGAGAGCGCGGCAGTGGGCGGCCCGCGCCAGGGCCCAGGGAGCGCCTGTGTACGAGGCGATACCGGTGAGGTCGGCGAGCCACGCCTGGGCTTCGTTGGCCTGTCCCGTCTGGGCCGCGATCTCGATCCGGTCCAGGGAACACATCCGCGAGACGGTCTGGCTTGTCACGCGACGGAGGTGCTCCATGGCGGCGAGCATGTCGCCTGCCGCTGCTTCGGACACTGCGCGCGCCCAGAGAAGGGCCTCGGAGGCTATGACCATCGGATGTTGAGGCAGCACTGCGCCGGCTGCGTCCAGGTGGGCGAGCAGTTCGGAGGTGTCACCTCGGTAGGCAGCCAGAAGGGCCAGCCAGCACGACGGAAGGGACGCGAGGCCGTGCTGACCGGTTTCGCGGGCGAACCGCAGCGCCTCGATGGCGTTGGCGGTCGCGGTGGACCACTGCCCTCGGAGGATCTCCGACAACGCGAGCCGTTGGAGCGGAGGAAGCAAATCGCCGATCGCGCCGACGGCCCGGGCTCGCGCCACGGCCCTGGAGTCGAGCTGGTGGGCGACCTCGTCGTCGCCGAGGTAGAACGCCGCTCGACCGGCCCAGGTGATCAACATGCTTTCGTCGAAGTCCTGCGCCTTCCGCACGACGTCTCGCAACAGCCTCGTCGAGGAGGTGGTCTCCCCGCTCAAGTACTGGCCGCAGCCCACCAGCAAGTCTAGGAAGAACTGCTCGGGGTCGCCAGCGCCACGCGGCATCGAAGCTGCGAGCTGGCCGATCTCGATCTCGGTCGCGGTGTGGTCGGCGAGGGCTGCCGCCTGCGCTGCGATGACCAGCAGGTGCAGGGATCTGCCCGGGTCCCTCGCCTGCATGCCACGCGCGGCCCTCATCAGGACATGCTCTGCTGACTCGGCTGAGCCAGCGACCAGCTCCACGGCCCCGATCAGCAGGTCGACATCGGCCAGGAGCAACGGGTCCGCCGTGGTGGAACGTGCCGACTCGAGCAGGTTGGTCGCTCGGAGGTGGTGCCCTGCAAGGCGGGCCTGCTCGGCCGAGAACCACATGCGACGAGCCCGCCTCTCCGGCTCCGCGGTCAGCTGCGCAGCCCTCTCGTAGGCGGCGCTTGCTGCCGCGGGAGCACCACGCCCGGCGGCGCGTCCGGCTGCCTGCCCGAGCTGCGTCGCGATCGTCTCGTCCGGCCCCACGGTTCCAGCGGCCCGGTGCCAGGCGCTGCGGTCCGCGTCTCCTCGCGAGGTGAGGCATTGGGCGAGCGCACCATGCGCCTCCCGCCGCGCCGAGGTCGTCGCCGCGCCGTACACGGACGACCTCACCAGGGGATGGCGAAACTCCAGCCGTCCCGCGCTAGTGTGCACCAGGCCCGACTGCTCTGCCGCCTCGAGCGCAGCCGGCTCACAGCCCAAGGATGCCGAGGCCATCTGAACCGTCGCCAGGTCGCCTGCGCCCTCGGCAGCAGCAACGAGCAGGAGCGTCTGCGCGCGTTCCGGGAGCCGTCGGACCCTGGCCAGGAAGGCCCGCTCGACACCCTCGGTGACGGGCAACGAACTGGGCAGGGGCTCCTGTCCCGACAGCTCCCCGGCGGTCAGCGCGGTGGGAAGCTCGACAAGCGCCAAAGGGTTCCCGCCGGTGGCCGCGAGCAGCTGATCGGCCACTCCTGGGTCCACCGGACCACCGGCCGACTCCTCGAGCAGCGCATGAGCGGCCACTGAGCCCAGCCCCGGCACCGACAGGGCAGGCACCCCCGGAGCCTCGAAGCCCGGCATGTCATCTTCGCGAGCCGCAAACAGCATCGCGACCCGCTCCACGGCCAGCCTGCGGGCGGAGAACAGCAGCGCGTGCGCCGACCCCTCGTCGAGCCACTGGGCGTCATCCACCACGCACAACACCGGCTGGCCTTCCGCTGCCTCGGCGATCAGGCTCAGCGTCGCCGAGTAGACGAGGAACCGGTCGTTCCCGCCATCGGTGGGCTGCTCCCCGAACCCGACCCGCATTGCCGCTGCCTGGGGTGGCGTCAGCCGGTCTGCCAACCCGCTCACCGGGAGGAGCAGCTGGTTGAGCGCAGCCAAGGCCAAGTCGGTCTCGGACTCGATGCCCTGCGTCCGTAGGACGAGCATGCCCTCGGCCCGAACTGTCGCGTCGGCCAGGAGCGCCGACTTCCCTACCCCTGCGGGTCCGCGCAATACCAGCGCGCCACCCCGTGAGGCCCACGCCTCATCGAGGAGGGCCGAGATCTGGGACTGCTCGGTCTCCCGTCCGCGGAGCACCTAGTCAGCCTAGCCCTGGGCGTGTGGTTGCGGAACGCGATCCCGGCGATGCCCTGGCGATTCCACCGGCGCCTCATGGGTGGCACCGCGGACAGCATCGGACCCCTCGGTAGCTCGACCCCACCAAGACCAACGACCGGAGTCGCACATGTCCAGACTGCTCTATCTCATCGGCGCCGGGGCCGCTCGTCATCCCTGGCGCGTGCTCGTCGGATGGTTTCTCGCGGCCATCGCGGTGACCGCCCTCGCATCCGCCTTCGGGGGGACCATGCAGGACAGTTTCAAGATCCCGGGCAGTGACACCCAGCGGACCAACGACATGCTGGCTGACCGCTTCCCGGCGATGTCAGGTACGACGGCGCGCGTCGTCGCACACAACGACGCCGGCGCGATCGACCTTGCCGATCTCGATCCGGTCCGCGACGCGCTGGGAGCGATGCCATCCGTCAGCGGCGTCACACCACCGGCGCTAAGCCCGGACGGCGAGACGGCCGTGCTCTCGGTGCAGTACGACGTCCAGGTGACGGACTTCGAGGGTACCGAGGCTCTCAAGGACCTGGAGGCCGCGACTGAACCCCTGGAGACCGCCGGATATCAGGTCGAGTTCGGCGGACCGGTGCCGGAGAACGTCCAGGAGGTCAGCGGCCACGCAGAGATGATCGGGGTCGTGGTCGCATTGCTCATCCTGCTACTGGCCTTCGGAGCGCTGCTCGCGGCGTCCCTGCCGTTGATCGTCGCGATCACGGGTCTGCTGGCGGGAACCGGTGGCATCACGCTCCTCGCCGCCCTGACCGACATGTCCACGAATGCGCCGACACTGGCCTCCATGGTCGGCCTCGGCGTTGGCATCGACTACGCGCTCTTCATCGTGACCCGTCACCGTGACAATCTGGCCCGCGGGATGTCCGTGCCCGAGGCCGCGGGGCGGGCCACCGCGACCGCCGGCCAATCGGTGATCTTCGCCGGCGGCACCGTCCTGGTCGCGTTGGCCGGGTTGCAGTTCAGCGGAGTGCCCGACTTCGCCACCATGGGTTACGCAACCGGGCTCGTCGTGCTCGTGACGGTGCTGGCCGCCATCACCTTGTTGCCGGCGCTGCTCGGCGCACTGAAGCTTCGCGTCTACAGCCGACGCAACCGACGGCCCGGTCGCGCGCAGTCGTCCATGTCGCACTCACCGACCGCAGCACGGTTTGCACGAATGGTGGGTCGCCGGCCGATCTTGTGGCTGACCGGTTCGACCCTGGTACTGCTCGCTCTCGCCGCACCCGCGCTGGGCATGAGCATCGGCCAGAGCGACGCGGGCAACGAGCCCGAGAGCAACACGGTCCGACAGGCGTACGACCTCACCGCCACCGCGTTCGGTGCAGGCGCCAACGGCCCACTGACGGTTGCCGTCGACCTGGACGAGGTCGGTGGCGAACCCGGCCTGCGGGACGTCGTGAACGACATTGCCGACACGGCGAACGTCGCCCATGTCGGCGCCCCGGTAACATCCCCCGACGGGAGCACCGCCGTACTCACGGTGACACCGGGAACCGGGCCGCAGGACGAACGGACCGCAGCATTGGTGGAGCGCCTGCGCTCGGACGTCCTACCCGACGAAGCCGGCATCACCAGCTGGACCGCGGCGATGATCGACATCTCGAACGTGCTGCTGGACCATCTCTGGGTGGTCATCAGCGTCGTCGTCGGCACGTCGATGCTGTTGCTGATGATCGCGTTCCGCTCGATCGTCGTACCCCTTAAGGCCGCTGTGGTGAACCTTCTGTCGATCGGCAGTGCCTACGGTGTGATGACATTGGCCTTCCAGACCGAGGTCGGGGCGCAGCTGCTCGGCCTGCCGGGCGAGGCGCCGATCGCGGCGTACGTGCCTCTGCTGATGTTCGCCGTGCTGTTCGGCTTGTCCATGGACTACGAGGTCTTCCTCCTCAGTAGCGTGCGAGAGGCGTACCTCCGCACCGGCGACAGCCGGACCAGCGTCGTCGATGGTCTCGCGTCCACGGCGCGAGTCATCACGTCGGCCGCGCTGATCATGGTGGCCGTGTTCCTCGGTTTCGCCTTCGACCCCAGCGTGGTGATCAAGATGATCGGGGTCGGCATGGCCGCTGCGATCGCCATCGACGCCACACTGATCCGGCTGATCGTCGTCCCGGCCGCGATGGCGCTCCTGGGCCGCGCAAACTGGTACCTCCCCCGATGGCTCGACCGGGTTCTCCCTACAGTCGATCCCCACAACTCAGCGGATGAAGTCGATTCTCCGGAGGCGCTACAGCCAGTCGCGTGACCATGCGTTGTCACCGCCGAGGAGCCGGACCCGAGCCCGGCTCGATCCCACAGCAGAGGAAGTAAACGAGATGGCTGGCACGACCTTCGTCGAGCGGGAAAGGGGCACGTGGAGCCGGCACCTGCACCGCTACAACGGCTACAGGTCCGGGTTCAGCACTCCGGGCAATGGGGTGCTTCGGAGCAGCACGGAGATCAGTGGGCCTGCCTTGGCCTCCGCCAACCCGCTGAGCGCCCGCAGCCAGGGCACGGCGGGCCCCTCGCACGGGGCGGCTGCGTGATGCGGGCGGCGATCGTGAGCCCTCACCTCAGCGAGCCGGCGGTGCAGGCTGGAGTCTGGACGCTGCCAGCGGTGCCGCCGGGCCACGTTCTGGTCAAGGTCGTACGGTGTGCCCTGAACCACAACGACGCCCTGATCCTCGAGGGCCGTGAGAACCTCGCGGCCCCCACCATCAGCGGATCCGATGCCGCCGGTGTGGTGGCTGCTAGCGCCGCGGATGGCGATCATGCCGAGGGCGATGAAGTCGTCGTTCTTCCCTCCCTGAACTGGGGCCCAGACCCCGACCAGCCGCTCGGGACTTTCGAGATCCTCGGGGACGAGAACGGCGGCGGCACGCACGCCGAGTACGTCGTCGTTCCCGCTGAGAACGTGTTCCCGAAGCCTCCACTTTTCACGTGGAACGAGGCGGCCGCCCTGCCACTCGCCGGCGTGACGGCATGGCGGGCGCTGGTGACCCGAGGAGGACTCAGGGCAGGTCAAACGGTCGTCATCACCGCCGCGTCCAGCGGCGTAGGCACGTTGGCGATCCAGATCGCCTCCGCTCTCGGGGCCCGCGTCATCGCGGTCACCTCCAGTGCGGCCAGGATGCAGGCCGCTGAAGCCCTCGGCGCTCACACCGTGATCTCCCGGACACGCGACCAGTACACCAGTGAGCTCATGACCTCTGTCGGCACCGGCGCGGACCTCGTGCTCGACTCCACCGGGGACTGGGATCCGCTGCTCTCGACCCTGCGCCGAGGTGGGCGGCTTGTCACGGTCGGCCGAACCGGGACGAGGCATGCGACCGCGACCGTCGGCAATGTCTTCTGGGAGCACCTTTCGATCCTCGGCTCCTCCATGGGGAGCCCATCTGACTTCTCGGAACTTCTGGCGCACGTCGAGCGGCGTCCGTGGGCTCCTGTGGTCGACAGCGTGTTCGCGCTGTCGGATGTGCGTCTCGCCTACAATCGGCTGTCGAACCCCGAGCGCATCGGGAAGGTCGTGCTCGATCCGACTCAATGAGTTGTCACGTGCTGAGCGCCTCGACGCGCTTGTGGCTGATAGAGCCGCACGCAGTGCGAGCTTACTTGCAGGCCAGCGTGCTGTTGACACGCGCTGGCGGGTCCTCAGCCCAAAGTGATCCGAGGCGGCCCTCGCCCACGGATCACGCTCGGATACTAGATGCGCGGGATGAGGGTCCCGCCGAAACCACGACCTACCTCGCCGGTCGAATCCGCTCGTGCCTGACGAACGGTTCCGCCCTTGCGGTTCTCCCCGCGCGCAGGGCGCCCTCGCTGAGTTGTTCGATCACACCAACCACGGCACAGCACGGGCCCGGGCCATTGATCGAGTACCACCCCAGAGAAGGTCGAGTCCACTGCCTCGTTCCGTCCCGCTGACCGATCGTGTCCGAGCGAACCGTGCCGTCGCCAGAGTCGGCGAGACTGGACATGGAGTCCGATCGGTGTTGGAAAACGGTTCATGCCGTGCGAAGCCGGCTCACTCGCTAACGTCGTGGCCGTGGGCAACGATCGGGCAGCTTCGAAGTACGTGAATCTGGTCGTTCCTCCTGTGCTTTTCGGTGGGAACTCCAAGGGTCTTCTCGACTGGATGAAGTTGCGAAGTCAGCCCGTGGCTGGACGTCTCGGTGTCTGGCGGGTCTGTACCGAAGAGAACTATTTGAACAGGCCTCGTCCGGGACTATTGCTCTACAGGCAGCTTGCTGGACCAGGCGCCGTCGATTGCATTACTCAGGTGCTCGGAGCCCCCGTGGGAGGTACGGCGGTCGAAGCTGGCCCCGAGGCGATCGAGCGCGTGAATACCCTTGGCTCCCAACTTAGAGATCGCGCGGATAGAGGCGTGTCGGTGACGCAGAACAGGCACGAGCCTCGGTAACAGAAGGGGTGTCTGAAGC
>Ga0299913_10000652_pt1 | contig 22976 bp, 21 predicted proteins | sample RVTome_9_FD_201360 | JGI IMG/M metagenome (GOLD analysis project Ga0299913, IMG submission 201360) | Soil microbial communities from uranium-contaminated site in the Upper Colorado River Basin, Wyoming, United States - RVT155D38 (version 2) ... | reverse complement strand
GATACTTCGAAGGGCTCCCCGTTGACGCGGCGTGCTGGATCGAAATCGCTGCCGCCGACGACACGCCGATTCGCGTCCGCTACACCATTTCGGCGCAGGGATGGTCCGCCTTCATCGGAACGTTCAAGGATGTCGATGAGGGGCAGGACCCGCAGCGCGGGACGGCCACGGGCGGTGACCAACCCGGGTCAACGTCCTTCGTCTGTGTCGTGGCCGCCGGGAACCGCCGAATCCCCTCCAAGGTTCGAGTCACCAACCTTCAGGTTCGAACACCAACTTCCACCGCTCGATCCGCGAGACTGTGGCCAGCCCCAACAGCTTCGCGTCACGGTTCCGTACTGGCTCCGTGGCGCTGGCACGAGGTCGACGCCTAGCGTGGTGACTGCCCGAATTCTCGGGCAGTCAGTACCAAAGGAGGCGCGCCATGCGTCGTTCCACGTCGGTCACCATCACGGCCGTGCTCCTGCTCATCGCCGTGGCATCTCCCGCGGCCGCCGCGTCGCCCCAGCCGGTGGATCCTGCCACGCTGACGCCGCCGCCGAATCCGAACTTCGATTGGAAGTGCGTTTCGAACGACCAGGGCATCACCTGTCGGGGTGACCAAACCTTCGGCGAGATCGACTTCTCGTTCTTCGAGTGTGATGGTCGCCCCGTTCTCATCACATTCACGCAGACCGAGACGTCTCACCGGTTCCATGACGAAGCCGGACGGGTCATCCGAACGCACGTCGTCGGCCGCTTTGACGAGACCTGGCGGCTCGAAGGATCACCGACCGTGCTCACCTCGCGAGGCCGATGGTCCGAGACCTGGCGATACCCGCAAGCGGGGGACACGACCACCCGGTCACATCAGATTCACGGAGCCACACTGATGATCTCGGCACCGGGCGTGGGCCTGGTGAACCACAACGCGGGCCTGGTGAAGCTGGACCTCGATGACTCCGTGTTGGTTGCGCTCCGCGGCAAGCACGAGTTCTTCGACTCCGGTGAGGCCGACGTGTGCGAGGCTTTCGGCGTCTGACATGTGGGGATTCAAGTGGCGGGCCGATCCGGCGTGGGTCGGCCTGCTACCGTGTTCCCCTCTCCCGATTCTCCCAGAAGTCGCGCGATGACCGCCGTCCCTCGCCACCTCATCGCCCTCGGCGCCGTCGGCATCCTGTTGGGCGCGATCGCGATTGCGGTCGCATTCCGGCTGCCGGACGCCGCTCGCTGGGGCCCCGACCTCCTCGTCGGTTGGGCGCTGATCGGGGCGGGCCTGACCGGCCTGCATCGCCTACCGGACAACGCCGTGAGCTGGCTGGTCGTCGCAACGGGGATGCTGTGGTTCGCCGGCAACTTCGCGTCCCTCGGACACCCGGTCGTCGAATGGGTTGCGGCACAGGCGCTATTCCTGCACCGCGGTCCACTCATTCACGCTGTTCTTGCGTTTCCGAGCGGCCACCTCCGGTCGTCGCGCGATCGGGCGGCCGTCGCAACGGCGTACGCTGCCGCCCTGGCTCCGCTGGCGCAGGTCCACGCTCTCGTCATCTTGGTCGGCCTGGTCGTCATCGGGGCGTCATGGGCGGGCTGGCGACGCGCCGTGGGGCCGGAACGGCGCGCTCGACGGGCCGTGCTGCCGGCCGGTATCGCGATGGGTGGCGTCCTTGCCGGTGGCGCGATGCTGCGTTCCATCGACGGACTGGCTATTCAGGACGCGTGGCTCCTCGCGATATACCTGCTCGTCGTGGTTGGCGTCGCGCTCTGGCTGATCTGGCAACTCGTGGAAGGCGGATGGCGCTCGGCAGCCATCGCAGATCTCATCGTGCCCGCCGCCGACATTCGGCGAGGGGGCCTCCGGGCACGCTTGGCCCGAGCGCTCGGCGATCCGAGCCTGCAGATCGCCTACGCGGCGGGCCACCACGGCTATGTCGTCGATGAGCTGGGTCGGCCGGTCACTATCCCGCATGGCGACACCGACCGCGCCGTCACACGCGTCGAGTGGGGGAGCCATGGAGCGATCGTCCTCATGCACGATTCGGCGCTCCTGCTCGACCCCGGACTCGCGGCTTCAGTTGCCACGGCGGTCGGTCTGGCCGGGACGAACGCGCGACTGGAGGCGGAGGTTCGTCAGCAGATCGCCATCGTGCGAGCGTCGCGACGAGACCTGGTTCGCACTATCGCGCTGGAGCGGCGCAGCCTTCAGGGACAGCTTCGGGCAGGGGCGATGCCCCGCCTCGCGAGTCTGGAGCGCCTCATCCAGGACGCGCTCGCCGGCTCGAGCAGCCCGCCCCCCGAGGCCATCGCGTCCCTGCGGATCGCCGCCGAGCGGTCGGCCAGTGTCCAGCGGGACCTGACTCGACTCGGCACGGTGCTGCACCCTTTGGCTGGAAGGAACCTGGAGGCCGCCGTCCGGGAGCTCGCGGCCGAGAGTCCGATCCCGACCGAGGTGTCGGTCGACGAATTGGACATGCCAGAGGAGATCGCCACTGAGCTCTACTTCGTATGCGCCGAAGGGCTCGCGAATGCCGCGAAACACTCGGCGGCAACGGCCTGCTCGATCTCCGCCATGGCCACCGATGGGGGCGTCCTCCTTCGGATCACCGATGACGGCCACGGTGGGGCCACGCTTATCGGCAGCTCCGGCCTGCGGGGCCTCGTCGACCGAGTGGAGGCCCTCGGCGGGATGGTGACCATCGTAAGCAGTCGCGGGCGTGGGACGCGCATCGAGGTCGATCTGCCGCTGTCAAGGCAGTGAGCGTCCACCCAGGGCTCACCCTCACGGCGGTCCACACGGCTCTATGGGCTTCGGCGGTGGCAGCTGTCGCCGCAGGGCCTGGATTCTGGCGATCACCTCCGCCGTCTGGGGATCGTCGAGCAGGGTCTCGTACATCGGCCGTACTGCCTCGGCCAGGTCGGCCAGATCGGCGTCGGAGGCGACCACGACGCTGCCGCCGCCTGCGCAGTAGTTCGCGGCGGCTTCGGCTTCAGGCACAACAGTGGTCACTGCCCAGGCCGATGTCTGCAACGCAGCCTCCGTGAGCACCTGGTCGGATTCGTCATCGAGGGTGTCGAGTGCGTCCCGGCTGACTGCGATCACTTCCATCTCCGCGTAGAGCACCACATTCCCCGTCGCGGTAGCGCCGGGTGGAAGCTCAGAGGCGTGACTAAGACTGGCATCTGCTCCGGCGATCGTTCCCGCCTGGGCTGCCTGGCGCAGCTCCGCCGCGCCGAGCGCACGCGGCCGCGCGCCGAGGGCCTGCAGCGCATCCGCAACTACGCCGGCCGCCGCCGGGAGCTGAATCGTGCGACGGTCATAGTCGGCGGCGGTCCGGAATGGCCTGCCGAAGCTGAATGGATGACGCAGGCTTTTCGGCAACAGCGCCAGCCCGCGGATGCCGACCGCGTCGAGATCGCGCATCAGCGCGGAAGCGACATCCGGAGCGGCGAGCTCCTCCAAGAGTCGGTCACTGTCCACCAGGAGTGGCGCTTGGAGTGCACTCAGGCTCGGGACGGCATCAGGCTCCCAGGCAGTGGCGGCGACCAGGGCCAGATGCAGGTCGCCCGTCGCGACTCGCCGGGCGATCGCGGCGTCCCAGCCGCGCACGGCCGCCTCGTGTGCGTTCCACACAGGCTCGATCCGCATCGTCCCACCCGATAGGTCATCGACGAGACGAGCGAACTCACGCACCACCCGACCACCCGGGGCGCCTGGTCCATCCCGGGTGCCCATCCGCAAGGTGACCGGATCGGCTCGACCGCCGGCCTTGTCCAGGGCCGGCAGAGCTCCGCAGGCGACGGTGACAGCCGTGACCATCGCGACCACGGCGGTCGTGCCGGCGCGCTTCGCTCGGGTCACGGCATCGTCAGGGTCGCCGCTCGAACGGAGCGGTCGTGTACAGCGCGCGTTGCAGGACCTCTTCGGGGACGCCCTCGAAGGGAGGCACAGTCGACTCCAGCCACTCCAGTCGGAGGACGTCGCCCTCGACCTCCCAGCGATAGCGATTGACCGCATCGTCGCCGACGCTCACGAGGCTGACGGTCACAATGTCGCCGTCGATCGCATACGTATGACCCCAGTCGATCGGGACGGCAGGCCCGCCACCGCGAATCTCGTCGAGATCCCACCGTCCATCGCGGATTGTCAGCACGAAGACGCTCGACGACGCCTCGTCCGAGGTCAGGGCGCGGAATGGTTGCAGCCACTCGTGGAGGCCGGCTTCACGCAATGTCGCCTCCGCATCCGCCAGGGTCAGCGGCCGAGTCTGCCACGTCCCCTCGAGCTCGGAGGCTGTCGTTGTCGATTCGACCGGCGACGCCATCGGCGTGGTCGTGGCCGTCTTGGCCGGCAGTGCCGAGGCCGATGCGCCGTCGGATGAAGCGGCACACCCCGCCGCTGCCAGGAGGAGAAGGATTGCAACTGCAACGCCCATGACTGCACCCCTTGTCTCGCGTCCACAATGCGCCGCCGGGCGACGGTTGTCATCGGTGCCGGCCACAAATGGGGCGTCCTCCCACGTGTGGCTGCCCACAGGGGCTCCCCGACCGCGGGTCGGTGACAGAATGGATTCGTGGCCGCCGCATCGTCGAGTGCTCGGACGCTTTCTGGGCCGCTGTTTGCCCTCGCAGTTGCCTATGTGCTCGCGACGATCGCGGTCATCGGCGCGAGTGCTCCATGGGCGACGACGTACGCCGGAGCCGCGCCGGGATCGTTCGTTGCCGACGTCGCCGCGAGCGCGGGGCTCATCGGCGCCAGCCATCTCCTGTGGGCCGAGCGCCGCGACCGCGCCGGCGCGCTGCTGGCCGCACTAGCCGGTGTGACGTGGCTGGCAAACGATTGGATCGGATGGGAGGGCGGACCGCCGATCCTCAGAAGCCTCGCCGCCCTTGCGGCGCCGCTGACGATCGTCCTCGTCCTGGATCTCGTCAGGCACGTCGGGCCACACGCGTCTGGCTCGGCCCTGGTCCGCGCCGGGACCAGAGCCGCGTACGTGGTGGTCGCGGCGATCGCCGTCGCGCATTCGCTCGTTTATGACCCGCGGCTCGACGCCACGTGCTGGAACATCTGCACCGATAACGCGCTGCTGGTCATCGGGTCGCCCTCCGTGGCCGACTCACTTGGGTCGGTCGCAACGCTGGCGCAGCTCGCCGTCGCAGCAGCCGTTGTCCTGGTGGCGGCCAGCCGCCTCGTCCTGGCGACGCCCACCGCCAGGCGCATGCTGTGGCGGATCATCCTGCCGGGGGCCGCCTTTGGGCTGGCGACGATTGCATATGCGGTAAGCCTAGTCGTAGCACCGCTCGAGGGCCCGCAGATGGAGCGCTACGCGCTGCTCTATGACGTGCGGGCGTGGTCGGCGGCGGCGGTCGCGCTGGGAATCGCCTGGGCGGCGCTCCGATCGCGACGGACCCGCGCGGCCCTGGCGCGGCTGGCCGCCGACCTCGCGACGGTTCCGGGGCCGGGCGCCCTTGCGGCCACCCTCGCGCACGCTGCGAACGACCCGACGCTGGAGGTAGGGTACTGGCTGTCGGATAGCGGGCGGTTGGTCGATGCCGCAGGCCGGACGGTCGAGTTGCCGGGCCCGTCGGATGCCCGCGGGATCACCCCCGTGACCCGGGATGGCGGACAGATCGCGGTCGTCATCCACGATCCCGCCGCGGTGAGCCCTGCCCAGTTGGAGCGCGAATTCGGAGCCGCGACGCTCCTGGCGGTCGACAACGAACGCCTGCAGGCGGAGCTCATCGTCCAGCTGATGGAGGTGCGGGCGTCCCGCGCGCGCATCGTCGAAGCGGGTGATCGTGAGCGGCAGCGGCTGGAGCGCAACCTGCACGATGCTGCCCAGCAGCGGCTCATCGCCCTGTCGTACGACCTTCGTCGCGCCCATGCTGCTGCGCTGGCTTGCGAGGACGCCGAGCTGCTGAAGGTGACGGGTGCCGCCCTTGATGAAGTGCAGCGCGCGATCGACAACCTGCGCACCTTGGCGCACGGAATCTATCCCGCGGTGCTTGCCGATGCGGGACTTGGCGCGGCACTCGAATCGCTGGCCGAGACGACCGCCTTCCCGCTGGATCTCCTCGAGCTGCCCGAAGGTCGATTCAGTCCGGCCGTCGAGCGGACGGCGTACGCTGTTGTGGTCGCCCTGGTCGACGCGGTGGCGACCGACGCCGACCCGGCGCTTGCCGTTTCAATCACGGCTCGAGCGGGAGCGCTGATCGTGGCCGTGGAGAGTGGCGCAGACTTGCCGCCCCTGAAGGACGGCGGCCGCGTCTCGGCACTCGGCGGGAACGTAACCGTCGGCGGGGGCCACCTTCAGGTGGAGATCCCGTGCGCATAGTCGTTGCCGAGGACCTGATGCTGACGCGGGAGGGCATCGTCCGCCTGCTGGAGGACTCCGGCTTTGAGGTGGTGGCCCAAGTGCAGGACCTCGACGGCCTGATGACGGCGGTCGACCGATCCCGACCGGATGCCGTGGTCACCGACATCCGGATGCCTCCGAGCCATACCGACGAGGGCCTGATCGCCGCGCAGCGCATTCGCGAAGGCCATCCCAACATCGGCGTCCTCGTGCTGTCGCAGTACGTGGAGCCGAGGTATGCGATCCAGCTGATCCAGGGTCACCCCGAGGGCCTTGGATACCTGCTGAAGGAACGAATCTTCGATGTCGCCATCCTCGTCGACGCGCTGCGGCGGCTCACCGAGGGCGAGACGGTGATCGACCCGACGATCGTCGCCCGCATGCTTGGCAGGAGGCGACGCGACGACCCGACGAGCCGCCTGTCCGATCGTGAGCGGGAGGTGCTGTCCCTCGTGGCGGAGGGCCTGTCCAACTCGGCGATCGCCCACCGGCTCTTCATCACCGAACGGACGGTCGAGGCGCACACCACCCAGATCTTCGCCAAGCTCGATCTCAGTGTCGCACCGGACTCGCACCGTCGAGTGCTGGCGGTCCTCGCCTTCCTGCGCCGCTGACACGCATCCTCATTTCAAGGGCCCGAAGACGAAGATGATCCACGCTTGCGGTCGGGAGCTGGTTGAGTAGCTCAGGCACGAAACGGCAAGGGGGTCGCGGCTCTCGTCGTCGACGACCGGGATCATGAGGTCGGAGGGTCATGCGCTTGTCCGACGACGAATCGGCCGCTTGACCGATGAGTTTGGGCGGCACCCGTATTCCTCTGAGTGCTGACCCCGCGATCCCGGCCGATGCGCTGTAGCCCGAGGTGGGCGGCGGAGTACAACTCCGGCGTCCCGCCGCCCGCCGTGCTGGCCGGCTAGTCCGAGCCGAGCAACATGGATGGCATGGTCCCCGGTCCCGTCTGCTCCTCGAGGCCTCACAGTACTTACAAGGACCCCACCAACCGCATCTAGACACGCCGGGTATCGTTGCGCGCAGGCAACACCCGGAAGGGCGAGCGATGAGTTGGACGACACCTAGCGACGCGCCGCGCGAGGCCGTCAGCTGCTGCTTTTGCGGCCGCCGATCGCCACGCGACTACGCTGTGCTCCTCGCCGCCGGTTGGCAGGTCCGCCACGAGTATCCGGTTCGATATCGGTGCGCACGCTGCCGTCGCCGCCAGGAGCCGGGAGTCGCAGCCTAGCGCCAGTACAGGACGTCCGGCACGCTCTCCAGCAGTTCGTCGGCCGCGTCATCGAACGGGATGAGGGCAGCTCCGAGGGCCTCGAGCGGCATCCACCCGAGTCCCAAGCTCGGGCCGTCGGGGGTGTCGGCTGAGGCGATCCACCGGCCGTCGACGTGTCCGAGTCGGACGTCTACCGAGAAGGTGGCGCAGGTCAAGCGCATGGTCCGCCGCATCATCGGCGCGTCATCCGCAGCACGAGAATGCTCAGGGTTAGCAGGGCCGCCAGGAGCAGCATGACCGCCGCATCGCGTGCCACCAATAGGTCCATGTCTGGCTCCCTACCGGGCACGGAGTGCGGCAGGCCTTGGGGCACGGGCCGGATGGTGACCATACGCACCATGTCAAGAGGCCAAGCGGCTGAGGACGCGGGGGCGCGAGGCTCGAGGCTGTCCAAACGCTCGGTCTGGTCGGTGCGTTGGTACGGTATGGACACGGCGCCGCGGTGCCCGTTGCGGCGCAGTTATCCCCTCCAGTGACCATCGAACTGGCGCATCGTGGGCATCCTTCACGCTGCCCTCTACGGCGAGCTGGCGAAGCTTCCTGCATATCTCGCGCTGACGTCGACGCATCCGGATCAGTGGGTCGCCGTGGCCGAGGGCCGGAGCGGCGACCCTGGTGAGGTGGGGCAGGGAGCAACGCCGCAACAGGCATTGCTCCATCTGGCCCCATTCTGGAGCCTATCCGGGGAAACGCTTCCGGCATGAACGCGCGGGAATCCGCCAGCAATCGACCCGCTTTGGGCATGGTCTACCGCGATTCGAGTAGGCGCTTGAGAACCGCTAGGTTGTCGGCCACCGCAGTCCGGACACGGCCGGCGGCCAGCGGCGCGGCGACCGCGAGTAGCCCGCTAGCCCGCAGGTCCGCCGAATTGGTGAGGCGGGTACCTTCGGCAGTCGGCTCCACCTCGTAGCGCATCACCCCGGCGAGTGATCCGAGCGTCCCGGTAAGCTCAATCAGCCGATCGGCGACGAAACCAGTGACCTCCAGCGACTCCTCGCTGTGGCTCGGCAGCGACCGTAGCTGTCGAACCGTGGTGCCGACACCGGTCGGCCCGGCTGACTGCCGTGTCTCGGCGATCGCATAGTTCCACTTCGGGATGTTGCGGAGGTCGGCTAGGTAGGCGAAGACGTCGTGAACGGGGCGATGGATGTCGACGGTGTTAGCGAACTTCATGACACCATCGTAGGTCGGGTGCCAAGCTGGCGGAGCCGCCGCGAAGCCCGGCAAGTAGTCCGCCGACCGTTCTAGACGGTGGGGAAGGTGCGTCGGGATAGCGGCGGCTTCCGCTTGCTCGACGCTAGCTCGAAGGAGGGATTTCGATGGCGGACATCGAGTACCGCCGCGTCTGGATGATCGATGGCGCCGCTGAGAAGAAGGCGACGGTCCTGGCTCGCATCGCGGATCTCATCAATCAGTCTCAGCCGCCGGCTCTCGGCATGAAGCACGACACGGTGAACATGTGGTGGCGCAAGGACTCTCCAATGCTTTCCCTCGAAAGCAAGCTCGAGACAACGATGCCCTTGAAGGCCAGCATCTACGTGCAGGACTACGGGACGACCCTCGTGATCGGACGCGTCGTGCGCCAGCCCGACTCGATGAATCGGTTCAAGTGGATGGCGGCTTCTGCCTTCGAGTTCTTGATCGACCAGGCGATCGCCACGATCGTCTCCCAGGAGGACGGTCAAGAAGTCCTCGTGCGCGGCGAGAAATCGACCGACACGAGTGGTTGACGGCCGAAGCCGACTATTCATCGACCGTCGCGACAATGCTTCGAGGATAGCGGCCGGCTTCCGTACCTTTTCGGCGAGCAGGGGAGGAGAACCCGATGAAACTCGCCTACAGCCCATGCGCTTTGGCACCGAGCGTGGGCGGGGGAGCGGACCGGGCCGAGTTATCTGCTGTCCGGTCACCTGGAACATCTGTCACTGATGCCTGCTCGCCTCGGCGGTACGCTCCCGACCACTTGCCGCCCGCGAGACTCAGGAGCTGTCGACATGCCCAGGAACACACACCCTGAACCATCGAACGGGGAGATCGCTTCGCTGGGCCAGCGCATCCACGGCCGGCTGATCCGCCCAACCGACACTGCGTACGAGGAAGCTCGCCGCGTCTGGAACGGGATGATTGACCGATACCCGGCGCTGATCGCGCAGGTCGTCGACCAGGACGACGTGGCCGTCGCCATCGAGTTTGGACGACGCCACGGCATGCCCATCGCCGTCCGTGGTGGAGGCCATGGCGTCGCCGGCAACGCCGTGTGCGACAGTGGCGTCGTGATCGATCTGTCGGGCATGACGGCGATCGATGTCGATCCTGTCGGCCTGACGGCGAGCGCAGAGGGTGGCGTGAGGTGGAGCGGTCTCGACGCCGCAACGCAGGCGCATGGACTCGCCACGACCGGGGGCCTGATTTCGACCACCGGTATTGCCGGCTTGACGCTCGGTGGCGGCATCGGCTGGTTGATGCGCAAGTTTGGCCTGACGAGTGACAACGTCCTGCGGTTCCACATGGTGGCGGCGGATGGCCGCGTGGTCGTCGCAGAGTCCGACCGAGAGCCTGATCTCTTCTGGGCGCTCCGTGGCGGCGGCGGCCGCTTCGGTGCAGTGACGCGAATCGAGTACCGCCTCCACCCGGTCGACACGGTGTTCGCAGGCATGGTCATGTACCGCGCGGAGCGAGCCGCTGATGTTCTCGCGCTTTGGAAGCGCCTGTGTGACGCTGCGCCCGACGAGTTGACGACGGTCGCCTCGTTCCTCCGCGCGCCGCCAGCCCCATTCGTGCCCGAATCGCTGCACGGCCAACCCGTTGTGGCGATCGTCGGCTGTCACGTGGGCGATGCCGCTGCAGGTGCGGAGGCCTTGTCGGAGCTACGCCGCTTCGGTCCGCCCGAAGTCGACCTGTTCGGGCCCATGCCGTACCTGGCACTGCAGTCGATGCTTGATGTAGGAGCGCCCTTCGGCATTCGCGCGTACTGGAAGTCGGGATACCTGCGCGAACTCGACCCTGAGGAGATCGAAACGATCGTAAGCCACGCGGCGGCCGCGCCATCGCCGTTCACCCAGGTCCACCTACACCAGATGGGCGGTGCGGTCTCTCGCAAGGTGGCCGGCTCGACGGCCTTCGGCCACCGCGATGCAGCCTATCTGCTGAACATCGCCGGTGGATGGGCCGAGGCGTCGGATGATGCAGCAAACATCGCCTGGACACGCGGGTTCTGGAGCGCCATCCGCACGGCCACCGACGGCGCCTACGTCAACTTCCTCGGGGGTGACGACCCGAGGCTGCTTCGCGAAGCCTACGAGCCGGAGGCGCTCGCTCGCCTCGAGGCCACAAGGGCGCTGTGGGATCCGGAGGGCGTCTTCAGCACGCTGTAGTCAGCGCCACGCTGCTTGTGGCGATCGCTGGCGAGGCGCTGCTACCCTCGCACGGATGCTGGACGACGAGCTTCGGGGCAGCCTGGCAGAGTCACGCCTCCGAGAACTGGATGAAGACCTCATCGGACGGATGACCGAGGGCTCTCGCCGCATCGATGTTTCGCCGGGCGCCGTTCGTGACATCGGCAGCGTGATGTTCGACCTCGTGCTGCGCGGGCTCGTGCGCGTCTTCGTCATCGCGCCAGACGGCCGAGAGGCGACGCTGCGCTACTGCCGCCGCGGTTCGCTGATGGGGACCTCAACCATGTTCAGCCCTCTGCCGACTGTGGCAGGACAGAAGGCGCTCGTTCCATCCCGAATCCTGGTCATGCGGCCAGCCATCGTGCGATCGCTGGCCGAGGCCGACCCCCGAGTCGCGCTCGCTCTGCTGCGCGAGACGAGCGACCGAACGCAGGCGTACATCACCATGGCTGGCGGACAGGCCCTTTCGTCGCTGCGACAACGCATCGCCGCCCACCTGTTGGAGATGGGCAACGCTCCGGAAGCCGGTGGCCCGGAGCTGATTGTCGCCGGGGAGCAGCAACAGATCGCCGACGCCGTAGGAACGGTACGAGAAGTCGTCGTCCGAATCCTGCGTGACTTCCGTGAGGCGGGTCTTGTTCGCACGACGCGCCATGGCACCATCATCGCCGATCCGGTGGGCCTCGAAGCCGAGACATGGTGGCACGACCTCTGACCTGTCGCCAGGACGGTGCCGGCCAGCGAAGCGCCTGCGAAGTCCATCGTGCGCGACGACATCGACGTAGTTCCTCTCGTCTAGGTAGGTACCGATGCGGAACTCGGCGTCGTGGTGCGATGACTCGAAGGGCGCCGGCCAAGTTGATCGGGTGGACGATGGCGACCGCACCGTCGCGCCTTGAGGTCACGCGGGTGTCGCCCGTCGCCGCAGCCGATGTCGAGCGAGACGCCTCGCGGGGCTGGCCGCAGCTCGAAGAACGCGTCGCGATGAAACGTCCAGTAGCTGTCGTGCCCGGGAGCGCGCGCCCAGGCGACCCAGTTCGCCGCTTCGCTCTCCCACGCATCACGCAAGCCCATGGACGGAGATTCCAGAGTTGGGTCTGCCAGGGACGCGTGGGTTACCCTCACCGAGTTGGACTCCCAACCGATGGATCAACTTCGTGACCAGGGAGATCGGCGCCGGCGGCGAGTGGGTCGGTTAGGTGCCGTGCGAGCGCTGTGGCACATTGCCGGTCGAGTTATCCGCTCTCAATGAGCGTGAATTCGCGCGCGTAGCTCAGCGGATCAGAGCAGCTGACTTCGGACTATCCCGGCCGATGCGCTGTGGCACCGAGCGTGAGCGGGGGGAGCGTAGAGCGCCGAGTTATCTGCTGTCCCTCTCAGTGAGAGCGCTCACCGGCCAGCTCGGCTCTCTCACCCACGGCCGGGCTCCGGTACGGCCCCGTCCAGCCTCCCGACGAGGTAGTGGCACTCCACCGAACCCTTACCCTTGAGCTCCACCATGCCGCGTGGCTCGAAGCGGAAGCTTTGCGCCAGGCGCTCCGCGGTCTGGGTGGTCACCTGGATTCGCCCGGGCATCCCATGCGACTCGAGGCGGCTGGCAGTGTTCACCGTATCGCCCCAGATGTCGTAGATGAACTTCTTCAAACCGATGACGCCGGCCACTGCCGGTCCGGCATGGAGACCGATGCGGACCTGCAGCCGCTCACCGGCTTCGGTTCTGAAGTGCGCCAGCTCGTGGAGCATGTCAAGCGCCATGCCGGCCACTTCCTCCACCGAGCCGCCGTCTGGCACGATGCCACCGGCTACCATGTACGCGTCGCCGATGGTCTTGATCTTCTCGAGCCGATGACGCTCGGCCAGGCGGTCGAACGTCGTGAACACCTCGTTGAGCACGCGGATGACCTCGGCTGGCGGCCTCCCGGCCGAGAATGGCGTGAAGTCGACGACGTCGGCGAAGAGGACCGCCATCTCTTCGAAGCGGTCGGCGATCAGCGTCTCGCCGCCCTGCAGCCGCTCGGCGATCGAGGCCGGCAGGATGTTCAGCAGCAGGCGTTGTCGCTCGCGCTCCGAGGTCACGTCGCTGCCGTACAGGTTGATGGACTCGAAGGTCGCGAGGGCCACCACTCGCAGCTCGTAGATTCGGCCCGCCGACTCGACCTCGAACGTGTTCGGCGCGGGGCCTTGGGCGACGGCTCGCAGCCGTTCCAGGAGTGTGGCCGATGCGGACTCACCAGGGGCGATGCCGAAGGCGGCGCGAACCGGGTCGCTGGCCGGGTTTGCGTAGACGACGACGCCCTCTCGATCGAGCCGGAGCACCGGGTTCGGGTTCTCGTCAGGGAACGCGGTCATGGCATGGATGGCGGTGACGTCGGTCCCGTAGACGTTGATAAACCGAAACTCCGGGACCTCGACCGGATCGAGCCGAAAGATGCGGCCCTCCCCGCCGACGAGGATCTCCTCGATCTCCGATCCGTCGAGCCGGGCACGGATCTGGTGGAGGAGGTCGTCAGGGGCCAGGTCACCGGGCGCAGTGCCGAGCGCTCGCGTGATCGTCCCGCTGGCCTGGTTGGCGTAGATGAGGGCGCCGTCGGGGCTCAGCCGGAGGACGGGGTTCGGATTCCGGTCTGGGAACTTCTCGACCACCTTCGCGCCAGTCACATCGGTTCCGTACACGTTCCAGGCGTCGAGACCCGGCACTGCGACGGCCAGGATGGAGTAGGTGCGCGTGCCGCATACGAGGTCGAATCTGGCCGGTGTCGTTCCGGTGCCGCCTTCCGACAGCCGCTCGAGGAAGTCCGTCGGCACCGGTCGGTCGACGGCCGTTTCCAAGGTCGTGAGGAGCGGTGCGCTCGCGCGGTTCGCGTAGGTCAGCACGCCGTCCTGGCGGACGCGCATGATCGGGTTCGGGTTCTCGTCCGGGAACGAGGATGCCCGGTCGACTGCCGCGTACCCCTCGGCGGGGGCATGCTCATGACGCATTGTGCTGCCTCCGTCTGCCGCTGGCACTATCGCACGCGGCCGCTTCGCGCCGCCAGCCGCGATGCGGCGCGGGCGGGTGGCCGGATGGCCCGTGAGCCTGCGACCGGCTAGGATTGCAGCCGCGCGCCCGTAGCTCAGCGGATCAGAGCAGCTGACCTCGGACTATCCCGGCCGATGCGCTGTGGCACCGAGGGTGGGCGGGGGAGCGAAACCGGCAGAGTTATCTGCTCTCGCGCGCCCCTATCGGGTGGGCCTTCCGGCCAGCGGAAAGCAGCTCGGGAAATTTTTAGCGGAGCTCGCAACCTTGCCCGTCGCGCGCAATATGTCGCAATGGCTGAATTGCCGTCCGGGACGGTCACGTTCCTGTTCAGCGATGTCGAAGGCAGTACCCACCTGCTCGAGCGTCACGGGGCAGCGCTGGGCAGGGCGCTGGCTCGGCACCACGAGCTGTTCGAACAGATCGTCGAGCGACACGGCGGGGGCGTCTTCGAATCGGTCGGTGATGCTGTCTATGCGGCCTTCAGCGACGCCAGTGCAGCTGGAGCGGCGGCGCTCGACGCGCAGCGTGCGCTGGCCACGGAGGACTGGGGGCCGATCAACCGTCTAGCGGCGCGCATCGCGCTCCACACCGGCTCCGTTGAGCGCCGCGGCGCGCACTACTTCGGACCGGCTCTCTTCCGGGCTGCCCGGCTTCAAGCGTTGGGTTACGGCGGGCAGACACTCCTTTCCGAGGTGACGGCTCGTCTCGCCGCCGACGCTCTGCCCGGAGGAGCGTCGCTGCGTGATCTCGGCACGTACCGCCTGAAAGACCTCGGCGAGCCGGAGCACGTGTACCAACTTGTCCACCGCGACCTGCCCAGCGATTTCCCTGCGCTCAAGAGCCTCGACGCGCATCCGCACCATCTGCCGATGCAGTTGTCGAGCTTCGTCGGTCGGGATACTGAGACGGCCGCGCTGCGCCAGCTTCTCGGCCAGCATCGTCTCGTCACCCTTCTGGGCCCGGGTGGCATCGGCAAGACCCGGCTGGCGCTCCAGGTCGCAGCGGATGCCTTCGAGGAGTTTCCGGACGGCGTCTTCTTCGTCGACCTGGCGGCAGTGCGTGATCCGGCGCTGGTTCCGAGGGCCATCGCGGCCGTTCTTCACCTGCGCGAGCTTCCGGGGACGACGATGGACCAGATCCTCGCGGAGCACGTGCACGCGTCACGCATCCTGCTCGTGCTGGACAACTTCGAGCAGTTGCCGTCGGCCGCCGCCGCCAGCGTGGGCGAGCTCCTGGCTGCCGCCCCCGACCTGCACATCATGGTCACGAGCCGTGCGCCATTGCGCATTCGTGGCGAGCACGAGTATCCCGTGCCTCCGCTGGGACTCACGCCGCGAGATCCGCTCGAAACGTCGCATCCACCGGCGCTCGCCCTCTTTGTCGAGCGCGGGCGCGCAGTGCGACCCGACTTTGCGCTCGACGAGCAGACGGAACGGCTCGTCACCGAGGCCTGTGCTGAATTGGATGGGTTGCCGCTCGCCATCGAGCTGGCCGCGGCGCGCCTGCGCGTGTTCACTGTCGCCCAGCTTCACGACCGGTTGACGCGGCGCCTCCCGCTGCTGACCGACGGGCCCCGCGACCTGCCGGAGCGCCACCACACGCTGCGAGCGGCGATTGCATGGAGTGAGGAGCTTGTGCCCGAGTCCGAGAGGCGCCTGTTCTGGCTCCTCGGGGCCTTCGTGGGCGGATTCACCATCGACGCGGCTGAGAACGTCTCGGCTTCCGGCTCGGGCGACGGATTGCTCTCCGGCCTGAGTGGCCTGGTCGAGCACTCACTCATCCGTCCGGTAGAAAGTGCCGGCGGCGAGCCGCGCTTCGAGATGCTCGCGACGATTCGTGAGTACGCGCTCGAGCGGCTGAACTCGGACGACTCCGCCGCCGAGACCATGCGCAGGCATGCCGAGTACTTCCGTGACTTCGCCGAGTCGAACGCGCACTTGCTCGATACCCCGCAGCGCGACCGTGTCCTGGAGCTGTACGACCTTGACCACGGTAACCTGCGCGCGGCGATCGAGTGGGCGATCGCGGCAGGCGATTCCGAACTCGCCTGGCGTCTCGCAGTCGCCACGGCGTCGTACTGGCAAGCCCGGAGCAAGTTTTCGGAGGGGCGAGACCGCCTGGACTCCGTGCTCGGTCTGGTGGGGGACGCATCGGAGCACAGGGCTCGCTGCTTCACTGCGGCAGCTGGGCTCGCCACGTGGCACGGCGATCAGGCTGCGGCGCGGCGGTACGCCGGCGAGAGTCTCGCGGTGTATCGGGCCATCGGAGACCAGCGCGGCGCGGCGGAGACGCTGACGACGATGGGCTGGGCGACGATCCAGGATGATCCGCCGGAGGCTCGACGGCTCCTGGCCGAGGCATCGAGCGTGTTCCGCGATCTCGGGGACGACGAGTCACTCGGCGGGGCCCTGCGGGGACTGGCTGCGGCAGAGTTGACCAGCGGAGATGTGGCTCGTGCCCGGGGGCTCCTCGAGGAGTCGCTTGCCGCCTATGAACGCACGGACGAGCAGCAGCACCGCGAGTACACCCGCGGAATGCTCGGATGGGTGCAGCGGCTGTCCGGCGACTTCGATGCGGCCCGCCTATCGTATCGCCAGATGCTCCAAGCGGCGCACCAAGGTGGCGCCCTCGTACCAGTCGGCATCGGCCTTGACTGTTTCGCCGATCTGGCTCTCGTCGAGGACGACCCGTTTCGTTCCATCCGACTCGCGGCTGCGGCTAACGCGCTCCGCGATCGCATTGGCGGTGGAGTCTCAGGAGGCATCGCAGGCATGGAGCCCATCCTGCCGCGCGCCCGTGCCAGCGTTGCCGCGGACGACTTCCTCGCCGCACAGCTCGAGGGCGAAGCGATGGGTGCCCACGAAGCGGTCAGGTACGCACTTGATGACTAGGTGCGTGCGTTGGCGCAAGCGATGTGGGACAAAGTGCCAGTGGGTTGTTGCTCTCTCTGAGCGTTGACTGGCGCACGTAGCGCTGTGGACGAATGCGTCTGATACAGGACTATCCCGGCCGATGTGCTGTGGTACTGAGCGTGGGCGGGGGAGCATGACGGGTCGAGTTACGTGCTATCGCCGCTTCTCAGAGGTCGCGCCGCGGGTCACACCTTCCGATGCTAGCTGGCCAGGGCACGCGATCTGCCAGCAAGCGCCCGGACGTCCTTTCGCGCCCAGGATCGCCAGGAGTCTCGGAATGCTGCCTGCTTCCGAGACTCCAAGATCCAAATGATCAGCTGGACGCGCCGCAGGATCGTCAGGGCGTCGATGTGATCGTCGTACCCGCTCGGCAGCGCTCGCTGGCGCGCGTAGCCGTCTAGGAGCGCCTCCCGAAGCGCCTCGTAGTTCGACCGACCCTCGAGCTCGGACAGCGGTACGGCGAGGTCATAAAGGCAGGCGCCCCATCCGCAGTCGTCGAAATCGATCGCCACGGCCCGGCCTCCGTGGAACAGGAAGTTCTCGTAGTGGAGGTCGGCGTGAATGAGTCCCCAGACGCCTGGCGTGTTGGCCAGCGCCGCGGTGGATCGGCGCGTGAACCGGAGGGCGTCGGCGACCACACGCCGGTCGCTGTCGCCGAGCAGCCGTGCGACGAGCTCCAGGGCACCCGCTTCATCGTTGGGCGTCGGGCCTACGTCTTGCGTCGCATGTTCGCCTGGACCAGCCACGGACGCGCGTCGAGCCGCGGTGGTCAGCACGTCGACCCGAGGTCGCGCGAATCCGCGGGGCGGCGTCCAGCCCTGCGCGTGTCGCTGCAACTGACCGAGGAGGTCTCCAACCGAAGCGAGGTGGCGCGGCGTCAGCCGCCGATCGACGAACCGGCCCTCCTGCCAGCGCAGCAGGACGCCCAGGCGTGGCTCAGGGACGCCAGGCACCGACGCGGAGACCACCAGCGATCCGTCCCGCGCGGCGACGGGCACCGGGACTCCCAGGACGGTGTCTTCGGCGAGGGCGGTGAGCCACGCCATTTCGGACCCGATGGCGCGCTCGTCGTGGACCCCCATGCGATTGAGCCGCAGGACATAGCGTCCGATCGCGGTGTCGACCCGGAAGGTCGTGTTGTGCTCGTGACGGAGCACCGTAAGTCCCGCGTCGTCGATGCCGAACCGGCGGAGCATAAGGCCGGCAATCCGTCGCAGTCTGCCGAGCTCGCCTCGCCGCCCAAGGGATGCGTACGGACGCAAGGAATTCACACAGAGGAGCGTAGCGAGTTCGCAATTGGGTCGACTGCGAGGCGGTCCACCCGCCAGCGGAGTCCGCGTTCGGCACGGTCGCGTGTCTAAAACGGTGCTGCGTCCGAGTGCCGATCGGTGTCCAGTTGCACCTGAGCTGTACCCTGCACTGCAATGACCGCCCCGTGCGGCCGTCGTTCCTGGAACGCCTGGCACGCCACCATTTCCAAGCAGAACGGCTGATCCGCCCCTTCCGAACCCAGCGTCAACGGAAGGGGCGTGACGGACGCGTGCAAGCCTCGCTCGGTACTCCCGAGCCGTGCCCGCCGCCGTCTCGCTTTGATCAGAGAAGGAGATGGCAGATGCCGATGCCGCATCGGACGTTCGCCCAGATGGCGAAGCGTCGACTGACGGGCAAAGAGGGTAGGGAACGCATTCGCGAGGTTCGTGCGCTTCTGCACGAGTTGCCCGACTACCGGAGCGGTCCATACGCCGACCTGCGCAAGTGGCTGGCGGGCGAGATTGAGGAGACCCGCGTGCGCGCCAAGGCGGTCCATCGGGATTCGATCGCGGTGCGGCGCGAGGGGGCGGCGCAGATCGCACTGGTCGGGCCACCGAACGTCGGCAAGTCGTCGCTGCTCCAAGCGCTATCCGCGATTCAGATCAAGACGGGGGACTACCCCTTCACGACCCTGCGCCCGGTCCCTGCGCTCACGCGCATTGGCGGTGTCCTAATCCAGCTGGTCGAGATCCCGGGCTTGATCAGCGGAGCGACCGAGGACCGCGGCCGCGGGCGCGCGCTGTTAGGCGTGCTGCGATCGGCAGAAGCGATCATGTACTGCTGCCGAGCGTCGCACGGCCCTGAGCAGCTGCAGGTCGCCCGGCGGGAGGTCGAAGCGGCCGGGATCGAGAAAGACGCCCTGCTGGTGGCCACCTGCGCCGATGAGGCGAGCGCTTGGGACGTGGCACGTCTGCGTACCGCCTTCCCGGACCTGGACGTCGTGCCCGTCTCGATCCTCGACGATGCGTCGCTCGAGGCGCTGCGAGCAGCGATATGGAGTTTGACCGGGCTGCTCCGCGTCTATCTCCAAGGCAACGGCGTGGTCCACGACGAGCCGCTTCCACTGCGGCCCGGTGCGACGATCATTGATGTCGCAGACGCGGTCCACCACGACCTGGCGGCAACGCTGAGCGGCGCTCGAGTATGGGGACCATCTGCCCGTTTCGATGGGCAGCGAGTCGGCGGCGCACATGCCGTCCAGGATGGGGACATCGTAGAGATACTCAGCCGCTAGTGGGCATGCTGACTCCGGGTCGGATGACAGGGTTAGGCGCTATCCGAGCGCTGTGGCACAATCCGGAACGAGTTATCCACTCTCCTTGAGCGTGAACGTGCGCCCGTAGCTCAGCGGATCAGAGCAGCTGACTTCGGACTATCCCGGACTATGCGCTGTGGCATGAACGTGGGCGGGCGAGCGAAACGGCCCGAGTTATCTGCTGTCATCGGCGGCCGTTAGGCATCCTAGGAGTCCTGCCACCTCGGCGCGTTCCTGCGGCAGCGTCGCCCTCGCGACGGCCGAAGGCTTCGGGCACACGGGACAGGTGCCCGGATACATGTGGTGGGGCCGCTTGCCCCCTGAGGATGCTGCGGTGATCGTCGTGCTGACCAATCACGAGGTCGCAGGAGGGACACCTCGCGTTTCCCCACAGCTTGCCCCGTCCGCTGGTCGACGTCGTTCGCTCACGTTCTCACGTTGACGAATGCGAAGGCGACAGCCAAACGAGCTCTGTGTCGGCCCGCCGCCGCGGCATACGCCCAATCGGATGATGGCCGCGTGCTCCTCACGAACCTCTGCACTGGCGTGGCTCACAAATCACGACTCCTCGGGGTGCACTGATGAAGCGTCTGGCGGCGAGCGTCGATCGGACTATCCCGTGGTGCCACAGCGCATCCGCCACAGCGCATCGGCCAGTGGCGATCGGAGCGTATCGGGTCGGGTTATCTACCGTCTCTGGCTCCCGAGCTCGGGCATCGACGAGCCAATCGATCCAACGGGATCAGTACGGCGACCCAGGGTCGAAGGTATAGGGCCTGAAGTTGAAGAACGCATCCGCGGCGATGCGCTCATCGGCGTCGCACCCGGTGCTCGAAACCGGCTCAAAGGTCAACCGATTGCCGGCGATGGTGAACCGCGCCGTGACGACGCAGCCGGCGTCACCCCACATGAGTCGACCGTCGGGAAGCAGCTCGTACGGCTCGTCGCTCAGGATGTCGGTGTTCTCGGTAGTCTCGTACACCGTGAGCCGCCCCCTGCCGTCGAAGCCCAAATGGAAGCGCGTAGACGTCCCCACCCCACCCCGGTCAAGGAACGCGTCGACGTCAGCCTCGGCGTGACCCCTCGCCACCATGAAATCGACGAACCGGTCCCGGTTGATGACGTCTGACAACCAGAGTCCCGCAAGCTCGGCATTGAGTGCCTCGAGGTCCGGCCCGGGGGCGACGGTGTCGCCGCTCGGGGACCGCAGGGTGTCGAGGCTCATGCCCACGACAATGCCGAGGACCAGCGCTGCTCCGACCGCGACCGACGTGAGCATCGTTGACCGACGCCGACCTGCGCGACGAAACGCACCGGCGACGTAGGTCGGCTCGTCCACCGGTCCATCACGCAGGGCTCGCTCGATCCGCTCGAGATCCATCACTTCATCTCCTCGATCGAGCCGACGGGATCAGCCAGCCGCGCCCGCAGCGTTGCCGTGGCCTGTGCCGCATGCGATCGAGCCGCGCTCGAGGTAATGCCGAGCACCTGCCCGATCTCCTCGAACTCCAAATCGGAGCGATAGCGCAGATAGACGACCTGGCGCTGGCGCCGCGGTAGCCGATCGACCTCGGACCACACGGCGATCCGATCGGCGTGATCCCGGGACGGGCGCTGGGAACGGTGCCCGAGTGCGCCCACGACCGCGGCAAGCCGCGTTCGCAATCGGTGCTGGTCCATCGCAAGGCGGTAGATCGATCGATATGTCCACGCGCGTGGGTTCGCAATGACGACGCCGCGCCGGTGTTCTGCAAGGAGTCTGGTGAACACCTCCTGCACGGCGTCGTCGGCATGCTCGTCGCTGAGGCCTAGGCGACGCACGAAGCCGAACAGTGCCTGTGCGTCGCCATCCGCGAGCCACGCCCCGCGATAGCCATCTCGACCTCGCTGGTGCCATCCGACTGCGGTTCGGACGCGCGGAGCAGTCGGTTCACCAGCACGACGGTCGGACGCATCGCGACAAGCATGCTCGCCATCCCGGTCCTAATAGCTCGGATCGTCGCCGCTGCGTGTGAACGTCTGGTCAGTAACGAGCAACATCACCGGATCCATGTCAGCTTGGTCGTCCCTACAGGTCATCTCGGATCCCGACAGCGCGCACTCTTCCACGGCGGTGAGGGAGAGGGAGTCCCCTTCGATCGTCCACTCGTACGTCACGCGGGCTTCGCCGTGCGCGCCCGTCATCACGATCAGGTCCTCGTTTACCGCGAATGTCCCCGCATCCCCCGCGGGGAGGCCGTCTCGCAGGAGCAGCTCGCCATCGAACACGAAGCCCTGCCACCAATCGTTGCCGTCGAAGGCGATCCGGGTCACAGCCTCGTCCGCTGAGACGTAGCCGCCGAAGGTCGCGAGAACCTCGTCGCGGCCCGCCTCGTCCAGGACGTAGTCCCACGTTCCCGTGAGCCCGGCCGGCTCCGACGTCATCGTCGGCGGCGCACTCGTCGACTCGCTCGGGGGCTCGCCGATCCCACCGCATGCGGCGAGCAAGGTCAGGCTCCCGGTGAGCACGAGCGTCGTCGTGTGTCGCCGCATCGCACTGTCTCCTGGTGTATTGGATCTACCAGTACGACGCGGCAGCGGCTCAGATGCTCAGTTCGCCTGGCTCCAATCTTCGGCGCTCTCGACGGCGACCGCCGGACTGCAGGATGTTGGCGGAGCGATTTTGGCGCAGCCAATTGATCGCAACGCCGTAGGACGTCGAAACCTGCAGCCGCATCGGCCATTCCTTGAATGCCTTGCGCGATCTGGCTCTTGCGGAGTGGCATGTGCCAATGATCATGCGGCGAGAGAGGTCGGGGAAACTTCCGCAGTCGTCAGGTGTTGTCCGAGCGCTGTGGCACAATGCCGGTCGAGTTATCCGCTCGGTTTGAGCGTGAAATCCGCGCCCGTAGCTCAGTGGATAGAGCAGCTGACTTCGGATCAGCAGGTCGGGGGTTCGAATCCCTCCGGGCGCGCCAGCCTCCTCATACCCCACATCATGTGGGGGTGTGGGTTCCGCGGAGCCCCACATCTTGTGCTCGGCGGGTTGGGAGGAATCCCACACGGCCCTAAACGTGCGGCCATGCAACCCGAACCGAGTCGATGGCCGATGGCAAGCGTGAGGCGTCAGCTCGGCCGTCCTGCTGAGCGGCCAGGAGCTGGTGATCATAGAACTCGCGCAGCAACTCCAGTCCGCTGGCATCCCATAGTTGAATAGCGGCCACCTGCAACCGGAACTGGTACCAGACGTAGGTTAGGGGGTTCTCGGCGCTCATCGCCTCGATCCCGGTCACGCCCTGCACCTCCGCTGGCATGCGATGCGCGGCGCCCGGGAGTGTCACGAGCGCCGGAAGCACGGCTGGCTCGTAGGTGGCCACGTACCCATGGAGCGCCAGATTGCAGAAGAGTTCGCCCATCCACAGCTCCTGGAAGGACCAGCCCCGCTGCATGTGATACGTGTGCGCGAGCTCGTGCACGGAGAGGAGGTCGACGAA
>Ga0299913_10000651_pt1 | contig 23015 bp, 20 predicted proteins | sample RVTome_9_FD_201360 | JGI IMG/M metagenome (GOLD analysis project Ga0299913, IMG submission 201360) | Soil microbial communities from uranium-contaminated site in the Upper Colorado River Basin, Wyoming, United States - RVT155D38 (version 2) ... | reverse complement strand
GCGACCGCCTGCACACGCTGCTCGCCCGCCTGCGCGAGGGCGTGCTCACGGTCGACGAGAACCTGCGGGTCGACTATGCGAATCCCACCGCCGAGCGGCTGCTGGGCACCGGCAGCCTCGAGCGCGGTGCGCTGCTGCCGGACCCCTGGCAGGGTTTCTCCCTCCGGGCGCTCGCCGCGGGTCTCTTCCACGACGACGCCGTCGTGGCGGAGGCGCGCGTCGTCGTGGAAGAGGACGTGACGATCGCGGTCGTCGGCGTCCCGGCGGGGCCCGGGACGCAGACGGGCATCCTCGTGCTCGCGGACGTCAGCGAGCGCGAGCGCCGCGAGCGGGCCGAGCGCGAGTTCGTCACGAACGCGGCGCACGAGCTGCGCACCCCGCTCGCGGCGATCGCGAGCGCGGTGGAGGTGCTGCAGGGCGGGGCGAAGGAAGAGCGGGCGGAGCGCGACCGCTTTCTCGCCTCCATCGAGCGCCAGTCCGCCCGGCTCGGCCGGCTCGCGCACACGCTGCTCACGCTCGCGCGCGCTCAGACCCGCCCCGAGGAGGCCCTGCGGCAGATCGTTCCCGTGCGGCCGCTGCTCGACGAGGTCGCCGCGGGGCTGACGCCGCGGCCCGGCGTCGAGGTCCGTGTCGAGAGCCCGCGCGACCTCGCCGTCCTCGGCGACCGGGACCTGCTCCAGCAGGCGCTCGGCAACCTGGCCGGGAATGCGGCCAAGCACACGGAGCAGGGGTCGGTGGAGATCTCCGCGCGCCCGTCGCCCACCGGCGCCGTCGTCCTCGAGGTCCGGGACACCGGCCCGGGGATGGACCCGATCGAGCAGGAACGCGCCTTCGAGCGCTTCTACCAGGGGTCCGACCCGCGAACCGACGGGTTCGGCCTCGGGCTGGCCATCGTCCGGCAGGCCGTCCGCGCGCTCGGCGGGACCGTCGAGCTCGAGTCGGCTCCGGGACAGGGCACGACGGCCCGGATCGTCCTGACGAGCGCAAAACGGGAGGCGGCGTGAACGTCGCTCGCCCGCGGCTCGCTCCCGTTCACGGGCCGGCCGGCCCGTGAACATCGCCGCCGCCCGCATCCTCGTCGCCGACGACGAGCCCGACATCCTCGCTCCCCTGGAGTACGCCCTGGGCGCCGAGGGGTGGGAGGTCGAGACCGTCGGGGACGGCGAGGCCGCCCTCGCGCGCGCGCTCGGCGAGTCCTTCGACCTCGTGATCCTCGACGTGATGATGCCCGGCCTCTCCGGGACGGAGGTCTGCCGGCGGCTGCGGGCCGAGAGCGGCGTCCCGATCCTCATGCTGACCGCCAGGGACGCCGAGGTCGACCGCGTCCTCGGCCTGGAGCTCGGCGCCGACGACTACGTGACGAAGCCGTTCTCGGTGGCCGAGCTCGTCTCGCGCGTGCGCGCGATCCTACGCCGCCGCGAGCTCGATCGCCGCGGCGACTCCACCGGCGTGGTCGAGATCGGGGGGATCCGCCTCGACCTCGTGCGTCACCGCGTCGTCGTGGACGGGCGCACGCTCGACCTGACGCCGTCCGAGTTCCGCATCCTCGCGCTGCTGGCGAGCGAGCCCGAGCGCGTGTTCACCCGTCGGCAGATCATGGAGCACCTCTGGGAGAGCCCGTACGTCGGCGACGAGCGCGCGTGCGACGTGCACGTCTCGAACCTGCGCCGGAAGGTCGAGCGCGACCCGGCCAACCCCGAGCGCATCGTCACCGTGCGGGAGGTCGGGTACCGGCTCGCCTCCGTGTGAAGGAATCTTCACACGATCCTCACTGCGTCCTCACGCCACCCCGAGGAACTCTCACGCGCACCGGGTATTCCTGGTACCTCCACACGCCGAGAGGAGGTGCACGTGAGTCCCGAGACCCGAGAGTTGATTGGAGTCCTGGTGGGAACGATCCCCTGGCTCGTGCTCGTGGCCGGCCTCGTCTGGTCGACGGCCATGGCGTCCCACGATCGCTCACGGCACGATCGGGAGCCGGCCCGGATGCCCACCCGGGACGGTTGGTCTCCGAGCACCGATCTCGCAGGCGTGGGGGGACTGCGGCAATCCGGAACCAGGGCGACCGCGCGCGGACGAAGTCGGGGTGTGCCGCGCGCGGTTGCTCCGGGTGCGGATGGCTGAGCCTCCTCTGCTTTGAGGGCTGGGCGCGGGCGCAGCGACTGAGCTCGGCGCCGCGCCGCGGCCCTCACCCGACCCGTCCGGGCGGCCGAGTCTCAGCTCTGCGGCCTACTCCGAGGCCGGAGAGCGGCGGCCGCCCGGCGGCGCCACTCCTCGACGCGGGCCCGTTGGGCCTCCGCGCGCTCGACGAGCCGCGCCAGGTCCACGCCGGCGAGGCGCGGGTCCTCCAGCGCCTCGAGGTTCGTCCAGAGCGAGCGCTTGCCGACGATCCCCGCCTCGAGCGCCTCGAGCTCGTGAACGCGGGAGAGTGGGGAGTAGCGCACGAGGCGGCCGTTCAGCTTCAGGCGGCCGGCCTTCTCGGCGGCCCAGGCGGCGCCGTTCTTGACGCGCGAGGGCTCCACGCCGAGGGCTCCCATCACGTCGAGCAGGATCTTCTGGTCCGCGCGGATCTCCTCGTGCAGGCTCGTCAGGAACGAGCCCAGCTCGTTCTTCTCGTTCGAGCGGGCCGCGCGCCGGATGAGCTCGAGCGCGACGACCGAGCCCGCCAGGTGGTCCTGGAGGTAGATGCCGACGAGGCGGTCGCGTTCGTCCACCCCCGTCGTCTTTCGCGCTCGGCCGATCGCGAAACCGCGGCTACGACGCCGGCTTCACCGGGCCGACGAGGCGAAGCAGGCGCTCGAGCGTCGCGGCGTCGAGCTCGCCGCGGTTGCGGGCGAGGGCGGCGAGGAGCGCGAGCTGGCTCCGGGTGGTATCCGGCGGGCTCTTCATGCGGCGTCGTTCGTGGCAGCCGCTACAGATCCTTCCGCGCGAACGCGACCAGGGCCGCGCCGCCGACGGCGATGAGGTACGCGGCCGTCCACGGCCACAGGTACGGCCCTGCGGACTGGGCCCCCCCGAAGGGTCCGAGCTGGAGCGCGAACTCCGTGAACCCGCTCTCGTCCGCCGTGATGGCGTTGAGCCCGTCCTGGTAGAGCGCCTCGAACGGGAGCGCCCAGGCGGAGACCTCGGCGATTCGCGCCAGTGTGTCGGAGTCGAGCACCTCGCCGATCTGCCCGAGCAGGCCCGCGACGAGCCCGGCGCCGAACACCATGAACACTGCGATCCCGTTCGCCGTCGAGGAGAGGAAGATCGAGCCGAAGAGCGAGAGGGCGGCGATGACCGCCACGGCAGCGGCGAGCTGAACGGCCGGCTCGGCGATCCGGTCGGGCCGCCAGTTGCCCGCCGACCACGTGATCCAGAGGTTCAGGGCGAAGACGACCAGCACGTAGAGGGCGCACACTGCCGCCGCGGCGAGAAAGCGCCCGAGGAGGAGCGCGCCGCGCCCGATCGGGCGCACGACCAGCGGTTGGAGGAGGCCCCTCTCGGCGTCCCCGCGCACGACGCCGAGGGTGAGGAAGGCCGCGAGGACGGCGCCGAGGAAGAGCGTCCCGAACATCGAGAGCCCGAAGAGCGTCGCGCCGGTCAGCGTGCGATCGTCCACGCCGGCCAGCACGGCTGCGGGAGGAGGCTCGTTCTCGTCGATCGTGGCGAAGGCCTGGTTCGCGCCGAGCCAGTAGAGCGCGACGAAGCCCGCTGTGAGGACGAGCACGACGAGGAAGACGCGCCGGCGGAGGCTCTCGCGGAGCGCGTAGGCGACGACGACCGGCACGCCTCTCATCCGGCCTCCTCGCCGACCGCCTCGAGGTAGATCTCCTCGAGCGTCGAGGAGAGCACCCGGATCCCGTAGACCTGCTCGCCGGCCGCCACGAGCTCGGCGACGATCCGCGGCGCGTCGTCCCGGACGGCGCCCGCGAAGAGGCGTGTGCCGCCGTCCACGTCCACCTCGACGCCGCGCGGTCGGGCGAGCTCCGACGGCCGCCCTTCAGCGACGATGCGCCCGCGCGAGAGGATGGCGACGCGGTCGCAGACGAGCTCCACCTCGCTCAGGAGGTGCGAGTTCAAAAGGACGGCGATCCCGCGGTCGCGCAGCTCCTCGAGCAGGCGGCGAACCGTTCGCCGTCCGCCGGGATCGAGAGCGCTCGTCGGCTCGTCGAGGAAGAGGAAGCGGGGCGCGCCGACGAGGGCCTGCGCGATCCCGAGCCGTTGCTGCATTCCCTTCGACATCTCCTCGACGCGCCGCCGTCGCGCCTCCGCCAGGCCCACGAGGTCGAGCAGCTCCCCGCGCTCGGCGGCCCCGCCGCTCGAGCCGGCCAGGCGCTGGTGGAGCGTGAGGAGCTCGTCCGCGGTCGCCCAGCCCGGGAAGCGAAAGAGCTCCGCGAGGTAGCCCATCGCCGACCGCGCCTCGCGCGAGCCTGCGCGGGCCCCGCACACGAGCGCCTCCCCGGCGCTCGCCCGCACGAGCCCGCAGCCGATCTTCACGAGCGTCGACTTGCCGGCCCCGTTCGGACCGAGCAGCCCCACGAGCTCTCCGTCCTCGACGTGGACGTCGACGCCGTCGAGGGCCGTCACGGACCCGTAGCGCTTGACGAGCGCGCGTGCCGTGAAGGAGCTGGCCACCGTCCGAGTCTACGGTCCAGGGCGCGTGCCCTCGCCGCGTTCCTCCTGGGCCATGAAGCGGATGAAGTAGACCGCGAAGGCCGTGAAGAAGACGATCGCCTCGCTCACCGCCATCGCGACGCCGGCGATCTGCTGGTCGGCGAGCGCCGTGAGATCCCAGATGCGGGGCGCTTCCTCGTAGAAGTCGTAGGCGGGGCTGGGGAGGAGGGCGAGCAGGAGCCCGAGCGGGCTCGCAAAGACGAACGCTGTGAACAGGTAAGCGCAGCGGGCACCGTCCGTGAGGCGCCACGGGCGCTCCTGGAGGACGGGCCACCAGAGCAGGAGCCCGGTGACGAGGTACGTGAGGTGCTCGAGGTGCAGGAGCGCATGGTTCCGGAGCGCCGCGTCGTACAGCGCCGGTACGTGCCACGCGGCGTAGGCTGCGAGCCAGAGCGGGAGCGCGACGAACGGGCTCGTGAGGAGCCGCACGGCCCGCGGGCGCGCGAGCGTGGCCGCGAGCCCGGGCGGGACGGACGCGACGAGCAGCAGCGGGATCCACTCGGCGAGCGCCACGTTCTGGACGAGGTGCGCCGAGAGGAGGTAGTGGACCGCGAGCGTTGCGAGCGGCGTGACGGTGGCCACGAGGAGGAGCGCGACGGCGCCCGCGAAGGACGCGATCCGGCGGTGCGAGGGCCGGTGCCGCCGCGCCCCGAGGACGTAGGCGGCGACCAGGACGGCCACGGCCGCGAGCTCGACCCAGGCCGCCTGCCAGCTCCACGGCTCGGGCGCCACGGCGACCCAGGATACGGGCCCGGCCGCCTAGCCTCGCGGAGCTAGATCATCCACGGATCGACGTACGCGGGATCGCGCCGCTCGAGCCAGCCCCTCACGTAGACGCCGGCCGCCACGAGCGGCGCGCCGGGGAACGCGGTCAGGAGCACGACGGCGGCCCAGAGCGCCGAGGGCAACCCGCCGGCGACGGCGGCGACCACGATCGGCACGCCGGCCAGGTAGAGCGCGCGCCAGTCCGCGACGATGTAGCCGAGGCCGAAGTGCACGACTGCGGGGAGGAGGAGCAGCACGAGCACGACGACCGCGGGCAGCGCCCGCTCGGTGCGCGCGAACCCGACGATCCAGACCGTCATGAACAGCGTGTAGCCGGTGACTGCCTGGCGCGGGCTGAGCTCGTTGATCCGTTCGAGGGTCACGCGAATCCCCTTGTCCCGTGGCGTGACCGCTCCGCCTCGTGCAGATGGTTTCGTCGGATGATGGGCGCGCCGGGGCGAGGCCGGTATCCCCCCTTCGGGGAACCGGCTATCGTTGCCCAGAGCCCGCGGGCGTAGCTCAACGGTAGAGCCCCAGCCTTCCAAGCTGGTGGTGAGGGTTCGATTCCCTTCGCCCGCTCTCCGCCAGACGCCGCTTCCTAGGCGGCGTTTCGCGTCTCAGCGTTGACTTGTGAAAGAACGGCGGGGACGGTGTAGGCGGGGCATGTCCCCCTTGTGCCCATTCGAGCGCCCGGTCGAAGGCCGGCCCAGCTCGAAAGGCTTCAAGAGCACGGGAGACGATTGGATCGACGAGTAGCGAAGCGGGGTCAGGTATCGGCTCCCCGGCTTCCCGCCGAGCTCACTCGGACGGCGCGCCCCGCGGATCGTCTGCGACGAACCGCTCCACTTCGGGCCGCTTGTCCACGACGGCGTACCGCTCGGTACGGATAACCACCGACTCGAGGGCATCCTCCTCGTGGCCGGGAGAGAGTACGAAGCGGTCGTCCTGCCCGCGGACCGCGTCGTATTCACGAATCGTCATCTGGACGTGCTCCTCGCAGCCGACGTCGCCGTCGCCGCCCACCCCGCACTCGCAGAGGAACTCGAAGAGCGTCTCGCCCGGATCGACGCTGCTCTCCTCGGCAGCCCTGTCGACGTCCTCGATGCGCTCGTTCACCTGACGGATGAGCGCCTCGTTTCGAGCCTGCCGTTCGTGCCGTCGGTCCATGGCCTCCTCGATGCCTGGTTACGCCGGGTACTACGCCATACCGGCGTCGCTGCGTCAAGCTCGCCTCGCCTACATTTTGGGGCGGCTGGGGAACTCAGTTCCCCGCGGTCCGAGTCCGCTAGACGGAGCCCGCCGCGGTCAAGACGCCGGGAGGTAGGTGAGGAGGACCACTCCGGAGTCGAACCGCTTCACGTCGTCGAGCTCCAGGCGGACGGTTCCCCTGTCGCCGAGCACGTGGACGTTTCCCTCGCCCCAGACGAGCGGGTTCAGGTAGATCTCGTACTCGTCGATCAGACCCTTCTCGGCGAGGGCGTACGCGAACTCGCCGCTCCCATGCATGAACAGGTCACCGTGTACCTCGTCCTTCAGCTTCGGGATCGCGTCCTCGAGGTCCCCCTCGATCAGGGTCGCGTTCCACTCGAGGTCTCCGGACAGGGTGCTGGACCCGACGTACTTCGGCAGCGGGTTGACCATGTCCGCCCACTTGCCCGACTGGCTCGGCCAGTATCCCGCCAGCCCCTCGTAGGTCTTGCGGCCCAGCACCAGCCCGCTGGATCTCGCCTGACGCTCGAACGAGTAGTCGCCGTGGTCTCCGTCCGCCTGCACCCACTCGCCGACCGGGTCTACGACGCCGTCGACGGTGGCCTGCGTGGTCGCGATCAGCTTTCCCATCTCGATTCTCCTTCGTCAGAGGGCTCGCTCCGCGTTCCTTCTACCCCTGAGACGAGCGGGGAAGCGCGGGAGTCGACGTGCCGGTCGAGGAGAGGGATGGTCGTGCTGGGCACTTCGCCCGCTCTCTTCGCCGCGGGGCCCGCGGTGTTTCTCCGTCCGGCCCGTTGGTCACGCTTCGCGCGTGGAGGAGCGCCTCGTCTACTTCCGCCCGCGCGCGATCCTGATCGTCCTGGGGATCATCCTGAGCGCGGCCGCCCTGCTGATGCTGCTCTACCTCGCGTGGCACATCATCACGTGGCTCCTGATCTCCCTCTTTCTCACGCTCGCGCTCAATCCGGCGGTCGAGTTCTTCGAGCGGCACGGCATGCGGCGCGGATGGGCGTCGTTCGTCGTCTTCTTCCTCGCGCTGGCCGCCTTCGCGGCGCTCGGGGCGCTCGTCATTCCGCCGCTCATCGACCAGATCGACACGTTCGTCGGCGACGTTCCCGGCCTGATCGACGATCTGATCGCCGGCCGGGGGTCGCTCGGCTTCCTGCAGGAGGACTACCAGCTCGTCGACCGCGTGGAGGAGGCGATCGAGGACCAGGGCGCCGGGGGCGTCCTCGGGATCACGACTGCGGGCATCGCGATCGCGCGCGGCGTCGTCTCCTTCATCGTCAGCGTCGTGGCGATCTCGTTTCTGACGTTCTTCATGCTCCTCGAGGGTCCGCGCCTCGTCGCGCGCTTCCGCGAGTTCCTGCCGGAGCAGCTCCGGCCGCGCTGGGAGCGGGTCTCCGGCGACATCTACCGGACGGTGGGCGGCTACGTGACCGGGAACCTCGTCATCAGCCTCATCGCCGGCATCGTCTCGGCGGCTGTGCTCTTCGGGCTCGGGAGCGACTACGCGGTCGCGCTCGCCGTGGTCGTGGCCGTGCTCGACCTCGTGCCGCTTGCCGGAGCCACGCTGGCCGCCGTCATCGTGTCGACGGTCGGGTTCCTCGAGCTCGGCTGGGTCAGGGGCCTGATCCTCGTTTTCTTCTTCGTGGTCTACCAGCAGCTCGAGAACCACATCCTCCAGCCGGTGATCTACGGCCGGACCGTGCAGCTCTCGCCGCTCACCGTCCTCGTCGCCGTGCTCATCGGCGCGGAGCTCGTCGGCATTCTCGGCGCGCTCGCGGCGATCCCGACGGCTGGGATCATCCAGGCCGGTGCGCGGGAGATCTTCATCTGGCGGCGGGAGGCGATCGTCTCGCCCGGAGCCGGCATCGTCAAGCCGGACACGGCGACACCCGACACCTGAGCCTCGAGCGCCGTCCCGGAGCGGCCTAGACCTCACCGCCCGGTCTGGGAGAATGTGCGCGTCCGGCCCGACGCGCTCGAGCGCGAGCCGGGAAGACAACACACCCCTGATCCGAGTGCCTGCGATCTCGTTCCGGCACGTGCGTGCCGCCCTCCTGGGAGCAGCCCTAGCCGGCGCGTACGTCGGCGCAGCGAAGCTCGGGCTGAGCCTCGAGGTCTCCCACGGCGTCATCACACCGGTCTGGGCGCCGTCGGGAATCGCGCTCGCGGCGCTCCTGATCCTCGGCGTCCGCTACTGGCCGGCCGTCGCGGTCGGCGCCTTCGTCGCCAACGTGACCGGCGAGGCCTCGGTCGGAGTCGCGGCCGGCATCACCGTCGGGAACACGCTTGCCGCCGTCTTTGGCGCCTATCTCGTGCGCATCCTCGGCTTCAGCATCGCGCTCGACCGCGTTCGCGCCGTCCTCGCGCTTGTCGTCGGTGCGCTCGCGAGCACCGCGATCAGCGCCACGAACGGCGTCACGGTCGTCACGATCGCGGACGCGACCGAGGATTCCTACGGGTCGGCGTGGCTCCTGTGGTGGTTCGGGGACGCGATCGGCGTGCTCATCGTCGCGCCGGCAATGCTCGTTGCCTTCGCCTCGCGTGGTTCCCGACCCACGAGGGCCCGCCTGCTGGAAGGGCTCATGCTCCTCGCCGCTCTGGCCGCCGTGGGCGCGATCGTCTTCCTCGCCGGGGCGTGGCGCTATCCGTACCTCATCTTCCCCTTCCTCCTCTGGGCGGCGCTCCGCTTTCGCCAGGCGGGCGCCGCGGCAGCGGCTCTCCTCGTCGGCATCCTCGGCACCTGGGGAGCCATCGAGGAAACGATTCCTATCGGCGCCGACACTGCGACGGGCCGCGTGCAGACCGTGCAGGCGCTGTTCGCCCTCGTGGCGGTCAGCCTGCTCGTCGTGGGAGCGACGTTGGCCGAGCGGGAGGTCAGTCGGACAGCCCTCCTCCAGACGGCTTCGCGCCTCGGGGAGGCGCAGGCGCTAGCGCACATCGGGAGCTGGGAATGGGACATCCGACGCGACGTCGTTACATGGTCGGACGAGCTATACCGGGTCTTCGGGCGCTCGCCGGAGTCCGGCCCCGTCACCTACCGCACCTACCTAGACGAGATCCACCCGGACGACCGCGACTTCGTCGACCAAGCCATCACCCGGGCCTACGCCGACGGCGAGCCGTTCGCATTCGAGCACCGCATCCTTCGGGCGGACGGCGCGGAGCGCGTCCTCTCGAGCCGCGGCCGCGTCATCCTCGACGGGGACGAGGCCGTGTCCATGGTGGGCACCGCGCAGGACGTGACCGAGCAGCGGCAGGCCGACAGGCTGCGCGAGGACATCCTCTCGGCCGTCTCGCACGAGCTCAGGACGCCGCTCACGTCGGTGCTCGGCTTCGCACTCACGCTCGAGCGACGCCGCAAGGAGCTTCCGGAGGAGGCCGTCGAGGCAACTGTCGCGGAGCTCACGCGCGCCGCCCGGCGGCTAGAGCGGCTCCTCGGCGACCTGCTCGACGTGGAGCGGCTCCGGCGCGGTCTCGTCGTCGTGAGCCGGGAGCCGACCGACGTCCTCACGCTCGTGGAGGCTGCCGTCGCGGCCTGCCCGCTCGACGGCCGGCACGTCGGCATCAGCGGCGCTCCGTTGCAGGCCGAGGTCGACGCGCCCAAGCTCGAGCGCATCGTCGAGAACCTCGTGATGAACGCTGTGCGGCACACGCCGCCGGGGAGCGCGATCCGGGTCCGGCTGGAGGTCGAGGAGGGCGATCTCCTGCTCGTCGTCGAGGACGACGGGCCCGGGGTCGCAGACGAGTTCAAGGAATCCGTGTTCGAGACGTTCAACCGCGGCGCGAACATGCTGTCGGTCACCCCGGGCACCGGGATCGGACTGTCCTTGGTCGCCCGCTTCGCCGACCTTCACGGCGGGCGCGCCTGGGTGGAGGACGTGCCCGGCGGGGGCGCGTCCTTCCGCGTACGGCTGCCGGACTGCGTCAACGCGGTCCTGGCCTGAGGTCATCGCTCAGCGGTCGTCGGGAACGAGCCGGAAGCGGCAGAACTCGCGCCCGAAGAGGAGACCGCGTCCCAGCCAGGTCCCATCGCCGGCGGGCGTGAGCTCGTCGCGGATAGGCAGCAGCCGGTAGTCGAGCGTCCTGCCGCGCACGCGGAAGAGCGCGAGCGGGAGCGGGCCTAGCCTCGTCGAGCCGCCGCCTCGGCCGATGCGTTTCCGCAGCCCGGGTGGGAGCAGGCCGCCGGCGCGCTCGACGCGCCAGCGGCCGGAGGGCTCGTCCCCGTCGTCCCGCTCGTCAGCCGCGCCGGTGAGCGTCACGACCTGGATCTACCTCGGCGGGCGGGAACGAAACTCGCATCAGCGCGGCGAGCCCTCCAGGGACGGGGACGACGCGCCCCTCGTGGCGGAATCGGCGCCCGCGCGGCCATAGGCCGCACGGAAGCCTGCCGCCAGCTCGGGGCCTCCAGGGCCGCTCGCGCGGCTACGACCACCGGCCGGCCGTCGTCAACGGCGATCCGGGCGTGGTCTTCTACGACCCGGAGCGGCGCGCGGTCTGGGTGACGGCCTTCGAGATCGCCGAGGGAGTCGTCGTGGCGGTCAGGTCGGTCCTGAACCCCGACAAGCTCACGCACCTCCCGGCCGCTAGACCACACGCGTCCGCTGCGGATCTGGCGCAGGCTATTGCGCGCCCTGGCGGAAGCTCAGCGACCGCGCCGCCCGGTCGACGACCTCCTTGTTGGCATCGTACGGAAGGGCCTGTCCGGGGACGTCGAATGTGAGTATCCAGTACGCGGCGCCGTCGTGGTTCAGCAGGTAGCCGTACGACCTCGTCCCCACCGGATAGAGCAGGTCCTCCGTCTGTTCCTTCTCGAAGCGGATGGCCTGAAGACCGTGGATCAGCAGCCCTTCCCGTGCCACTACCCGCTCGCCGAACGGGTCCTGCAGCTGACGGGCGGCCTGCTGGAAGCTCCCGATCGTGGCGCGCACCTCGAGGTCGACGAGCGGGCCGTCCGTGCCGCGCTCGAGCTCGAAGCGCTCACGGGCGAACCAGGTGCACCTGGTTCGCGCGTCGAGCGAGGTCGTGTACCAGTCGCTCGGATAATCGACCGTGTAGCCCCAGTGGTGGTTGGCGCATGAAGCCCACCCCAGCGGCTCAGCAGAGGTCGGGTCCGTGCCGGAGCCGGTGGGGGCCGTGGTCGTCTGCTCCGCGGGCGCGCCTGGCTCCTCCCCGCGTGGTGCCGGGCCCGACGTGTCCTCGCCCTCTCCGCCTCCGCAGGCTGGGAGGGCCACGGCGAGCGAGGCGAGCGCGCCCGCAGCTCGCAGCACGCCCGGCGATGTGGAGCGGGGGCCACGTGCTTCGGCCCCCGCCCCCTCGCTCGAGCCCGAATGGCCCCCGCAGGATGGCTCAGCGGGCCTCGACATCTCTCATCGCGCTGCGCGTCTGCGGGCCGACGATCCCGTCGACGAGGACGTCCTGCTCGCGTTGAAACGCGCGCGTGGCTGCAGCCGTGTTCGGGCCGTAGACGCCGTCGACGGCGACCGGAGCGCCGACGTCGGCCAGGCGCTCCTGCCAGGCCTCGACCGCGTCGCCCCGGCTGCCGCGGAGGAGGATCGGCCGCGATCCCGGCTCGATACGGCCGTCGGCGACCGGGCTCGCCGCGTACGCCAAGCGCGTCTCCGGCCCGACGATGCCGTCGACCGTGATGTCCCGGGCTCGCTGGAACCTGATCGTCGCGGCCTGTGTGCGGGGGCCGTAGATCCCGTCCACGGCGAGGATCCCGCTCTCGGGGCGGTTCGTCCTGAGCCAGTCGTTCACCTTCTCCTGCCAGGTCGCGACCGCAGGCCCGCGGTCGTTCGTGGTCAGCAGCGGCCGCCCTTCTCCGCCCCCGGCCGCGGCCAGTGCGTCGTCGAGAGTGGAACGGGTCGCCGGACCCACGACGCCGTCGACGGCGATGCTCTGCGTCCGCTGCAGGTCACGGGTCGCGGCCTCGGTCCTCGAGCCGAACATGCCGTCCACCGCAAGCCGCCCCCGTTCGGTTCGGGCGACCTGCAGCCAGTCGTTGAGTCGGTCCTGCCAGGATGCGACGCTCGGCCCCGCGTCGCCGCGCGACAGGAGCTGGCTGCCCGCGCTCGGCGCGGCGATCCCAGCGCCGACGATTCCGAGGAGGATCGCCGACGCGCTCGCTGCTAGTTTCGCGTGCATGTGCTTCCTCCTTTCGTGGTCTTTTTGTCGCGTACCCCCCGGGCTCGGCGTACACGCGCGCCCGCCTTAAGATCCGCTCACGACTCGCTCACTTCGCCTTCACGCCCGGCCCGGCGACGACATCGACTCGGACGGGCCGAGCCCGGAGCGCTGAAAGCTTTCGTGGAGACGGGCTTCGGCGAGACGCTGCCCGGCACGGGAGCCTGATGGGTGCCGGTGCGCCTCAGCCGCCGCTGCCGCGGCCGCGAGCGCCTTGCCGAGGTCGAGCGCGGCGCCGAGGTCGGGAAGCTCGGCGCGGGTGGCGGCGAGGACGCGCCGATGGAGCTGGAGGAGCAGCGCTCCGTCCTCGGCGAGCCACGTCTCCGCCGCGCCGACGAGCCGCCGGTAGGGCCCGAGGCCGTCGCCGGGGGCGAAGACCGAGTCGAAGGGCTCGACGAGCAGGTCCGGATGCTCGGCCGCGGTCGAGGCAGGCAGGTAGGGCAGGTTGGCGGCGATCAGGTCGACCGGCGCCGGCACGTCCTCCAGCAGATCGCACCGGCGGACGAAGACGCGGTCGTCGAGCTCGTGCAGACGGACGTTCGCGCGGGCAAGGAGCACGGCGCAGCGGCTGGTGTCCGTCGCCCACACCTCTGCGTCGGGGCACGCGCTCGCGATCGCGACCGCGATGGCGCCGCCGCCCGTCCCGACGTCGGCGACGCGCGCACGGCGCCCGGCCAGGCGCGCGGCGGCTTCGGCGACCAGCCGCTCGCTGGCCGGGCGCGGCGTCATCACCCTCCCGGACGCGCCGAGGAGGACGAGACCGTCGAACGTCACCTCGCTCACACCTGATCTGTGTCGCCGGGGGGCGCCTCCTTACTTCGGCCGGTGGCGTGCTCGGCGGCAGCTGGTAGGACCGGCGCCTGCCGCGACACAGAGAGCTGGACACGAAGACAAGGCCAACGGCGCGAACGCGCGCAGGAGGATGACCGATGAAGACGCACCAGCCCGTGATCGCCGGCGGCGGCTTGACCGCCGCGCGCGCGATCAAGTCCTACCGAGAGGCCGGGGCGAGGGACGCATCACGCTGCTCTCGAAGGAGAGCGTCCTCCCCTATCACCGTCCCGCGCTCTCGAAGCGTTACCTGCGCGGCGAGACGACGGACGCGCCCTTCGCCGAGGACGAAGCCTTCTATCGCGACCACGACGTCGAGGTCCTGCTGGAGACCCCCGTCACCGGGGTCGACACCGTCGCCCGCAGGATCGCGACCGCGGACGGGATCCACGGCTACGACAGGCTTCTGATCGCGACCGGCGCCTCGCCTCGGCGGCTGCGCGTGCCGGGCGCCGAGCTCGAGGGCATGCTCGGGCTGCGGACTCTCGGTGACTCGGACGCGATTCGCGCGGCGGCGGGAGCGGCAGAGCGCGCGGTCGTCGTCGGCGGGGGCTTCATCGGCATGGAGGTGGCCGCCTCGCTTCGGCAGCTCGGTGTCGAGGTGACGCTGATCCACCGCGGCAGCGGCCTCTTCGACCAGCTCGGCTCGAGCGAGCTGAGCGAGCAGCTGGTGACGCTCTACCGCGAGCACGGCGTCGAGGTCCTGCTCGGGGAGGAAGTCGCCGGCTTCGGCGGCCCCGGCATCCTCGAGCATGTCGAGGCCAGGAGCGGCCTCTGCGTCGAGGCCGACATGGCGGTCGTCGGCGTCGGCGTCGTCCCGAACGTCGACTTCCTCGCGGACAGCGGCATCGAGCTGGACAACGGCGTCGTCGTCAGCGAGCGCTTCGAGACCAACATCGGCGACGTGTACGCGGCCGGCGACGTGGCCAACTTCTACGACCCGCTCTTTCTGCGGCGGCGGAGGATCGAGCACTGGTCGAACGCCAACTACCAGGGAACCGAGGCCGGAAAGGTCCTAGCGGGGCACGGCGACGGCTACGACACCGTCTCGTCGTTCTTCACCGAGGTCTTCGGGCTGACGGTCAGGGTGTTCGGCGACGTCAGCCGCTTCGACGAGCTGAGCACGGAGGGATCGCTGGCTACGGGCGCCTTCCTCGCCGAGTACGGCGACGAAGGCCGCTTCGTCGGCGCGCTCGCGGTCGGCCAGGACGACGAGGTCGAGGCCAGGCTGAAGGAGCGCATCGCGACACGGGCGCTCATCGCGGCCGAGCAGCGCCGCGAGCCGGCAGCTGCCGCGTGACGCCCGCGATGCGCCTGGGAGGATTCGAACCTCCGACGCGCGGAGTAGAAGTGGATCGCTGACCGCCCTCGCAGGTCCTGGTGAACCCCGCTCGTTGAGCCGAAGGCGCTCGAATGCGTTCGGACCCTCTCGCGTCCGCTTGTTGACCCAGTGTTGACCCGCAAGCTCCCGAGATCACGTCGTCTCTTGCCGCACCACGTCGCTCGTCCGGTCGCGCATCGGATCGCTTCATCCGCTGAGCCTGAGCGCTCCGCAGGTCCGGACGCAGTCCACCTAGATCACCTCCCATGGCACGTATCCGGCCTTTGGCAGAGCCGGTTGGTTCAACCTTGCGATTCGGCCGGGGGTGGTAGGGGTCGCCGTTTCACGTTCTTGGTGTGGTCTCTGTGAATGTCACGGAGAACGACGAAAGCGGCTGACTGAGCCTCGTGGCGAAGAACGTCTGCACGGCGTCGGGTCGACTAACCTCCCGGCGTGCCCACTTGAATCGCCGCGCGCGATCGCGTTGATGGGCTGGTACGGCGCGGCCCCTTGACGCCGTCCTTTACTTTCCATAGTCTGCGCGACTCCGATGCGCAGCTTGCCGACTACTCCGCTCTTTTCCGGCAAGCTTTTTGCGCGCATCCGTGTGCGCTAGCCGGCGTTCACTCCTTTCCGCCTCCGCCGGCTAGCCAGAGAAGAGACGAGGCGGAACCCCAGCCCGTTCTTCCTCGACCGTGAGGGGTGGTCGATCGAATGCCGATCCCGAGAGCGCTACTCCACGATCTCGCCGCAGAGCGCGACGCGTGCGGTATCGGCTTTGTCGCGGACCCCTCCGGCCGCGCGTCTCGAGAGGTCGTCGACCTGTTGCTCGCCGGCCTCGGCGGCGTCCGCCACCGCGGCGCCACCGCCGCCGACCGCAAGACCGGTGACGGGGCAGGGGTCCTGCTCCCGCTCCCGTCCGCGCTCCTGCCGACGCCGGAGTGCGGTCTGGCGATGGTCTTCCTGCGGGACGAAGGCGCCCGCGAGGCCGTCGAGCAAGGCTGCCGGGAGGAGCGGCTCCGGCCGGTGGGCTGGCGGGAGGTTCCCGTCGACCCCGAAGCGCTTGGCCCCGACGCGCGTGCAAGCGCGCCGCGAATCGAGCAGCTCGCGATCCTGCCGGCGGAGGGAGTCGCCGCGGACGAGCTCGAGCGCCGCGCCTACCGGGCGCGCCGGCGGGCCGAGCGGGCGTGCGGCGTCTACGTCGCGTCGCTCTCGTTTCGCACCGTCACGTACAAGGCGCTCTGCGCCGCCGACCAGCTCAGCGCCTTCTACGCCGACCTGCGCGACCCCTCGGTCGCGGTGAGCTTCGGCGTCTTCCACCACCGCTTCTCGACGAACACGACACCGTCCTGGGAGCGCGCGCAGCCCTTCCGGCTCCTCTGCCACAACGGCGAGATCAACACGATCCAGGGCAACGCGAACTGGATGCGCGCTCGCGAGAGCCGGATCGGCTGGCCCGACGACACGCTGATCGCGCCCGTTATCGACGCGTCGGGGTCCGACTCGGCGATGCTCGACAACGCGCTCGAGCTCCTCGTCCGGGGCGGGCGGGACATCCGTCATGGACTGGCCATGCTCGTCCCCGAGGCCTGGCAGCGAAACGCCGAGCTGGAGGAGCAGGTGCGGGACTTCTACCGCTACCACTCGACCCTCGTCGAGCCCTGGGACGGGCCGGCGGGGATCGTCTTCACCGACGGCCGTGTCGTCGGCGCGGCGCTCGATCGAAACGGCCTGCGGCCCCTGCGGTATGCGGTTGTCGAGGACGGTCTCGTCGTCTGCGCCTCCGAGGCGGGCGCGATCCCGCTTCCCGAGGGAGCGCGCGTCCGGCGAGGGCGGCTCGGCCCGGGACAGATGCTCGTCGTCGACGCGGACGGCGGCGGCCTGCAGGAGAACCGCGCGATCAAGCGGCGGCTGGCCGTCCGCCGCCCGTTCGGGGCTTGGACGGACTCGGGTCTCCGCCGCATGGGCGCGGGGGAGCCGGTCGAGGCGCCCGAGGCCGATCTCCTACCGCGCCAGATCGCGAGCGGCTTCACGCGCGAGGAGTTGTCGCTCGTGCTGCGTCCGCTGGCGGCTCACGGTCACGAGCCCACGTCCTCCATGGGCGACGACACGGCGCTCGCGCCCCTCGCCGGCCGCGCGCGGCCGATCGCCGGCTACCTGAAGCAGCGCTTCGCCCAGGTCACGAACCCGGCCATCGACCATCTCAGGGAGCGGCACGTCATGTCGTTGCGGACGCTTCTCGGCGCCCGCGCGCCGCTCCTGACCGAGGTTGCCGAGGCGGCGCACGTCGTCGAGCTCGAGTCCTTCTTCCTCTTCCCGTCCGCACTCGCGGGGCTCCCCCTCACTCCGCTCGACGCTGCGTTCGACGAAGACGAAGGGCTCGAGGCGGCGTGCGCCCGCCTCGGCGACGAGGCCGAGGCCGCCGTTGCGGCGGGCGCCGAGCTGCTGCTGGTGACCGACGAGCGGGCAGGGGCGGGGCGCGCTCCGGTCCCCGCCCTGCTTGCGGCCGGCGCCGTGCACCAGCGGCTCGTCACGTCCGGTCTGCGCACGCGGGCGTCTGTGATCGTCGCGAGCGACGAGCCGCGCGAGACCCACCACTTCGCGACTCTCCTCGGGTATGGCGCCGACGCGATCTGCCCGCGACTGGCGCTGGAGACCGTTGCCGCCCTGGCGGCGGCGGACAAGCTCGGCGGCGACCATCCCCCGCCGGCCGAGGCGCAGCGCCGCTTCCGGCACGCGATCGAGGACGGCGTCCTCAAGGTGATGTCGAAGATGGGCATCTCCGACGTGGCGAGCTACCGGGGCGCCCAGATCTTCGAGGCCCTCGGCCTCGCACGGGAGGTCGTCGACCGCTGTCTCACCGGGACGCCCACGGCGCTCGGCGGCGTCGACTTCGCCGAGCTCGAGCGCGAGGCGCTGGAACGGCTGCGCGCCGCCTACCGGGAGGCTCCCCGGCTCGAGAACCCCGGCTACGTCAAGTACCGCAAGGGCGGCGAGCCGCACGCGACCACGCCCGAGGTCATCCAGTCGTTGCAGGACATCGGCGCCGCCCACGCGCTGCGAAAAGCGGTGAACGGCGGGGGCTGGGATCTCTACCAGCGCTTCGCCGCGCTCGTGGACGGGCGCACCGCGCTCGAGCCGCGCGACCTGCTGGATGTCGTCCCGGCGGGCCCGCCCGTGCCGGTCGACGAGGTCGAGCCGGTCGCTGCGATCGTCGGGCGTTTCTCGGGCGGGGCGATGTCGCACGGTGCGCTCTCCGCGGAGGCGCACGAGCTCATCGCCGTGGCGCTCAACCGGATCGGCGCGCGGGCGAACACCGGCGAAGGCGGGGAGGATCCTGACCGCTATCGCTCGCAGCGCAACTCGCCCATCAAGCAGGTCGCCTCGGGGCGCTTCGGCGTCACGCCCGAGTACGCGGCCTTCGCGCAGGAGCTCCAGATCAAGATCGCCCAGGGCTCGAAGCCCGGCGAGGGCGGCCAGCTCCCGGGGCACAAGGTGACCGAGGAGATCGCGCGCCTCCGCCACACACACTCGGGCGTGGCGCTCATCTCCCCGCCCCCGCACCACGACATCTACTCGATCGAGGACCTGGCGCAGCTCGTCTTCGATCTCCGGCAGGTGAACCCGCGCGCGCTCGTCTCGGTCAAGCTGGTGGCCGAGGCCGGCGTCGGCCTGATCGCCGCGGGCTGCGTGAAGGCGCTCGCGGACGTCGTCCACGTGGCGGGCTGCGACGGAGGCACCGGGGCGAGCCCGCTCACCTCGATCAAAAACGCGGGCGCGCCCTGGGAGCTGGGGCTCGCGGAGGCGCAGCAGGCGCTGATGGCCGGCGGGCTCCGCGGTCGCGCGCGACTGCGCGCCGACGGCGGCCTCAAGACAGGCCGAGACGTCCTCGTCGCCACGCTGCTCGGCGCTGACGAGGTGAGCTTCGGGACCGCCCTCCTGCTCGCCGAGGGCTGCCTGATGGTGCGGACGTGTCACATGGACACGTGTCCCGTGGGGATCGCCACGCAGCGGCCCGAGCTCCGGGAGAAGTTCGCGGCCACGCCGGAGATGGTCGAGACCTACCTGCTCCTCGTCGCAGAGGACGTGCGTCGGCGCCTCGCTGCCCTCGGCCTCCGCTCCCTCCAGGAGGCCGTCGGGCGTGTCGAGCTCCTGCGCCAGCGGACGAGCGGCGACCCGCGCGCTGACCTTCTCGACCTCTCGCCGCTCCTGGCCCGGGCCGGCGAGGGCCCCACCGTCTTCACGGGCGAGAAGCGCCCGGAGGCCGGCGGCTGGGAGCTGGGAGCCCGTCTCGAGGCCGACGCGCGGCCCGCGCTCGACGAGGCTCGGCTTGTCGAGCTCCGGTACGCGATCGGGAACGGCGACCGCACGGTCGGCGCCCGCCTGGGGGGCAGCCTCGGCCGCCTCTTCGGCGCAGACCCTCCGCCCGGCCGCGTGCGCGTGAGCTTCGACGGCGTTGCCGGTCAGAGCTTCGGCGCCTTCCTTGCTGCGGGCGTCAAGGTCACGCTGACAGGCGAGGCCAACGACTACGTCGGCAAGGGCATGAGCGGGGGCCGCATCGCGATCCGCCCGCCCGCGAACGACGCGGGCGACCCCTGCCTCGCCGGGAACACGGCCCTCTACGGGGCGACCGGGGGCGAGCTCTACTGTGCGGGGAGCGCGGGAGAGCGCTTCGCGGTCCGGAACTCGGGCGCCGTTGCGGTGGTCGAAGGCACCGGCGAGCACCCCTGCGAGTACATGACCGCCGGCACGGTCGTCCTGCTCGGCGAGTGCGGGCCGAACCTCGGTGCGGGGATGACCGGTGGTGAGGTGTACGTGTACGACCCGGCCGACCGTCTGGAGCGGAGGCTGAACGGCGAGCTCGTGGCCTCGCACCACCCTGGCCCGGAGCACCTGCTCGTGCTCCGAGGCCTCGTCGAGCGCCACCTCCGGTACACGGGGTCGCGCCGGGCGGCCGAGCTCCTGGACGGCTGGGAAGAGGCCTCCGCGAGTTTCAAGCGGGTCGTCCCGAAGGCGGAGGTTGCCAAGCTCCAGAGCGTCGCCGAGGGGAGCGCGGCGCCGGCCTAGTCGGAAGAGCTCGACACCTTCACGAGCGATGAGCCGTACGTGCCGTCCACCGCGTACACCGTCGCGCCGTAGACAGCCGTGGCCACGAGCTTCTCCGGCTCGAGGTCGGCGGGGCAGAAGACGGTCGCCTCGAGCCCTTCGGCAGCGGCGCGGGCGGCGACGGCGTTGGCGAGGTTCCCTGTGAGGGAGCGTGCGAGCGTTTTGAAACCGAGGTCTCGAGCCTTCGCGCAGGCGACGGCGACGACGCGGTCCTTGAAGGAGTGTGTCGGGTTGGCGGTGTCGAGCTTGAGCCAGAGCTCCGCCACGCCTACCTGCTCGGCGAGGCGAGGCGCGCGCAGGAGCGTGGTGAGGCCCGGCGCGAGGCGTGGCTCAGCCGGCGGCTCGACGGGCAGAAGAGCCGCGTAGCGCCAGAGCGAGGGCGGGCCGGCGGCGATGCGCTCCCGCGTGCCACGCGCGCGATCTCCTTCCAGTGGTAGGCCGGCTCGAGCGGCGCGAAGCAGCGTGGGCAGACGCCGACGGCCTCGAAGGCCACCTCGGTCTCAGATCATCCGTGAAGAGCGGTAGCGCGTCCTCGAGGGTACGTCATGTTGACCCTGCGTTGACCCGAGCGGTCTCCGGATTCGGCACTTCGTGCTGTGCATTCGGCTTTGCAGGGATTTCTGCGATGCGCCTGGGAGGATTCGAACCTCCGACCCGCGGATTAGAAGTTGCCCGCGCGGCTTCGGCGTGGTTCGGCATAACTGGCTTCTCCCCTGCTAGATGGCCGTCGCGGCGGTTTTCTGCCCGCTCGGTGTTAGGTCGAGTTCGGTGGCCTGTGTTGCCCGCTTGTTGCCCTACGGCGAGAGGTGAGCCGTACCTCCACCTAGCTCCCGAGCGCCAAGCGGAGGTCATGGGCGAGGTTCTCCATGGTCAGGTCGGCGCCCGCGTGGAGAGTCGAGACCCAGACGCCGTCGCGGTCGTAGATGCGCACCGGGGCGGAGTGGAGCGTGTCGACCCCCGTGTCGAGCGAGGCTGCGATCTGGAAGTCCACCCACAGCGGCCGAAGCCGCCCGACCGGAGCGACCAGGTAGCGGAGCCTGCCCACGGCACGGTTGCGCTCGAGGAAGCCCCGCACGGCAGCGGGCGTGTCCTCCTCTGGGTCGGTACTGATCGCGAGGGGGGAGACCTGGCTCCGCTCGTCGGGCATGAGCCGGTCGACCGTGCGGGCGACCTGCGAGGCGATGATCGGGCAGGCCTCGGTGCACTGGGAGTCGAGGAAGGTTACGAGCACGACCTTGCCACGGAGCTCCTGCGAGGAGACGGGTTCGCCCTCGTGGTCGGGGAGCGTGAATCTGGGGAGCGTCATGTGTGCCGGCGGCTGGCTGCCGCGGTAGGCGCCGGACTCGTCGCTCGAACGGAGGAGAAGCACGCCTGCCGTCACCGCCCAGGCGAGCGCCAGGGCGGCGACGCCGGTCCCGATCAGGAGGAGGGCCCGACGCCGTTTCATTCTTCCTGCAGCTCCCCTTCGATCGCGGCGGCGACGCCGGCGGCAAGCTCCGCTTCTGAGATCTCGCCAATCCAATGGGCGACCACCCGTCCCCGCCGGTCGAGGAAGTAGGTCTCCGGAAGCCCGGTCAGCCCGTAGGCGCTGTAGGTGGCGTCGCCGCCGTCGCGGACGGAGACGTAGTTCGTCTCGTAGCGCGCGAGGAAGCGGCCGGCGTCGCTCTCGAAGTCCTGCACGTCGAGGCCGAGGAAGACGACCTTGCCCGCGTGCGCCCGGGCCGAGGAGGTCAGGCGGGGCGCCTCGGCCTTACAGGGCAGGCACCAGGAGGCCCAGAAGTTCATCACCACCGGAAAGCCGCGCAGCTCGCGCGGGGCGAGGCGCCCGTCCGCGAGCGTGCCCCGCAGGTCGGTCGGCCATGTCTCTGCGTGCGGCCAGAGCACTGGGAGGTCGAAGTCGGGGGCGAGCGGCGCCTCCCCGGCCTCGATCTGGGAGAGGAGGTGCGGCCCCGCGCCCTTCGCCAGCGTGCGCTGAACGAGGAGCCCGAGCAGGAGGGCGACGAGCACGAGCGCGCTCGCCTGGAGCAGACGCAGCCCGAGACGCCTCCGGGGACGCTCAGGTGCCGAGCCGCCGCTCATCTAGCTCACCGGCTGCCACGAGCTGCCCCGATCCTGCGTGCGGTAGAGCGTCCGGTCGAACCCGACCACGTAGCCGACGTCGGGATTGCTCGGGGACCAGGCGACGGGCCCGGCGCCCTCGCCGAGCGGGAACACCTGCTCCCAGCTCGCCCCGCCGTCGCTCGAACGCAGGATCCCGGGCCCGGCCGCGACGACGACTGTCGGGTCTTCCGGGTTGACCGCGAGTCCCATGACGGCCGCGGGCTCGGCTACGCGCCAGTCCCTGCCCTCGTTCTCGCTCGTGAGCAGGCCCTGCTGCATGTCGCCGGCCAGCAGGCGCCCCTCGGGCGTGACGGCGAGCGCCATGACGTTGCCGCCGACCTCCTCCGAGACGGGCTCGAAGCTCTCACCGCCGTCCGTCGAGCGGAAGAGCCCTTCCCCGGCGACCGCCGCCCAGAGCGTTCCGTCGCGCGAGTCGATTGCGAAGCCGTGCACGTCGAGGCTGGGCAGCCGGTCGGGTTGGACGTCGCTCCAGGTCTGGCCGCCGTCCGTGCTCCTGGCGAGAACGTTATGGCCCGCTGCCCAGACGGTCTCGCCCTCGCCCGGGGCGAGGTTCATCGCGTCCTGCCCCTGCAAGGCGACCCGGTTCCAGTTGCGGCCGCCGTCGGTCGACTCGTAGAGGCCCGCGTGCGTCCCGAGCAGGATGTGCTCGGGGTCGTTCGGCGCGACCGATAAGGAGTGGTAGTCGGCCGTGTTCGGCAGCCCGTCGCTCGCCGCGGCCGGGCCTTCGCCTTCCGCGTTGGGCATTCTGCTTGCCGAGCAGGAAGGCGCCTGCGGCGAGCGCCGCGACAAGGAGCGCACCGCCCAGTCCGTAGGC
>Ga0299913_10000650_pt1 | contig 23023 bp, 19 predicted proteins | sample RVTome_9_FD_201360 | JGI IMG/M metagenome (GOLD analysis project Ga0299913, IMG submission 201360) | Soil microbial communities from uranium-contaminated site in the Upper Colorado River Basin, Wyoming, United States - RVT155D38 (version 2) ... | reverse complement strand
CTGGACGCCGTACCTGCGCGAGGAGCTGCGGCTCGTGCGGCCGTCGCTGCTCGTCCTCGTCGGGGGCCTCGCGCACCGGTTCGCCTTCGGCGCATCGACTCGGCTGGATGATCTCGTCGGACGGGAGTTGTCGTGGGACGCGGCGCCGGGCGCATCAGTGCTGTGCCTTCCGCATCCATCGGGCGCATCGACGTGGCTCAACGACCCGGCGCGTGTCGAGCTCTGGCGCGAGGCCATCCGGCTGCTCCGTGACGCGTGGGCAGCCGCCGCCTCGTGAGCAGCGAGGCGCGGCGGTGGGGAGCGGCGCTGGCGGGGCTGGTCGTGTTCGTCGCCGTCATGCTGGTGGTGGGGAACCTGGGCGCGCCGCGGCCGGAGGTGGACCCGTTCACCGTCGAGGAGCTGCTCGCCGAGGGCCCCCCGGCGGACCGCTTCGGCACCGAGGAGCTGCACATCGTCGGCTGGTACGCCGAGCTCGACGCCGATTGCGAGGGAGACGACGGCGGCGTCGATCCCTCGGTCGCGTGGCTCCAGCGCGACTGTCCGCTCCGCATCCTGATGCCCTCGCAGCCCGCCGCCGACGTCACCCAGCAAGAGCTGCTGGCCTCCGGCGTCCGGCTGGCGGCACCGCTGGGGAACGTCTTCCCGTCGCGCGCCGAGCCGTCCGGCCCGAACCTGCGGGGGCAGCAGCTGGTGTTCGTCGGCGCCTTCGACCACGAGACCGCGGCGTCGTGCGTCCCGGAGCGGCGCGAACGCTGTCGCAACACGTTCGTCGTCACCGACTACGACGAGCAGGTGCGCTAGGCCGTCAGCTCCCGGTCGTCATGTCGAGCAGGCCGGCCTGGCGCGCGCGCTTCATGAACCACGAGAAAGCGACGAGCGCCAGCGGGACGGCGATGGCGGTACTGACCGTCAGCCACAGCATCACCGTCCCATCGGAGAGCGCGCCGATGTCGCCGGGCGACCCGTGCCCGAGCAGCCCGCGCCGCGACGCCTCGAGCCACCAGGTGGTCGGGAAGGCGTACGCGATCGGCTGGATGAAGCTCGGCAGGATGTCGACCGGAAAGATCGCGCCGGAGACCAGGTAGAGCGCACCAGCGATCGCTTCCGGATAGGACCACGCTTCCTGGCGCAGCTGGAGGCACCAGCCGGCCATGAAGATCCCGAGCGATAGCACGCCGAGGAAGCCGAGGATCGTGGCGGGCACCAGGTAGAGGACGTTCAGATCGAGCCGCACGCCGAGGAAGACGACGCCCACGCCGAGCGTCAGCACGACGGCCACCAGCGACGTCCCGACACGGGCCAGCGAGCGCCCGAGGAGGAACGGGAAGAGCGAGCTCGGCGTGACGACGACGTACTTCATCATCCGATAGCGCTCCCGGTCCTCCAGGATCGACTGGACGAGGCCGCCCATGACGCCGAACACGATGTTCCACAGGGCGGCGCCGACGATGAGGAACTGGAGGAACTCGGTGCCCTGCCCGCCGGTGATGATCTGGAACATCACGACCAGGATCCCGGCGGCGGCGAGGGGCTTGGCGAGCGTGTAGACGGCGAACAGGAACGGATCCGACCAGTTCGCCTCGATCGCCCAGCCGAGGCGGATCGCGGTGTGGAAGCTGCGCCACGCGTCGGCCAGCGTGACCCCGGGCACCGGCCGCGTGCGATCGATCACTGCCATCGCAGCGCCAGCCGTCCCTCGCGGCGGGCGAGCGTCTCGAGCCAGCCGAGCGCGAGGCGCGCTCCGATCAGGAAGACGACTCCCATGACGGCGAGGATCGCCATCTCGGTGCCCACCGGGAGGACGCCCTGGCTGGCCGCACCGGGGAAGACGAGCTGCCGCATCGCGTCGAGGCCGACCGCCAGCGGCAGGGTGGCGACCACCAGCCCGGACACCACGCCCAGGTGCCGGATCGGGAAGTTCACCCCGCCCAGGAAGTAGATCGGCTCCTGGAGCAGCTGCGCCAGGTGGAAGGCCTCGCGGCCCCAGAGCAGGAAGAGGGAGGCGAAGAGCATCCCCAGGCCGTAGAGCGGAACCATCGTGAGCAGGAAGACCGCGACCAGCAGGAGCGGCTGCTCGATCTGGTAGCTGACGCCGTAGAGCAGGGAGCCGATGACGATCACCGCCAGCGCCCGGGAGCTGGTCATCACCAGCCCGCCGATGGCCATGCCGGCCAGGATGCTCATCAGGTGCATCGGCGCGGTGAAGTACAGCTCCAGGTTGCCCTGGTCCTTCTCCCAGTAGAACTGTGCGGCCATCATCCACACGACGTTCAGCCAGAAGGCGGTCATCGCGCCTCCCAGGACGACGAAGCCGACGAACTCCTCGGCCGCGCCGAGCGCGCGGTAGACGAAGACGAACGCGCTCACGGCAAGGAACGGGAGCAGGATCTCGAAGAAGACCCACGAGGGCTCCCGGGTGAGGCCGATGATGCGCGGGTAGGCACGACCCAGGATGGCGCGCAGGTTCGTCCGGATGATCCGCCCGTTCGACCAGTCCGCCGCCTCCCGCGGGTTCGTGGCCGTCGTGCCGCGGAAGCCGCTCACGAGGCCGACGCCTCCGGGCTCTCCTCGTCCTCGCCGAAGCCGCGCCCGACGAGCTCCACGAAGACGTCCTCGAGGCTGGGCTCGGACTTCGCCAGGCCGATGAGATGGGAGCCGCGATCGGCGACCGCGGTGACGACGCTGGTCAGCGCCGAGTCGTCGGCGAGCGCCACCTTGACCGCCACGCGATCGGCCCCGGCGGCATCCGTGCCGTCGGCGGGAACGGCCGAGAGCACGCCGGGCAGGGACGCGAGGGCGGCGAGGCCGCCGTTCTCCGGCAGCCGGTCGAGCTTGATGCGGAAGATGGACTCGGCCTGGACTCGGCGCCGCAGCTCCTCGGGCGTGCCGAGCGCCAGGATCTTGCCGCGATCGACGATCGCGATGCGGTCGCACAACTGCTCAGCTTCGACCATGTAGTGCGTGGTCAGCAGCAGGGTCCGCCCCGGCGCCGCGGCCTTCCAGGCCAGCGTGTGCTCGCGGAGGTCGCGGGCGGCGGCCACGTCGAGCCCGAGGGTCGGCTCGTCCAGGAACAGGACCCAGGGGTCGTTGAGCAGGCCGCGCGCGAAGTTGAGCTTCTGGCGCTGGCCGGTGGAGAGCGAGCGGACCTTCTGCTGGCGCTGCTCGCCGAGCCCGACGATCTCGATGAGCTCGTCCACGCGCCGCCAGCCCTCGCGGTTGGGCAGCCCGTAGAACTGGCTGAACATCCAGAGCTGCTCGCGGACGTTGAGCAGGCCGTATCCGGACTGCTCCCCGCCGGCGACCATGTTGATGACGCGCCGGATCTTGGCCGTCTCGGTCACCACGTCGAAGCCGGCGACCTTCGCCGTCCCGCTGGTCGGGATGAGGAGGGTCGTCAGGATCTTGATGAGGGTCGTCTTGCCGGCGCCGTTCGGGCCGAGCAGGCCGAAGTACTCGCCCGGCTCCACGTCGAGGTCGACGCCGCCGAGCGCGGTCACCGGCTCGGGCTTCGCCTTGTAGACGCGGGTGACGCCGCGGGCGTGGATGGCAAGGTCGTCAGGCATGGTGAGGCAGCACGAGCTCCCAGGCGGGTCCGGCGGGCGGGACGGAATGCTAGCACCGGCGGGGAAGGCCGGGGATGCGTCAGATGACGTAGTGGAAGTGCGGGCTCAGTTGCGCCCGGCCTCCCCGTCGCATTCGCCCGGGGCATGGTCGCAGTCGACCGCCAGGAGGTGGGCGCCGGCGATCGTCAGCAGGGCCGAACAGACCGCCTCGTCCGAGGTCGAGGGGATTCCGGCAGCATCGAGCGCCTGCTCGACACGCGCCGCCAGCAGGGCCGACAACGCATCCGACGGCGTGAACGTACGCCACTCCCCGTCACCATCCCAGATGACGATGCCGTATCCCTTGACCGCGACCGAAATCATCGTGCGCATGCCCCATTCGTACTGCTCGGGTACCGGTGCAAGCATGAACCCCGGCCACGGCGGTGTGAACCTCGCAGGTCCACACCGGACCGACCTCGTCCGACCCTTCCGCTGGCGCCCCGGGTGTGCCGCGGCTGAGAGCGCCGCCGGAACCACCCGTCGCGCGTCGCTCGCCGGGGGTCAGTCGTGATCGTGCCTCCACCGCACGCATTGGCGAAGCAGCAGCCGAACCCGTGCTGCGGGGGATCGAGACGTCGCCGCGGTGTGCCGCATCTGCACACGCCGGCTATCCGGTGGGGCCGGTCGCCCGCCCCTGGCCGGCCGAGTGTCCGTTACGTGCTGGGATGGCACGTCCGCGGTGTGGGCCAGAAACCGAACAGGCGTTCGCATCGGCCTCATTCCTGCTACGATGCGGGTCCGATGCCCTCCGACAAGATCGTGGTTCGCGGTGCCCGCGAGCACAACCTCAAGAACATCGACGTGGAGATGCCGCGCGATCAGCTGATCGTGATCACCGGCCTGTCCGGGAGCGGCAAGTCGAGCCTTGCCTTCGACACCATCTACGCCGAGGGCCAGCGCCGCTACGTCGAGTCGCTATCGGCGTACGCGCGACAGTTCCTCGGGCAGATGGAGAAGCCCGACGTCGACCAGATCGACGGCCTCTCGCCGGCGATCTCGATCGACCAGAAGGGCGCGTCGCGCAACCCACGATCGACCGTGGGCACGGTGACCGAGATCTACGACTACCTCCGACTGCTGTTCGCGCGCATCGGCCGCATGCACTGCCCGATCTGCGGACGCGAGATCGAGCGCCAGACGGTCGAGCAGATGGTCGACCAGGTGTACGGCCTTCCCGAGGGCACGCGGGTGATGCTCATGGCGCCTCTCGTCCGGGATCGCAAGGGGGAGCACGAGAAGCTGCTCGCCGGGGCCAAGGCCGGCGGGTTCGTCCGCGTTCGGGTCGACGGCGAGCTGCGTGACCTGGATGAGGAGATCAAGCTCGACAAGAAGTACAAGCACTCGATCGAGGTCGTCGTCGACCGCCTGGTCGTCCGCCAGGCCGATGACGACGGCACGGCGCGACCCGACGCCTCCCGCATGGCCGACTCGATCGAGACGGCGCTTCGCCTGTCCGACGGCCTCCTGCTGCTCAACCTGCCCGATGCGCCGCCGAAGGAGGCCGATCGGCTGTTCAGCGAGCGCTACGCCTGCCCCGAGCACGGTGGGTCGTTCGAGGAGCCGGCGCCGCGCAACTTCAGCTTCAACTCACCCCATGGCGCGTGCCCCGACTGCACCGGGCTGGGGTCGCGGCTCGAGATCGACTCGGCGCTGGTGCTGCCGAACGACGAGCTGTCGGTCGACGAGGGCGCGATCCTGCCGTGGCGACGGATGGCGGCCTCCGACACCTGGTTCGCCAAGATCCTCGTCGCCGTGGCCGAGCACTACGGCTTCCGTTCCGACGTCGCGGTGCGCGACCTGAGCGATGAGGCGCGGCAGATCCTGCTGTACGGAAACCGCGGGGAGCGGGTCGCCGTTCGCTACCGCGCGCGGAACGGCAACGTCCACACCTTCAAGACGACCTTCGAGGGCGTGATTCCGAACCTGACCCGCCGCCATCGCGAGACCGGCTCGGACGCGATGCGCGCCGAGATCGAGCGGTACATGACGAACGCCCCGTGCCCGACCTGCGGCGGGATGCGGCTCAAACCGGAGTCGCTTTCGGTGACGATCGCGGGGCGCAACATCATCGAGACCACCAGGCGCTCGGTGACCGATGCGCTGGCCTGGTACGACGCGCTCCCGGGGCGCCTGAACGACCGCGAGAACCAGATCGCGCGGCAGGTGCTCAAGGAGATCCGCGCGCGCCTGGGCTTCCTGGTAGACGTCGGGCTCGACTACCTGACGCTGGACCGTGCCTCGGGGACGCTGAGCGGGGGAGAGGCGCAGCGAATCCGGCTGGCGACGCAGATTGGCTCGAGCCTGATGGGCGTGCTCTACATCCTCGACGAGCCGTCCATCGGCCTCCACCAGCGCGACAACGACCGTCTCATCGCCACGCTGGTGCGGCTGCGCGACCTGGGCAACACGCTCCTCGTCGTCGAGCACGACGAGGAGACGATCCGAGCCGCGGACTGGGTAATCGACATCGGCCCCGCGGCGGGAGAGCATGGCGGGCGGCTCATCCACTCCGGCCCGCTGGCGGACCTGCTCGAGAACCATCGGTCGGTGACCGCGGCCTACCTGCGCGGCGACAAGGCGGTCCCGGTACCGAAGCGGCGGCGGAACGGCAAGGGCGACGCGATCGTCGTCCGCGGCGCGCGGGAGAACAACCTCAAGGAGATCGACGTCGCGTTCCCGCTCGGCCGGTTCGTGGCCGTCACCGGCGTGAGCGGGTCCGGGAAGTCGAGCCTGGTGACGCAGATCCTCCATCCGGCGCTCGCCCAGCGCATCTGGGGCTCGCGGGAGCCTGCTGGGAAGCACGATCGGATCGAGGGGATCGACCTCATCGACAAGGTGATCGAGATCGACCAGTCGCCGATCGGCCGCACGCCTCGCTCGAACCCGGCCACGTACACCGGCCTGTGGGCCCCGCTGCGCGAGCTGCTCGCCGCCGTGCCCGAGTCGCGGCTGCGCGGGTACAAGCCCGGGCGCTTCAGCTTCAACGTGAAGGGCGGCCGCTGCGAGGCGTGCGAGGGCGCCGGCATCGTGCAGATCGAGATGCACTTCCTGCCCGACGTCTACGTCCAGTGCGAGGTCTGCAAGGGCAAGCGCTACAACCGCGAGACGCTCGAGATCCATTACAAGGGGAAGAACGTCGCCGAGATCCTCGAGATGACCGTGGAGGAGGCCCTGAAGTTCTTCGACGCCGTCCCGTCGATCAGGAACAAGCTCCAGACCCTGTCCGATGTCGGCATGGGGTACATCCACCTCGGCCAGCCGGCCACCACGCTGTCCGGCGGCGAGGCGCAGCGCGTGAAGCTCGCCACGGAGCTGTCGAAGCGCGCGACCGGGAAAACGTTCTACATCCTCGACGAGCCGACCACCGGCCTCCACTTCGACGACGTGGCGCGTCTGCTCCAGGTGCTCGGCCGCCTCGTGGAGAGCGGGAACACGGTCGTCGTCATCGAGCACAACCTCGATGTCATCAAGACCGCCGACTGGGTGATCGACCTCGGCCCGGAGGGCGGCGACAAGGGCGGCCGCCTGGTTGCCGCCGGCACGCCCGAGCAGGTCGCGCGGAGCCGGGACTCGCACACCGGGACGTACCTGCGACCGGTGCTCGGCATCGCCGAGCCCGATGCGTCCCGTGACGCGCCGAAGCGACGGCGCCGCGAGCCGGCGGTCGCTGCCACCTAGGCTCACCGCATTCACCGTGAGTCCGGCTGCAAGCCGAGCTCAGCAAGGTAGGGGGAGGGCCGCTCGCGATCGAAGGCGAGGATGAGGCGCCTCGTCGCGCGGGTGAGCGCCACGTAGGCGAGGCGACGTTCCTCCTCCATCGCGCGGTCCGGGTCATCGGCGTCGACCAGCGAGCGCCGGTTCGGCATCCGTTCTGCCTCGAAGCCGACGATGACGACCGTCTCCCACTCTCGACCCTTCGAGCCGTGGACGGTGGCGAGCTCCACCGGCGCATCCGGGTCGCGCAGGGCGGCCATCCGCGCCCGGGCCGCGTCGTGGGCGGCGAGGAAGCGCGCCGTCGTCGGGAAGCCGGTCGCCCAGCCGAGGAGGGCGTCGAGTGCGGCGTGATCGTCATCGGAGAGCTGGTCCGCGCTCGGCTGCGAACGCTCCCAGCCGCGCGCCACCCGAAGTCGGCGGAGGACGTGGAACGGGTGGTCCGGATCTGTCGAGGAGCGCGCCCGATCGACGAGCTCGATTGATGGCTCGGCCTCGATGAGTGGTGCGACGGCCGCCGCATGGCGCACGCCGGCGCGGACGAGGGCCAGCATCACGGGCGTGAGCTCGGCGCGCGTGCGCGTGAGGAAGCAGCACGAGCGACCCGCGCGGTCCTCCGTCGCGGCGAAGCGTGCCATGGCCGCCGGCCACTCCGGATCGGCAAGGTCCCACGCGCCGATGGCGGCCGGCGACGGCGGAGCCGATGCGGGTGCCCGGATCGGCTTGGCGAAGCGCTCCCGGTTCACCGCCACGAGGCGCGCGGACGTCTCGATCACCGTTCTCGGGCATCGGTAGTTCGTCGCTAGCATGACCCGGTGCGCGGACGGGTAGTCGGCCGAGAAGCGGAGGATCCGGCGCACATCGGCGAGCCGCCAGGCGTAGATCGTCTGGTCGTCGTCGCCGACCACGAACAGGTTGTCCTCGGGTGCGGCGAGCAGCCGCACGAGCCGCAGCTGAGCGGCATCCACGTCCTGGAACTCGTCGACGCAGACGTGGGCGAACCGCGACTGCCATCGGAGCCGGATGCGGGGATCGGACTCGAGAAGGTCACCGGCGCGGACGACCAGGTCGTCGAAGTCGATCGCTCCGCGCGCGGCGAGGAGGTCGGCGTACGCATGCAGCGCCGGCAGCGCCTCGGCGGGAGGCTGACGACCCTCGATGCGCCAGGCCGACAACCATCCGTCGAGCGCCGCCGCCTCCGGGACATGCAGGTCCGGATCAGCCGCCAGCAGGCGGCGGCGCGCCGCACGAAGGAGCGGGAGCCGATCGGCGACCAGGTTCCGGCCCTCGCCGGCGTCGAGCAGGACCTGGCGGGCCAGGGCATGCAGCGTCCGGATCTCGATGGACGTCGCCGCCGGGACCGCCGGCCCCAGCCGTCGCTCGACGCGGGATCGGAGGTCGGCCGCGGCATCACGGTTGAAGGTGACGACGCAGATCCGATCCGGAGCCACGCCGCGGGAGAGCAGGACGGCGAGCCGCGCGATCATGGTCGTGGTCTTGCCGCTGCCGGCCGGCGCGATGATCTGGGCCGGCCCGTCGGGGAGGGTGGCCGCGGCCCGCTGCTCGGGATCCAGGGCTCCGAGGACGGCCTCCAGGTCCAGGGGTGACGCCGTCGAGATGGCCATGCCGCCGATGATCGCCACGACCGCTTACCAGCCGATCACCGGCGGATTATCGGGGGACCTCGTATCATCCCGTCCCGACGTCCCGAGCCCGCGAGGAACCCCTGTCCGGCATGAAGAACACGTGAGGCGCCAGGCCTCGTACGCCCGCGGCGACGACACCGCCCCCTACGACCGCGAGCTCATCCGATCGGGCGGGCGCTCCAGCTCGGCCCGACGGCGGCAGGCGACGGCCCGCCGCCCACCCCCGCGCCGCAGCAATCGCGAGGATGGACCACGACGCTCCGGCGGCTTCCTGCGCGCGGTGCGTCTGATCCTGCTCGTGGGGCTGATCGCCCTGGTCGTCGGCGGGATCCTCATCGGCACCCGGGCGGCGGCCTTCAACGCCACGGTGACGGACACCCCCTTCATCTCGACCTCGCTGCTCGGCCCGTTGAACGGGAGCGACCGGGTCAACGTGATGATGGTCGGCTACGGCGGGGCCGATCACGACGGCGCGTACCTCGCAGACTCGATCCAGGTGCTCTCGATCGACCCCGAGACCGACACGACCACCACCATCCCGATCCCGCGCGACCTGTGGATCGAGGGCGTCGACTCGTACTCCCAGAACGGCAAGATCAACGAGGTGTTCGCCGTCGGCCACGCCACCCGCGGCACCGTCGACGGTGGAGCGGAACGCCTCGCGGAGGTCGTCTCGACGGTCACCGGGCTGGAGGTCACCCACTGGCTGACGATCGACTTCGAGGGGTTCCGGGAGATGGTCGACGCGGTGGGCGGGGTGACGATCGACAACCCGACCCGCTTCTGCTGGACGACGATCGAGGAGTTCCACTTCGCCGGCCGTTGGGAGATGGGCTGCTTCGACCAGGGGCTGCTGGAGCTCGACGGTGACGAGGCGCTCACCTATGCCCGCGCGCGGTACACCAGCGTAATCGAGGAGTCGACCGACTTCGCGCGGTCGGTCCGGCAGGCGCGCATCATCAGCGCCCTGCGCGGGAGTCTCGGCGAGGGTGGCATCGGCGCCATCGGCCCCGGCCTGGGGCTCATGGACGCCATGGAAGGCCGGGTGCGGACCGATCTCTCGGTGGTCGACCTGTTCCTCCTGTCCGGGCACATGAACAGCGATCGGCGGCTGGAGCTGACCGAGGACATCGTGCTCACCGCCACGACCAACACCATCGGCCAGTACATCCTCGTCCCGACCGGCTGGACCGGTCCCGGACAGTACGGGGCGATCCACGACTACCTGGAGGCCGGGCTGGCGGAGCCGATCGAGAGCCCGGCGCCGGATGCGCCGTAGGCGACGCATCGGCCTCGCCGATGTCCCGCGGCTGCTGGTCCGGGTCATTCTCGAGCTGGCCGGCCTGTTCGGCGGTCGCTACCAGCGCACCGAGGGCGCACACGTGCTCGTAACCAATCCGGACGGCCGCATCCTCGTCGTGCGCACCACCTACCTCGGACCGGGCTGGATGCTTCCCGGCGGCCGCGTCGAGCGCTCCGAGACGCCGCATCGCGCCGCGGATCGCGAGACACGCGAGGAGACGGGGATCGAGGTCACCGTCGACCGGCTCGTGCTCGTCGACGGGCATCGCCGCGGCAACGTGAGCTTCGTCTTCCTCGGGCGCGCGGTGGGGGGCGAGCTCTCGCCGCAGTTCGGCGAGATCGCGGAGGCCGGCTGGCTGAGTCGCGAGGAGATCGCGGCGACGTCGTGGCGGCTGGACCGGCTGCTCGATCGCATCGACGAGGTCGGGGAGGGGATCGCGTACTGGGGCCTCGAGGCAGAGGAGCATCACTCGTGAGCCCGCAGCGCGAGGTTCCCGACGCGCTGCGCGCCGTCCTGCGGGGCCTGCCGGCGAAGCCGGGCGTGTACCTCATGAAGAACGCCGAGGGGCGCGTGCTCTACGTCGGGAAGGCGGACTCGCTGCGCAGCCGCGTGCGCTCGTACTTCGCGGCGCGCGGGCCGGAGGACGCGCGGATCGCGCGGATGGTGACCGAGGTCGCCGACGTCCAGTACATCGTCACCGACACCGTGTCGGAGGCGTATCTCCTCGAGTCGAACCTCATCAAGGAGCACCGGCCGCGCTTCAACATCCGGCTGCGGGACGACAAGAGCTACCCGTTCGTGAAGATCACCCTGGGCGAGGACTTCCCGCGCATCGTGCGGACCCGGAAGCTGGCGCGGGACGGGAGCCGCTACTTCGGGCCGTACGCGTCGGCCTCCAGCGTGGACGAGACGCTCAAACTGCTGCGCAAGATCTTCCCGTTCCGGACCTGCAACCTGGACATCCCGGAGGGCAAGCGCGTCCTTGAGCGGCCGTGCCTGCTCTACTACATCAACCGCTGCCAGGGGCCGTGCATCCAGGCCATCGAGAAGGAGCCGTACCGGGAGACGATCGGCCAGATCGTCGACTTCCTGGACGGCCGACAGGAGCCGATCGCCGCCGATCTGCGGCGCGAGATGGAGGGGCACAGCGACGCGCTCCGCTTCGAGCAGGCGGCCGCCGCCCGCGACAAGCTGCGGGCCGTCGAGCGGACGATGGAGCAGCAGAAGATGGCGGCCTTCAGCCGTGCGGAGCACGACGTCATCGGCTTCGCCAGGGCCGAGGACGAGGCGTGCGTGCAGGTCATGCAGGTGCGCAACGGCAAGCTCATCGGCCGCGAGCACTTCATCGTGGAGGGCGCCCGGGATGTCGCCGATGCCGAGGTGCTCGGCTCGTTCCTGCAGCAGTACTACGCCAGCACCGATGCGCTGCCGCGCGCCCTCCTGGTGCCCACGATGCCGTCGGAGGCCGATGCGCTGGCCGCCTACCTCGCCGACCGTCGCGGCGTCCGGGTCACCATCACCGTGCCGGAGCGGGGCGAGAAGCGGCGGCTGGTGGCGCTGGCGACGCAGAACGCGGTCGAGGCGCTCGAGCGCGAGCGGGCCGAATGGATGGCCGATGCCGCGCGCCGCGACGAGGCGCTGTCGGAGTTGACCGCCGCGCTGTCGCTGCCCCGCGTGCCCGAGCGGATCGAGTGCTACGACATGAGCAACATCCAGGGCACCTCGGCGGTCGGCTCGATGGTCGTGTTCGTGGACGGGAGACCGGAGCCGAAGGAGTACCGCCGGTTCCGGATCCGCTCCGGCGACACGCCCGACGACTTCCGGATGATGGCAGAGGTTCTTCGGCGCCGGTTCAGCCGCGTGGCGAAGCTGCGATCCGAGACCGGCGCGCTGTCACTCGCGGCCGTGGGAGCCGACGAGGCGCCCGAGGAGGTCGACCCCGAGGACGAGCGCCCGCGCGAGGCCGGCTGGGCGGTGCCCGATCTCGTGATCGTGGATGGCGGGAAGGGCCAGCTGTCCGCGGCGGTCGGCGCGATGCGGGAGCTCGGCATCACCGATGTGCCGCTGACCGGCCTGGCGAAGCGGTTCGAGGAGCTGCATCTGCCCGAGCGGGCGGCGCCGATCGTCCTTCCGCGACGGTCGCAGGCGCTCTACCTGGTCCAGCGGATCCGCGACGAGGCGCATCGCTTCGCCATCACCTATCACCGCGACGTGCGGGGGAAGCGGGCCCTGCGCTCGGAGCTGGACGAGATCCCGGGCATCGGGCCGGGTCGGAAGAAGGCGCTCCTCAAGCGCTTTGGATCGGTGCGCCGGATCCGGGAGGCGTCGGTCGACGAGGTGGCCGCCACGCCGGGGATCAGCCGCGACCTGGCCGAGCGCCTGAAGTCCCACCTCGCCCGTGAGGGCATGCTGGCCTGACCGCGCAGCAGCTCCTGGACGGTCGGCTATACTGGCGCCGCCCGCCGCGACGACGCGGCGTGTTTCGTGTCCGCGGCGCCCGGCGCCCGCGCGAGATCCAACGTCCTGAGGAACACTGACCGAGCATGACCTGGCGCCGCATCGCCCCCTGGGTCATCGGGGTGATCGCCCTGGTGGCGATCTTCATCAACCTGCCGCGCACGACGCTCGGCCTCGACTGGCTGCCCGATGAGATCCTGGGCGCCGAGTTCCGTACCGTGCTGGGCCTCGACCTGCAGGGCGGCCTGCGCGTCACCCTCGAGGTGCAGCCGCAGGAGGGCCAGGAGGTCACCGAGGATGACCTCGAGCTGACCAGGGACATCATCGAGCGCCGCGTAGCGGGCATCGGGGTGACCGAGCCCCAGGTGCGCTCCGAGATCGCCGGCGACGGATCGCGGCGGATCACCGTCGAGGTCCCGGGCGTGAGCGACCAGGACCAGGTCCGTGACCTCGTCGGCTCCACCGGCCAGCTGCAGTTCATCGACCCGCAGGGCCAGACGCTCACGGAGAACCAGGACATCGGCACGCTCCTCGAGACCGGTGCGGTCCGTGAGCTCTTCAACGGCGGCGAGATTCAGCAGGGCAGCGTGGCGCCCGATGTCGGCTCGGGGAACCAGATCGGCGTCTCCTTTGCGCTCAGCAGCGAGGCGAGCGACATCTGGTGCCAGTTCACGACCGCCAACCAGCAGCGGCCGGGGCCGATCGCGCTCGACGAGCGCGTGATCACCACCCCGACCATCCAGAGCCCCATCTGCGGCGGAACGACGATCATCACCGTGGGCCCGGCGAACGCGGTGAACGAGGTGGAGCGGACGAATCTCTACAACACGCTCCGCTTCGGCGCGCTCCCGCTCTCGCTCGAGGAGCAGGGCGTCGAGTCCGTCGACCCGACCCTGGGCGCCGACTTCCTCTTCCAGGCGCTCATCGCCGGCGGCGTCGGCCTCCTGCTGGTGCTGATCTTCATGGTGGCGCACTACCGGCTGCCGGGATTGCTCGCCGCCATCGCGCTGATCTTCTACACGCTCGTCGTGTACGCGATCTTCCGGACGATCCACGTGACGCTCACGCTGGCCGGCGTGGCGGCGTTCATCCTGAGCATCGGCATGGCGGTCGACGCCAATGTGCTGATCTTCGAGCGCATGAAGGAGGAGATCCGGGCCGGCAAGACGCTGGGTCCGGCGATCGAGGCCGGCTTCAACCGCGCCTGGTCGAGCATCGTGGACTCGAACGTGGCCAGCATCCTCGTGGCCGGCTGGCTCTACTGGCAGGGCACGACGGTCGTGCGGGGCTTCGCCCTGGTGCTGATCATCGGCGTGCTGGTGAGCATGTTCAGCGCGATCGCCGTGACGCGCGTCATGCTCCGCTACGTCACCCGCACGAGCTGGGGACGCCGGCTCGAGCTCTACCACGTGGAGCGCTGACCGATGTATGACATCGTCGGCAAGCGCAAGCTCTGGTTCGCGATCAGCGCGCTCCTGACGCTCCCAGGCCTGCTGTTCATCTTGATCGGCGGCCTGCGTCCGTCGATCGACTTCACCGGTGGCACCGAGTGGGAGGTCCGCTACGCGGAGCAGCCGACCGCCGCCGAGGTCGAGGCCTACCTCGTCGACGCGGGGTACGAGGATCCGCTCGTGACCGCCCTCGACGACGGCTTCCTCCGGATTCGCACGGAGCCGATCGACCTCATCCCGCCGGAGACCCCGGCCCCATCGGTGGCTGCGTCGGCCTCGGCGGAGCCGAGTGTGTCGCCCGATGCGAGTGCTTCCGCCGACCCGAGCGCATCCGCCGAGCCGAGTGCTTCCGCCGACGCGAGTGGCTCGCCCGATGCGAGTGCGTCCGCCGACGCGAGTGCCTCGCCCGATGCAAGCGCCGAGGGATCGGCATCGGCCGAACCGTCTGTGTCTGCCGAGCCCAGCCCCACGCCGGAGCCCAGCGAGCCGCCGGTGGTGGCCACCGGCACCGAGTTCGCCGAGCTGCAGGACGACCTGGAGGCCGAGTTCGGGGCCGGCGACCCACGCAGCGTGCGCACCGTCGGTCCGATCATCGGGGCCGACCTGATCCGCAGCTCGATCATCCTGATCGTGGTCGGCGAGCTGTTCATCCTCGCCTACCTGTGGATCCGCTTCGGCTTCCGGTTCGGCACGGCGGCGATCGCCGCGCTGCTCCACGACGTCATCCTGGTCGTCGGCGTGTTCGCCATCCTCGGCTTCTTCTTCAACTTCGAGTTCGACGCGCTGTTCGTGACCGCCCTGCTGACGGTCATCGGTTTCAGCGTCCACGACACGATCGTCGTGTTCGACCGCATCCGGGAGAATCGCGTGCGGCACACCGGCGAGCCGTTCGGCGCGATCGTCAACCACTCGATCCTGCAGACGCTGGGACGCTCGATCATCACGTCGCTCACCGTCGTCGTGCCGCTGGCGGCGCTGCTGATCCTCGGCCCGCCGACGATCACGACGTTCACCCTCGCCCTGCTCATCGGCATCCTGGCGGGGACCTACTCGTCGATCTTCAACGCGAGCCAGATCCTGGTCGAGTGGGACGCGCGCGCGACGGCTCGCAAGGCCCGATAGGACCGCGACACCGGCATCCTCGCGATAACCAAACGGTAAGCGGGGCGGCATCGCCCGCGGCTACCATGGCCGGGTGATCGTCCCGAGCCTCGAATGGCTGCTCCCCGAGCCCGTGCCGGAGCCGCCGGCGTTCGCGGGCTTCGGACGCCCCGTCGCCACCCTCCTCGCCCGGCGCGGCTTCACGGACGACGACGGCCTCCAGCGCTTCCTCCAGGCGGGCGCCGGCGCCCTCCACGACCTGTCGCGCATGGCCGATGCGGACCGTGCCCTGGATCGAGTCGATCACGCCATCGCGAACGGGGAGCGGATCGCGATCTGGGGCGACTACGACGCCGATGGCATGACCGCCATCGTGGTCTGGGTCACCGCGCTCCGGCGGCTCGGCGTCGACCCGGTGCGCTACGTCCCGTCGCGCATGGCCGAGGGTTACGGGCTCTCGGCCGACGGCCTCCGCCACCTCGCCGCGGACGGCGTGCGCCTGGTGATCACCTGCGACTGCGGGATCAGCAATGCCGCCGAAGTCGAGATCGCTCGCGAGCTGCGCATGGACGTCGTCATCACCGATCACCACCTGCCACCGGCCCAGCTGCCGCGCGCCGTGGCCGTGGTGGACCCGCATCGCGCTGACTGCGCCTATCCCGATCCCGACCTCACCGGCGCGGGCCTGTCCTACAAGCTGGCTGCGTCCCTCCTGGCACGGCACGGCGCCTCCACGGAAGGGCTTGCGGCGATCGCGGCGATCGGGACGGTTGCCGACCTGGCACCGATGACTGGGGAGAGCCGCGCCATCGTCCGCCTGGGCCTCGACGAGCTGGCACGCACCGAGCATGCCGGCCTGCGCGCGCTCCTCCGGCGCTCGAGCGAGCGCCCGGGCCAGCCCACGGCGCGCGACCTCGGCTACGGGGTCGTGCCGCGTATCAACGCTGCGGGCCGCATCGCCGACGTCGAGCTGGCCATGGAGCTTCTCCTCGAAGAGGACCCGATGCGGGCCGAGGAGCGCGCCGAGGCGCTGGAGCGCGTCCACGAGCGTCGCCGGATCCTGACGACCGAGGCGATCGAGGCGGCTCGCGCCCTCGCCGACGCCTCGCCCGGCATTGCGCCGCTCCTCGTACGCGACGATGCGTGGGCGCCAGGGCTGGTCGGCCTGGTTGCCGGCCGGCTCGCCGACACGCTCGCTCGACCGGTGGCCGCGGCCACCCTCGTCGGTGGCGAGGTGCGAGGTTCGGTCCGGGCCCCGGTCGACTTCCACGTCGCTGCCGCCCTCGAGGCATGCCACGTCCATCTCACCAAGCGTGGCGGTCACGCGGCGGCGGGCGGCTTCAGCCTGCTGCCGGAGTCGTGGGACGCATTCGTCGCCGCGTTCGGCTCGCTTCCGCGCCCCTTCCCGACCGACGCGGCGGGGGAGCGCCAGCGGCCGGGCCGCCAGGTCGTCGACCTCGTCCTCACGGCGCGCCACCTCGACTGGGAGATCGCCGATCAGCTGGAGCGGCTGGCGCCGTACGGCCCGGGCCATGTCGAGCCGGTGATCGCGGTGACCGGGTTCCAGGTCGGTGATGCCCGTCGCGTCGGGGCGCGCGAGTCGCACGTCGCCCTGCGCATGCTCCGTGGCCTCGAGACCTTCGACGCGATCGCGTTCGGCTGGGATGCCGAGCGCGCGCTGCCCGAAGCGGGGATGGCGCTCGACCTCGTCGGCACCCTGGAGCGCGACACGTTCGGCGGCATGCCGCGGCTCCGGCTCCGGGTGCTCGACATGGCCGATGCATCGGCGAGCCCACTGCTTGCGCGCCGTCTCCCGCCCCGCCAGCTGGCGCGCGCGGGATGACCCCGCTCGAACGTCTGCGCAGCCGCGTCGATCGGCTGGGCTCGCCGCTCTGCCTCGGGCTCGATCCGCACCCCGACCGGCTCCCGGAGGGGCTCAGCGCGGACATCGTCGGCGTGGAGTCGTTCACGCGCGGCGTGCTCGAGGCGGCCGCGGCAGAGGCGTCGGCGGTCAAGATCAACGTCGCCTTCTTTGAGGCCTTCGGATCGGCGGGCTGGGGCGCGCTGGAGCGCCTGCGGCGGGACGTCCCCGAGGACCTGTTCGTCATCCTCGACGCGAAGCGCGGCGACATCGGCTCCACTGCGGAGCGCTACGCCGCCGGGCTCCTCGGCCACCTCGAGGCCGATGCCGTGACCCTCAGCCCGTACCTCGGCGAGGACGCGATCGAGCCGTTCCTCGCCTACGCGGATCGCTGCGTGTACGTCCTGGCCCGCACGAGCAATCCATCGGCCGCATCGGTGCAGGAGCTGGATGCCGGTGCGGAGCCCCTCTATCTTGCCGTCGCCCGATGGGTGGCGACGACCTGGACCGACGGCCGAGCCGGCCTGGTGGTCGGCGCAACCGCACCGGAGGAGCTGCTGCGCGTCCGCGGGGCGGTGTCCGGACCGGGGTTCCTCGTGCCGGGGGTCGGGGCGCAGGGTGGTGACCTCGAGGCCGCGGTTCGTGCATGCCACGGCACCTGGGCCCCGGGCGTCGTATCGGTGTCCCGGGAGATCGCAGAGGCGTCACGTGGCGCCGACTGGCAGCGCGCCAGCGCGACCGCCGCCAGGGCATTGCGCGATCGGATGCGTGAGGCGGTGCTACACTCGGGAGCCAGTGCCGCTGCCGCGGCCCCGAACGGAGGTTCGTGAAACATGCCGGTTCCCGGACCGATGGAGCTCATCCTGCTGCTGGTGATCGTCCTGATCATCTTCGGCCCTGGCAAGCTGCCCGACATCGGCAATGCCGTCGGGAAGGGGATTCGCGAGTTCCGGAAGGCCTCCTCCGACCTCGAGGACTCGGTCCGCGGCGAGTCGAAGCGTCCAGCACCGGACGACAAGCCCGCCGGCGAGCGCTCGGACCGCTGATCCCCGGCCGCGCAGGCCACTCGGCGCCATGCTCGAGCTCCGCGTGACGTGATGCGCGACACCCCCGCGACCGCGTCCGACGACGAGGCGACGATGAGCCTGCTCGAGCACCTCGAGGAGCTCCGGCGCCGGATCATCGTGGTGGCGGTCGCCGTCCTGCTCGCGGCCATCGGTGGCTTCTTCCTGGCCGACCCGATCATCGTCCTGCTTCGTTCGCCCCTGCCGGAGGGCGCCGAGCTCATCCAGACGGGCGTCAGCGAGGCGTTCGGCGTCCGCATCCAGCTGGCCCTGATGACCGGGCTGGCGATGGCGATGCCGATCATCCTGTTCGAGATCTGGGCCTTCGTGACGCCTGGGCTCACCCGGTCGGAGCGACGGTTGGTCTGGCCGCTGCTGATCGCGGCGATCCTGCTGTTCGTCGCCGGCCTGGCGCTCGGGTTCCTGCTCATCCCGGTCGCCATCAACTTCCTGCTGGACTTCTCGCTGCCCGGCGTGCCGCCCCTCCTGCGGCTCGCCGACTACATCGGCTTCGTCACGACGCTGCTGCTGGCCTTCGGGCTGGCGCTGCAGTTCCCGGTCATCCTCTACCTGCTCGCCCGGCTCGGGATCCTGTCGTACGCCTTCCTGTCACGTCGCCGTCGCTTCGTCGCTCTTCTGATCGTGCTATTCGCGATCGTGATCACGCCCGGCGATATCGTCATCGGTTCCGCGACGCTGGCGGTGGTGATGTACGGCCTGTTCGAGGCGACCCTGCAGCTCATCCGCGTCCTCGGCCGGTGAGCGGCCGCGGGCCGGTCTGGCTGCTCACCGATGCGGCCATGGATGCGCACCACGCGCCGGGCCACCCGGAGCGTCCGGAACGGCGGCTGGCAGTGGCCGCCGGCGTTCGAGACGCGGCCGGCGCCGCGGTGGTCGAGCCGCCCTGCCGAGAAGCCACCCAGGAAGAGCTTGCCCGCGTGCACGATGCGCGCTACCTCGAGCTCCTCGCGGCGCTCGACCGGCAGGGGACGGCATGGCTCGACCCCGATACCTACCTCGTGCCCGGGTCGATGCGTGCCGCGCGGCTCGCCGCCGGGGCAACGATCCAGGCGGCCTTCGGCGTTGCCACCGGCGAAGCAGCCGTGGCGGTGGCCGCGGTCCGACCCCCGGGCCATCACGCGGCGTCCGACCGGGGCGCCGGGTTCTGCCTCTACAACAACGTCGCGCTTGCCGTCGCCGCGCTGCGGGCCGAGGGACGGGCGCAGCGCATCGCCATCGTGGACTGGGACGTCCACCACGGCGACGGCACGCAGGCGATCTTCGACGCCGATCCCGACCTGTGCTACACCTCGACCCACCAGGCGCCCTTCTATCCCGGGACCGGCGACGCGGGCGACCGAGGCCACGGCCACGCCGAGGGGACGAAGCACAACGTGCCGCTGCGACCCGGCGACGGCGACGAGCGCTTCGTGGCCGCCTGGACGAAGGAGCTGCTGCCCACCATCGAGGACTTCGCGCCCCAGGCGATCCTCCTCTCGGCCGGCTTCGACGCGCATCGATCCGATCCGCTGGCCCACCTGGAAGTGACCGAGGCGGGATACGGCGGCGTCGCGCTGGCACTCGGGAGCCTGGCGGCCCGGCTCGGTCTGCCGGGCATCGCCCTGACCCTCGAGGGCGGCTACGACCTGCCGGCACTTCGGGCATCGGTCGGCGAGACCGTCCGTGAGCTCGCCGCCGGGCTTGGCGCACCCTCGTGATTCCCCGCGGAGCGCGGCTATACTCGGAGCGCGTTTCGTGAAGGAGGGGATCGTGGCGCGGATCGCTCCAGACGCCACCACCGACGCCACCATGGCGTCCGCCGATGCGGGGATCGATCCCGCGCGCCCCGAGACGTCCGGTGAACACCTCCTCGTCATCAGCGGCCTGTCGGGCGCGGGGAAGAGCCAGGCGAGCAAGCTCTTCGAGGACCTCGGCTATTCGTGCGTCGACAACCTTCCGCCGGCCCTGCTCGACGACTTCCTCGCACTGCGTCGCGCCGAGCCGGAGCGCTACCGGCGTGCGGCACTCGTCCTCGACATCCGTGCCGGCGACCCGGCAGCGGCGATCGAGCGGGCGTCGGGGGCGCTGGCGGGGGACGGCAAGCGCCTCGAGCTCATCTACCTCGAGGCGAGCGATGCCAGCCTCGTCAGCCGGTTCAGCGAGACGCGACACCGCCACCCGCTGGAGGCGGACCGCAGCGGCGTCCAGGCCAGCATCGCCGAGGAGCGCAGGATCCTCGCACGCACTCGAGAGCTTGCGGACCATGTCGTCGACACCACGGGCCTGTCGATCGGGCAGCTCAAGGATCGGCTGTTTGCGTTCGTTCCGCGCGAGGCGCGGCCCGACGAGCTGCGGATCGACATCGTCACCTTCGGCTTCAAGTACGGCATCCCGCTGGAGGCCGACCTGGTCTTCGACGTCCGGTTCCTCACCAACCCGTACTGGGAGCCGACGCTGAAGCCGCTCTCCGGCCTCGAGGAGCCGGTGCGCGACTTCGTGATGCAGCAGCCGGCCGCCACGCGCTTCCTCGAGCTCGTCGCCGAGCTGCTGGAGCTGACTGTTCCCGCGTACCGGCGCGAGGGGAAGGAGCAGCTGCGCCTCGCCCTCGGCTGCACCGGCGGCTACCACCGTTCCATCGCCCTCGCCGAGGAGCTCGCTCGACGGCTCGGCGAACGGGAGGATGTCCGGGTGAGCGTCTTCCACCGGGAGCTGGGCCGATGAGACCGCGGATCCCGCGCTGGCTCTACCCGGGCATGCACCTGAAGCGGTGGCTCGTCCTGCTGTTCCTCGGGATCGCGATCCTCGGGCTCGGCGCGGCGATCTTCCTCCGCGATCTCTATCGGACGACCGATGCGGACGAGATCGCGATCGTCTACTGGCTGACGGGTGCCTGGATGGAGCCGATGGTTCGGGCGGCGCTGGTCGCCGGCCTCGGGGTCCTGCTGGCGGGCGTCGGGATGTGGGGTCTCATGCGCTCGGTGATCTCGCCGTTCGTCGCCCGCGGCGACAGCGTGATGGAGGTGCTCTACACGAAGCGCTACCTGGCGCGCGGTCCGCGGATCGTGGCGCTGGGGGGCGGGACCGGCCTCTCCACGCTGCTCCGCGGCCTGAAGGGCTACAGCGCGAACATCACCGCGGTGGTCGCGGTGGCGGACGACGGCGGCAGCTCCGGACAGCTGCGCCAGCAGCTCGGGATCGTGCCACCGGGCGACATCCGCAACTGCATCGCCGCACTCGCCGATGCCGAGCCGCTGATGACCCAGCTCATGCAGTACCGCTTCCCCGCGGGCTCCGGCCTCGACAACCACGCGTTCGGCAACCTGTTCATCGCCGCCATGACCGCGGTCACCGGCGACTTCGAGGAAGCGGTGCGCGAGTCGAACCGCGTCCTTGCCGTGCGCGGCCAGGTGCTGCCGGCCACCAGCGTGCCGCTCAACCTGTCGGCCCGTCTCACCTCCGGTCGCACGATCTGGGGCCAGTCCGGCATCACGACGGCGGACGAGCCCATCGATCGCGTCTTCATCGAGCCGACCGACGTCCGGGCCAACCGCGAGGCGATCGAGCGCATCCTCGAGGCGGAGATGGTCGTCATCGGCCCGGGCAGCCTGTTCAGCAGCGTGCTGCCGAATCTCCTGATCGATGACGTCCAGGACGCCCTTCGGGCGGCGCCCGGGCTGCGGGTCTACGTCTGCAACGTGGCGACGCAGCCGGGTGAGACGCCCGAGATGACCGCCTCCGCGCACCTGCGAGCCCTGTTTGCCCACGTCGGTGACGATCTGATCGACTGCGTCATCGTCAACCACAGCACGCACGCGCGCCGGCCCGAGGGATGGCTGGCGCAGCCGGTGGAGGTCGACGTGCGCGGCCTCGAGGAGCTCCCGGTCGTGATCGTCGAGGAGGACGTTGTCGACCCGCACAACGCCCACCGCCATGATCCGGTCAAGCTCGCCACGGCCCTGATGCGCCTCCACCAGGAGGACCGCGTCGAGGGACCGCGATCGCGCCGCGTCGACCGTCGCCGCGCCCGGGCTTCCTGAGCGCGTCGGTGCTGGTTGCCGGAGAGGTCAAGGGGGAGCTGGCCCGCATCCACCCCGCGCGGGCCTGCTGCCGGCGTGCCGAGCTCGTCGGGCTCCTCGTGGGCAGTGGGGGCAGCGTCCTGCGGACCCTCGACCACGCAACCGCCCGGACCGCCGTCCACCTCGCGTCGGCGCTCGGGGTCGCGGTGGAGCCGATGCGCGCGGCGGTGCCGGAGCGTCGCGGCGACCGATCGCGTCACCACCTGGTCGTCGAGCTCGATCCTTCCGTCGCCGAGGGCTGGCGCTGGGAGGACGCGGCCGCCTGTGATCGTCGCTCGTTCCTGCGGGGCGTGCTGCTCGCCAGCGGCTCGATCTCGTTCACCTCGTCCGGCCCGCACGTCGAGTTCGTGCTCCGCGACCGGGCGATGGCCGATGACCTCCAGGCCCACCTTGGCGACCTCGACTGTCGCGCCCTCATCTCCGAGCGCCGCGGCCGGCACGTCGTGTATCTGAAGGGCCAGGAGGAGATCGGTGCCCTGCTGCGGCTCGTCGGCGCCAACCGCGGCGTGCTGGAGCTCGAGACGCATCGGGTCGGCCGTGACGTCCGCTCCCGCCTCAATCGGCTCCTGAACGCGGAGGAGGCCAATCTCGCGCGGACGGTCCGGGCGGCGGGCCGGCAGCTGGCCGCGATCACCCGCCTCGAGAAGGATGGGCGCCTGGGCGCGCTCGCAGATCCGCTGCGCGAAACGGCGGCTGCCCGGCGACGTATGCCCGATGCCGATCTCGATACCCTTGCGACGGCCCTGGG